>Ga0209172_10004156_pt1 | contig 20225 bp, 15 predicted proteins | sample LarsenN4metaG_FD_184113 | JGI IMG/M metagenome (GOLD analysis project Ga0209172, IMG submission 184113) | Hot spring sediment bacterial and archeal communities from British Columbia, Canada, to study Microbial Dark Matter (Phase II) - Larsen... ... | reverse complement strand
CCTTCATTCCTTCCTTTGGCGTCCCCGCTGACCACCAAGGTCAGCAGATCCTCCGACTTCACCCCGCCCTGTGCCATCACCAGAAACCGCTGCGCATCAGCGCTGGGAGAGAAATAGGCCGATACGCCGCCGGGCAAGACTTCGAAAACGGACACACCCGAGCATGGCGCCCTTGCTGGCCGGGATGCTTGCGGCAGGACAGGCACCGCGGAGAGAGCCGCCTTACGGGCCAAGCAAAACAGGCTGAACGTCCATCCCGTTTCAGGCTTCGGCCAGGGCGTAGAGCAGGTCCACGTAGGCCTTTTCCATCTCCGCTAGGCCGGCAATCTTCGAGCCAGGCTTCGGGTCAACAAGCAAGTACTCGTTCGGGGCGTGCGCGCCCGAGCCGTGGCCCAGCCCCGCGGCGACCATGGGCAGGTTGAGCCGCTCGGTGAAAAGGTAATAGGGCGCGCTGCCGGCAATCCGCGGCGCAATGGTGGGCCGGTGGCCGTACTTGTTGAACACAGAGATGGCCGCGCGAACCGGCGGCGCCTGCACCGAGGTTTGCGCCGGGGGATAGCCGCTCAGCTTGCGCACCGTGATGTCATGGAAGCCCTGCCGATGGAGATGCTGGCGAATCCTCTCCAGCGCTTCGTCGGGCCGCTGGTCGGGCACCAGGCGCGAGTCCACCTTGGCCAGCGCGCGGTGCGGGAGGATGGTCTTGCCGCCCGGGCCGGTGTAGCCCGCCACCAGGCCGTCAATGTTCAGCGTGGTATCGAACAGCAAGCGCATCTGAAACTGCTCGCCGCCGACGCCATCCATCCAGCGCTCGACCCCGAGCAGGCGCTTCTGCCCGGCTTCGTCGCCGCCGCTGAGCAGGCCGTTGACCAGTCGTTGCTCCTCGTCGTTCGGCGGGCGGATGGGATCGTAGTAGCCAGGCACGAGAATGGTGTTTCCGTCCGGCGAGGTCAGGCTGGCCAGCGCCTGCACCAGCCGCCACACCGGCGAATCCACCACGGCCTTGTAGGAGCCGTGGATTTCCGCGCGAGTGGGCCCGCCGTGAGCCCCTCCCACCGCTTCGAGCTCGAAATAAAGGATGCCTTTGACGCCCAGGAACAGGCGCGCCTGTCCCTCCACACCCTGGCTCGGAAACGGAAAGAAAACCGCGTAGCCATTTTTCAGCCGCGACTCGTACCGGGCGATGACTTCCGGGAAATGCACCGAGCCCAGCTCCTCTTCGCCTTCGGCCACCACCATCAGGTTCACGGGCAGGCGCCCGTGCACGGCGCGGATGGCCGCGACGGCGTTCAGGAATGCGCGCTGGGGGCCTTTCTGGTTGGTGGCGCCGCGGGCCATGACCACGCGGCCCAGGTCGTGCTCGACGAGTTGCGCGTCAAACGGCGGCACACGCCAGTCGGCCGGCTCGACCGGCTGCACGTCGTACATCAGGTAAACGACCAGGGTGCGCGGCGCGCCCGCGTCGTAATAGCCCCACACACCGGGATGGCCCGCTGTGGGCACCAGTTCCGCTTCCTGGAAGCCCAGTGCCCGCAGGTCGTCGCGCAAAAGGCGGGCCATTTCCTGGATGCCGATGTTCTGCGCGCTGACGGAAGGTTGACGCAGCCAGCGGCGGAGGTGCTCGAGGTGCTCTTCCAAGTGCGCGTCAATGTTCTGATAGACGGCTGTGTGCTGGCCGCGATAGGGGGCGATCGCGCCTGCGTCGAACTTCTCTCGCGTGGTCAGGCGAAATGCCCGCCGGCGCGCTTGCTGCGGCTGATCCGCCCGAGCCAGCGCCGCCGCCGCCAGACCCAACGCTCCGCTCTGAAGCACCTTCCGCCGAGTCGTCTTCATAAGCCCTCCGTGTCGTGGCCCGCCGTGGTTTTCGGCGGAGCCGGGTGGCCGCACATTATAGGGCTTTCTTGCGGAAGAGAAAGGGCAACTCGCGCCGAGCGGGCTCAGTCGTGCCGGGCCCCGCGGAGCACCTCCACGGCGTGGGGCAGCAGGTCAGCGATGGCCTCGAAGGAGTCAACGGCGCCCTGGGGGCTGCCGGGCAGGTTGACAAGCAACGTTGACCCGCGCACGCCAGCGACGGCACGCGAAAGTGCGGCGCGCGGATCTTTTTCGCCACAAACGCGGCGCATCCTTTCGGTTAGGCCGGGAATCAATTTCGAGCAGACGGCCGTGGTCGCTTCAGCAGTCACGTCGCGCGGGCCGATGCCGGTGCCGCCGGTGGTGAGAACGAGGTCGGCCAGGCCCGCATCAGCCCACTCCCTAAGGCGCGCTTCGATCTGCGCCTGTTCATCAGGAAGCGCCGATTCAGCGACGACGTTCCAGCCGCGTTGGACGCACCGCTCGCAGAGCGCCACACCCGAGCGGTCCTCGCGAAGACCCTGCGAAACGGAATCGCTGAGGGTCAGAATGGCGACGCGCATAGCCGGGCAAGTATCGCATAACCGGGATGGGGGAGTGAGAGCGCGGCCCGTGGCTAGCCGCCGGCGGAGGGAGCGGTAGTGTCGGCCAGGTCGCGCGCGGCTTCATCGAGCAGGCGGAGGGCTTCCATGAGCACGCCGGTCGTGGGGCGAGTAATGGTCACGCGGTCCGAAGTCGCGGCAAAATCAATCTCGAACTCGCCGCTGGACCAGTAAACGACCTTGTACACGGCCGCTTCGCCTTCCAAGGCGCCCAGGCGAGCGTCGCGGCATTGCCCTGCGATGAAAAACATCTCGCACTGGTCGTCGCCGGAACGCACCGTAAGCCGGCAGGACTTCTGTCCCATTTCGAGTGACTGCATCAGGTCGAGGATGCCCATTTCCTCCAGCCGGCCCTGGATGACGCCGGGCCGGGCCGCGCCGCGTTGCAGCTTCTCCAGGTGTAGCCGGTCAACCACCTTCTTGGTGCGCCGCACCAGGTCCTTGACGAAGAACGGCTTGGGGATGAAGTCCTCGACGCCATCCACGAGCGGCCGCAGTTTCTCTTCGATATCGGCGCGGCCGGCGACAAAGATGAACGGGATGTGGCGGGTCTGCTCGCGGCCGCGGAGCTTCTCGTAGAGCTGACGGCCATCGAGCCCGGGCATCTTGTAATCAGCGAGGATCAGGTCCGGCGGGTCGTCTACGACCTTCAGCAGCGCGTCGGCACCGTCGCCAGCGGCAGCCACCTGACAGTGTGGCTCGAGCCCGCGGACGATCAGATCGCGCACCAGCGGATTGTCGTCCACGACCAGAACCTTGACGTTCTTCATCCCCGCCTCGGCCGCCCCCGGCCGGACACGTACCGGCCGCTCTTCCCGCCGACCTTTTCGACCAGAAAGATGTCCGTGATGGCGATGCCTTTATCGAGCGCCTTGCACATGTCGTAGATGGTCAGGCCGGCGGCGGCCACGGCCACCAGAGCTTCCATCTCCACGCCGGTTTGCGCGCTGGTGGTGACCCGCGAAGTGATCTCGATGCCATTCTTGACCAGCCGCGCAGACACGTCAATGTGCGTCAGGGGCAGTGGATGGCAAAGAGGTATCCACTCGCTGGTGCGCTTGGCGGCCAGAATGCCGGCAATACGCGCGACTTCCAGAGGATTGCCCTTGGGGGTGCGCAGGCGGCGCACCTGGGCGAGCACGGAGCCCTTCATGCGCACAAACCCGCGGGCCACCGCCGCGCGCCGGGTCACCGGCTTGGCCGTGACGTCCACCATGCGCACCTGGCCGCGCTTCGTGTAGTGCGTCAGTTTGGCCATAGGAAAACGAGGCCGGAAGTACGAAGTGGGACGTCCGAAGAAAAGGCGGGCGAACGTGATTCGTTATTCGTGCTTCCTGCTCCGGACTTCGAACTTCGTACCTCAGACCTGTTGTCTATTCACAGCGTGCCCCGGCGGGGCAGCACGTTTACCCATTCGCCCGCGGCCCACTCCAGCCTGGTCTCGGGCACCACGAGGAAACAATTCGCCCGGGCCAGAGCGGCAACATCGCCCGAGCCTTGCCAGGGCAACTCGCGCACCGTCGGCACGCCGTCAGCCCAGCTCACTTCGGCTGGCAGGAAATGCGTGAGTGCCACCTTCTGCTTCACGGCCGCAGCCAACCGCGCCTTGAACAGTGGCAAGGGCCGCGGGGGCGCACCGGAAAGAACGTCCAGCGCGGGGACCACGAACAGCTCGAACGTCACCATCGTCGAGACAGGGTTGCCCGGCAAGCCGAACGCAGGCTTGCCCTTGCACAGGGCGAAAACGGCCGGGCGGCCCGGGCGAATGGCCACCGCATCGAAAAAAAACTCGGCCCCGAGCTCGCGCAGCACCTGCTCGACCAGGTCATATTTGCCCATGGAGACGCCGCCGGAGAGCACCAGCACATCTTGTTCGAGGCCGCTCTCGATCAGCCTCCGCAATTCTTCGAGCCGATCCGGGGCGTTGCCCAGCTCCACCGGCTCCGCTCCCACCATCGCGGCCTGCGCGGCGAGCGAAACAGAATTGCTGTTGCGAATCTCGAACGGCCCGGGCGCGCGCTCGATGGGCACCACCTCGTCGCCGGTGGAAAGAATGGCCACGCGCGGCCGGCGCGAAACGCGCACGCGGATTCGGCCAACCTGGCCGAGCAGGGCAAGCTCGGCGTAGCCGAGCCGAGCACCGGGACTGAGGAGCACGTCGCCGGCCCGGGCTTCGCTGCCGCAGGGCACCAGGTTTGCGCCCGCCTCGACGCTGCGCTCGACGGTCACCCGGCGGCCAGCGGGCCTGGTGTGCTCGACCATCACCACAGCATCCGCACCGGGCGGGACGGCAGCACCGGTCATGATCTCGGCGCACTGGCTCGGCCCGACCTCGCCAAAGAAGGCCTCCCCGGCCTTGATTTCGCCGATGACTTCGAGCGTGGCGGGAACCGAACGAACATCAACGGCGCGCACGGCGTAGCCGTCGCGCGTGGCGCGGTGGAACGGCGGGTAGGGGCGGTCAGCCGCGACCGGCTCTCCCAGTACACGGCCGAGGGCCCCAGCCAGCGGAAGGGTTTCTTCGCCCGGACGGCCGCACCGGGCCGAGACTGCTTCGATCACCTTCTGCCGGGCCTCACCATAGGAGAGCATCGGCCCTCCCGCTCAGAGCCAGGAAGCCAGGCGCGTGCCGGGCGGAATGATGGTGGCTTCGCGTTCGGGGCCCGTGGAGATCATGCCGATTTCCACGCCCAGTTCACCGGCAATGAATGCCAGGTAGTCTCGTGCCGGCTGCGGCAGCCCGGCGGCTTCGCGGATGCCGTAGGTGGAGCTGGACCAGCCGCGCAAGGTACGGTACACGGGCTTCACCTGCTCGAGGATTTCCACCTCGGCGGGCATCTCTTCGAGCGGCGACCCTTTGTAGGTGTAGCCGGTGCAAACCTGGATTTCAGCATGGTGGTCAAACACATCGAGCTTGGTCACCACGAGCGAATCAATGCCGTTGACCTGGATTGCGTAGCGCAGCATGACCAGGTCCAGCCAGCCGCACCGGCGCGGGCGCCCGGTGACGGCACCGTATTCCTGGCCGCGGTCGCGCACCTGCTTGGCTTCGAGGTCCGGCATTTCGGTGGGAAACGGCCCGCTGCCGACGCGCGTGGTATAGGCCTTGGTGACGCCGATGATCCCCGTGATGCGCGTAGGTGGCACGCCCAGACCCGTGCAGGCGCCGCCGGCCGTGGCGCTGGAGGAAGTTACGTAGGGATAGGTGCCGTGGTCAATGTCCAGCATGGTGCCCTGCGCACCTTCGAACAGCACCTTCTTCCCTTCCCGCCAGGCGCGACCGAGCAGGGCGCCGGTGTCGGCGATGAGAGGCCGCAGCCGCTCGGCAAGAGAAAGATAGTTTTCCGCCAGCCCTGCGGTGTCCAACGTTTGGCCGAAGACCGCCTGGCTGAGCCTGTTCTTTTCGGCCAGCACGACGTCGAGTTTCGCGCGGAAGCGCCCCGGGTCGCGCAGATCGCAGACGCGCAGGCCGCGGCGGGCCATCTTGTCCTCGTAGGCCGGACCGATGCCCCGCGCGGTGGTGCCGATCTTTGCCGCACCGCGCGCCGCTTCCATGGCTTTTTCGATCTGCCGGTGAAAGGGAAAGATCAGGTGGGCGCGTGAACTCACGTGCAGCCGACCGTTGACGTCCACGCCGGTCTTTTCCAGGCCGTCGAGTTCGGCGACCAGCGCGGCCGGATCCACCACCACGCCCGAGCCAATGATGGCCTGCTTGCCGGGCCGCAGGATGCCGCAGGGCGTCAATTGCAAGATGAAGCGGTGCCCATTGAAGATGACGGTGTGGCCGGCGTTGTGCCCTCCGGCGTAGCGGGCGATGCAGTCAAACGAACCGGCCAGGTAGTCCACCACCTTGCCTTTGCCTTCGTCGCCCCACTGCGCGCCAATCACCGCAATCGCCGTCATGCCGTTCAAGCCTGATTGTCCCACACGTTTGCTTCCGCTCGCAGGACGTGGGAGGAAAGAATAGGGCCAGCTCGCCTACCTACAGCTTGCTATGCTACCTGCTGCCTTGCCCCCAAGGCAAGCTTGCCATTTCCGCTGAGGTTAGCGCCTCTGGCAGCGGAGGCAGACGATGCAGCACAACCGCATCCAGGCGCAGACCACGGACTTCGGGCCCGGCGAAGCGTCCTGGGGCCTTGCCCATCAGGCAGGCGCTCCAGCCAGGTTGACTTGCTCACAGTGCGCAGCCTGGTTCGGCAACCCCCGCTGGCCATGCCGTCCACGGCGCACTCCTTTTGCTTCGGCTGCACTCGACACGACATCTGGGACGGAATCCGGCAGAAAGGCAAATCCAAAATCGCTGAACAAATCAAGGCCGAAGTCAAAGCACGGCGGTGCGCTTGCGAACTGAAAAACCCGTCCGGCAAATGTTGTCTGGGGATGTATCCAAGGTCATCCAGGAAGCCCTGCGGGCGATCAAACGCAATATCTAACGCAGTCTACATTTCCGGCACCATCGGAACCGACCCCTCCTGTCCACCAAGGCAATTGACGCACACCTACGGGTGTTTGCATACTCCGGCGCGTCTCGGGTTTGCCGAGTCCGATGGGCTGCACCGGAGTGCAGGAAGCGGGGAATCCCGGCGTGCCGGCACCTGCCCGGCCATGTGCCGGGTATCTGCACGACTGAGATTCTTCGTTGCCGTCCCGGTTGCCGCAGGCGCCTGGGGCTGTACGCTCCGCAGAATGACGGCGCCGCGGGCCCCGTGCCCCAGGATCTTCCCCGTTGAGGTCCCGCGCCCGCTTCGCGGAACTCGGAACGACAGGCTCGGGGCCACGCGCCAGAATGGTGCGGCCGCAGACCGCAGCTTGGCTCGACTAGCTGATGTGGCGGGACAGGGCTTTCTGGATGTGTTCCTTGGGGACGGCGCCGACAATCTCCTCGGCCACCTGGCCGGACTTGAACAGCAACAGCGTGGGGATGCCGCGCACGTTGTACTGAGACGGCGTGCCCATGTTCTGGTCCACATTCATCTTGACCACTTTGAGCTTGCCGGCGTACTCGCGGGCGATTTCCTCGACGGCCGGGGCGATCAGATGGCATGGGCGGCACCAGTCGGCCCAGAAGTCCACCATGACGGGCAGGGCCTTGCTGGCCTCGATCACTTCCGACTGAAAATCTCCATCGTTAACATTGCGCACGTGTTCGGACATGGGTTTCCCTTCCTTTGATTCCCAAAGGCACGCCCGTTCTATTGGATGGCCCCAGCAGCGCGCGGGATTCGCCCCGCGGCTTCGGGGCGCGCCTTTTCGTAGAGTTTGAGGTACTCGAGCGCCGACGTCCGCCAGGAAAAATCGCAAGCCATGCCGTTCAGCATGAGCTTGCGCCAAGCCTTCGGGTCGCGGAAGACCCGCAGGGCCTGGCGGACGGCGTCGAGCAGGGCGCGACCGTCGTAGGCTTCAAACTTGAATCCGGTGCCCCGGCCGGCAGCTTCGTCGTAAGGCTCGATGGTGTCGTCAAGCCCGCCCGTAGCGCGGACGATGGGCACCGTGCCATAGCGCAGGCTGTAAATCTGGTTCAACCCGCAAGGCTCATAGCGGGAAGGCATCAGCAACATATCGGCCCCGGCTTCAATCTTGTGTGCCAGGGCATTGTCGTAGGCGATGCGCACTCCCACGCGCGCCGGAAACTGCTGCGCCAGCCGGCGGAACATCTCCTCATACTTGGGATCGCCGGTGCCCAGCGCCACCAGGCCCAAGTCCTCCTCCATCAGCTCGTCGCAGATCTCGGCAACCAGGTCGAAGCCTTTCTGATCCACGAAGCGCGAGATGATGCCCGCCACCGGCCGGTTGAGGTTCTCCGCGGGCAACTGGAAGACGCGCAGCAGGTCTTTCTTGCAGGTTTGTTTGCCGGTCAGGTCGCGGGCCGAATACCGCACTGTGATGTATTCATCCGTCTCCGGGTTCCACGCCGAGTAGTCCACGCCGTTCAGGATCCCTACCAGCCGGTCCGCCCGGCTGCGAATCACGCCGTCCAGGCCGTGGCCGAACTCCGGCGTCTGGATTTCCTCGGCGTACTTGCGGCTGACCGTGGTCAGGTAGTCGGCAAACACCAATCCGCCTTTCAGGAAGTTCACCCCGCCGTAAAACTCCATCGCCTCCACGGCAAAGAGGCTTTGCGGCAGGCCCACGCGCTCGAGCACATCGCGGTCAAACAGGCCGTGGTAGCCCAGGTTGTGCACCGTGAAGACCACCGGGACAGGGCGCAGCACGGGATCGGCAGCGTACTGCGTGCGCAGGAGCACAGGCACGAGCGCCGTCTGCCAATCGTGGGCGTGAATGACGTCCGGCATCCACAGCCGCTTGGCCAGCTCGATGGTCGCCCGGCTGAACTCGGCGAAGCGCTCCGCGTTATCCGGGTAGTCTGCGCCGCCCACGCCGTAAAGCTGGTCGCGATCGAAGTACTCACGGTCGTCCACGAAGAAGTAGCGGACGCCCTTGACGATTGTGCCATCCACGATGGCGGGAAAGCGCAGGGCGGAGCCCGTGGGGATGGTCAGGCTGGGCACCACAACGTTGGCGACCTTGGTGTTGCGGTAGCGCGGCAGGACAACGGCTACGTCGTGGCCCAGCTCGGCCAGCGCCTTGGGCAGGCCTTCCACCACGTCAGCCAGCCCGCCCGTCTTCGAAAACGGCAACCCTTCCGGTGAGACGAAAAGAATCTTCATCAGGCCCTCAGACAAAAACAAAAAGACCGTACTGGAAGGCGCGCCAGTCGTCAAGGGAAACTCCAGCATGTTTCCCCGCTGGGAACTTGCTACACTCGGCGCGCCATGGCGCGAGCACGCCTCGCACAGCATTTCCTCGCCGACGCCTCCTGGCGTGAACGTATTCTGGAGACGCTGACCTGCCGCCCGGACGACGTCTGGCTGGAAATCGGCGCAGGTCACGGCGAGATGACCCGCGAGCTGGCGCGGCGCGCGGCGCGCGTTGTGGCCGTAGAAGCGGACGCACGGTTGGTCGCCTCGCTCCGCGCGCTCGAACAGGAGGCACACAACCTCCAAATCGTGGCCGGCGACATCCTCGAGCAAAACCTCGCCCAGCTTGCCGGCGACCGCTTCAAGCTCTACGGCAACCTGCCCTACTACATCACCTCCCCCATCCTGCGAAAAGTTTTCGCGCATGCCGACCAGATAGAAGAGGCTTGGCTCGTGATGCAACTCGAAGTGGCTGCCCGCCTGGTGGCCCGGCCGGGGCGGCGCGCGTACGGCCTGCTTTCCGTGCTGACGCAATACTACTTCCGGGCGGAGATCCGGCTTCGGCTCCCTCCCGGCGCGTTTCGGCCGCGTCCGAAGGTGGCTTCGGCGTTGGTGCACCTCAAGCCACCGGGGCACCGCACCTCGCTCGACCTAGCCGACCAAGCCGGCCTGCTGGCCTTCGTGGCCGCCTGCTTCGCGCAGAAGCGCAAGACCCTGCGAAACAACCTGCGGGCCTGGCTGGGAGCACAGAAGGCGGAAGCGCTGCTCAAAGCAACGGGCCTCGCCGGTGCGCGGGCCGAACAGCTCGAGCTGGCCCAATTCGCCACGCTGTTCCGCGAAGCCGAACGGCTCCGAGGCGCGTGAGTTCCGCTTGCGGGTTTGCAGACAGCACCCAGGGCGCGGCTGATTCCAACAGACCTCAAAGGCCGCGCAGCACCCGGATAAGCCGGTCGGGGTAATCGGTCATGATACCGTCCACGCCGGCAGCCGCCAGGGCGCGCATGTGTGGCTCATCGTTAACCGTCCAGGGAACCACAGGCAGACCGTGCCGATGCGCGGCGGTAAGCAGTTCCGGGGTCACCAACTCGCCGCGCGGAGCCAGCTGCCGGGCACCAACGGCCAGAGCGCGTTCGACCGGGTCAGCCGTGGTATCCTCGAGCAGCAGGCCGGTCATCACCGACGCGTCGAAGCGATGCACATTCAGCAGAACCACGGGATCAAACGAGAGCACGACGGTCCGCGCGGTCTCCCCCGCTTCGCGCAGCGCCGCCACGAGGGCATGCTCGCCACCCCAGGTGCCCATAGCTTTCACTTCCAGATAGAAGATCACGTCCGTCTGGCGGGCGAATTCGAGCAGTTCGTCTAGGGTGGGGATGCGTTCGCCAGCAAACCTGGGGTCGAACCAGGAGCCGGCATCGAATGCGCGAAGCTCAGCCAAGCTCAGGTCCTTCACCGCCCCTTTCCCGCTCGTGGTGCGATCTACGGTGTCGTCGTGAAGAGCCACCAGACGGGCATCGCGCGTAAGCCGCAGGTCGGTCTCGATGAACCGCGCCCCCATCTGTACAGCCAGGCGAAAAGCGGCCATGGTGTTTTCCGGAGCATGTCCTGAAGCACCGCGATGAGCGATGACCCAAGGATGCCGCATAGGCCGCCTTATCCTAGCAGAGAAGCCAGGTTTGCCAGCGTGAGTGTTTCACGGGTGAACGCACCCTTCAACCCTTGAAGTGGGCCCAGAAACCGGGGTGCGAACCGCAGTGAAACGGCTGAAGCGGAGCGGGACACCTCCCCCGGCCTAAGCGGCCTTAATGGTTCCTCCACGCCGACCAAGTTCTTCTTCGCATGGCTGTTGCGGCAGGCGCGAGAGCGCGCCAATGGCCACTGCCCTGCTCAGCAACGCGCGGCCCCAAACCCGCGGCCAAGCTTTGGCCCTCGGCAGCCATAAGACCATGGGCGAGACCAACACGCAAACCTGCAACGCAGAGGAACTCCTCCGCGAACTTTTGCAGGACCTGGGTGCCGTCATCTGGGAGGCCGACCTGGGAACCTGGCAGGTGAGCTCTGTCAGCGGGTGGGTAGAAGAGCTTCTCGGATATCCCGTTGAGGAGTGGTTGGTGGATCCGCACTTCTGGGCGCACCGCCTCCATCCCGCGGACTTCGCCAGCGTTATTGCGGAATTCACCGCCGCTGTGAAGGACGGCCATCCCCGACGGTTTGAATGCCGCATGCTCACCAAAGAGGGGCGGGCTTTGTGGTTTCAGTGCAACGTGCGGGCGATGGGCAAAGCCGCGCAGCAATGCAAGGCTCTGCGCGGCGTGCTGGTAGACATCACCGAGCGCAAGGAAGCAGAGCGCAAACTGCGAGAGCGCACCGCTTATCTGCACGGCCTGCTGGAGAACAATCCCCTCGGCATCGTCGTGCTCGACCCGGAACATCGCGTGCAGATGTGCAACCGAGCCTTCACCCAGTTGTTCCAGTATCGGCAGGCAGAGATTGTCGGCCGACACCTGGACAGCCTGCTGGCGCCGGCGGAGCTTCTGGAAGAAGCGGCCCGGCTCACCCGCCAGGCCAGCGCGGGGGAAATGGCGCACGCGGTTACGCGACGCAAGCGGGAGGACGGCTCGCTGGTGGACGTTGAGATTCATGCCGTTCCCCTGACGGTGGAAGGTTGCGTCGTCGGCTGCTTCGGCCTCTACCAGAACATCACAGATCGCAAAAGAGCCGAACAGGAGATTGAGAAGCACTCCGTGTATCTGAAAGCGCTGATTGAAAGCAGTCCGCTGGCCCTGGTGGCCTACGATGGCCAGGGGCGCGTGCAAATGTGCAATCCGGCGTTTGAGCGGCTGTTTCAGTACCGGGCCGCAGAGGTTGTGGGGCGCAAACTGGATGAGCTGATTGCCAACGATGACCTGCGCGCGGACGCCGCACAGAGCACCGCCCGCGTCCTGGCTGGAGAGACCATTCACGCCATCGCGCGCCGGATGCGCAAGGATGGCACGGTGGTGAACGTCGAGCGCTATAGCGTGCCCCTCTGGCTCGAGGGCCAGATCGTTGGCGGCTACGCTTTCTACCAAGAGGCCACCGAGCATCGCCGCGCCGAAGAGCTGAAAGCACAGCTCGGCGAGCTGCAACGGATGGAGGCCGTCGGGCAACCGAGCCCGGAGTGAAGACCTGTTCTTTGCCAGCCTACGGCGACGACACCGTGGGACCTCGCGGACTCCCGGCCCCCGCTGCTCTCTCCTGACCCAGACCTTACATGTACGCATGCTGCCGACCACGATCCGGGAACTGCCGGATATTCCTGCGCGATCAGCCAGTGTTTGTGTGGTGCTGCTTCGAGCAATTCGGCCAAGCCACCGCCGGCTGCTCGCACCCGGGGACCAGCGCCTGAGAGTGCTCCCTTATGTGCATTCCTTTTCCCTCTTAGGCGAAATCCTGGGCTAACTTGGCGGACTGGTACTCCAACGTAACTAGCTCAAAATAGATGAGATACAAATAGATGGGAAAATCCTAGGTTTGGAAGAGTGATTGCTGCCCCCTACCCGCCTTCTTTCGGCTTGTAAGGGTTTGCGTTCGAAGCGCCAGGACTGATTCTCCGGCATCATGAGGAAGGTTTCCCGCGCCAAGCGTTACTACCATTCAGGCTGAGGGCGGAGGACGCATGTCAAATGGACGCAGCACCGAACACATGGCCCGTAACTGGGCCAACGACCCTCGCTGGAGCGGTATCAGCCGACCCTACAAGCCCGAGAATGTGGAACGGCTTCGGGGCACGATCCACATCGAATACACCCTGGCGCGGCTGGGAGCCGAGCGCCTGTGGCAGTTATTCAAATCTGAGCCGTACGTGCAGGCTCTTGGCGCGCAAACCGGCAACCAAGCCGTGGAAATGGTCCAGGCCGGGCTGAAAGCCATCTACGTCAGCGGCTGGCAGGTGGCTGCCGACGCCAACGACGCGGCCCAAACGTACCCCGACTTGAGTCTCTATCCTGTGGACAGCGTCCCCAACCTGGTGCGGCGCATCAACCGCGCCTTCCAGCGCGCCGACCAGGTCCATCACGCCGGCGGAAACGACGGCACCTACTGGTTCGCGCCGCTGGTGGCCGACGCGGAAGCCGGCTTCGGGGGCAACCTGAACGCCTTCGAGTTGATGAAGGCCATGATCGAAGCAGGCGCCGCTGCGGTGCACTTCGAGGACCAGCTTTCCTCGGCGAAGAAATGCGGGCACCTGGGCGGCAAGGTGGTGGTGCCGGTGCAGGAATTCGTGCAGAAGCTCGTTGCTGCGCGCCTAGCCGCGGACGTGACGGGCGTGCCCACCGTCATCCTGGCGCGCACGGACTCCAACAGCGCCAAGCTCATCACCAGCGAAGTGGACGAGCGCGACCGGCCCTTCCTGACCGGCGAGCGCACCGTGGAAGGCTTCTGGGTTTACCGCGGCGGCCTCGAGGCGGCCATCGTTCGCGGCCTGGCCTATGCGCCCTACGCCGACCTCCTCTGGTGCGAAACGTCGAAGCCCGACCTTGAAGAAGCCCGCCGCTTCGCCGAAGCCATTCACGCCCAGTTCCCCGGGAAGCTTCTCGCTTACAACTGTTCGTCGTCGTTCAACTGGAAAAAGAGCCTGGACGATGCGACCATCGCGCGCTTCCAGCGCGAGCTGGGCGCCATGGGCTACAAGTTCCAGTTCATCACTCTGGCCGGCTTCCACGCCCTGAACCTGAGCATGTTCGAGCTGGCCCGCGCCTACCGTGAATCCGGCATGACCGCGTACACTGCGCTGCAGGAACGCGAATTCGCGCTGGAGCGCGAAGCCGGCTACCGCGCCGTCAAACACCAGTCGTTTGTGGGCACCGGCTACTTTGACGAAGTAGCCCAGGTGATTGCCGGTGGGGCCTGTTCGACGGCCGCACTGGCCGGTTCCACCGAGCAGGAACAGTTCACCGCTTCGGTCAACGGGAAGACGCGCGCAGCCAACTTGCCTCCCCCGCGGCATCCCAGCCCGCCGCAGATGCGCGCCCGCCCCCGCTGAAGCGGGACAACCGCGCCCGCTCGGCTACAGGTATCAGGCCTGCGATGTAACCGGACTCCCGGAGGACGCACTCCCCTGATGCGCAAGAAAGAGGCTGGTCTGCGCGGAGAGAAACCATAGTTTCAGAACCAATCGCGCCAGCAGGTAGGCCTGACCGCAGAGGAACGCCAGCAGGACGGCCGTCCAGGTAGCCTGTCCCGCGCCGGGCGCGAACACGGCGTAGATGGCGAACAGCAATACGCCCCCCAGCACCAAGCCGAAGTAGAGTCCCAGCGTGCTCGCCGGGTAGGTGAGGACAAACCGCAGGCCGCGCAGAAACGCCAGCACGGCGCTGTGCCGCTTCTCGACGACCATGGCGATCTTGGCGTAGTCGAGAACTGCGCTGATCAACATCAGCAGGAAGCCCACCAGCGCGTAGACCGAGGCGTGCGCCGCGATCACCGTGCGCTCGACGGTCGTCTCGCGGGTGGCTTGCTCAACCCAACGGTGCAGCGGTTCGGCCGCTCCGCGAATCAACAGCCCATACAGCAGCAGCGAAATCAGCAGAAGGCGCAGGAAACGGAAGAAATAGAGCCCGCCGTGGGAGAAGAACCGCACGCGGGAATGCGGCTCGCCCGGGTTGGCGTAGCGATCCAGGATGCCGCCGGCAAACAACGTCCAGGCCAGCAGGAGCAAGGCGCCAGCGCCCACCAAGGCCTTCTGGCCCCTCCACACGGAGCCGTCCAGCAGCCGCTCGAAGTTGTCGAGCATGGGAAGGATACCGACCACCGACGGGCTGAATGTGGCCTCCAGCCCCTCGGCCGCGGCGGTATACTCGCCGTACCAGACCATGTCGAACCCCGTGCGCAGTTTTTCATCCACCAGGCTGCCGCCGATGGACCACTTCAGCGCTGAACGCATGGAGACGGCCAGCGGCGCCGCAATCGCCAGGCTGGTCAGGTAGACCCACAGCACCAGTGAAGGCCATCTCCCCACCAACCGCAGCCCGCCCAGCCAGGCTCGCCAGATGTTCATCGGCGCCTCCTCAGAGGAAAAACAGCAGGGTGTGCATCAAGTCCTGCAGCCAGATCATCCACTTCGAGGCCCATTTGGTGGCTGGCAGGTCGGCTTGCCAGACCAGGCGCTGGCTGTTGTTCGTGTAGTTGACGTCGAGCAGGATCTTCCGCTCGGGATCTAGGGCGGCGTAGGCCAGCCGGGCCGGCTTGACGTAGGTGTAGAGCTTCCACAGCGCCTGCCCGTCCCACAGCTCGCGCACTTCTTCGCCGTTTTCAAACTTCAACAGCACTTCCACAGGCAGGATGCCATCGTGCACGCGGCGCACCACGACGCGCGTCTCGTAGAGCTTCGTTTCCCCCGCGGGCTGTGCTTCCGCGGGCACCAGCTCGGTTCCCCTTTCGACGTAGCCCAAGGTTCTCACCTCGCGGCTCTGGACCGACTCCACGGCGAAGTCGAACACCGCAGCCTTGTAAAACACCTGGTCGAAGAACGGGCTCATGTCCCGGCCAGAGACTTCCTGGGCCACGGCGAGGAAGTCTTCCGGCTTGGGGTGGCGGAACTTCCCGCGCTGGAAGAACGTGGACAGGATCTTCCGGGTGGTCTCCCAACCGTACATCCGCTCCATGGTGCCCAGCCAGAGACCGGTCTTGCTGTAGGTGATTCCGCTGGCAGTCACCGGGAAGTAGCGGAAGGTCGGCGTGGCCTGGATGTCGCGCCGGGCCACATCGCGGTAACGGTCGAGGCCGAGATCCACGCTGAAATCCATGAGGATGTCGCGCGCGGCCACCGGCACGAACCCTCGGAAGAAGCGCCGAACGAAGAAGGGCTGGCCGTAGGCCACCGACATCACGCGTGCCTCGGAAAAAGTGTTCAGGCCTTCGTCGAGCCAGGCGTGCTCGAATTCGTTGTTGCCGACGAGTCCGTACCAGAATTGATGGCCCGCCTCGTGGATGGTGACGCCCTCGGGTGATCCGCCGCCGAACGGATTCCAGTAACGGGTGCCTGCCGTGAACAGCGTCGGATACTCCATGCCGCCGGCGCCGCTCTGGTAGGCGGGGTCAATAATCGTGACGTGGCCGTAGGGGTACTCGCCAAACCACAGCCCGTAATATTGCAGCGCTGCTTCGGTAGCACGGAAGTGGCGGTCTACCTGGGATTCGTGCTCGGCCTGGTAGAGCAGGCGCATCTCCACGGCCTTCAACCCGGGATGCTCGAAGCGCCGGGTGGCTTCGCGGTAGTCCGGGCTGGTGGTCCACGCGAAGTCATGGACGTCGGCCTGCTCGAAACGGTAAGTTGCCGTGCCGTCTGGATTGTTGGTTACGCCGAGCCGCACGCCCGTCGCGCCCACCACCCAGCCGCGCGGCACGGTGATCTGCACGTCGTAGACGCCGTAGTCGGAGAAAAACTCCGTCGCCGAGTGAAACTGGTGGCAGTTCCAGGTGCCATCGGGCTGGAAGACGCCGAGCTTCGGGAACCAGTGCGCTAGGAAAAAGAAATTGCCGCGGTAGCCGGTGCGCGCGATGGTGCGCGGAATTTTTGCCGTCCAGAGGAACTCCACGCGAATAATCTCGCCGGGCCGCACAGCGCGCGGCAGGGTCACCACCAGCACGGTGCGATCCTCCGGGTTGCCGTCGTCCGGTGCGGCGAAACGCATCTGCGCAGTCAGGTCGGCCTCCGGAAACGGCCCGGCCAGCAGCTTCATGGCGTGCACGCGGATGTAGGCCCACTCCGGCGGGGGAAAGCGCCCGAAGCGCGGCCGTGCGCGCAAGGTGTCCTCGCGCATCCAGGTGCTGTTGCTGTTCAGCCAAGCGTTCCAGTAGAGGTGAAACCAGAGCTCGTTGGCTGCGGCCGGGGTGTCGTTGCGCCAGGCGAGGATGCCGCGGCCGTCCAGCGTCTTGGCTGCCGGGTCCAGCCGCACCCACAGCGTGTAGTTCGCGTTGCGCGCGCTGGCCAGCGGCTCCTGTGCAACAGCCGTGGTCAGGAAGGTGGCGCAGAACGCTGCGCAGGCACACAGGCGAAGCAGGCTGGGCAACACGTTCGTCCTCCTCGAGCCAGGATGGCCTGCGAAGGCCGCTCATTATATCCGCGGGGAGAAAGGAAGCAACGCTGCCAGCAGATGTACGCCTTGCGGGGTGCGCTTGGGGGTGGATTGGGCCGGGGCGGGTGGGGAAAAGTTTCCCTTGACTTTCGCTTTTTCTTCGCCTATACTGCCCCCTGGTAGAGGAACGGGAAGGAGGGCCGGGCGGCCCCATTGTCCCTAGGACTCTCCCGGGTTCCCCGGCCCTTCGATACCCGGCCGAGGATCCACCGCGAAAGCACACCTCGGTGTCCCGCTTCTCTGCCCTTCCCGGTTCCCGCCCGGAGTCCCATGGGAGACCGCCCGTCTGTGGTCCACGTGGATGTGGACGCATTTTTCGCTTCGGTTGAGCAGGTGCTCGATCCCCGCCTGCGCGGCCAACCGGTGCTGGTCGGGCGCGGCGTGGTGGCTTCGGCCAGCTACGAAGCCAAAGCTTGCGGCGTGCGCACCGCCATGACCATCCGCGAAGCGCGTCGCCTTTGTCCGGCAGCCGTCCTTGTCCCCGGACAGTACGAGCATTACGCCGACTACGCGGAGCGCGTCCGCCGCATCCTCAACGACTTCACGCCGGCGGTGGAAGTCGCAGCGCTCGACGATTTCTACCTGGACTTCTCCGGTGCCGAGCGGCTCTATCCGGATTTCGTCGCCACCCTCCGGCGGATGCAGCGACGCGTCAGCGACGAGCTGGGGCTCAGCGTTTCGGTCGGCGCGGCGAGGTCGAAGCTTGTGGCTTCGATTGCCTCGCGCCTGGACCGTCCGCACGGCTTCCGCATCGTCCCCGTGGGCACGGAGGAAGATTTTCTGGCGCCGCTGCCGGTGGAAAAGCTCTACGGTATCGGCCAGGTCCACGCCCGGATGCTGCGCGAGCGCGGCATCACCACCATCGGCCAGTTGCGCTGCGTGCCGCTTGCGGCGCTGGTGGCTGCGTTCGGCGAGGTCGTGGGGCAGCAGTTTTACGAGCGCGCCCGCGGCCGCGACCCGCGTCCCGTGCTCGCCCCGCCCGAGCCCAAGTCCATTTCGCGCGAAACCACCGTCGAAGGCGGCACCATTGACACGGAGTTCCTCGCCGCGCTGTTCGAATACTTGGCCGAGCGCATCGCCGCCACTCTGCGCGCCCAGGCCCGCCAGGCCCGCACGCTCCTGCTGCGGCTGCGCTACACCGATTTGTTTTCTGTGGCGCGCTCGGCGCGGCTGATCCCGCCGACCAACGACGAAAAATCCCTGCTTGCCGCCGCCCAGGAGCTTTTCGGCGCGCTCTTTACCCGGCGTGTGGCCCTGCGCTGGGTGGGCCTGAGCGTCACCAACTTGGAAGCGGAACGTCGGCAGAATGAATTGTTCGACGCCAGGGCCAACCGCCGGTGGTATCTGAACCGCGGGCTCGATGCCGTGCGCGCCCGCTTTGGCTGGAACGCGGTGTACTACGGCAGGGGACTCGAGCTGCGCCGGCACTACGCTACCAAGCCCGCCGGGCTGGTGCTCTCCACCCCCTGCCTCTCCCGCTGAGCTGCTCTCATCTCACGATGTTGCGAACGCATCGAACAGGGCTGCAACAGAAGCCAGCGGCCTCCGGACAGAGCTCAAGCGGAGCGGAAACCAGGAGCGAGCGAACCCCTGGGGCCCATAGCGCAGCCCCTGTCCGTTTCCGTGCAGGCCATTCGTCCTTCCCTTCTCTACCACTTCCCTGTTCCTTTCCCCGGCAGCAACGATGTTTGTACATCTCCACTGCCACAGCCACTACTCGCTTCTGCGGGCTATCCCGCGGCCGGAGGAAATCGTGGCCGCCGCGGCCGAGCAGGCCCGCCGAGATGCCGCGACGCTCCCGGAAACGCTGCGCGGCGGGGCGGTGGCGTTGACGGACACCAACGGGCTCTACGCGGCGGTGCCGTTCTATCAGGCGGCGCGGGAGGCCGGCGTGAAGCCCATCGTGGGCACGGTGCTGGATACCGCGTGGCAAGCGGCGAGTGACCCTTCGCCGCTGCTCCTGCTGGCAGCGAATACGGAGGGTTACAGCAACCTGTGCCGGCTGGTGACGCGCCGGCAGTTGGAGGAGCGACCCGTCTCGCTGGAGGCGCTGGCGGAACACCGCCAAGGACTCATTGCGCTGCTGCCGGCAAAGGGCGAAGCGGGCGCAACGCATCGCGCCCCAACAGCTCGAAAAGGAAGCGGCGATCCACGGGCCACGGACCACCCCTCCAGAGTCCCGAGCCTGCTCGGGGCGCTGCGGGACATCTTTGGTGACGCCCTGTACCTGGAACTGCATCACCTCGCCCCGGGCGACGGCCGGCAGATCCGCGAAGCGCTGCGGCTCAGCCGCGAGTTCGCCGTGCCGGTCGTGGCCACCAACAGCGTCCACTTCCTGCGCCCCGAAGAGCACCTGCACTACCGCGTGCTCAACGCCATCCGCGCGGGGGCGCTGCTTTCGACCATCGCGCCGCCGGAAATCACCACTGCCGAGGCGCACTTCAAATCCGCCGCAGAAATGCGGCGCGCGTTTCCCGATCTCGACGAAGCGCTCCGGGCGACGCTCGAAATCGCCGAGCGCGCGCACCTGGAACTCGAGCTGGGCAAGCTGGTTTTCCCCGAATTCCCGGTGCCCGAAGGCGAGACGGCATTTTCATTTCTCTGGAAGCTGTGCTTCGAAGGCGCGCGGCGGCGCTACCGGCCGGTGCGGCCCGAGGTGCTTTCGCGGCTCACCCACGAGCTGGAAGTGATCCACAAGCTGAACCTGGCGCCGTATTTCCTGCTCGTCTGGGAGATTGCCGAGGAGGCGCGCCGCCGCGGCATCCCGGCCGTGGCGCGCGGCTCCGCGGCCAGCTCGCTGGTGGCCTACTGTCTGGGCATCTCGCGCGTCTGCCCGCTGCGCTGGGGCCTGTATTTCGAGCGGTTCCTCAACGAGCAGCGCGGCGACTGCCCCGACATTGACCTGGACATCTGCGGCGCGCGGCGCGACGAGATGCTCGATTACGTTTACGCCCGCTGGG
>Ga0209172_10004151_pt1 | contig 20252 bp, 21 predicted proteins | sample LarsenN4metaG_FD_184113 | JGI IMG/M metagenome (GOLD analysis project Ga0209172, IMG submission 184113) | Hot spring sediment bacterial and archeal communities from British Columbia, Canada, to study Microbial Dark Matter (Phase II) - Larsen... ... | reverse complement strand
CCGAAGGTTGCCCTCATGGCGGCGATGCGGAAGCTCCTCCACGCTGCCTACAGCGTCGCTACGCATCGGCGCCCCTTTGTTCCTTGCCCGGCCGGGGAGGGGGCCCGCCCATGAAGAAGAAAAAGGGCTTGACAGGCGTCACGGTATCTCAGGCGACCTCGACGCCGAACAGCCGCCGGGCGGCGATGCCGATCGCGTAGGTGACGGCGACGGCGAGGGCCACGATGCCCGCGTTGAGCGCCAGGCGCCGCCGCACGTCCATCCCGGACAGGAACGCGAGGACCGCGGAGACGAGCACGGTGGCCACGGCGCCCGCGGCCAGCGAGGCCCAGATGGCGCGGGCGCCGAAGGCGACGGGCAGCACGGGGACCGCCGCGCCCACGAGGTAGGACACGCCGACGAGGAGGCCGGACCCCGTCGACGTCTGCGCCGGCGCCGGCGGCGCCGCGGCGCCGAAGAACGCCCGCTTGCCCGCGTCGATGCGCGCCATCTCGCGCTCGGAGCTGGCCGCCGAGAACGCGCCCGCCGCCATCGAGAAGGAGCCGGCGACCGCGACCGTCGACGCCGCGACCAGGATCGAGGCGGCGTCGTGGAACGCCGCGAAGAAGCCGCTGACCGCGCCCAGGATCTCGACGAGGCCGTCGTTGAACCCCAGCACGATGTTGCGCACGCGCTCGGGGTCGATCCGCCGCGCGATCGCCTCGCCCACGACGCGGTCCTCGTGGCCCAGCTCGTCGGCGAGCACGGACTTCACGGCCTCGCCCAGGCGGTCGCCGCGGTACGTCTCCCAGACGTGCAGGTACTTGCGCACGCCGTAGACCTCGATCGCCTCCAGCACCAGGTGCACCGCCGGCGAGCCGAAGACGCGGCAGAGGAGCAGGAGCAGGCGGAGCTTCAGCCGGCGCCCCGCGTCGAGCCGGTCGGCGCGGATCCCGAAGAAGTCCTGCCAGAACTGGAAGTGACGGGCCTCGATCGGGATCAGGTCGTCGAGCGTGCGGCGCAGGTCGCCGGTGGCGCGGCGCTGGAGCGCGCGGTAGAGCAGCAGGTCGAGCAGCTCGTCGAGGACGAGGGCGCGCGCGAGGCGCCGCGGGTAGGCGGCGGTGGTCACCGCGGGCTGAGGACGGCGCGGCCCGCGGCGGGCTCGACGGTGAGCGTGAACCGGTCGAGCACGTCGCGGCCGAGCAGGCCGTCCACGCCGGCGATCCCCGCGTCGTGGACGATGACGGTCAGCGGCCCCACGCGCGCGCCCGCCACGTCGAGGCGCTCGAGGACGACCTCCCGCGCCTCGGCGCCCCCGGTGACGCCCACGATGCGGACCGGGCGGCCGGCGGCCGCGTCGTACCCGGCCCGCGCGACCGCCGCCGGCGACAGCACGGTGCGGTCGGCGCCCGTGTCCACCAGCAGCGTGAGCGGCGTCCCGTTCAGGCGCGCGGCCGTCGTGATCGGGGCGCCGGGGGCGTACGAGAGCACCGCGGGATCCGACGCCGGCGGCGCCGTGCCCGCCGGCGCGGGCGGACGGGGCTGGGGGCTGCCGACGTCGCGCGCGCCGGCGCGGTGGGCCGGCGGGATCGTCGACGGGTCGTTGGTGTAGCGGACGACGCCGTCGGCGTCCGTCCACCGCCAGAGCTGGCCCCGGGCCGGCACCGCCGCCAGGGCCAGCGCCAGCGCCGCGGCGCCCGCGGCCGCCGTCGCGCGCATCGCGGCTACAGCACCACCTTCCCGGCGCGCAGCGCGGCGATCTCGGCCGCCGAGTAGCCGTGCTCGGCGAGGACCTCGTCGGTGTGCTCGCCGCGCCGCGGCGCCGGACGACGCACGCCGGGGCGCATCCGCGAGAACTTCACCGGCGTGCCGATGACGGGGATCTCGCCGAGCGTGGGATGGGTCACCCGCTCCACGATGCCGCGCGCCGCCGTCTGCGGGTCGCTCATGACCTGGTCCACGGTGTTCACGGGCGTGGCCGGCACGCCGGCCTCCTCGAGGATCTTGAGCAGCGGCTCGCGGTCGTGCGCGGCGATCGCCTGTTCGAGCGCGGCCTCCAGCTCCCGCCGGTGCCGCACCCGCTCGATGTTCGTGGCGAACTTCGGGTCGGTCGCCATGTCGGGCAGCCCCAGCGCCGGGGCCAGGCGCTGCCAGAAGCGGTCGTTGGCGCCCGCGATGAAGATCCACTGGCCGTCCCGGCAGCGGAAGTTCCGGTACGGCGACAGCGACGGATGCGAGGAGCCGAGCGCCCGGGGCACGGCGCCCGTCAGCAGGAATCCCTCGGCGTGGTAGTTCAGGAGGCTGACGGCCGTCTCGAGCAGGGAGCCGTCGACGCGCTGGCCGAGCCCCGTCCGCGCCCGGTGGAGGAGCGCGTTCGCGATGCCGAAGGCGCAGAGGATGCCGGTGGTCAGGTCGAGGAAGCTCACGCCGCAGCGCACCGGCGGGCCGTCGGGCTCGCCGGTGATGGACATGATCCCGCTGAAGGCCTGCATGAGCGCCTCGTAGCCGGCGCCCTCGGCGCGCGGCCCCGTGCGGCCGAAGGCGGAGATCGAGCAGTAGACGAGGCGCGGGTTGACGGCCGCCAGCGCCTCGTAGCCCAGCCCGAACGACTCCATGGTGCCCGTCCGGAAGTTCTCGATGAGCACGTCGGCGTCGCGGACCATGCGCCGGAGGACGTCGGCCCCCTCGCGCCGCTTGAGGTCCAGGGCCATGTCGCGCTTGTTGCGGTTGATGACGAGGAAGGCGGCGGACTCGCCCTCCTTGTGGGGCGGCCACGTGCGCGACTCGTCGCCCGCCGACGTGTCCTCGATCTTGATCACGTCGGCGCCGAGGTCGGCGAGGAGCATGCCGCAGAAGGGGCCGGCCAGGACGCGCGAGAGGTCGAGCACGCGGATGCCGTCGAGCGAGAGCGCGGGCAGGGTCATGGCGGGTACTATACCGCGCCGGCGGCGCCGGCCGCGCCGTGCGCTACTATAGCCGCATGACCCCGCTGCGCGCGGCGCTCGAGCGCCGCATTCTCGTGCTGGACGGCGCCATGGGCACCATGCTGCAGGCGCGGAACCTCACCGCCCAGGATTTCGGCGGCGCCGCGTACGAGGGCTGCAACGAGCACCTGAACCTCACCCGCCCCGACGTCGTCGCCGCGGTCCACCGCGCCTACGCCGAGGCGGGCGCCGACATCGTCTCCACCAACACGTTCGGCTGCGCCCCGTGGGTGCTGGGCGAGTACGGGCTGGCCGACCGCGCCCGGGAGATCGCCCGCGCCGCGGCCCGGATCGCCCGGGAGGCGGTGGGCGGGCGCGCGTTCGTCGCCGGCGCCATGGGCCCCGGCACCCGCTCGATCTCGGTGACGCGGAACATCGGCTTCGACGAGGTGCGCGAGGGCTACGCGCTCCAGGCCCGGGCCCTCATCGAGGGCGGCGTCGACGCGCTGCTGCTGGAGACCCAGCAGGACACGCTGAACCTCAAGGCGGCGGCCATCGGCATCCGCCGCGCGATGCGCGAGGCCGGCGTCGACCTGCCGCTGATGGTGAGCGCGACCATCGAGCCCACCGGCACCATGCTCGCCGGCCAGGGGGTGGAGGCGCTGTACGTGGCGCTCCAGCACCTGGACCTCTTCTCGATCGGCCTGAACTGCGCGACGGGCCCGGAGTTCATGACGGACCACCTGCGCACGCTCTCGGCGATGTCGACCCGCTTCGTCAGCGTCTACCCCAACGCGGGCCTGCCGGACGAGCGGGGGCAGTACGGCGAGACGCCCGAGAGCCTGGCGTTCAAGATGCGGCGCTTCGTCGACGAGGGCTGGGTGAACATCGTCGGCGGCTGCTGCGGGACCACGCCGGCCCACATCGCCGCGCTCGCGCGCCTCGTCGCCGGCCGGCCGCCGCGGGTGCCGGCCGCGGTCGAGCCCTCGGCGGTGAGCGGCATCGAGGTCCTCTACCCGACCGAGGACAACCGCGCGATCTTCGTCGGCGAGCGCACCAACGTCATCGGCTCGCGGCGCTTCAAGGAGCTGATCGTCGCCGGGCGGTTCGACGAGGCCGCCGAGGTCGGCCGCGCGCAGGTGCGCGGCGGGGCCCAGGTCCTCGACGTCTGCCTCGCCAACCCGGACCGGGACGAAGCGGCGGACATGGACCGGTTCATGACGGCCCTCACCCGCATGGTGAAGGTCCCGCTCATGATCGACTCCACGGACGCCGCCGTCATCGAGCTGGCGCTCACGCACTGCCAGGGCAAGGCCATCGTCAACTCGATCAACCTGGAGGACGGCGAGGAGCGCTTCGAGAAGGTGTGCCCCCTGCTCCGGACCTACGGCGCCGCGGTCGTCGTCGGCTGCATCGACGAGGACAAGCAGCAGGGCATGGCCGTGGACCGCGCCCGCAAGCTCGCCATCGCCGAGCGCGCCCACGCCCTGCTCACGCGGAAGTACGGCATCCCGGCCCGCGACCTGATCTTCGACCCGCTCGTCTTCCCGGTGGGCACCGGCGACCGCAACTACGTCGGCTCGGCGGTGGAGACCATCGAGGGCGTCCGGCTCATCAAGGAGCGGTTCCCCGAGTGCCGGACCATCCTGGGGATCTCCAACGTCTCGTTCGGGCTGCCGCCGGCCGGGCGCGAGGTGCTCAACGCCGTCTTCCTCTATCACTGCACCAAGGCGGGGCTCGACTACGCGATCGTCAACACCGAGCGCCTCGAGCGCTACGCCTCGATCCCCGAGGAGGAGCGCCGGCTGGCCGAGGACCTGATCTTCGGCCGCGGCGCCGACCCCGTCGCCGCCTTCGCCGCCCACTTCCGCGGCCGGCAGAAGACCCCGCCGGCGCGCAGCTCGATGAGCCTGGACGAGCGGCTGGCGCGCTACATCGTCGAGGGCAGCCGCGACGGCCTCGTCGAGGACCTCGACGAGAAGCTGAAGGAGGCGGCGCCGCTCGACATCATCAACGGCCCGCTCATGCGGGGGATGGACGAGGTCGGCCGCCTGTTCAACGACAACCAGCTGATCGTGGCCGAGGTGCTGCAGTCGGCCGAGGCGATGAAGGCCGCCGTGGCCCACCTCGAGCGGTTCATGGAGCGGTCGGACTCCGCCACGCGGGGCACGTTCGTCCTCGCCACCGTGAAGGGCGACGTCCACGACATCGGCAAGAACCTGGTCGAGATCATCCTGTCGAACAACGGCTACCGCATCGTCAACCTCGGCATCAAGGTCCCGCCGGAGGCGCTCATCGCCGCCTGCCGCGAGCACAAGCCCGACGCCATCGGGCTGAGCGGCCTCCTGGTGAAGTCCGCCCAGCAGATGGTGCTGACGGCCCAGGACTTCCGCGCGGCCGGCATCGACGTGCCGCTCTTCGTCGGCGGCGCCGCGCTCACCAAGAAGTTCACGGCGACGCGGATCGCTCCCGAGCACGCGGGCCCGACGCTCTACGCCAGGGACGCCATGGAGGGGCTGGACCTCGCGAACCAGCTCTTCTCCGCCCCCACCCGTGACGCGCTGCTGGAGCGCGTCCGCCGGGAGTTCGCGGCGCTGGCCGCGGAGCCGGCGGCGGAGCCCGCCCCCGCCCCGGCCGACGCGCTGCCGCCGGCGCGGGTATACCTGGCCCGCGTGGAGCCGCCGCGGCCGCCCGACCTGGAGCCGCACCTGCTGCGCGGCGTGCCGCTGTCGCACGTCTACCCGTACCTGAACCTCCAGATGCTGTACGGCAAGCACCTGGGGCTCCGCGGTCTCGTGACGCGCCTGCTCGAGGAGGGCGACCCGAAGGCGCGCGAGGTCCACGAGGTCGTCGAGCGGCTCAAGGCCGACGCCGCGCGCGAGGGCTGGCTGGCGGCCGACGGCGTCTACCGCTGGTACCGGGCGCGCGGCCAGGGCGACGCCGTCGTGCTCCTGGACGCCGGCGGGGCCGAGGTGGGCCGCTTCGTCTTCCCCCGCCAGCGGGGCGGCGAGCGCCTGTGCCTGGCCGACTACCTGCGCGACGACGCCGACGACTTCGTGGCGATGTTCGCGGTGACGTGCGGTCGCGGCGTCCGCGAGCGCGCCGAGGCGCTGAAGCAGCGGGGCGAGTACCTGGCCTCCCACGCCCTCCAGGCCCTGGCGATCGAGTGCGCCGAGGCGTTCGCGGAGATGCTGCACGCGAGGCTGCGGACGCTGTGGGGCTTCCCCGACCCGCCGGACCTGTCCGTGAGCGACAAGCTCAAGGGCCGCTACCGCGGCATCCGCGTGTCGTTCGGCTATCCCGCCTGCCCGAACCTGGCGGACCAGGCGACGCTCTGGCGGCTTCTGCGCCCGGAGCAGATCGGCGTCACGCTCACCGAGGGCTTCATGATGGATCCGGAGGCCTCGGTCTCCGCGCTCGTGTTCCACCACCCGCAGGCGAAGTACTTCAAGGCCGAGTGAGGAGCGCGCCGGGCGGGCCGGCGCACCCCTCGCGCCGGCCCGCGCGAGGCGGCTACTGGTTGTAGTAGACGACGAAGGCGATCGCCACCGCGGCGATCACTCCCGCGATCACGTAGTCCCACTTGTTCCCGAAGAAGCCCATGGCCACACCTCCTGCGGGCGACGCTCGGCGCAGGTCTGGACCGCTGACGCGCGCGGGCGGACCGGGGGGGCCTGTGGCCCCCGGCGACGGCAGGGGCTCGGTGCCGGCCAGGATCACGGAGCCACCGCGCCCGCCCGGCGCCGGCGCGTGTGTCGGCTCGCGAGCCGGGGACCTCAGCCCTCGCCGGTCGGGCGGCCGAGGTCGGGCGCGTGCAGCAGCCGGCGGGGGCGCAGCGCGGCGGTGCGGTCGGGCGCCGCCGGTCGCCGCGCGCTGACGATCGGCGCGGCGGGGTCGGCGGCGGGGGGCTCGATCTCGGTCGCGGGCGGTGACGCCACCGCGACCGGGGCCGCGACGTCCTGCGAGCGGCGGACGCCGACGCGCGAGAGCGACTCGATCCCTTCCATGCGGAAGATGCCGCCCACGCGCGGCGAGGAGACGTCCGCCAGCAGGTAGGCGAGCGTGAGCAGGACGAGCGTGCGGGCGAGCGTCACGACGCAGCCCCCATGGCGACCCCCGCACGATTATACGTCCGCGCGGGGGCGCGGGGCGCGGGCGTTCAGGCGGCCGGGGCGGCGATCTCGTCGCCGAGACCGAGCGCGGCCAGGCGGCGGGACGGCGCGCCGCCGGTCGTGCGCGTCCGGCGGCCCGCGGCGCGGCGCGCGCGCGCGAAGGCGACGAGGAGCTGGAGCAGCGCGACGTCGAAGCCGCCGACGCGGGAGTCGTCCACGACGACCTCGCCCTCGACGCCGACCAGCTCGAGGAGCGCGGCGTGGAGCGCGGCGGCGTCCGTCACGCCGAGGTCGTCGCTCAGCACCAGGCGCGCGCCGTCCGCGAGGCGCTCCGTGAGGAAGCCCATCGGTCAGCTCCTTCCCGCCGCCGGCGCCGGCCGCGCCGGGCCGCCGGCCTCGCGCTCCCGCGCGAGGGCCAGCAGGCTCTCCGCCATGCGCGCGAGCGGGACCACCCGCTCGGCGGCGCCGAGCGCGATCGCCTCGCGCGGCATGCCGAACACCACGCAGCTCTCGGGATCCTGGGCGATCGTGCGGGCGCCCGCCTCCCGCATCGCCAGCAGGCCCTGGGCCCCGTCGTTGCCCATCCCGGTCATGATGACGCCGATGGCGTTGGGCCCCAGCACCTCCGCCGCCGAGTGGAAGAGCACGTCGACAGACGGGCGGTGCCGGTTCACGGGCTCCCCGCCCTCCACGCGCGCCCGCACGAGGGCGCCGTCGCGGCCGAGGCGCAGGTGGAAGTTGCCCGGCGCCACGAGGACGTGGCCCGCCAGCACCCGGTCGCCGTCCTCCGCCTCCTTCACGCGCACCGTGCACAGGCGGTCGAGCCGCTCGGCGAAGGCCCGCGTGAAGCGCTCGGGCATGTGCTGGACGACGACGACGCCCGGGGCGTCGGCGGGCAGCGCCGCCAGCAGCACGCGCAGCGCCTCCGTGCCCCCGGTGGAGGCGCCGACGGCGACGACGGTGTCCGTCGTGCGGAACGGCCGCGGTCGCGGCGGCGCGCTCGCCGGGGGCGCCGGCGGCGGCGCCACGGGCGCCACCCGCGCCGCGGCCGCGGCCTTGACCTTCTCGATCAGCTCCGCGCCCAGCTCGTGGATCCGCTCGCGGACGTCGATCCGGGGCTTGGCGACGAAGTCCACGGCGCCCAGCTCGAGCGCGCGGAGCGTGACCTCGGCGCCGGCCTCGGTCAGCGACGACACCATCACCACCGGCATGGGACGCGCGCGCATGAGCTGCTCGAGGAAGGCGAGGCCGTCCATGCGCGGCATCTCCACGTCGAGCGTCAGCACATCGGGCGCCAGCGCGCGGATCTTGTCGCGGGCGATGTACGGGTCGGGGGCGGCGCCCACGACCTCGAGGTCCGGATCGCTCGACAGGAGCCGGGTGAGGACCTGGCGCATGAGCGCCGAGTCGTCGATGACCAGCACGCGGGTCCGCCGTCCGTCGCGCATCAGAACAGCGTGACCTCGCCGTACGCCGGCCGCTGCACGGCGTGCTGCTGCTCGGTCACCGCGAGGCGGCTGAGGGCCGTCGCGGAGGTGATCCGCTGGACGAAGGCCCGGCCGGTGTCCGTGTGGAAGTGGACCCGCCGCGCCTGGTAGCCGCCGAGGTCCTCGCCGGTGAGCCGGAAGCCGTCGCGCCGCAGGAACTCCAGCGCGAACGCGATGTTCTGGCTCGGCACGCCGTCCTCCTCCTCCGGCATCGCGAGGACGTGGGCGCCGCCGAAGACCTTCGCGCGCAGGCGGCGCCGGTCGGCCCCCGCCTTCTGCATCTCGCAGATCAGGAGGTCCATCGCGTGGACGCCGAAGCGCGCCGGATCCTCGGGGGCGCCGTTGGGCGAGCGCGGCAGCAGGAAGTGGTTCATGCCGCCGACGCGCATCTCCGGGTCCCAGAGGCAGACCGCCACGCAGGACCCCAGGAGCGTCTTGATGACCGTCGGCTCGCGGGTGGCGTAGACCTCGCCGATGTAGATCGTCACCTGCGGCAGGCCGATCCGGCGGGGCGCCCCGATCATGGGCGGCGCCCCGGCGCGACGTCGGCGACGCGCGCGTAGATCGTGTTGCCCAGGTGGATCAGCCCGTCGACGAGCCCGAACACCGACTCCGCGTGCCCGAGGAACAGCAGACCGCCCGGCTCGAGGAAGCTCACGAGGTTCTCCAGGATGCGTTTCTGCATCGTCCGGTCGAAGTAGATCAGCGCGTTCCGGCAGAAGATGACGTGGAAGCGCGTCCGGATCGGCCACGCCGGGTCGGCGAGGTTGATCCGCCGCAGCGTCACCAGGTCCCGCAGCTCCGGCCGCACCCGCGCGTGGTCGCGGTCGCGGCCGGCGCGGCGCACGAAGTGCCGCACCAGGAGGTCCCGCGGCACCGCGGCGGTGCGGTCGGGCCCGTACGCCGCCTCGTCGGCCTGCGCGAGCATGTCGGTGTCGATGTCGGAGGCGAGGATCCGCGTGTCCCACGCCGGGGGCACCAGCCGGGCCTCGGCGAGCACGATCGCCAGCGTGTAGGGCTCCTCCCCGCTCGAGCAGGCCGCCGACCAGACGCGCACGCGGCGGGCGCCGCCGGCCTCGGCCTTCGCCCGGTGCGCGGGCGCCCACGTGCGCAGCAGGTAGTCGAAGTGATGCGGCTCCCGGAAGAAGTCCGTCTTGTTCGTCGTGATGGCGTTCACGAAGCGGACCATCTCCTCGTCGCCGCCCGCCTCCGGGTCGGTGAGGTACTCGTAGTACTCGCCGAAGGTCGCCAGGCCCAGCGCGCGCAGCCGGCGGCCCAGGCGGGCGCGGAGGAGCTGGCGCTTGTGGGGCCCGAGCGCGATGCCCGTGCGCTCGTACACGAGCGCGCGGAACCGCTCGAAGTCGCGGTCCGGGAGCGCGAGGTCGTTCATCAGCAGCCCCGCCACCTCCATCACGTGTCCTCTCGGGCGCGCCACGGGATCGGCCCGGCGTTCTTCATCGGGCGGCCACCCGGCGCAGCTCGCGCTCGACGACGACGATGCTCGGCGCGCCGAGCCCGGCCGCCTCGAGCGCCTCGCGCACCTGCGCCAGCGCCGCGTCGAGGTCGCCGCCGCCGGCCGGGGCGAGGGCGAGCACGAGGCCGCGAGCCAGCCGCGCTCCCGCCGCCGGCGGCAGGTCGCGGCCGCGGAGCCCCGAGCCCAGCGCCGCCGCGAGCGCGCCGACGTCGCGGCCGGGCCGCGCGCGGCGGAGCGACGCGGACAGGTCGCCGGCCGGCGCTCCCCGGTGGCGGGGACGGGCGCTCACCTCGACGAGCGCGAGCGACAGCTCGTCGACGAGCCGGCCCCCGGGCTCGGCCGGCGACGCCGGCGTCGCGGGCACGGCGGGCGTCGCGGGGCGTGGCTGGCCGGCGACCGGCGAGGCCGCCAGCAGCAGCGCGGCGAGCGCGGCGGCGGACCTCACGCGGCCCTCCCGGCGGCGGCCTTGCCCATCGCCACGAGACCGGGGACGTCGAGGATCAGGGCCACCCGGCCGTCGCCGAGGATCGTCGCTCCCGCGATGCCGTCGACGCGCTGGAAGTTGTGGTCGAGGCTCTTGATGACGAACTGCTGCTGGCCCAGCAGCTCGTCCACCAGCAGCGCGACGCGCCGTCCGTCGTGCTCGACGACGACGGCGAGCCCGCGCGTCGGATCCTCGACCGCCTCCGGGACCCCGAACAGCCGGTGGAGCCGCACGAACGGCAGCACCTCGCCCCGCATCATGAACGCCTCCTGCGCGCCGAAGACGCTCCGCAGCGACTCGCGGCCCGGCCGGACCGACTCGGTGATCGTGGCGAGCGGCAGGATGTAGACCTGCTCGCCGACGCGGAGCGCCTGGCCCTCGAGGATCGCCAGCGTCAGCGGCAGCTTGATGCGGAACGTCGTTCCCCGGCCCGGCACGCTCACGATGGAGATCGACCCGCCGAGGGCCTCGACGTTGCGCTTCACGACGTCCATGCCGACCCCGCGCCCCGACAGCTCGGTGACGTGCTCGGCGGTCGAGAAGCCCGGCTGGAAGATCAGCGCGAGCACCTGGTCCTCGCTCAGCGCGTCGTCGCGGCCGACGAGCCCGGCGTCCACGGCCTTCCGCCAGATGCGCTCGCGCTCCAGGCCGCGCCCGTCGTCCTGGATCTCGATGCAGATCGCGCCGCCCTGCTGGTAGGCGGAAAGCGTGATGCGGCCCACCTCGGGCTTGCCCGCCGCCCGCCGGTCGTGGGGCGGCTCGATGCCGTGGTCGACGGCGTTCCGCACCAGGTGCATGAGCGGGTCGCCGATCCGCTCGATCACGGTCTTGTCCAGCTCGGTCTCGTCGCCGCGCGTCTCGAAGGCCACGCGCTTGCCCAGCGCCTGCGCCAGGTCGCGGACGACGCGCGAGAAGCGGCCGAACACCGTCCGGATCGGCAGCATGCGGATCGCCATCACGCGCTCCTCCAGGTCGCGCGCGTGCCGGTCCATCTGCGCCACGGCCTCCTGCAGCTCGGGCAGGCGCTCCGGCGCCTTCCCGTCCTGGCCGAGCTGGTGGACGATCTGCGCCACCATCGACTGGGTGATGACCAGCTCGCCGACCAGGTCCACGAGCCGGTCGACCTTCTCGGTCGCGACGCGGATCGAGTGCGTGTCGTTCTCGGACGCCCAGCGGAGGCGCTCGTGCGCCGTCACGACGGCGGGCGCCGTCGCCTCCGCGGCCGCCGCGTCACCGGGCCGCGCGCCGCCGGCCACCGACACCCGGACGGCCCCGGGCTCGTCGACGAAGTCGAAGCACGCCTCCACGTCGGCGCGCGAGGCGCGGGTGCGGACCCAGGCGGTGAAGACCAGGTACGAGGCCTCGGGGTCGAGGTCGGCGAGCGGCGGCAGCGCCGAGGCGTCGCCGCGCACGCGGACGAGCTCGCCGAGCTGGGACAGCGCGTCCAGCAGGCGCAGCGGGTCGAGGCCCCGGCGCAGCAGGTCGCCCGGCGGCTCGAACCGGACCTCGTAGAGGACCTCGGCGGCGGGCGGCGCGGGCGGCTCCGGGGCGGCGGCCGCCGCCGGGGCGGCCGGACGGTGGCCCACGGACTGCGCGTGGTCGGCGAGCGCGTCGACCAGGGCGCCGAGCCCCGGCACGTCGCCGTCGTCGCCGGCCCGCGCGCGGCCGACCAGCAGGCGCAGCATGTCGTTGGCGGCCAGGAGGGTGTCGATGACCTCGCGCTGCGGCGCGGACTCGCCGGCGCGGAGCCGCACCAGCAGCTCCTCGAGCGCGTGGGTCATCGTCGCGATCCGCTCGAAGCCCAGCATGCTGCTGTTGCCCTTGAGCGTGTGGGCCGCGCGGAAGATCGAGTGGAGCAGCTCGCGGTCCTGGGGCGCCGCCTCGAGACCGAGCACGCCTTCCTCGAAGACGCGGAGGAGCTCCTCGGCCTCGTCGAAGAAGATCTGCAGCACCGGGTCGAGCGTCACGGCGTGGCGCTCCCTCGGCTCAGGCGCGGACGCGGGCGGCGCCGAGGACCCGGGCGACGACCTGCCGCAGCTGGTCCGGCTGGAAGGGCTTCACCAGCCACCCCGTCGCGCCGGAGGCGCGACCCCGCTGCTTCATCTCCTCGCCGTTCTCCGTCGTGAGCAGGAGGACGGGCGTGAACCGGTGCTGCGGCCGCTGGCGGATCGCCCGGAGCAGCGTGAGCCCGTCCATGGTCGGCATGTACAGGTCGCTGATCACCAGATCCGCGCTCTCGGCGTCGAGCGCGGCGAGCGCCTGCTCGCCGTTCTCGGCCTCGCGGACCTGGTAGCCCTCGGCCTCGAGCGCGGCGCGGACCATCTGCCGCATGCTGCAGGAATCGTCGACCGCCAGGATCTTCGCGCTCATGGTGCGACCTCCTCGTGGCTAGGTATTCGGCACCTGCCCGACCTTTCCCACCCTCCGAAACCCGGGCTCCCGTGCCGATGACGGGGGTACCGGGTGCGGGGAGGGGTCCCGTCCGGCGGGGGAGAGCGCATGCTCGCAGTGCTGGGAATCGTGGTCGTCACCGTCAGCGTGCTGGGCGGCTTCATCCTGGAGGGCGGGCCGCTCGCCCTGCTGTTCCAGCCCGTCGAGTGGCTCATCATCTGCGGCACCGCCGCGGGGACGCTCGTCATCGGCACGAGCCGGCAGCACCTGCGCCAGCTGGCGGCCGGGCTGCGGACGCTCCTGCTGGGCGGCGGCGGGCGCCGCGACATCTACGTGGACCTGCTGCGCCTCCAGTACGAGCTCTTCGTGAACGTGAAGAAGCACGGCTTCATCGCGCTCGAGCGCGACGTCACCGAGCCCGAGAAGTCGTCGATCTTCTCGAAGTACCCGTCGTTCCTCGAGCGCCCCTACGCGGTGACGTTCCTGGTCGACTCGCTGCGGCTGCTCGTCGACGGCGGCGTGAGCCCGTACGACCTCGAGGCTCTCCTGGACCGCGAGATCGAGACCCACCACGACGAGGCCTCCAAGCCCTCGATGATCCTCGCGAAGATGGGCGACACGCTGCCGGGCCTCGGCATCGTCACCGCCGTCCTCGGGATCATCATCGCCATGCAGAGCATCGACAGCGGCGCCGCGGAGATCGGCCACAAGGTCGCGGTCGCGCTGGTCGGCACGCTCACCGGCGTCGGCCTCGCCTACGGGCTCGTCAACCCGCTCGCGGCCGGGCTCGAGACCATCACCGAGAAGGACCTCAACTACCTGCACTGCATCAAGGCCGGCGTCGTGGCCTTCGCGAAGGGCTCGGCGCCCTTCGTGGCCGTCGAGTTCGCGCGGCGGGCGATCTTCGCCCACGAGCGGCCCTCGCTCGTGGACGTCGAGGCGTCCACGCTCGCCGTGTCGCCGAGGCCGGCGTGACGGGCAAGCGCCGCGGGGACGGCGAGACGCCGCCGTTCATCATCCGCAAGCTCCGGTCGCGGCGGCACGCGCTGCCGCACGGCTCGTGGAAGGTCGCCTACTCCGACTTCATGACCTCGCTGCTCGCGCTCTTCATCGTGCTGTGGGCGGCGGAGCAGAGCCCCGAGGTGCGGGCGTCCATCGCGAACTACTTCCGCAACCCCCGAGTCCTCGAGGGCCGCCCGGCGGCGAGCCTGATGCCCGCCGGCACCGGCGTCGTCGCGGTCGCCCACGCCGGCGCGCCGACCGCCGACCCCGAGGACGAGGAGACGGCGCTGCAGGAGACGGCGGCGCGCATCGAGGCGGCCCTCGACGCCGACCTCGCGCTCCGCGGGCTGCGCGACCAGGTGCGGATCGACCTGACGCCCGAGGGGCTGCGCATCCAGCTCGTGGAGCGCGACGACCAGCTCTTCTTCGAGATCGGCTCCGCCGAGCTGAAGCCGGCCGTGGTGCGCCTGCTCCGCCTCGTCGCCGGCATCGTGGGCGCGCTGCCGAACGAGGTCGCCGTGGAGGGGCACACGGACCGGCGGCAGTACGCCCGCCAGGGACGCGCCTACTCGAACTGGGAGCTGAGCGCCGACCGCGCCAACAGCGCGCGCCGCGTCCTCGAGACGTCGGGGCTCCGCGAGCGCCAGATCGTGCGCGTGGTGGGCCTCGCCGACCACGAGCCGCTCGTCGCCGAGGATCCCCTCGACGCCCAGAACCGCCGCGTCAGCATCATCGTCCGTCACGCGAGCGCCCGCCGGTCCGCGACGGCCCCCGCCTCGGGGCCGGCGGCGCTCGCGACCCTGTCGCGCCCGGCGCCGGAGCGGACGCCGTGACGCCGCCCGCGCATCTCGTCCGCGACGTCGTGTGGGAGCCGCTCGCGCTCGGCCTGCCGGCGGCGCGTCCCGCGGCGGGCGGCGCCGCCGAGGAGCTGTTCGAGCGCCTGGTGCGGTTCGCGGCCGGCACGAAGGCTCGCGTCGCCGGCGACGAGCCGTTCCCGTGGCCGGCGCTCGACCGGCTGCTCCAGGAGGCCGCCGCGTCGCTCGCCGCCGGCGACGACCTCTTCTGGGTCGCGCTCCGGCCGGCGCCGCCGGAGGGCGTCGAGCACCTCGCCTTCCACCAGGCGCGCGTCGCCGTCCTCGCGCTGCGGCTCGGCGCCGCCCTGGGCTACGCGGGGCGCCGGCTCGGCGAGCTCGGCATGGCGGCGTGCGTCTTCGACGTCGGCCTCTGGCAGCTGCCCGAGCACGTCGTGCGCCGCGCCGATCCGCTGTCGCCGCACGAGGAGAGCCTGTTCCGGTCGCACGCGCGCGCGAGCGCGGCGCTGGTGCGCCGCTGGGCGCCGCCGAGCGAGGTGATCGTCGACGCGGTGGCGCAGCACCACGAGCGCGAGCAGGGGCAGGGCTACCCGCAGGGGCTGCGCGGCCCCGCGATCCATCCGGACGCGAAGGTCGTGGGGCTGGCCGACACGTACGCGACGCTGACCGCGCCGCCGCCGCCGCGCGCCGGCCGCCCGCCGCACGAGGCGGTCCGCGAGATCGTGCGCGCGCGGCACCGCGCGTTCGATCCGGTGCTCATCAAGGCGCTGCTCGGGGAGACGTCGCTGTTCCCTCCCGGCACGCTCGTGCGCCTGTCGACCGGCGAGATCGGCCGCGTGACGGCGCCCAACCGCCACCACCCGCTCCGCCCGCGCGTGGAGCTGCTCGCGCCCGGCGGCCGCGGGCGCGTCGTCGATCTCGTCGAGATGCCGTTCGTGTACATCGCCGGGCCGGTGTCCCAGTAGCGAGGTGAGCGCGCGACGGGCCGCGCCGTCCGGCTGACGCGGCGGGCGGCCCTCCGGAAAACCATCAAAACCGTCAGGAGCAGCGAAACCGACCGGCGCGCGCGAGGCGCACGTGCCGGTCTGACGACCGCCGAGCACCCGTCCCCGCGCTCAGTCCGGGTATCGGGACCGGAATCGGGGGTGAGCGGGTTCGACTCCGGCCGGTAGTGTGAGCCGAGCATGCGAACGAACACGACGCACGCAACGCAGGGAGCGAAGATCCTCGTCGTCGACGACGACCTCGTCGTGCGGCGGATGCTGGGCGACACGCTCGGCCGCGCCGGCTACCAGGTCGTCGCCGCCGCCAGCAGCGCCGAGGCGCTCCGCCTCGCCGCCGACGACGAGCCCGCGCTGGCCATCATCGACCTCGTCCTCCCCGACGGCGACGGCATCGAGCTGCTCGGCAGCCTGCGCGCGGCCTGGCCCGCGCTGCCCGCCGTGGTGGTGACCGCCTACGTCGAGCCGCGCTCGATCGTCGAGGCGATGCGGCGGGGCGCCGTCGACTACCTGGGCAAGCCGCTCGACCCGGAGGTGCTGCTGTCGACGTGCCGCGCGGCCATCGCGCGCCGGCCGGCGCCGGTGGAGGCCGGCGCGGCCCGGCCGGTCGAGCTGCCGATCGTCGGCGTGAGCCCGGAGACGAACCGGGTCCGCGAGAGCATCGCGCGCCTGGCGCGCACGCGTCCGGCGGGCGTCCTCATCGCCGGGCCCGCGGGCGCCGGCAAGCGGTGGCTGGCCCACGCGCTCCACGCCGCGAGCCAGCGGCGCAACGGCCCCTGCATCCCCTACGCGTGCGCCGACGCCTGGGAGCCGGCGACCGCGCTCTTCGGCATGCGCGGCGTGGCGGGCTCGGGCCTGCTCGCCGCCGCCCAGGGCGGCACGGTGATCCTCGACGACGTCGACCGGCTCGACGCCGAGACCCAGGGCGCGCTCCTCGACTGGGCGGAGCGCCACCGCTCCGCCGCCGCGCCCCTGCTCGTCGGGCTCACCACGCAGGCGTCGGCCTCCGGTCACCTGGTGGCGTGGCTGTCCCGCGCCCGCATCGACGTCGCGCCGCTCGCCCAGCGCACGGCGGACATCGTCCCGCTCGCCCGCCACTTCCTGGCGGAGGCGGGGCGCCGCCTGGGCAAGACGTTCACCGGCTTCACCGCGGACGCCGAGCACCGGCTGCTCGCGCACGCGTGGCCCGGCGAGGTCCGCGAGCTGCGGGACGTCGTCGCCCGCGCCGCCGCGACCGCGGCCGCCGCGGTCGTGCGCCCCGAGCAGCTCGCGCTGGCGAGCGGCGCGGGTCAGGCGCCGGCGTGGGCGGCGGCGGGAGAGCCGCGGCCGCTGCGGGACATCGAGGACGCCTACATCGACCACGTCATCGCGCTGTCGGGGGGCAACAAGACGCGCGCGGCCCAGCTCCTGGGCATCGCGCGGGAGACGCTGCGGACGCGCCTGCTGAGCCGCGCCGGCGCCGGGGTGTCCGGGAACAGGGAGCGCGTCGCGCCATGAAGATCATCACCGTCGACGATTCCGCCACGATGCGCCGGATCATCAAGAACAGCCTCAAGGCGATCGGGCACACGGACGTCATCGAGGCCGAGAACGGCCAGGTCGGCCTCGCGAAGATCCAGGCCGAGGGCGTGGACTTCGTGATCACCGACTGGTCGATGCCGGTCATGACGGGCCTCGAGATGGTCCAGGCCCTGCGCGCGAACCCGCAGACGAAGGACCTGCCGATCCTGATGGTCACCGCCGTGGGCCAGAAGGAGGAGATCGTCCAGGCCGTCAGCGCGGGCGTCAGCGGCTACATCGTGAAGCCCTTCGAGGCCGAGACGCTGCACCAGAAGATGCAGCAGGTGCTGGGCAAGGCGTGAGCGCGCTGCCCCGCTCCGACAGCCACACGGCCGCCCTCGCCCAGCTGGGCGCCATGACGGCCACCGTCGCCCACGAGCTACGGAACCTCCTCGGCGGGATCGAGCTGCACGCGACGCTGATCGCGGAGCAGTGCGCGGCCGAGCCGGCGGTCGGCCCGCTGGCCGGCCGGCTGGTGGACGGCGTGGCGCGCCTGCGCGCCACGGCGGCGAACCTGCTGGCCGTCGCGCGCCGCCCGCAGGCGCGTCCGGACCCCGAGCCCGTGGACCTGGCCGGCATCGTCGCCGCCGTCGCCGACAGCGCCGTGCTGGCCACGCCGGGCACCGGTATAGAGATCGTCATCCGCCCGTCGGTTCCCAAGGCCCCCGTGCTGGGCGACGCCGAGCAGCTCCGCCAGGCGCTCCTGAACCTCGTGCTCAACGCCGTGCAGGCGATGCCGCACGGCGGCGTGCTCACGATCGCCACCCGCCGCCTCGGCGGCGGGGTGCAGGTCTCCATCAAGGACACCGGCACCGGCATGGACCGCGCGACGCTGCGGCGGGCCTTCGAGCCCTTCTTCACCACCCGGCGCAACGGCACGGGGCTCGGGCTCGCGGTCGTGCGCGACGTCGCGGCCGCCCACGGCGCGCGCGTGCGCGTCGCGAGCCGCCCGGGCCGCGGCACGACCGTGACCCTGACGTTCGCGCTGGCGGAGCCGGGCGCCGGCGACGCCGCCGTCCGGCAGCCGGCCGGTCCGGCGGTCACCATCACGAGGACCCTCGCATGACGAAGGTGCTGATCGTCGACGACGAGCCGATGTACCGCCACGGCCTCGGCGAGCTGCTGCGCCGGCCGGGCCTCAAGGTCGACGCCGCCTGCGACGGCGACGAGGCGCTCCGGCTGTTCCGCCGCGGCGGCCACCGGCTGGTGATCTCGGACCTCAGCATGCCGGGCCTGGACGGGCTCGGGCTGCTGCGCGCCGTGAAGCGCGAGGCGCCCGGGACGCGCTTCGTGATCCTGAGCGGCGTCGGCACCGTGCAGGCCGCGCTGGCCGCGGTGCGCGAGGGCGCCGACGACTTCCTCGAGAAGCCGGTCTCGCGGGAGCAGCTCGCGGCCGTCGTCGCGCGCGTGGAGCAGGACAGCGGGGACGGCGGCCTCGTCACGCGCAACGCCGCCATGACCGAGCTGCTCCAGCGGGCGCGCCGCATCGCCGTCACCGACGCCACGCTCCTGATCTCGGGCGAGAGCGGCACCGGCAAGGAGATGGTCGCCCGCGCCATCCACGCCTGGAGCGCCCGCGCCGGGGCCCCGTTCGTCGCGCTCAACTGCGCGGCGATGCCGGAGACGCTGGTGGAGGCCGAGCTCTTCGGCCACGAGCGCGGCGCCTTCACGGACGCCCGCGCCGCCCGCGCCGGCGTGATCGAGCAGGCCGACGGCGGCACGCTCTTCCTGGACGAGATCGGCGAGATGCCGCCCGCGGCGCAGGCCAAGCTGCTCCGCGTCCTGCAGGACCGCTGCGTGCGGCGCCTGGGCGGCGCCTCCGCGCGCGAGGTCGACGTGCGGTTCATCGCGGCCACGAACCGCTCGCTGCGCGACCTGGTGCGCGAGCGCCGCTTCCGCGAGGACCTCTACTACCGCCTCGACGTCATGACGCTCGAGCTGCCGCCGCTGCGCGACCGGCTCGACGACGTCCCCCTGCTCGCCGAGCACTTCGTGCGCCGCTTCGCCGCGGACTACGGCCGGCCCGCGGTGACGCTGACGCCCGCGGCCCTCGAGCGGCTGCGGGCGCACCCGTGGCCCGGCAACGTCCGCGAGCTGGAGAACACGCTCCACCGCGCGGTGATCGAGGCGCAGGGCGACGTGGTGGACGTGGAGCACCTCGCGCTCGAGCCTCGCGCCGTCCCCGCCGGCGAGGCGCCCGCGGCGGAGCTGGCCGGCCGCTCTTGGGACGCCGTCGAGAAGGAGCTGATCCTCTCCACGCTGGCCCGCGTGGGCGGCAACCGCCGCCGCGCGGCGCAGCTCATGGGCATGGGCGAGCGGACGCTCCGCAACCGCCTCCGCGAGTACCGCCTCGCCGGGGTGCAGGTGTGAGCACGCTCTTCGGCGGGGTCATCGAGGCGCTGCGGCAGGCGAGCGCCTTCGCCGTCCGCCGGCACGACGTGCTGGCGGAGAACGTGGCGAACGCCGACACGCCGGGGTTCCGCGCCAGCGACGTGGCGTTCAGCCACGAGCTGAGCCTCGCCCAGCTGGTCCGCTCGCGGCCGGACGCCGCGCACGGCCCCGAGATGGACCTGCGCGTCGTCAGCGCCCCGGACGGGCCCCAGAAGCTCGACGGCAACGACGTCGACATCGACAAGCAGATGGCGCGCCTGGGACAGAACGCGATCTACCACAACGTGGTCGTGCACCTGCTCAACGCGCGCTTCAACGCGCTGAAGTCGGCGATCCACGGCCGGTGACGCCGCTGATCGCGCGACGGAGTCTCGCCGCCGCGGGCGATCGCGGCGGGGCACGGGCGTGGCGACAGCCCGGGTGCCCGGTGACGCCGCTGATCGCGCGACGGAGGCTCGCCGCCGCCGGTGGTCGCGGCGGGGCACGGGCGTGGCGACAGCCCGGGTGCCCGGTGACGCCGCTGATCGCGCGACGGAGTCTCGCCGCCGCGGGCGATCGCGGCGGGGCACGGGCGTGGCGACAGCCCGGGTGCCCGGTGACGCCGCTGATCGCGCGACGGAGGCTCGCCGCCGCCG
>Ga0209172_10004150_pt1 | contig 20267 bp, 14 predicted proteins | sample LarsenN4metaG_FD_184113 | JGI IMG/M metagenome (GOLD analysis project Ga0209172, IMG submission 184113) | Hot spring sediment bacterial and archeal communities from British Columbia, Canada, to study Microbial Dark Matter (Phase II) - Larsen... ... | reverse complement strand
CTAATCCTTGGGCGTGTTGAACAATGGTTTCCATAACCGTTCAGTTAAATTTTGATTACGCCCTTTCTTTCAGATTTTTCCTTCTTTGGCAACCCCTTGTTGAAACTGGTGCAAGATCTCAGTTAAGGCAACATTGAAGCTGAGCGATAGGAGGGTGTTGCTGGGGTCATTGCAAAGATGCTTTTTGATGATTAGTTTGGAAGGGGGTGGGGTCAGCCATAGCAACGATCGCCGCAAAATGCCACCTGGGTCAATCACTAAATCAGCCGTGCCGACCTTTTCTAACGCGATTCCGGGGGGAGGTGCGACTCCAAATTCTCGTTGAGAGTTAACTTTGCACACAATTACGATGCGATCGCTCTGCTGTAGCTGCTGCAACAATTCGGCTCGCCCCGGCTCAATGGGGATATCTCGGATCACATCAATGCCAATGACGCGCGGTTGATAAGTTTCTAACTGCTTGATTAAGTTTGCTAAGGTGCGATCGCTGATGGGCCACTCTTGCAGGGTTTGCAGATCCAGTTCATCAATGCCAACTACTAACAGGCGATCGTCTGGCTCCTTGTCAGGTTGCGCCTGGATAAAGTGGTCATAGGCAGCTAGCTCAGCGCCTTGTAAAAAGCCAAAATGGCGGATCCCAAGAATGCTCCCGGTCATCGTTAAACTGGTCACCAGAATTGGTACGCCTGTTTTCATGACTAACGAACCCACAGTTTCCAAACGCGGGAAGCGAGTGTGAAGTTCGTTGAGAAGCCGGGAGAGCATACGCGATCGTTTACGAGAACGAAAGGAGTACGAGACTACCCCTATCACAGGGCCATGCGTAGATTGCAGTTTGATGCAACCTGCCATGAGCGTGTGTAAAGGCTGCAAATAAAAGTTGAGCCTATCCACTTTACAAGCTATTTAACAGCGATCAGGGATTAAGAGATCACAGAACTACATACAAACGGATCACAACGGTCAGAATCGTTGAATCTTAGCATTAATGCAGACAGGCAAAGGGTTTGTTCTGATATCAAATTTTGTTACGGTAGCTACCACGACTTTGGTAGGCTAGACTGGATTTCAATTACTCTCAAGCGCACTAAAATCAGGTAGTTTGTTAGTAATTGCCCCTGCGCTAGTCGTTTGGCACTGCTTCAGTTTTTTCATTTTCCGCAAACCCTCTTTCCTGATCGTCTACTAACTTCCAAGGATTTCAGTAATGAAAAAGCGCCCCCTCAATTTTTTAGGGTTTTCACTGTCGGCATTGCTGCTTAGCACCTTCGTGATGATGGTCGCTGACATAGCCGTTGCAGGGTCAAAGTTTAGGCCCCCGCGATCGGGTGCCCCCGGTAATCGAGAAGCAGGCGCGGCTCGCAGTGATACATGTGCCTCAACTGCCAACAGTAGCGGTCTGACAGCCCTTCTACCGACTAGCAATTTAGGTTTGACGACTAAAGCATTTCCTACTTTCTTTGCCTATCTTCCTCCTAATAATGCACAGCGCGCGGAGTTTCGGTTAGTCGAAGAGGAGAGTGGTAAGGAAGTGTTTACCGGACAGGTACAAATGCCCAAGGCCAATGCAGCTAATGCGGCTTACAGGCACAAAGCTTCGGTTGTGAAGATGTCGTTGCCAAAGACAGGTTCATCGGAGGGGTTAAAAGCTGGTAAGAGTTACCTGTGGGCCATGATGTTGGTCTGCAATGCTCAAAACCGAGCCGAAGACATCGTGGTGACGGGTGTTGTGCAACGAGTTGATGACAATTACGTGAAGACGTTAGACGCTGAGACTAAGCAAAAGCTAGCCAGTGTCAACACGGTACCCCCTCAAGAGAAACCCTCGATCTATGGTTCAGCAGGAATCTGGAATGACATGTTGGCGGATACAGCCGCGCTGATGCAAAAGAATCCGGCAACTTACAGCGAAGAGTGGAAAGATTTGCTGGGCGAACAGGGCTTAGGGGCGATCGCAACGGCTCCTGTGGTTGAAGTAAAGCTTGAGCCAATTCGGCCATAGCACAGCTAAAACAGCCCCTTCTAAGCTCATGCACATAGGCAGAAAGGTTGGTGACTCATGAAAGTGATTGACCCAATTTTCTGCCTTCTTGCGTTCAAGAAACATACAGAAAATCGATCAAGTGTCTGTTGCGCAGGAGACCAAATCAACAGACAGCAGTTGAGCTTTTCTAAAGCTCTTGAAGAATTTGGAAGCGCGAATTATAGCACTTTTCTAAATAGTTCTTTACGACCGTATCGCCAGGATTGTGGTTTATGCAATTGAAGAACAGCTCTGTTGCATCTCTAAATTTACGCGTTTCGTAGAGATCAAGGGCGGTTGCAAACATCTCGGCGGTTTCGAGTTTGCCATTGCGTAGATTTGGCGGATCGGCATCAAACACTTCGTAAACGGTAATAGCCTCTGACTTCCCCTTCACCTTTACCTGGTCGATCTTGCGGATAAAGTACTGCTCAGGTTGTTGTAATTGTGCAAAGGTGTCATGGCTAATCAACAGCGTAATCCCATACTCACGGGTTAGTTTCTCGAGCCGGGCTGCTAAGTTAACCGCGTCGCTAATAACAGTGCTGTCCATTCGGTGTTCGTCACCAATTGTCCCTAGCATGAGTAACCCCGTGTTGATGCCAATCCCAATGTTGATTGCGGGAGTCACATGTTGATTGAACTCTTGCACGGTTTTTAGCATCGCAATGCCAGCTCTGACGGCATTATCTGCTGTGTTGTTAAACAGTGCCATGATGCCGTCACCAATGTATTTGTCAATAAAACCGTGATTTTTTCGAACACAGGGTTCCATATAACTGAGAAACACATTAATGAAGCGGAAAGTCTCGGCGGGTGTCATCTTTTCTGACAGGCTCGTAAAGTTGACAATATCTGCAAACAAAATCGTCATTTCTTTTTGAATCTGGTCTCCTAAAGACACATCAGCAATGTTTGCTTTACCAAGAAGTTGCAAAAACTCACGAGGCACAAACCGTTCGTAAGCCGTTGTCAATTTCAACAAGTCTTGAACGTGTCGTGTTGTCACTTCATCCGAATGATCCATCAATATTGCAACTAAAGCGCTCAGATCCCTCCGTTCTCGGGTTAGATGCTTTACTTCCCAATGAAGCTGCTCAATCTCGTGTAGAAGGTCTTCCCTGGATCGTTCTTCCTGGCTCATAGCTGACGCTTACCGATAGCATGGTAATAAATGGGGTCTGTTTTTATATACATTCAGCGATGCCCTGATCCGTTCAAGCCAAGCAGTTTTTCATTTGCTTGAGAGAGCTATGACTTTCCTCAGTTTACGTAAATGACAAAGCATTCAATGATCAGTGTAAGCGGTGAACCAGTTTCTACGTTATGTCTGATATTTTTTCAAATCATACCCACAAAGCTGAATTCAACACCAGCTGATTTCGCCCAATCATTTGCTCATCCACAACCCCCTTTCCCTAAACCTAAGATCCTTGCCATTTACGAAATACCATTTTTCGACCTTCTTCTGCACTCAGTAAAATCGGAGGACAAATAAGCAGGAGTAGCCATTGCCAGGATGTCAGGGGTGACGTGGTAAAAACACGGCTCAGAAACGGAACGTAAATTAAGGCAATCACAACCATGCACTCCACCCAAATGCCGAGCCATAGCAAGCGGTTGTCTAGCCAATTGAGGCGAAGTATCGAACCCCATTCTGAACGACAGGCAAACAGATTACCGATTTGACACGCGACGATCGCGACCAACGTGACAGTTGTTGCCTGACGATAAATGGCAGTGAGGGATGGATCAGCCGTGTGGTTTAAGATCATTGGTGTTACTTGCTGTAAGTCGCTCAAAGAGTAACCATGACTCCACCAGACCAGGTAAAAGCCTAGCAGTGACAGAATGGTTTCAATCATACCTAGAAAGCCATAGGCTCTTAGAAGTAAGGGGGTATTTAACAGAAATTCTTGCTTAGGGCGAGGCGGATGAGTCATGATACCTGCTTCGGGGGATTCGGCACCCAGTGCCAGCGCGGGCACCATATCGGTGCCTAAGTCCACAGCCAAAATTTGTAAAATCGTGAGCGCAGGTGGAACTTTAAAGATCACCATTGCTAGGAAGGGCATGATTTCTGGAATATTGGATGCCAGAATATAGGTCATAAACTTACGGATGTTCTGGTAAATGCCACGACCGAGCGCGATCGCCTGAACGATCGTGGCAAAGTTATCATCTGTTAATACAATATCGGCAGCTTCTCGTGCCACATCCGTACCATTCATCCCCATGGCAATGCCGATATGGGCTGCTCTCAGAGCTGGTGCATCATTCACGCCATCTCCGGTGACAGCGACAACCTCACCGATATCCTTATACGCTTGCACCAGACGTAACTTATGTTCGGGTGACATACGCGCAAATACTAAGGTGGAGCGATACTTCAAAATCTGTCGTAGTTGAGCATCAGACAAATGCCCCATCCCTTCTCCAGTGACGACTCGCACCCGTTCGTGGAGGTTGTGATGGTTGCGCACCAGCCCAATTTTTTGGGCGATCGCCTCAGCCGTTAAACCATAATCCCCTGTCACCATCGTGACTTTGACTCCAGCTGCATGACATCGGGCGATCGCGTCGGGCACTTCAGGCCGGGGAGGATCGAACATGGCAATTAACCCAATGAAGATCAAATCTTGCTCCAACTCTTGCGCCCGCAACGTACACAACGTTTCATCGCCACGCCGCGCTGCCAAGCCCAAAACCCGAAATCCCTGACGTGCCAGCTCATCATTGACAGCAATGACCTCATCTCCGACGGTCTGGGTCAAGTCTTCGATCGTGCCATTTCGTAGAATACTCCGACAGTGTCGCAATACTTCCAGGGGGGCACCTTTTGTGATAGCCAGGTGAGGTATTGTACTCGTCCAAATATCTGACGATCGCCAATCCAGCACGACTGTCATCATGCGACGCCGCGAATCAAATGGCACCTCTCGCAAGCGGGGAAATTGGTGTTGCAGAGACTCCAGGTTTAATCCTGCTTTAGCCGTAACAACCAGCAATGCTGCTTCTGTTGGATCACCAATTTCTTGCCATCGGTTAGGAGAGGGATGCATTAACCGAGCATTGGAACAAAGCGCAGCTCCAATCAGTAGCAGGCGCACTTTCCAGGCAGCTTCATAATCTGCTGGCATTTGTACGGTGCCATCTGTGGGGTCATATCCTGCTCCGGTCACTTGGATCAGGTGCGGTGGGAGGCGACTGGCGTTGTCTGGGGACGTTTCCTCTGGTGCTGGAACTCCTGTCTGCTGCTGAGGCTGCCTGGGGATCCAGAGATAGCGTACGGTCATTTCATTTTTGGTCAAAGTCCCCGTTTTGTCGGTGCAAATGACGGATGTTGCACTAAGGGTTTCCACTGCCGACAGTCGCTTGACTAGAGCATTTTGCTTGGCCATGCGTTGTACGCCTAATGCTAATGCCAGCGTCACTGTGGGCAACAATCCTTCGGGCACATTTGCCACAATGATACCGATCGCAAAGATGGAACTCTCACTCACACTCATGCCAATCAGCAGGTAGCTGAGCAAGAAGACTGTGATGCCCATCGCGATGGCGATCGCCGTAATGAGTCGAACGATCCGTGTTACTTGTACCTCTAACGTGCTGGGTTCCCGTCTAATAATTGTTGTTAGATGAGCGACCTGTCCAAATTCGGTTTGCGCCCCTGTCGCGTAGACAACCGCTACGGCTCGTCCGGCTGCAACTGTCGCTCCTGCCAAGACTAAATTCGCAATTTCAGCAGGGTTGATCTGTTCCTGCAACGGATATTCGCCTTGGCGGGTTAAAGGCTTGCCCGAACGTAATAATACCGCCTCCCGCATTCGGACGGGATGGGCATTGCGGGCAACAGGAAGGGATTCTCCGGTTAATACTGAGGTATCGACATAAAAGCTCTCCGCAGATACCAGACGGGCATCAGCGGGAATGCGATCGCCTTCCTCAAGTTGCACGACATCTCCGCGTACCAGTTCCCTGGCAACAATCTGTTGTAATGTTCCGTTGCGGTAAACTTTAACTTGCATCGGTAAGACGTTTTTTAGGGCACCTAGCGCACGCTCCGCCTGAAACTCTTGCCAGAAGCTAAAAAGAGCGTTAATCCAGATGACTGCCCAGATTGCCCATCCCAATGCTGGGGTGCGTGATACAAAAGCGAGGATCCCCGCTACCCACAGTAACAAAGCCATGAAATGAGTGAGTTGATCAGTAAACCGCAACCACAGGGCACGATGAGCTGGCGCTGGGAGTTCATTCAGCCCGAATTTGGCGAGCCTTTGACTGGCTTCTAAGTCAGATAAGCCCGTCTCAGAGGTTGTCAGCGATTCATACACCGCTTCAACGGGTAAAGTCCAAATTGGTTGGTGAAGTGCCAACATATTTCCATAATCCTGAATCAGATAGGATTAATTCAATTTGTGGCACATTTTCAGAAACGCACAGCGTGTCCTTAATTATTTTCTACTTCTACTTGAAAACCAAATGGCGATCGCCACACTAGCAAGTTGTCTTGAAACGCAGCTAAAAGTTGCCAGCTTGATATTCATCCGGCTGAGCAGCAACGCCTGCAAACACGGGTTCGCTAACACTATCCCAAGTGCATGCAGTCAGTGGATCAGGAGCCACTAAGACCAGTGTGCCTAAATGCTCGCCACATCTGCCAGCCCAAAGGGAAAGCGTCTTAGCACTAAGGTTTTCATGGAGCCTCAGTACCTGTTATTTAGTAGGAGCAGCCCTGATGTATCGCTGATTTTACTGTTATGAAGATATTTTTGGGCAAAAGCCGGAATTTCTTGATAAAGGACTCAGGTGGTTAATGGCGATCGTTACCGATTGTAGACCTTCATTAACTCATCTTAGAAGCCAGCAAGCACACTGGAACTTATTATTTCAAACAATCTGGCAATTTCGACTGTAAGCACTTTCAGCGCGGGATCTGGCGTATTTTAGTAATTTATTCAAGAGACGCCGCTGCCAGGGCGCAGAATTCTTCATAGGACCCAACGACGCAAGCCACTCTCCTACCTCTGGATGGGTATTACAAACACAGTCAAGAAATGCTGACCAAGATGCAGGCCACATTGAGCCGTGGTAGTGCAGGATTCTGGCGTCATTGAATGATTCTTCCTTGTAGAACACCTTATCTTTTTGAGGGGAGACACTGAAGTTGTGAGAGTAGGGAAGTGGTCGCCAGGGTAAACCTAATTGAAAAGCTGTCAACCCCAAAGCAATTTGGTCAGTAAAGAAAAACCCACATGCTTTGGATGATATGTGGGCATCTAATATCTTTGTACAATTTTCGAGATACTGCTTAGCAAAGTTTGTTTCTCGTCGGTAAACAAACATTCCACTATTGAAATAATATCTGATCCGATCATGCTCACGTTCTGTAGTTACCCAGGGTAATAATTCAATATCTAAATTCAGTACCCTGCAAACTGATAACCAGTAGGGTTCTAAAGGATCGTTCAGGCCAGTTGTCCCGCCATTTGAGTCCACCGTGCAGGCAAGAAAACTTTCGTCTGCTCGTAAACTTAGTTGATCTGGTTCATCAACAAATAGCAGATCACTATCTAGCCAACCGATTGCTTTTGAATTAGACCTCTCGTTGGCAGCTAAGATGGCGTAGGGTTTATTCATAAATTTGTTCCAGGAATAACGAGTATTCCCTATATCCGAAGAAAGGACTAGATATTCAATTTCATATTGATCAAAAAAATGACGAGTTTTTTGATCTAAAGGTGAACCAAAGCGAGGCATGACAGCGATTACAGGAGTATTTGAAAACTTGCCACTGTATCGCCGCAAACTTTCTATCATGCGAATGGTTTGGGATTCAAGACTGCCAGATTCTACACAACAAACAAATACAATATCAGATGTACTATCCATAGTGGATTCAATTGACAGTAAAGTATATCGGTAGTTATCTCGGTTAGACGGGGTGCAGCGGGGAAAGCCCTGGCTGAGGGCGCAGCTCCCTTTATTTTCAATGTCCTAAACCAACTGATGACAGTGATATATAGAGAAACTTAGAAATTTGATAGATGACTGAAGACTGCGAAATAACCAGATCAATTAAAGCCGCCACCTGCAAACCCAGCGATCTTGTGATGCCAATACTGATTTACGGATTCTTTGCTGCTGTAGATGCATCACCAGTATTTTAGATCATTCAAGGCTGCAACACACGTACACTTGCCAGATAATGTCTCTATAGAACCACCAAGCAGAGACTGGCCAAGCCATCCTTCTGGTCGCGAAAGCGTGAAAGGTGCTTTTACCGTCTCATGCGAAATGCTCTGGAAGCCGACTTTACTGTAGAACCCTGGGTCTCCATAGGTAAGCACAATGCTCACTCCCCTATTCTTCAATTCACTCAGGCCGTGATTGATCAAAGCCTGACCGATGCCTTTGCCTTGATGGTCACTGTGTACGGCCACAGGCGCTAGAATGAACGACTCGATCCCATTCTCAAAATCTAACCGACTAAAGCAGATAGATCCAACTATTTGTTCGTTATCTACGGCGATAAAGCAGTACAGATCATGCTCATCTGTTTTCTCAAGCAGGTCTTTTGTCAGCTGTCCAACCAGGGTGCCTTCAGCTTCTCCTTCAGACTTTGCGAATACGGATGTAAAGAGCGACACGATAGCCTGTGAGTCATTCTGTGTATGACGCCTGAAATGCATAGTAATCCTTGATTCTGTTGAAAGCGTATATTTTAGGATGACACCAACGACCCCGTTCACCCGCCACCAGTAACTCCGCAGATTCACCGGCCAAGGTGATCCAGCCGGGTTTAGTGGAATTGTTAGACCGTTGTCACAGGAATCTCAATGGCAAACTCTGTGCCCTGCCCAAGTTCAGAGTCAAACTCAATCTTTCCACCGTGCTTCTCAACGATGATTTGTCGAGCGATCGCTAAGCCTAAACCTGTCCCTTTTCCCACGCCTTTAGTGGTGAACAGGTTGTCAAAGATCTTATGCTTGATGTCCTTTGTCACACCGATTCCATTATCTTTAATTTTAATGATTGCCCATTGCTGATCAGCTGATAGCTGGGTTGTAATTGTGATGCGGTTTGGCTGTGCCTGGATTTCTGAAAAACTCTTACCTTGATTCGATTCATCCAGGGCATCAACCGCGTTGGCTAGCAAGTTCATGAAAACCTGATTGAGTTGTCCTGGGAAGCAGCGAATTGGGGGTACTTCCCCATAGTCCTGAATAATCTGAATCGCTGGGCGCTGCTCATTTGCCTTTAAGCGATGTTTGAGAATGAGTAATGTACTATCCAGTCCTTCGTGCAGTTGAAAAGGAACTCGGTGTTCTGTATCAGCTCGAGAGAACGTTCTGAGGCTGGTGCTAATACTAGCAATTCGTCTGATACCCTCCTGCATAGAATGCAAGAGTTTGGGCAAGTCTTCTCGTAAATAGTCTAATTCAATAATGTCAATTTTCTCTGCGATCGCTGGACCTGGGTGTGAAACTTCTTGTTGGTACAGATCGAGCAACTCAAATAAGTCTTTCACATAGTCTTTAGCAGGTTGTAGATTACCGGATAGAAAACCAACAGGGTTACTGATTTCATGAGCTACACCTGCAATTAAATTGCCTAAAGCCGACATTTTTTCCCGTTGGATGAGTTGCAGTTGGGATTGTTGTAATTGCTCCAGGGCTGCTGTGAGTTCAATCGTCTGCAACTCCAGTTTTTGATTCAATTCTTGTAAGGCAATTTCAGCCTGCTTGCGCTCTGTAATGTCTTGGTAAGTGCCCAGAATTCCAATGATTCGACCACTACTATCATGTAAAGGAGCTTTATTAGTTTCCAGCCACGTCTGCTTCCCTTCGCTATTAAGCTGGGGTTCAGTAATGCCCAACTCAGCTTTACCTGAGAGTATGACCCGGCGATCGCATGCTCGATAAAACTCTGTTTCTTCTCTTTTCCACGGCATGTCAAAATCGGTTTTGCCAACAATCTCCTCAGGAGAACTCAGCCCAGCATCATCAGCAAAATTTTGGTTGCAACCCAAATATGTTGAATTTCGATCTTTCCAGAAAATTGCTTCAGGTAATGTGTCCATAACGAGTTGTAGCATCCGCTGAGATGCTCTCAAATCAAGCTCGATCTGTTCACGCTGTTTTTTTTCCTGAGCTTGAGCCTGCTTCAAGGTTTCAATCTCTGCGCGAGCTTGGTTAAGCGCTTGTTCTAAATGAGTTACTGCCTCATTTGGGGAAATAGCTGGTACGCCTGCTTTATCCATTGTTTAGTCTTTAGATAGTAATTGACACTTTAATCCAGAATTCCCTGGCTAGGAAGTAATCTAACGTTTCGCTTGAACGGTTGTAAACAAACTTTTCCTCAACATCAAACTACCTTTCAAATTCGCTCGACTTGTTACTCTGCTGCAACATTACAAGTTACTTCTCAAATCCTTGAGAAATAGTTTGGTATACTCCTCTTTCTCTGCATATAATTTCTGCGACTCTGGCAAATAGCACTTAAATTCCCCAAGGATCTTCTCTTCAAGATATTGCATGAAGGCTTCAAGCATCGCTTTGGGCACTATCCTGCTTTGGTGCATGCCGACCGAATCTACCAGACCCCAGCCAATCGCCAGTATTGCCAGGAACGGGGATTCGACTCAGGGGAAAACCGTTAGGCCGACCCAAAGCCAGTCTGCAAGCGGATAGCCAAAAGCAAGCCCAAGCTGATGCTGCGATTCGCAACCAGGGCAAAGCTCGCTTCAACCGCAGAAACAGCGATCGCAATCACCTTCCCCGTCATGAATCTGGAGCAGTTGCTCCGGCATCTGTTTTTTGTCTTTTTGCCCGCGTTTAAACGTTGTTTTAGTTCAACCGATCGCAACGACAGGGAGCCAATTCTCAATTTGTTACGGCTGTTGTTTAAGTTCTAGCCAGTCTCAGGATTTAGCTGTCAGTCTTCCCAAAATTCGTGAAATACTTTTTCAGCAAGCCCTACTTACTCCTGCATTCCTTCGTAGAGCAACCGGGCAAATAGACGTGCCCCATCATCCATCTTCAACTGGGCGTAGGAGGGTGGCTCAGATACTCCAACAGCTCGTAAATCAGACAACAATTCTGGGTGGAATTGACAAGTGAACGATCGCCGCACCTGTTTACTTTCAAAATCTCGATAAATGATGCAGGTAGCCGAACATTCTGTCACAATTTCATCGCCAATTGTTGTAGAGCAAAGAATCTCGACAGCATCTGGTAGTTTCAGTAACCACGACAATCGACTAGCCGCTAAAACGGATCGATGAGGAATCATCGCATCATGTAACAAACGATAGGCCCAATTTGCAAATAAGATCGCTTCCTGATTCACCTCATCTGAGTGAAACATAGCAATGTTGACTTCTCGCTCATACTCAATCGCCGTATCAATGACACCCTCGTACTGATCGGCTGTAATATCATGGGCATCAATCAAGTCTTGCGGAATGCCGAGTTCTTCTCGATTGGGAGATTGATAATGATGTAACTGGCGATCGCCGACTTCTGGGTATTCATTTGGACCCACCGCAAATTCTGGATCATCCCACCCTTCAATCGTATGACCATTGCGCTTCATAATTTTGAGGGAACAGCCCATCAACTCAATGCGCTGACATACACGCCTTAGCGATCGCATCATTCTACCGTCTCGATCTCTCGGAAGTGTATCTAAACTTAGGACTTGCCGCACGGCTCGTTTAATCAAGTTGATGTGGCCCTGAGCCGCAAGTTGATGTCCTAAACAAATAAACAAGGCCAGGGCACTGGTGGGCGATCGGGAAATTAACAACCTTTCGATTAAAGAATGAAGATCATCGAGCGAACAGTTTGCCCCATTAAATGTTGAAGCATCTCGAACAGACGGATTACCGCCTTCTACAACGACGGCTAACCCAGATGTAATTAAAGGCACGACAACCTCTGGGTCAAGCAGGCCAGACGACCATACCGGAAACAAAATCGAATCACAATCGGCAATTTTTTGAGCAATGTAGGCAACGTTAAGTGATGCTCGTACCTCTTCTCCCAACGGATTGTGCCCCACATGATGCCAGGGTTCAATAATCGAAATAGCATTACGAAATAAGACTGGATGGTGCATCAAAAACTCGAGTTCGACGTTGGAACCGATTACCTTCTCCAACGGTCTACCTTTGCCCCAGCCAAACTTAAGATTCTCAGATAGAAGTGACTCATCGGGTAAAGGGTCAGGTGAGTGACGATCAGCAAGAAACTGACCAATCAACACGTGTACTGATTCGAAATCAGAATTCCCTTCGCTTAAGTAGCCTGGACATAATCGCCAATTAAAAGTTGGTTGAAAAGGATGATCTTCTACTGATTTATCCACTGTCTATGTCCTTTTATTTCAGTCAAATAAGACGGTTCTTATAAATCTTGCCATCTTTCATAACCACAATGAAGTTCTTAGCTGAATCCTCGATCAGCTTGATATTATCGATGGGGCGATTCTAGATTGTGTGGAGAAGAGGTCTGAGAAGCAACATCGTTATGAGAGACAGGCAGTAACTCCTCTGCTTGAACAGGGAATGTTGTAGACGCGATCGCGTTCATGAGCAGACCGACTTGAGGCGGCATCATTCTTAAAGGTCTCAACATGAATGTACTAAACTCACATAAAGCATGACTGGTTTGTTTAAGTTGGCTGTTGTTTGCCAGTCTCACTTTTAGTCTCATGTTTAACTCACACCATCTCTCAAACGAATCGCATGGATCTTAACTGTATCTACTTTGCCTATATGAAGATTAAGGCAAGCTTTCGGTTTATCAAAACTTTCTACTATTTTGTTAATGTTCTAGAGGGTACTATTTAAAATTTGAAAAACATTGTTACTAATAGAAAAATAAAATACAAATTAAAAATAATTTGTCGTAGAATAAATCTGTCAGGTGATCGGTGAAAGCTTTGCTGAGAAGGATATACAGTGGCTTCCATCAAATCACTGGAATCTCAACAAGTAAAACTTCTGGAAATTTCTATCCTTATTTCCAGGCGGCTCTATTGCTTTCTCCGTAGAAAACCTGGTAGCTTTAATGCCGTAGAAGGCTAGATTGAAGTAATTGCAGAAGCTTCATCCAGCAGATTGCAAACCTTTAAGAGTTAAATTTGAAATGCATATTAAAAAGATCGCAGCAGTTTGTTTGGCAGGTTGCGTTGGGGCTATCCTTTCAATCAGTGCAGCACTTGCTCAGCTGTATACCGTTACCAGTAATGACCTAAATGTACGTCGTGGACCTGGAACAAACTTTCCAGTGACGTATGTACTGAAGAAAGGCGATCGCGTTGAGGTGACGCGACGACAGGGAGATTGGGCATTTATCGTTGGTGAACGAGGCGGCGAAGGTTGGGTCTTTGCTCGCTACCTCAGAGCTGAAAAGCCAACTCCACCCACAGGTGGAACGAACACGAATGAGATCTTCAAATCGACGGGCACGATCAACAATGCCCGTTACAGTGGACGTGGCGATGCCCAGATGGTGATTGTGCGGCCCAGCAATAATCAAGCGTCGATGAGTCTCACAGCTGGGGGCTTCTCGATTGAATATATTGGTGTTGTTCGCAGCAACTTCGAGGGCACGATTCAACTTCAGGTCAATAAGTTCCGGTCTTCAGAAATGGGCTATCGGACAGTTTCAGCTTCGGGTAATTGTGATATCCAGGCTAGTGCTGGTGTCATTCGACGTTCTTTTTGCACTGTTACTGGAAGTGGCATTGACCATGGACGCAGCAACTTTACAGCTCGCTGATGGGGTTGAACAGTAAAATTTGCGCAGTTAGCAAATCAGTCGCGTACTTTCTAAACCTTTGAAACTCTCATTGTTTGAGCCTTTAGACATTGTGGCAGAACAAGCTAAAGAGCATTATTGTTCTATTCTTAAAGCCCCGAATGCTTGCCTTCATCAGACCAGGCATTTACGCTACTCGCTTGCTAATTGCACCAAATCATTTGCTCATCCACTGTTAAGGGCGTTGCTGCTTGGGAGTATGAATTCTGTAAAGGCGTTGTCTCGATGGAGACGCTACGCGAATGTGAAACGTCTCTAGCATGGGGCTGCTTATCCAAAAAGCATATATGTCCAGCAAGGCCCAGTTAAGTTCTAGCCGCTATCTGGTGTATTCCTTTCTAGGTGATGATATACGACCAGACAATACCAGCCTCCATTATTTATGTTATGGGTGTAACAATGATTATTAGAACAAAACTGGTTGAATTATCAACGTTCGCTGCCGTCGCTTATCGCCAAAAACTCAAGGATGGCCCAGGAGTAGCTATTCTACGCTATGACGCGGCACAGCCTGGATTCGCAAGCATCAGTCGTAAAACTGGGGAGCCTGTCCCCTCTGCCAATACAAACCTTGAGATGTATCCTGTCGAAGCTTTCCAGGAAGCGATAGAGTTAACTGGGGGAATGCCCTATGCTCGCCGGGGGAAAGTGCAACTCAGCGGAGAACCTCCAGCACAGACCACAGGCGATGTTGAGGAATCTCTGACAGAGGATTTTGCTGTCGTAGATAGTGCAGAATACCAGGCGATCGTGGATGCTTATACGAATAAAAAAGGTGATCTCTCCTACGACCTACTGAACAAAGATTTTATTCAATTTGCTAAGTCCAGCAAAATCGTTACGGACATGGTAAACAACCAGGTCTCTTTAGATGACCTGCGGGACTATATCATCAAAGTCAAGTTCGAGACATTAACGGGTAACCCAAGCCTAACTCCCTCCCAGGTGAACTCTATCGTAGAGGTGCTAGATGAGGTTAGCCCCCGGTACCTATTTCGAGAACTCAACGACGAACTCAAGAAAATATTAAGTCAAGCAAAAGCAAAGTTTTAGGGGCTAGGCAAGGACTCCAGTTTTTATGTTTCTTGCTGATCTACTGGTAGCGGCAGAAATTCAAATGCAGTGAACTTGTTAGTGCTGAGTTTATAGCTGTCTGCTGCTCCTGATTTGAGCTATTGGCCTGTGTTAGCTTCGAGTCTAAGCTGAGTTGGTGATTGACCGAACTATCTAAGCGGTTCAAGGTCGAATTAACAAACAGGGATTCAGTGCCTTTACCAATAGCGGCGATTTCCAGTCATAGCTCGCTGTCATTGTCTGTCAGTGAAGTTCGAATACCATTCTCTGCGATCGCTCGATCTGCTGCATAACAAGCATCCTGCGGGCTTAACGAGGACAAAGAGCGCGAGAAGCGACAGGTAAATTCGTGGGGATTGCTCAGAAATTGATCAAAAATGAGAGTTGCAGGAAATACCACGGACCAGGATTGTCTCCTACGACCTGCTGGATTGCAGCACCTGGAAAAGCGATGGAACCGCTAGCGTATAACAGAAAATTGCGAGAAAAATTGTATCGAGCGGTTAAGGTAATCTCTTGTCCAATTTCTGATGAATCTAGAAAAGAGAGTGCCTGAGTACCTCCTAAATTATTGCGTTCTGGAGCAATTAGATAGATATATTGCAGAGCCAAGTCAAAGCGTTGTGATGGCCGTAAACGTAATAGAAGTTGATGGGTGATCAGATTGGAATTTTGGTAAAGTTTGACGAGGTTTGCGCCTTGAATCCAGGTATCGGGGTTGCCTCCAGATAGCAATGGATCAAACCGTTCAAAGGCTGTGGTATCGGGGTCGTCACCGCTGAAATAGGCATAGCGGTAGCTTAGGGTCGGCGTCCAGGGAAGATCCTTGATGGTATAACCGATTTGACCCCAAGCCGCGTTGGCAGCCATGTCAAAGTTGTTATTCCACTGATAGGCATATTCAGCCTGGAGCCAAAGCCCGTTGAGCCCAAAAGGATTGGTTAAGCGAATGCGGGGATAAATGACATTCAACCCTTCGCGAGAAAAGACATCGGTTTGAGTGAAGTACGAAAAGTCTGACTGGGGGACAGTGATATAGCTCAATCCCAACTGTAGAGAGCGATTATTGTCATATTCCAAATTGGCTCCCACATATTGGGTTCGAGTATCCAGCAGGGGCAACTCATCGGGATCCAGGTAAAACCCTTCGAGGCGAATATCATTCCAGCGCATCCGACCAATCACTGTATTGTCAAAAGCAGTCCGGGGATTTGAGAGAATTGTGGCGCGATCGCCCCCATTCCCGGCTCCGTTCGCAAATAACATGCCGTTACTAATCCGGTAGTCTTGCCGTCCGGCAGACAGGTTAATCCCAAATCGAGAACTATCGGTGCGATAGCCGTAAACTAGACCGCCGTATAGGTCTTCAATGCCACTGAAGATACGATTATCCGATTCAAACAAATCGGGTTGCAGAGTGGTAGACACTATATTGCTGACCCCTCCATAGACATAAAGAGGTACGGTGTCAATTTGGGTGATTCCGGCAACACCGAATTCTAGATAACCGTCAAACCAGGTATAGGTGCCTGCACCAGCAGGATCGCGAGCCAGGGGATTGCCTGCGGTGAAGAGGCTAGCGTTGCCAAACCAGGTGTTATTGCTGCTGAAGGAGGAGAATCCACTCTTGAGAATGGCAACAACAGTCGCGCGATCGCTGGTATAGAGATTGGGAAACTCGCGCCAGTTCCCCGTTACAAATAGCCCTGTCTTTTGGGGCGGGGCCAAAATCTCTGTCGTCAATCGCACCGATAAGACCACTACGACCTCACCGGGGATCTGAACTTCGTAGAGTCCATACTGTGCCGTTTCAACCATCTTGATTTGCTTTACCCGTTGCAACCCTTTATCTAAAAAGAGCTGGCTATAGCTGTCTCCCGGCTGAATGACAAAGGCTTCGGCAATTTGCCGCTGCAATTGTTGGTTGCGATCGCTATCTGATGTTGGGTTTTCGAGATAGATGATGACATTGCTAATCCGTTCCCCATTCAACAAGGCAGGATTCAGGAGAAATGCTCCCGGTGGTATTGCTTCAGGAGGAATGCCAGTGGATGCCGAAGGCGCGGTGGGTGATGCCTGACTTAGATGCGTTGGAGGCAGGTTTGACTCCGTCTGACGGATGGGCAAGGGAGCTAAATCGGCGGCCTGGATCGAGCGATCGGCGGATAAGGCGTGAATCGTTGGATGAATCGCTGTATCGGCTTGAGCGCTTCTGCCCCCAGATAAGGATAGAATTGCAGCTAAGAGAACGCCACCGAAATATTTGTCCCAGTAGTGGGCTGAATCAGTTTTCATCGTCGCTGTAAGTCTCGAATCGCCTTTTTAATTGTTAGAAGTTCATTCGCTGGAACCTGCTCAACCCAGTCACAGTCAGCCGAGAAGATAGACGTAGCTGTGCGGATACGATCGCCAAAGCCTGGCCTTATTAACAATCAGACGACCATTTTTGAGAAAAGGCGATCGCCCTGCCGCAAGTAGAGCGTTGTTACTATTAGATTCAGGAGAAGGGTTGAGCGGGTGCGGGGTTCATCAACACGCACTGATTACCAGTCGCATCGAGAGGTTCACCGCAACTGGCTGACATGCTGGGCCAAAGATCGACTTGAACGTTGAATCATGAGTTGCCACGTTCAAGTCGTGATTACTATAGCTGTCGCCAGTTGGTTTAGGACATTGAAAATAAAGGGGGTTGTGGGGGCTGCGCCCCAGCCAGGGGTTCCACCCCTGCACCCCGTCCTCAGCTAGATGACTACCGCTATAACAGCGAACTCGTTAGTAGTTTGTCCAACCACCATCTGTGGCATAGATACAACCAGTCAGGTTGGCAGCATCAGGAGACAGGAGAAACAGGATAATGGCAGCTTGCTCCCAAACGGTGGAAGAGCGCTGCTTAGAATCAGCAGCCATCAGGATGCTCTGGGTTTTTAGCCCACCCATTGAACCGCCTTGCCCCGATGCTTTCATGGCTTTTACGAATTCGCCAGCTCGCGCCACCATTGGGGTATCCGTTGCAGCCATATTGGTGGAGTTGATGCGGATTCCGTAGGGTGCGTAATCTAAAGCGGCGTTGCGAGTCAATCCGTTCACGCCATGCTTGCTAGCGACATAAGCCGGATTGCCAGCTAAACCGGTGAGACCCGCAATAGAACCAATGTTGACAATGGCTCCCCCGCACCCCTGCTGAATCATCTGCCGCAACTCTGACCGCATGGATTTGAATACCCCCGTGGTATTGGTCGCGATGACAGCCTCCCAGTATTCATCGGTTGCTTCATGGATGGAGTTAGGTAGCAGGTTGCGTTGCCCGTTAAAGTTCAGAGGGAGGGCTGGGTCGCCGCCATCCATCACACCCGCAGCATTAACAGCCAGATCCAGGCCACCAAAAACTCGCACTGCATCGGCTACGGCGCGATCGCATACCTCTGTTTTCACCACATTTCCGACGACTGCGATCGCTTTATGCCCTGCGCTTTTGATCTTGCCAATCGTTTCATTTAGTTCCTTTTCTTTGCGATCCACACCGACCACATTGGCCCCTTCCCGTGCTGCCCGAATAGCGGTTGCTGCCCCAATTCCAGTGGCTGCTCCCGTCACCAGCAGGGTTTTGCCTTGAAAGCGGTTAGGAATGAAATAGTCGGGATTGGTGGGGGTAATATCTACCATTGGGTTTTCTCCAGAAGATGTGGAATTGGTGTTTGCTAATAAAGTCGGTAAAGAGCCAGATTGAGCCTGTGTATGTGGAGAAGCAAGAGCAAGTGTTGCCAGAAATGATCCGGCTCCTAACGTCAGAAACTGGCGACGATTGAGCCAGCGAATCACCTCTTTAACCCCTGGGCTTTCCAGGTTGAGGTGAGATAAATCGGGTTCCATAAAGGGGTTTTCCAGAGAGTATATAAGCGGATTTTTCTAGCTCAGAAAGATCATCCTGAGTCAAGATGACGGTTGTTGAATTAGTACGGCTCATTATCCTACGAAAAGGTGAAAAATAGGTGTAGTCTAGAAGCATGACCGACTGCTCTACGATCAGGGCAAATAAATTTAGAGTATGAGAATCTTGCTGGTTGAAGTCGCGCAACAACGTCTGAGCTTCTACACCGCCCTAAGTCAGCATAGGTTTGCTGTTGATCGAACCTGCAATAGCGAAGAAGCCTGGGATCTCCTCAATTCTTTTCTGTACGATCTGGTGCTGCTGGAATCGCTCCCGCTTTCGTTCGATGGCATCAACTTTTGCCGTCACCTGCGCAGTGTCGGTTCATCCGGTGTTGATTTTGTTGATTTTGCCTGCCCTCGTCTTGAACGCTCTCATTCAGGGTTTAGAAAGCGGTGCTAATGCCTGTTTCACCCGTCCCACTGATGAACAGGAGCTGTTAGCCCACATCCAAGGCGCTGTCACAATGTTATTATCACGACTCGTGCGCCTGAATCCAACGACCTGTCAGATCACCTGCTATGGTTAGGTTTTGAACATCAACCGCAAAGAGTACCAACTTCTGGAGCTGTTTCTGCGTCATCCTCAACAAACGTTTGCTTAGATAACCATTAGCGATCGCCTATTGCCCCTTAATCAGCCATTACCTACCAATTAAGTGAAGATTTGGTCATGGCAGAACGCAGCGTCAGGGCTGCAATCACTCGGTCAATGCAAGACTCGGTGGGTGTCGTCGAGCATAGGGGTTGGGCAGCGTTACCGCTACTGTTAAGCTCATCGTTTAGCTCCTGTTTCATTCGCTTTTGAAGTCATTCCCTCAACAGAGCTACTCTCAATTCCTCTCTCAGTAACTCTTTCAGCACCCCATGCTCAGCCTCGTTGTACATCCCCTGGGGTTAACGAGGACAAAGAGTGCTGAACGTGACACTGGGTGACAACAACGTGTTTTCGCCTAATATGTGACACTATCTGCCAGATTTTGAATAATTTATGAAAGTTAGGTCTAGATTGATGAGGTGATCTAGAGTGTAAGCAACAAAAGTAAAAAACTGGTTTAGATCTGTTCTTGTTCTTTGCAAAACCCTATCCTGCTCTATGAGAATTTTGTTGGTTGAAGACGAGCTTCATACTCAAAACCTTCTAAAAGCGTCACTCGTAAAGGAAAATTTTTTAGTGGATGAGGCGGCGGATGGGGAAACTGCTTGGGAACTACTACAACAGTTTCCTTATGACCTACTACTGCTGGATGTCATGCTGCCCCAGTTGGATGGCATTAGCCTGTGTCAACTGAGATCTTGCAGCATTCTCAATAAGCCGATTCTAAGCGAGGTTTGAGGTCAATATCGAACCCAAAATGAGCCGCAATATCAGCGTGAGATTGGATGCGTTTGAGTAACTGAAACCAGATAATCGA
>Ga0209172_10004149_pt1 | contig 20282 bp, 18 predicted proteins | sample LarsenN4metaG_FD_184113 | JGI IMG/M metagenome (GOLD analysis project Ga0209172, IMG submission 184113) | Hot spring sediment bacterial and archeal communities from British Columbia, Canada, to study Microbial Dark Matter (Phase II) - Larsen... ... | reverse complement strand
CTAAAATGCGGTCGATTCTTTGGCTTCTAAGGTAGTTTTCTCACCGTTTTGCAACTCATGACCCAAGCGTGGGGTTAGGGCCTAGCATGACGGCGGAAGACGTTCCCGGACATGAAGTAAATCCCAGCAGGTGCATCCGTCGCCGTGACAAGATATATTGGGCTGTGGAACCGGGCTATATAGGCTGTCATTCAGCCAGCGGTATAGGTCCTTGGCAGAGGGGACACGACCATGACACGACACAGCGCATGGCAGGGACGACTCGCCTTTTTCGTCGATGCTGCGAGGGCATGGGCGAGCCTTGTGCTCTCGCTCGCCTTGCTAGGGACGGCTTACCAAGCGTAGGGGCGGATGATATGCAGCAAGCGCGGCAACTGGTGGAAAGGGCCGCGCTCACCTTCGAGAGCTTTATGACGGACCCCAACATGACGGTTGTCCACGATCAGATCAAGAACGCCAGGGGGGTGTTCATCGCCCCACAGGTGCTGAAGGGGGCCTTCATCGTTGGCGCATCGGGGGGAAGCGGGGTCTTTCTGGTCCGGGAAGCCGGCACAAGCAAATGGAGTGAGCCCGCCTTTTACACACTGGGGGGCGTGAGCTTTGGGCTGCAGGCAGGCGGCGAAGCCTCTGAGGTGATCCTGCTGGTCATGAGCGAGCGCGGCGTCTCAGCCCTGCTCGGCAACAACATCAAGTTGGGCGCCGACGCGAGCATTGCCGTCGGACCCGTGGGGGCTGGGGCCTCCGCGGCGACTGCGGCCCTGAGCGCTGATCTCATCGCCTTTTCGCGAGCCAAGGGCCTGTATGGCGGGCTCTCGCTGGATGGTTCGGTCATCGCCGTACGCGAGGACTGGAATCACGCCTACTACGGCAAAAGCGTAACGCCGACGGACATTCTGATCCGCCGCACGGTGAGCAATCCGGGAGCTGCGAATCTGGTCAGCGCTGTCGCCAAGGCTGCCGCTGGCAAATAGTCTATGGCGTGGCCGCTGCGCATCGCCCCCCGCGCAATTAAGGGCTCCCGTTACGTCCAGACACGGCGGAGGCTGGCTCCGCTCTGCGCTCTCAAGGCGCTTCCTTGCGGTAGACCTGAATGCGGTGCCGACAACTGTCGACGACATAAATCCTGCCCTGGGCATCGACTTTTACCGCAGTTGGCCCCCAGAACAGTTTCTCGATGCTGGCCGATTCCTCGCGCGGGTCATCGCACGCCGAGAGCGGCAGGGGCGGCTCCAGGTCGGCCTTGTGACGCTCTTCGAGTTCGTCCTGGTTGGCGATGAAGTAGTCTTGGGCCCACTTGGATAGCCCAGCTTCGCCGCGGAATTGGCTGAGAAATGCCCCATCGGGGCCAAGCACCTGGATGCGATGATTGCCCCAATCGGCCACATAGATCGTGCCCGCGTGGTCGACGGCCACGCCCGCAGGCCGATGAAAGGCTCCCTGGCCACGACCGGGCTGGCCAAAACTGGCGAGATATCGCCCCTGCGGGTCGAACTTTTGCACGCGGTCGTTGCGCCAATCGGCGACGTAAATCTGCCCAATCCGGTCCACGGCAATCCCCCAGGGGAGATTCAATTCGCCTTCGCCATGCCCGGCTCGACCCCAACTGCCGAGGAATGTGCCATCTCTCGTGTAGGTTTGAATACGGTTGTTGAGACCATCCACCACGAGGAGATTCCCGTCCCGATCGAAGGCAAGGCCGGCGGGACGATCGAATTCCCCAACGCCACGGCCGTGTATGCCCCATTTCCCCAAATACTTGCCGCGCTTGTCGAAGACAGAGATACGCTGCAGCGCTTCATCGGAGATATACACCTGGCCTTCGTCGTCGATGGCGATCGCCACCGGCCACATCAATTGACCATCGCCGGTGCCGCCGCTGCCGAAGTCACCCAGATAGTCCTCCTCGACCGTGCACATGGTCACCCGTTTATATGGCATGCGTAGCTCGACATCCGCCCCAGCCCGGTTCAGCACATAGAGGATGCCATCATGGCCCAATCCGACGTCTACCGGGTTATTGAAGCCCCTGCCGACCTGGGCGTAGAAGCCAATGGTATGGCTGTAGCGATACACGGTCTCTGTGCTCATCACTAAATCTCCCACGTTCCGGTGGAATGATCATGCCATTTGAAATTCCCGCGTCGCGGCGATCATCTGAAGGATCTCGCAGAGGCGTTCAGCCATAGCGCGATCCGCTTGCGCTCCAGATCCCAGGCGGAAGTCGCCGCCCGCCGCCGCATGCATGATCAATTCCTGCCGGGTCTCTTCCGCCAGCGTCAGTGGGCCCATCGCTTCCAGACACGCATCCACCACCTGTTCGGCGGCGAGATCGGCGCCTCGGGAACGAACCCTGTCGATGATAGCCCTGACCCCGGGCTTCGTGGGGTCACCGAATTGCCGCGCCGCAAAGTTGATGCGGGTCATCAGCGTAGCCGTATTGATCCACTCCGGTCCGGTATGCCAGCCTTCTACGCTGGGAGGGTCGAGCAACTGTTGCCCCATAAAGCCCGTTTCGAGGGCAAGTTGGATATCTTCGACTTGCGGGAAACGATGCCCTCCGGTCAGCCGCACCGTACTCGCCACCAATTCCGCTGGGCTTTTGATCTTGGCGAAGTGGGCATTCTTGAAGAAGTCGGCGTTGAACAGTACGCGCAGCACGGCTCGAATCTCGTAGTTGGAGCGCACAAAGGCGTCCGCCAATGTCTGGATAGCGACCGCGTCGCGCGGAGGAACGGTGGGCCAAGCCGGCACTTGGGGCTCGTCGGCGACGAAGAAGTTGTAGAGATGCCGGGCGATGAAGCGGGCGGTCGCCGGTTGCTCACAGATGATGTCGATGACATCCTCGCCATTGAAGCGGCCCGAGTGGCCCAGAAACGCCTTTTCGCTCGCATCGTGGTCATCGTCGCGGTATTCGAACTGCCAGTCCAGACGCCCATACGGCCACACCGAATCGCGCGACACACGGGCTGTATGCAAGGAGGCATTGCGAATCGTCCAGCCCGTAAAGGCGTGAGACGCTTGGCGCACGTCGCGCTCGGTGTAGTTGCCCACGCCCATCGAAAAGAGCTCGAGAAGTTCGCGCCCATAGTTCTCGTTCACCGCATCGCGATGGTTGTCTTTGTTATCCAGCCAGAAAATCATGGCGGGGTCTTGCGAGACGTTCAGCAGGAGGGTACGAAAACTTCCCAAGCCATGGCGCCGGAACATCTCGATCTGGTTGAGGATCTGTTTCGGCTGGTTGAGCTTGGTATAGCCGGTCGCGAAGACACCATGCCAGAACAGGGCGATCTTTTCCTCGAGCGGCCGTCGTGTATTGACCATGCGGTACAACCAATACGCCTGACAGCTTTCGATCAGCATCAGGCTGTGCTCATCGACGTGATACCGACGGATTAAATCTTCATCTTCCAAGGCTGGCGGAGCCTGCTCTGGGTGCAGGAGTTCTTCCACCGTGGCTTCGTATCCCTGAGCCGCGTAGCGCTCCAGCTCTTTCCAGGTGGCCCCAAACCCCGCACGACGTAGCAGATGCGCCATCAAGGCGATGTCTTGCTGGGACATGGTCACGCCTCCTCCTCTGGCCAGCTAATCGTGGCACGCTCAGAACGTGTCTATCGGCGGCCAGTCTATTCTCGGCGTCATCGGCTGTCAAGCGGCGGTCCGAACCTGGGTGTACGTCACCGTGCGGCGCTATGCTTAGCGTCCTCTCCTCTCCCCTTTCCCGCGCCCCTGTCTCTCTCGGAGGGCCTATGCGCCAGGATCAGGCCCCCTCTCTCGTCGGGAGAGGGCTGGGTGCGGGAAGCCCAACCTATGCGCGACGGTTGGAGTCTCCCTCACCCTATACTGCTCAGCACTCGATTGACAGGAGGGACCTTTTACTCCTTCCCCCCTGGCTTTCATCCCCACGCTCGCCCTTCGCCGTCAAGGGGGAGGGGACTCATAAGAGCCCTATCGACAACATTTGTGCCGAACAGTATCGACCCGCTCCCGGAGGGAAAGGGAACCAATAGTGCCCCTACAGCTTCACCTGGTGCCGATGCTGCGTAGGAGCGCGAGGGCTCGTCATAGCGGTAATGCCCTTAGGGGGACAGGAGGGAGCATGATCAGTGATGCTCCAATGCCTTCCCTCCCAAATGGGGCCGATTGTGTGGATGCGCTATCAGGGGGTTCAGATCGGTAGCGGCCGTTTAGCTCACTGAAACTGCTAGCGCGCTCAGGATGCGAGCCGTGAGAGGGCTGGAACTCGCCGTCGGTAGACGTGTCTAACCAGGCGTGATAAGGGGGTTGACCGGCAGGCGGCCAGGCCGTCACCGCGTGACCGAGGGGCGCCGTCGGTCCATGTTTGCCAACCGTTCAAAAGGAGAGGGTGATGGAGCGGCATGCCTACCCTACGCGCACCCGTCGAGACGTCCTCCGAGCCGGTCTCACGCTACCGGCGACATTCGTCCTCGCCTCGTCTGTTCATCGATTGGTGGGAACGGTCCCCTCAAGAATTGTTACCCAAGGCGCGACGTTGCCGCCAACTCCGGCTTGCGGCGACGATGATGACGTTACACCAAGGCAGACAGAAGGTCCCTTCTACAAGCGTCGCTCTCCAGAGCGCACCTCATTGCGAGAGCCGACGGTCTTCCGTACCAACCTCATGCTTTCCGGGGTCGTACGGTCCAGGCGCTGCCAGCCGGTTTCACATGCTCTGTTGGACTTTTGGCAAGCCGATGATGGCGGGAACTACGACAACGAGGGTTATCGCCTGCGCGGTCATCAGTTCACCGATGAGTCAGGACGCTATCATCTGGAAACGATCGTTCCGGGGCTATATCCTGGGCGAACCCGTCACATTCACGTGAAGGTGCAAGCACCGAACCAGCGTGTCCTCACCACACAGCTTTACTTTCCTGGAGAGCCGCAGAATACGAGGGATAGGATTTTTAACCCGGCCTTAGTGATGGTGCTAAACGATGCCGCCAACGGCAAAGTTGCCGTCTTCAACTTCGTGCTGGATCTTGCCTAAAGGTGTATCGACGCGCCGGACCACGGCAGACATTAGCCTCGAGGCAGGAGGCCCTGCCAACCTCCAAATGCGGCCACGAGCCCACTTGGTCGATCATCGCTAAGCGCGGTGACTGATCGCTGAGCTGGCTGAGGCTGGCAATAAGATTTTTGCGTCGTATCACTACTGCACGACCGGAGTGTCCGCAAGTGGCAGGGGCGATGCGATGAGGTCAGGGCTGAGTCAGGGATGCTGGTGCAGAGTGCTTAGTGCGAGGGCGGCAGAAAGCCGACCACGGTGGCGCCATAGCAACGCTATGGTTCTCAGACATCGCCATGGCGCCGACTGCGTCATACGGCGGGCGGGCTTGCCGCTACGAGCTAGCGCCCAATACCTACGCCGCTAGCACCAGGGGCAGTAGGGCCAGGCCGTGGAGGATCTCGATACAATGGGTCTCCCGAGAGCGGATCTCTAGATGGAGATGGGGGAGCCTCACGTCGCTCGCTTGACCCAGACCTGTATGTAGCCAAAAGTTGCTGTTGTGTGGCGGCGTCCAATTTCCCCGTCGCTGGTAAGCCCTGGGCTTCCTGAAAGTCGCTAAGTGCCGTCCGAGTTCTGGGGCCCATGATGCCGTCGATCAGGCCGGGGTCGAAGCCGGCATCGCGCAGAGCGATCTGTACATCTCGGACCATCATCCGGTCCGGCGTTGCTCTCGCAGAGGGTTGAGCAGTCGGCGGTTCGACAGCGGGTCGGGGTTCTGCGCCCTCGGGCATCAAATAGCCTTCTGACGAGCGCTCTTGAGCCCAAGCCATCAGGGGCAGGGCAGCGAGTGCCACGACCATACATGCCATGAAGATGCGTCTCATCGTTTCCTCCTTCGGCTATGCTGTTCACCTCCTCTAGCCTGTTCCCTATCGATTCCCCGACTAGAGGGAGGATCATCGCTTCACAACCGTGGACCAACGTCAAATCATGCTCGACAACGTCCCCTCTTGATCGCCGTCGCGGCGACCCAGGCGTCATGTATTCGCATCGACAGGGGCGTCGTCTTGGTACACTTGCGCTGCATTCGGACATCTCTTTTACCTGAGCAATATCCTTGCCAGCGGTAGACGAGTGCCACGGGTCAGGAGCAGCGCCAAAGGATGCAAGCCAATGGGGCTTACGAGCAAGAGATCCGAGGAGACCTGCGGTTGGCGTTTAATGCTGGAGGATATCTCGGCACCCGATGCAGATTCTCAAAATGAGGGAGGAAGGCACGTCGAGATTGTCAAGATGACACGGTGTGGTCTCTTCATTGCCATGCGGAAAGGCGGCGACGATCTTCAATAATGAGGCTGGCGGGACATCGTACCTCTGTGGGACAGCGCTGAAGGCGAGGCGGTGATGGAGCTGGATGGTGCCGGAGGTCGGACTCGAACCGACACGGAGGGCTGACCCCCGCGGGATTTTGAGTCCCGTGCGTCTACCAATTCCACCACTCCGGCACCAAGTCGTGTTGGCCCACTGCCCATCGGCGACCGACGCTCTACTCCGGCTTCGTTTGTGGGCCGCATTTGCCTAAAACCCAGGCTTGACGATCCACGGAGACTCTATCATACGTTGATTTGTCGCCGCGGTCAAGATATTTGCCCGAGACGGCCATGCGACTTCCAGCCGCGTCCGCAGCGATCGACCCAGGCAGACCCTGGCCTGTGAGGTGATGGTCCCCTCAACCCAAAGAGATCGCGTCATCCTCTGCCGTTGACGGCGCGACCGCTAAGGCCCTGGCATCGCAGCAGGCGAGTCGGGATCAATGGGGAATGGCTCAGAATCGACATCGGCGGCAACAGGAGCCAGGATGCACCCACTGACGAGGCTGTCCTCCCGCGACCTCTGCAGCATTGGTGGCGGCATCAGGGCAAGACCTGACACGCTTCTGCCGCTGTTGGCGCGCTTACCTCCCCGTGGTCGCGGCCCAACGGTTAAACGGGGCACGCATCAGCGCCACCGCGCTGGCGGCCAAAACATCATCTTGACGGGCCGCCTTCTGTTATCCTCCATGCGTGCGCTCACGCTCCAATTCGTCCACCGCTTGGGTGAATTTTTCGTAGAGGTCGCGGATCACGTCATCAAAGGTGATGTGTTGCTGGCCCTCGGACTCCAGGAATTCTTTATGCTCGACGAGCCAGGAGTAAACCTCATCACTCACCTCGATCGTCTGCATAAGCCTCCCCTCTGTGCTCCCCTCGGTTAAATCCGGGGGCTTCCCCCCGTTCGTCTCCACGACGCGTCTATTATACCATGAAAATCAGCGAGTTAGCGCCATGCAGAAACGCCTCAAAGCTGGATGAACATGAATAGCAAAACCCCTAAGCCCACTAGCGCACAATAACAGGCGAATGGATAGAGACTATTCGTTCGCAAGTAGGATAACAAAAAGTGGATGCAGACATAGCCGGTGACGGCTGCCAATATAAATCCGATAACATAGGGAGTCAGCGAGGCTAGGGGCACATCCCGCTCGAACAATCTCAACAGTTGCAACCCCCCTGCGCCGAGGATGATCGGAATGGAGAGAAGAAACGAATACCGCGCGGATGCTTCGCGCTTCAAGCCAAAGAACATGGCGGCGGCGATGGTAGCCCCGGAGCGGGAAATACCAGGGGCGATGGCCAGCGCCTGCGCCAGTCCGATCCCCAACGCCATCATGAAACCCATGGCGGGAAGATCCTTTCGCCGTTGGCCTAGTCGTTCGCACGCCACCAGCAGGCTCGCCGTGACCAGGAGAAACACGGCCACCCAACACGGACGGCCGAAGAGTCCCTCAAAAAACTCCTCGAACACATAGCCGATGAGCGCCGCGGGAATGGTGCCGACGATGATCCACCACGCCAGCATTCCGTCGTTATCAACTTTCTTGATGGGGTTGTGGAGCGTGAGCGTCCAACCTCTGAGCAGGCGGACGACATCGCCGCCGAAATAGAGGAACACGGCAGTGAGCGTGCCCAGATGGAGGGTTGTATCGAAGGCGATTTCATGCGGCTTCCATCCGAGCAACCATGGGATAAGGACGAGGTGCGCCGAGCTGGACACTGGTAAGAATTCGGTCAGACCCTGTACCACAGCCAACACTGTCGCTTCGAGAAACGTCACCTCATTCTCCCAAATGCGGGGTCCATTGGCGCGTTGCGCCGTCACCATCGATGCGCGTTCTACGCAGCGCTTCCCTAGTGGAACTGTCGATGGTCAGAGGCGCAGCGGCGGCCCGCCATCGACATACAATGTCTCGCCGGTGATATAACTCGACGCCTCAGATGCCAGGAATATCACCGCATTTGCAACTTCCTCAGGCTCGCCGTAGCGCTTCAATGGCACCTGCTGACGTACTTTCTCTTGCAGCTCAGGGCTGGCCCACAACAAATCGCGTCCCGATTCTGTCAGGATGGGACCTGGGGCAACTGCATTGACGTAGATGTTATGTTTCGACCACTCCATGGCCAGCGACTTCGTGAAATTGATCACGCCAGCCTTGGCGGCTCCGTAAGGAGCGGTCATCGGCGAGCCATGTAAGCCAGCGATGGAAACGATGTTGACGATCTTACCCCGTTGCTGTTGAATCATCACCTTCCCCACCGCTCGTGAACAGAGAAACACGCCTGTCAAATTGATGCCGATGATGGCATTCCAACCACCCGGACTCAAATCCTCCACGGCGCATTGAAAGAGCGCTCCATGATTATTGACCAAAATGTCGATGCGGCCGAATTTATCCATCGCGGCCTCGACCATGGCATCGACCTGTTCCGGCACGCGCACGTCGACGACGACGGCGAGCCCCTGCCGCCCCAGTTGTTGAATCTCCTCGGCGGCAGGGTTGACGTGCTCAGGGTTACGACTAGCGACCACGATATGCGCCCCGATTTTGGCCATCTCACGAGCGATGACGCGGCCAATGCCGGTGCCGCCGCCGGTGACGATGGCGACCTGATCCTGGAGCGCCGTTGCAGCAAAGGTGCGCATGCGACCTCCTCATCGTCTTCCCGCTTTGCCCCCGTTAGCCACCTGGGCCTCGCCCGCCTCCTCCGCAACGGAGCAGAGATGAGCGAACGCCGGGGAGAGCAGGTCTTAAAGGCAGGTAGGCACTGGCTGAAGGCCTGCCCCGCTGGGTAAAGCCTTCGCCGAGCTATACGGGGACGCAAGTGACGACGCGGAGTTCGCTGTACTCCGGTCGTAGCTTCGTCCATGCATTTCCGCCGTCAGTGCTGCGATTGCGATAGCCATAGAGGCTACCAGCGAGGATGAGATTTGGATAGGGCAGCTCATAGGGATTGATGGCCGACGACCCTGCGTCTTCTCCCTCCTAGATCATACCGCCTCCCCCAACAGGTGGGGTAAGGGTAGGGCACGCTGTCTGACGCGGGAGATGTTGCGCCCATTATACGAAGGTATTGCAGGGGCCGCAAGGCCGAGGCTTCCTTTGCTTGACAAAAAGAGAGGACAATTGATCGCTGACTGAGGCAGGGGCGATTCACCTCCCCTACCGAGCTCTCCCGGAGGGAGAGGGCGAATAAGTACGGCACTAGACCGCCGAGAAGCCCACTTGCCCCATAGCCTGTGAGCTTCCCTAGGATGTGGCAGCCGCTGCCTGCTGCCGTACGGTGTAGACGCCCTTGGGGAGCTGGCCTTTACCCTCGGTCTGGGCATAAAACTGATACCACCATTTCGCCGCCTGCCAGATCGCCTCGGGGCAACTCGATTGCGAGGACAGGCCTGGCGTGAGTTCCAATCCGGCGATGCCCATCACCGTCTCGGCGTAGACGGCACTGGGGATCCCCTTATCCTGCAGTATGGGGTTGGCGGCGTTTCCTGCGCCCCAGACAAATGCCAGCCAAGGGATGAGCAAGGCGCCGAGATCGACGATACCACGATCCATAGCCAGCCGCCGCATCCCCTCGGTGACCTGTTCATGCTGCACGGGGAAGGAGATGACGGCGACGTTGGGCCATAGGTCAGGCGCATCATAGTGCGCCAGTGAGTTCTCCTGCGCGGCGTTGCACAGGGGCACATCGCCAAAGCCATGAGGGGGAGTGAGGGAGATCTCACTGATGGCCCAGGTCTGTCCCTGAGGCTCGGTGAGGAGGGCCACATGCGACCAGAGACTAGGCCGCATGTCGCTACGTGCGTGCGATTGTGCCACCCGCAGGCGGAAATCGATGTTAGAGGTCCCTCCCAGCAGCAACACACTCCCCGTTTGCAGGTACTCTCCTGCGTACCGTTCCAGCCATTGCAGGTTTGCTAGCCCCTGATCTCCGACCTCCTTGAGATGGGGGTTAGCCGCAGATGCAGTGGAAAGGCGGAAGGGAATCATGCCATAGCCTCCCGGAGGCGTGCGGTTGATCGCGTTTTAGGGATTCGGCACCAGATCGACCACTATTGTCTGTATCGGCGTTGGACGCTGCCCGTGAGTCCGCACGGGCCAGTATTTCATCTGCATGCGCACTGAAGGACCTACGGACCACAGATTGATGGTGAGAAAATGCTCCACCGCGATGAGCGCGGGTTGGCCATTGGCATCCGGCACGACGGAGATATCGACGCGGGGAAGACTGGGGATCGCCGTGGCCGGATAGGTGGGGGGCGGCGGGCTGGCACTACCCCCTACTCTTCGATCGACCAGTGACATCGGCGACGAGATCACTTCATACAAATCCCCTCCACTGGGCTGTCGGCATCGTGCCACACGGCCATAGTGCACGTCCCCCGTCAAAAGCACCAGTGGTTGACGACAGGCAGCCAGCACGCGTACCAGCTCGCCATACTGCGCATAATCCGGCAGATGGCGGTCCACGACGCGGCCCTTGAGCCATCCTGCGGCCTCTTCGAAAATGAGCTGGCCAAGACAGAGAAAACCTACCCAACGTCGCTGATTGAGTTCCTCCACCCACTGCGTCAGGCGAGCCATATGTGGAGCCGACAGAAAGGCCCTGTCACCCTCCTCACGATTGAACCGCGTATCAAGAATCAGAAAAGAGGCTGGCGGCACGCTGAAAGCCTGGGGCTCACCGGCTAGATCGGCATGGATGAATTGGAAGAACCTGTAAAGATGCCGAGCTGGCCCCCGCCATTGCATCCGCCCTGTTTCAGTCCAACTGTTCTGTATCAGAGTGGCAGCATTGGGGAAATTGTTCCAGAATTCGTGATCGTCGGCGGTGAAATAGGTGGCGCCTTCCCTGAGCAGTGCCCCTAAACCGCTGACCCCGGCGGCATCCGCCTCACGCCAGGTCTGCACATACTTGCGCAGAAATATCTCCGCCAGTCGGATGCTGTCGTCGGGGAAATTCTGGTGTATGGGAATGTCGAGATAGACTTGATCGCCGCACAGGATCTTCACCACCGGGCGATCTTCCAGCGGCAAATGGCTGAAACTGCGGGCAACCTCGCCCACCCGATCGTTCTCCTGGCAAAAACACGAGGCCAACAGCACGGTGAAGGGTGCTTCATGCCGTCCAGGCAGCGCCGATGGCAAGGGTCGTACGGTCGCCTGGGCGAGGATCTGCTCGGCATGCAGCAGATGCATGACATAGCTGCGCCCTGGCTCGAGACCATAGCATTCTACCGTCTGGCGAAAATACATGGGGGGAGTGACTGGCAAGAGATCGGGGGGGTAGAGGAATTCCCAGCGCTCGGCAAGCACCGGAATGGAAGCCCCCGAAGGGGTGATTCGCAGCTCCATATCTGCTGGGCGCTGCTCGCATTGAAAGGCTCCCACCCAGAGGGTACACCCCTCCGAATCAACGGTGTGAGGGACCAGTACGAAGTCCACCTTTCGATCCTTTCCTCACCATCTCCGCCCAGACCCTCGTCAGTCGAGAGCACAGGTTCTAGTCGGTGACCCCTTCGGCCTTCAAGCCTCGGACCAGGAGTTGAGCCCCATGGATCTTGGCCACAGTGCCTCTCCTTCCCCTCGCAAGCACGCGACGTTCGGTCCCCGAGAAGATTCGAGAGGAAAAGCGATCCCACTCTCTGGGCGCAGGCCCTAACCTGCCTCAGACCAGGCTGATTGTACGGGACACGTGCACCAAGGTCAATCTCTTTCGGGGAGATCGGGCATTGGATGACGTCTGTGGCCAGCTGACATGGCGCTGGCCATATATAATAGCCTCGCCAGAGTTGAGTGACGCGATATGTTTCGTGGGGCGATCAACACGGCAAGATCTTTGATGCCATGATTTACGATCGATCTTCGGCTGACCTGGGATCGGCTTCCGGCTATCAAGGCGAGTCGGGTGAGTGGGACGCTAGTTGGCGGGGACGAAAAGAAAAGCCCGGGAGCAGGACCGGTGCACCACCCCCGGGCTTTTGACCGTGCTGCGCAGCTCAGATTCTGCGCACTTCCCAGCATGCGCCGGGAACTCGGTACGGTAACTTCTCTCATTCGGCGCCATCAGGTTTGTCCCTCCTGCACATATCCCTGATGGCGCGCCTGCGAGCCCGGTGGCGTATCCATCCCGCGTCCTCCTTTCGGGTTGTAGCCACGACGGGAGGTGGCGCCTCCACTCCCGTCGCTTTTAATGTAGGACGCAAGGAGACATATGTCAAGTGGGTTATCGATTCCCCACCCCCCCTTTTGAAATGATCCATCGCTATAGGTTCTCAGTATGATCCAGAAGCCATTCGGAGCGGTGACCCCTTTGAAATGACCCCATGCAAGCCGAGCGCTTGAACCTTAGTGGCGCTGCCACGCTACTCTGAAGCAGGGACAGCACAACGACGACAGTCATCACCACCAGGGCGGTTATCCCACAGTAGTATTCATTAAATATGTTTCTAAGTCTTTCCGTTGTCCTTCATAAGTCTGTTTGAGCTGCTCGATCTCGGCTTGGAGTTGCTCGATTTGGGTCTCCTGTTCATTGAGCTTTGCGAGCAAGCGGGTATAATATTGGGTCGTAGGACTGACAGCGCTCATGTTATCGCGCAGACGCTGTTGTTCCTGGGTGATATCTGCGATGGTCTGCTGTTTGTCGCGCAGCTGGCGCTGCGTGTTTAGCATGGCGCCTTTGAGCTGTACCGCTTTCACAAGCGCCTCGCGGACATCCTTGGGAATCTCTCCCGTGCGGCTGTAGACCTCCAATTGGCCAAGGTCAGCGGGAAGAAGCGCGATGGTTTCCCCTTGAACCTTCTCCTCCTTCACCGCCAGGGTCATCGTTTTGCCTGCCGGAGCTGTCTCTTTGAATCGGTAGAGCGTCCCGGTGGTTTCCAACGGTGTGGGGGTGTCGACTAATCGCCAGCCCTCCCGAAATGGATGTTCGACGATCAAGACCTTATCATGTTCCGCCTTATTTTCAAAGGCATACTCCTGTACCAATAATTGCTTACGGGTCAAATGCAAAACCCCTTTGACGATCTTGGCCGTTTGGATCGTGCTCTCCTCCCGACGGTTGGCCGTATTGGCCAACACTTGGAGATCGATGGCATAGCTGATCAAACGCTCTTGGCCGGATGGCAGGTTATCGAGTCGGGCGTCTCCCGCATAAGCATTGCCGTCGAGTACCGTGATCGGGCCTTGGAGGAGATGGTTGTCCGTGGTGTTCCTCAGCCGTACGCCGTTGAGGGGGTGCCTCGCCAGGACCTCTCGATTATAGATACTGACCCGCTCCGACTCGATCGCATCGGTGACGATGGGGATCATCGCCGAGCGCTGGCGGGGCAGTGAGACGTGGCCAACCGTGTAGTGGAAGAGCTCACCAATCTCACCCACCGAGGCCGCCGCGATGACGCCGGCGGTAGGATCAAACGCCTCCTCCTGCAATTCCTCTCTCGCCGGTGGAGGAGCCGCCAGGACTCGCATCTTACCCGGCAGCGGCGGTGCGGGAGCCTGTGCAGCCCTCTCTGGACTAGCTAGCGGCTCAGTGCCGGCTTCGTAGGTTTGGGGTCGCAAGCTCGTGTACAGCTCAGGTTTGACGATCGGCCGAGGAATGTACAGCGGCGCATACAGCTCCTGAACAAACGAGATAGGACGGCCACTGACCAACGACAGCTGTACATCGTGCCAGTCGCTTTCCGTCTGATTCTCCACGATGGCCCACCCCTGCAGTTTAGCCGGTGCTGTCGGCTGCTCGGGAAGGATCAAACGATAGCTGGTTTTCCAGACCGGCGTTTCCACCACGTATCCCAGACGCACGCGACGTTGGCCATCGCCCCGAAACGTAATCAACACCGGCTTTTTGGCCTGATCGCGCGCCTGCGCCAGGGCTTGGAGGGCCTTATGCAGCTCCTCTTGCAGTTGGGCGTCCGCCAGCTCCAGGCGCTGAACCTCGTCTAATGGCACGGCGCGCACGCTCGCCCCAGCGATGAGGTTGAGCACCCACATGTCGACGGGCTTTAGGTTTTCGTCGACGAGGCGCTGCCGTTTCTCCAGCCCTAAAATCGTGCCATCGATCTGCTCGGCATGGATCGTGACGCGAACATTGGTACCGCGCAATTGCTGGAGCAACTCCGACAGCGACGGATTGCCACTCAGGTCGACCTGGAAGCTGCTGAGGGTCTTGGCAAGGGGATCTTGTGAGGGATATACGACGCTATCGACCTGGCCTCCGTCGAGATCCTGTAACACCAAGGATTTTAGAACGTCGTTGATTTGGGCGGTTTTAAACCGCAATTCTGTGCTGCTGTGGCCGGTTACTGAGCCAAAATGTTCGAAGTACCCGACGCCACTGCTGAACAACATCACCTTACGGACGGGCACTTCCACCAGCGTGGCCTTGTCCTCTGCCATAGCCTTTGCCTCCGGGGCGCCAGCGAGAGCTGGGAGCGACGCCCCTATGAGCCCCACGAGATTCAGGACGATGAAACCAACGCGCCACGATCGCTGCACGGCCGTCTCCTTTCGATGAAGCTGGCAAGGTGTCGACGATGACCTCTTACACTCTATGGTCTCTTCGATAGGCTTGCCAGCCGAAAGTTCCTCACTCTTTATGAGGGATTGCCACGAACGAGTTAGTCTTGCAATGCGGCCAGAGGGTCGTTCAAACCTCGGCATCGAGTACAATGGTCTGAACGGGCCAGACCTGTCCAGGCGAACAGGCGTCGGCTCTGGCGAGATACTGACGTTCCCAGAGGGGGTCATTATGCTATCTGTGCCCTGCGAGGAATTGCAGCGCGAACGTGTGCTTTACCTCACAACCATAGGCCGCAAGAGTGGACAAACGCGGACTATCGAGATTTGGTTTGTCACCCACCAACAGCGTTTATACCTGTTGGCTGAGCGTGGATTAAAAGCGCAGTGGGTGCAAAACATTCTGGCGAATCCCTCCGTATCGATTCGCCTCAAGCACCACGACCTGCGGGGGCGGGGACGCGTCCTCGACCGCGAGCGCGATCGTCAGGAATGGCAAGCGGTGACCGACCTTTCACGTCGCAAATACGGCTGGGGAGAGGGATGGCCGGTTGCCATAGAGGTATCCGACTGAAGCGCTGATCGCCCTGCGTGCGGCCGTCCCAACCGCTTCATAAGACATCGGGGCTCTGGTGCCGGAACGGGCGTGGAGCTGCCGCTTGGCTCACGCAGTTGGCATGGCGAGGTTTGTGGGTGTGGCCAATGCCGTGTTGGCACCATTATACCCAGAGGCTCAGGTGAGCTATGGGGAACGCGCACCGATGTAATATGGCTTACAGGCTAGCGGAGAGAAACTCTAAAAAACCCTCGACCTTCTGGCGGATGGGCTGGAGGGCTTCGGTGTCGGGGTTAAGAGAGAGAACCATCTGGAGTCGCTCGACGAGGCCCTGCACCAGCTCTGGACGCAGGTCACCGCCAGACTGCTGATACAGGGCCCGAGCGAGATTGAGGTGGGCTTCAGGCAGGACCATATCGCATTCGGCCGCTTTCTGAAAGCAAGCGATGGCTTTCGTCCAGTTCCCTAGTTCCTCATAGACCACCCCGAGGTTGTTATGCGCCTGAGCGTTATGGGGATCGTACTGGAGCAGCCGTTCAAAGTGGAGAACAGCCTTGGCATGCTCGCCCTGAGTATGATACAGCCGCGCCACATTGAACAATGCCTTCAAATGGTGAGGATCACAGCGAAGCACTTCATGGTAGGCCTCAAGAGCTTCGTCGAAGAGGTCCATTCGCTCATACAACACGGCAAGACAGAAGTATGCATACGCCGAGTTTCCAGGGATGTGCACCGCTTGCAGATACAACCGACGCGCTTCATCGAAATCGCCCTCTAATTCTGCGATCATCCCCAAGTTGATATAGGTTTCTTGATAGGAAGGATCGAGTTGCAACGCTTTCATATAGAAGTTCTTTGCTGTCCCAGTCATGTCTTGCTTTTCATAGGCATATCCTAAATTGTGGAGCGCTTCGACGCTCTTAGGCTCGAGCTTAACGACTTCAGCGAAGTACTTCGCTGCCGTCGCAAAATCTGCCTCCTTTATGCATAGAAAACCTAGATTATTATATGCCGCAGCAAATGACTTATCGGCTTTGATGGCTCGCTGGTAGGCTTTCTTAGCGTCATCGAGATGCCCTTGCCGTTGATGATCGAGGCCTTCGTTGAAGTACCGCATGGCCTGGCGTTTAGAGATACGCATCGCGCCTGTCCGTTTAAGGGGCTTGCCCTAAAGCTGCGCCATCGTTGTTAAATGCTGCTCTAATTGGCGCATCACAACATTGCGCAAGATGGTCCAAGCTGGCACAGGATCATTCCCCGAACCAAGCTGTTGAATGAGGTGAGGGTATCGTTTTAACACCTCAGCGGCCAACTGTCCGGCGAGTTTTAGGCGTTGCTCGCTGGGGAGGCCTCTGGCCCGGACATAGACCTGATCAGGAAATTTGATCAGGTCCGCCATGGCGGCCTGTTTGACGGACGAGTCTATGGGCGCCGTGCCTGATGTTGCACGCGCTGCCGACCCACCGTTATGTTCCTCATGGCTGGAGAGGTCTCCCTTAGCGGGGGACGGGATGATCTCCTCTTCGGTCACCGAATGAGGCCGCTGTTCCTGCCCTGATGGGAATGGCCATTCTTCCCGCAGGACACGTTCTTCATTGCGCGTCCGTTCCCGACGCTCGGGCATAGCCGGCTTGGCAACACGGTCGAAGCGGGCACCGATCTGGCGAACGATGGTGCCGTCGATGATTTGTACTCCCTGGGTTTGACCGGCCTTCAACGCCAACTTCGCCACCTTATTGATCAACCGCGGCACACCCGCTTCAGAATATTCCCACATGGCCTCGTAAGCATCATCGGTGAACAGGCGCTTAGAGATTCCTGCCCGCTCGAGGCGATGTTCGATATAGTCGCGCATGAGGTCTAGGCTGTCGATCTTCGTGAGGTGACAGTACACCCCGATGCGTTGGAAAAGATTGGCCCGTTTGGGATGCTCGAGGCGCCGAGCCAATTCGAGCTGGCCGGCCATGACGATGGTGAAAAGGTTTTCATCGTCTCCCTGCATGTTCGTCAAGAGCCGCAGGCTTTCCAGCGTAGTCGGTTTCATCGCATTTGCTTCGTCGATGAAAATCAACACTTTCCTGCCCTCTGCCTGAGTCTTAAAAAGCACCTGGTTAAACATCTCGAGGATTTGTTCACGGCGGGTTTCAGTGCACGGCTCACCCGTCAGTTGCCCAATGATTTCCTTCATCAGCTGGATGAAGGTCATGTCGGGATTAGTGACGAACGCGATACGATACTTCTCCTGCTCCAATGAATCGACAATGACCCGTAGCGTCATCGTCTTACCCAGCCCGACATCGCCTACGATGACCGCGAGACACTCATTGCCTTCTTCAACTGCGAACAGTGTCTCAGCAATGGCGTTTTCGACGCTGCGGTGGAGGTCAAAATACATCTCGGGATCCGGGACATTGTCGAAGGGTGGCCTCGATAACCCCCAGTACTCGTAATAACGTTCCCGCGTCTCCATCGCCTTTCCTCCCTCCCATTTTATTGTTGGGCAATGCGATCAAGATAGTGATTGACGTCGTTTACGGCGAAGCGGTAGCGATTGGCAATACGGTAACATCGAAGCTCGCCACGGCGGACGAGACGCATTACCGCGCGGCGTCCCATCTTTAACTGGTGACATAATTCCTTGACCGAGATCATTTCGGGTACGGTTTTCGGATGTAACGAAAATTGCAGGGTTATTCGACCTTGAGCCGGTGCTTGACTGAGTTCAAACAGCAGGGGCGGAGTACCCCGCCCTGTCGCGTCGGCGAGTAGTGGAAGAGAATAGAGAAGCTGGCTTTGTTCCGCAGTCAGCTCGATATCCACACAGGTTGCTGCAAGAGGCTCTGGAGCCTGAGCCCTGTCATGGTCAGATTGCGCGAGCGCGAGGAAATCGGAGGGGTCTGCCGTATCGATGCAGAGTTCCTCGTCTAAATCCGGTAGCTCGAAAACTGATGTGGTTGACAGCCCCTCCAGCCGGCAGGGGTCATAGGCGAGCGGCACATCGTCATGATCCCGTTCTCGGGCTCGTGCACGCCGCTGTGCCTCGGTCTCGGGAAATTTTCGTTCTCGGCGGCGCCACGCGATCAAGCTAATCTTTTCCATGGGAGTTCCCTTTACAAACCTCGAGCCGTTCGGAATAGCCTTGTCCTGTAACTCGAGAGCCAGGAGAACATTGAGGACAACCGCCGTTCATATGGGCGGGCGGTTTTTTCCCATGCTCTTCGGCATCCAGGCAGAAATTCTTTAGTTGTTTGCCCTGACCTCATCTTCCAGGAATTCACCTTAACGGCCCCTCACCCGTTTGAAGGTACCCAGGCAATAGTCCACCGACACAGGGTGAGATGGCATAGATCCATGCGCCTGGGATTTCCCTCGGTGGTCGAAGCGGCGTTGATGCCCGGCTTAATGCGGACGACACGGATTATGGATCGACAATTGTCGGGCCGCGTGACCGACGCACCCAGAGCTTATGAGTGGGGATTGGTGAATCCGGTAGTTCCAGGTGGGGATGTCGATGCGACAGTCGAAGGGACGGTTCAGATAGTACTGCTGTATGGTCCGCGAGCCTTGGCGGCGCAAAAGGGGCCGGTTTATCATGGATGGATGGCCCCCTTGGCCCCAGCGATTGGGATCGAGGCCTTATGTTCCCACAGCCGGCCTATCCTCGAATTTGACGCTGTTGGAGCGGAAGACAGCCTCGATTGAGGCGACAATGAGCAGAGCAGGTAGGGTTTTGAGTCCGAGCGTGACGATCGCTCGGCCGACGCTGGACAATTCCCATCGTGCCCTCTGCTATTAAGAAGAGGGGATTGGACTACGCTCTTAAGACTGCTGGTCGGAGGCCGTCCGCAGGCCACCAAGCTGGCGACAGGCGGGCATAACATCGGTGGCGAAACGCCGCATGGACGTCAGCACGGTATCGTGGGACAGCAACCCCCCTGGGTTGAACCAACAGATCAATTGACTGAGGTGAAACTCCTCCCGGAGCCAACGAATGCGTTCGATGCAATGGGCAGCTGTGCCGATGATCGCCACGTTGTCGCGGACCTCATCGAAGGTAAGTCGCTGTAACCGCGCCTGCATTTCCTTGTTGCGTTCACGCGTCGTCGCATCGAGGTCGGCATCGCCTGCCACCATGCGCCGTCCTAGAACGTCGAAATAGTGCATGATGCTCTCACGCGGCACCGTCTGGGCTTCGGCCTCGGTGTCGGCTACATACAGAGGAAAGAGGAGGGCGATTTCCTCCCCGGTCCGTTGATGACCGGCTTCCTCGAAAGCCTGCCAGTAGACCTTGATATCCTGCCGGAAGCGTGGCAACGGCACCACCACGAGGCTGCTGAACATCGGATAGCCTAGCCGGCCCGCCAGTGGGAAGGTCTCCGAACTATTGGTCGCGATGCGAATGGGTGGATGCGGGCGCTGAACCGGTTTCGGATGCACCGCCAGATCACGCACGCGGAAATACTTGCCTTCGTAGGTCAAACGCGTGGTGGTCCATGCCTTGGTAATGATCTCCAGGGCCTCGGTGAAGCGGTCGCGGCTCTCCTCCATAGGGATGTTGAAGCCGCCGTAGTGCAAAGGATTGGTCCCGCGCCCAACGCCGAACTCGAGGCGGCCATCGCTCAGCAGATCTACCGTGGCGGCATCCTCGGCAGTACGGATCGGATCGTTCAGCGGCAGCAAACTCACCGCCATCCCAAGGCGAATGCGTCGGGTGCGCTGTGCCGCAGCTGCCGCTACGACCAGCGGCGAGGACATCACCGAGAATTCGGGGAAGAAGTGCAGCTCGGCAAGCCATGCCGTATCGAAGCCGAGGCGGTCACCATGTTCGATCTGGGCTAGAGTCTCGCCGTATCGTTCACGCT
>Ga0209172_10004146_pt1 | contig 20302 bp, 18 predicted proteins | sample LarsenN4metaG_FD_184113 | JGI IMG/M metagenome (GOLD analysis project Ga0209172, IMG submission 184113) | Hot spring sediment bacterial and archeal communities from British Columbia, Canada, to study Microbial Dark Matter (Phase II) - Larsen... ... | reverse complement strand
GTGCGGTCAGCGGCGAAGCGCGGCGCGGAGCCGGCGGCGTCGTATCGATGGCCCAAGGCGGTACGGTCCCATGTGAGTCACGGAACGCACGGGCTGGCGACGGCTGGCGGTGCGGCGGAGCGTGCCGCACGTTCGCGAAGCGACGGCATGGCACGCGGCGACGAGGCCCGAGCGTCCCGTCGGAAGCGGCTCGCTCGTGTCGTCGGGCGACATGTTAATAAGAACGATTCTTATCTGCAAGTGCGGGTTCGAAGGGCGCGCCGTCCGGAGGGGTTCGAGCGCGGCGTCGATGCGGGCCGGCCGAGCGGATCGGCCCTGTCGGAAGCATTCAGGAAGCCGACCCCGCGATCGCCGTTCGGGCTGAGCTCGTCGAAGCCCTCCACCGTCGTCGCGAGGGCTTCGACAGGCTCAGCCCGAACGGGCGGTGTCGCTCAGCCCGAACGAACGGCGTCGCTGCCGCGCACGACGGAAAGCCCAACAGCGCTCGGGCATTGCGATCGGACGTCGGCGCGGTGCGCGCGTCGATGCGCGCGGCGCGAGCGGCCTCAGGCCGGATGGAGTTCGATGGTGCGGCGCGTGGTGGCCGAGCCGCACTCGCGCCGCGCTGCGTCGAACACCTCGCGCGCGCAGTCTTCGCAGCAGGCGCAGTTGCGCGCGATGCAGGTCTCGTCCTGCAGCGCCTCGAAGCTGCGCGCGCCCTCGCGCACCGCGCGCTCGATGTCGCGGTCGGAGATGCGGTGGCAGAGGCAGACGATCATGGGACGGCTCGCGCCGCCCGCGACGGGACGGCGCCGCCATCCTAGATCAAACGCGAATAATTCTCAATAGCCTCGATGGCGTCGGGGCCGTCAGGACGACGCCGCGCCGTCGCCCATCTGCGACTGCAGCCAGTTCTGCTCGCCCACCTGTTGCACGAGGCCGAGCTGCGTCTCGAGGTGGTCGATGTGCTCCTCGGTGTCCTCGAGGATCTCCTCGAACAGCTCGCGCGACACGTAGTCGCGCACCGATTCGCAGTGCGCGATGGCCTCCTTCAGATGCGCCTGCGACGCGGACTCGGCCTTGAGGTCGCACGACAGCGTCTCGATGGCGTTCTCGCCGATCAGCAGCTTGCCCAGGTCCTGCAGGTTGGGCAGGCCTTCGAGCATGAGGATGCGTTCGATCAGCCGGTCGGCGTGCTTCATCTCGCCGATCGATTCCTCGTACTCGTGCTTGGCGAGGCGTTCGAAGCCCCAGTTCTTGAGCATGCGGTAGTGCAGGAAGTACTGGTTCACCGCGGTGAGCTCGAGCTTGAGCTGCGCATTGAGGAACTTCAGGACCTTGGCGTCGCCCTTCATGTCGACCGCTCCGTGAAGGTGAGGACCTCGCGATTCTGCGCGGATCGCCTCGTCGCGCAAGCGCCGCAGATGCGCACCGGCGTCGTGCAGGGTTGTGACCCGAGGTAAGGCCTCGCGCGATGAGCAGGGTTTCGACACATCGCCCCGCTGCGGCCGCACGATGATCGCCGCTGACGGTCGCTGGAGGGGAGCCGGATGAAGCCGGGAAGATCGAAGATGCGTTGGGCCGCACTGCTGGCCGCCGTGGTTCTCGCCGCGTGCGGCGGCGGTTCGGGCGATGGGGGCTCGACCCCCGCAGGCAGCGCGACCGGAGCGGGCGGCGCGACCGGCGACGGCGGGTCCGCGGGCGGTGGCAGCACCGGCACGGGCACCGGCACGGGCACGGGCACCGGCACGGGCACGGGCACCGGCACTGGCACTGGCACTGGCACTGGCACCGGCACTGGCACCGGCACCGGCACCGGCACGGGCACCGGCACTGGCGGATCCACCGGCGGCGGTTCCACGCCGCCCGCCCCCACCGAGCAGCCGATGTCGCAGCGCGACGCGGTGCGCATGGCCGACCAGGCGACCTTCGGCCCGACCGAGGCGCTGATCGCGCAGATGCGCACGACGGGGCCCGCGGCGTGGGTGGCGTCGCAGATGGCGCTCTCGGGTTCGCGCTACACCAGCGGGCGCGGCGACGACGTGCACCGCAACGTCGACGACGTGTTCTTCTGCGACCAGCCCGCCTACGCCGGCGCGCACTGCTGGCGCGACTGGTTCTCCACGCAGCCGCTGCTGTGGGACTTCTACCGCAACGCGCTCGGCCAGCCCGACCAGCTGCGCCAGCGCGTGGCGTTCGCGCTGCAGCAGATCCTCGTCGTCAGCAACCTCGAGGTGAGCGGCACCTACGGCTTTCGCCACTACCACAACACCTTGCTCGACAACGCCTTCGGCAACTACCGGCAGGTGCTGAAGAAGGTGGCGCTGTCGCCGGTGATGGGCGACTTCCTGAACAACGCCAACAACGACAAGGACGCGCCGAACGAGAACTTCGCGCGCGAGCTGCTGCAGCTGTTCAGCATCGGCACCTGCGAGCTGAACCCCGACGGCTCGCTGCAGGGCGGCAAGTGCCAGCCCACCTACGACAACGCGAAGGTGCGCGAGTACGCCTATGCACTGACCGGCTGGACCTACCCCGCGGGCGGCAGCGCGTCGTGGGGCTGCTGGCCGCAGGGCACGAACTGCCGCCACTACGGCGGCGACATGGTGCCGGTGGCGCGCTACCACGACACGGCGGAGCGCCGGCTGCTGTCGGGCGTGGTGGTGCCGGCCGCGAGCGACGCGCCGACGGCGCTCGAGCGCGTGCTCGACAGCCTGATGCAGCACCCGAACACGGCGCCTTTCGTGAGCCGGCTGCTGATCCAGAACCTGGTGACGGCCAACCCGGGTCCGGCCTACGTCCAGCGCGTCGCATCGGCCTTCGCGAGCGGCAGCTACTCCAGCGGCGGTCGCCGTTTCGGCAGCGGCAGCCGCGGCGACCTCGCGGCGACCGTGGCCGCCGTGCTGCTCGACGCCGAGGCGCGCGGCGACGCGCCGGTCTCGCGCGACGCGGGCAAGCTGCGCGAGCCGGTGCTGATGATGACCGCCGTGCTGCGCGCGCTGAACGGCCGCAGCGACGGCGAGGCGCTCGGCTGGTGGTGGGGCGAGAACCTGCGCCAGCACGTGTTCCGGCCGCCCTCGGTGTTCAACTTCTACCCGCCCGACTACCCCGTGCCGGGCACGGCGCTGGTGGGTCCGTCGTTCGGCATCCACAACGCCAACGCCGCGCTCGAGCGGCTCAACTACCTCACCTACCTGATCGACTGGGGCGGCTCGAACGCCGATGCGAGCGTGCCCGACGCGCTGGGCACGAAGGTCGCGCTCGACGCCTTCGCGTCCGACGCCGACGACGCCGCGAAGCTGGTCGACCGGCTCTCGCTGCTCGCGCTCGGCGCGCCGCTGCCCGCAGCGTCGCGCGACCGGGCGATCGCGGCCGTCGCGTGGTGGACCGCGGCGCGCGACGCCACCGGCTGGCGCACGCGCCGCGTGCAGGCCGCGGCTTATCTCGTGTTCGCCTCGCCGCAGTGGCAGGTGCAGCGATGAAGGAGAGCCCAATGCAGCATCCGTCCCACGCCGCGATGCAGCGCCGCGGCTTCCTGCGCGGCGCCGCCGCGCTGGCCGCCGCACTTGGCAGCGGCAGCGCGCTCAACCTGCTCGGCGCGCGTCCCGCGTGGGCGGCCGACTACAAGGCGCTGGTGTGCGTGTTCCTGTACGGCGGCAACGACGGCCTGAACACCATCGTGCCGAGCGATGCGGCGCGCCACGGCCAGTACGCGGCGGTGCGCGGCAGCCTCGCGCTTCCGCGCGCGAGCCTCGTGCCGCTCGCCGGCAGCGACTACGGCCTGCATCCGTCGCTGGCCGCGCTCGCGCCCGTGTGGGACGAAGGCCGGCTCGCGGCGCTGTTCAACGTCGGGCCGCTGTACGCGCCGCTCACCAAGGCCGAGTACCGCGCGCTGCCCGACAGCGCCGAGCAGATTCCCGACAACCTGTTCTCGCACTCCGACCAGCAGCTGCTGTGGGAGAGCGGCACCACCGACGCGCAGGCGCGCACCGGCTGGGGCGGCCGCGCGAGCGCGGTGCTGGGCACCGTCAATCCGGTGATCTCGGTCGGCGGCAACGGCCGCTTCGGCGTGTCGGACCTGCGCGTGCCGCTGGTGCTGCCCGCGCCGGGTTCGACCTTCGGCGCCTACGGCCTGCAGCCGTCGGACCTGCAATGGGAACCGAACCAGCTGCGCAAGGCCGCGATCGACGCGCTGTACGCCGACGGCCAGGGCGCGACGTTGGCCGACGTGTACGCGCGCCAGCAGCGCGAGGCCTTCGACGTGTCGCAACGGCTCGCCGCGCTGGTCAAGACGCAGCCGGGCGACGCCGACGCATCGGCGGCCCTCAACGCCGGCTTCGCGCCCATCGTCGCGGCCGGCAAGGTCACCACGCCGCTGGGCCGCCAGCTCTACCAGGTGGCCAAGCTCATCGCGGGCAACGCCACCGTGCAGGGCAACCGGCAGATCTTCTTCGTGCAGCTCGGCGGCTTCGACACACACGGCAACCAGATCGCCGGCAGCGCCACCGAAGGCGAACACGCGCGGCTGCTCAAGCAGCTGGGCGACGCGCTCGCGGCCTTCCACTCCGCGATGAAGAACATTGGCCTCGCCGACGTGGTGACCACCTTCACGCAGAGCGACTTCGGCCGCACCTTCAAGCCGAACAACAGCGCCGGCACCGACCACGCTTGGGGCAACCACCACCTCGTGCTCGGCGGCGCCGTGCGCGGCCGCGCCACCTACGGCAGCTACCCCGAGCTGGCGCTCGGCGGCCCCGACGACGTGGGCGTCGAGTCGTGGGAACGGCACGGCCGCTGGCTGCCGACGACTTCGGTCGACCAGTACGCGGCGACCTTGCTCGCGTGGTTCGGCGCCAGCAGCGCGCAGCTCGACGCGGTGCTGCCCAACCTGCGCAACTTCGGCAGCCGGCGCACCCTCGGCTTCGTGTGAGTCCGCGCGCCCGGCCCGGCGCGCAGGCTCAGCCGGCCAGCCACAGCGCGGCGCGATAGGTCACGAACGACGCCGCATAGGCCAGCGCGAACAGGTACGCCGCCATCGCCAGCGGCACGCGCCAGCCCCCGGTCTCGCGCTTCGCGGCCGCCAGGGTCGACAGGCACTGCGGCGCGAACACGTACCACGCGAGCAGCGACAGCCCGGTGGGCAGGCCCCATTCGCCCGCGATGAGCGGCAGCAGGGCCTGCGCCGTGTCGTCGCCGGTCGCCGACAGCGCGTACACCGTGCCCAGCGCGCTGACCGCCACCTCGCGTGCCGCGAGACCCGGCACGAGCGCGATCGAGATCTGCCAGTTGAAGCCGATCGGCTCGAACACCACGGCCAGTGCGCGGCCCATCATGCCGGCCAGGCTGTGCTCGATGGGCGCACCGGTCGCGCCCGGCGGCGGTGCCGGCACGCTGGCGAGGAACCACAGCAAGACGGTGAGCACGAGGATGACGCCACCCACGCGGCGCAGGAAGATCAGCACCCGCTGCCACAGCCCGAGCGCGATGCTGCGCACGAGCGGCCGGTGATAGGCCGGCAGCTCCATCAGCAGCGACGCGTCCTGCCTGATGCCGATGCGGCGCAGCACCCAGGCGACCGCGAAGGCCGACGCGACGCCCGCCGCGTACAGCCCGAACAGCACCAGCCCCTGCAGTTCGAGCCCGCCCCACAGCTCGCGCCGTGGCACGAAGGCAGCGATCAGCAGCGCGTACACCGGCAGCCGCGCCGAGCAGGTCATCAGCGGGGCGACCAGGATGGTGACCAGGCGCTCGCGCGGATCGGCGATGGTGCGCGCGGCCATGATGCCGGGGATCGCGCAGGCGAAGCTCGACAGCAGCGGGATGAACGCGCGGCCGGACAGTCCCACGCCGCCCATCAGGCGGTCGAGCAGGAAGGCCGCGCGCGGCAGGTAGCCGCTCTCCTCGAGCACGAGGATGAAAAAGAACAGGATCACGATCTGCGGCAGGAACACCAGCACGCCGCCCACGCCGGCCACGACCCCGTCGACCAGCAGGCTGCGCCACCAGCCGGCCGCGCCGTCGGCCGGCAGCGTCGCGGCCACCCACTCGCCGGCGGCGGACGTGGCCGACTCGATGATCTGCATCGGCCACTCGGCCCACGCGAACACCGCCTGGAACATGAGGAACAGCACGGCCGCCAGCAGCAGCGGCCCGGCCAGCGGATGCAGCACGACGCGGTCGATGCGCTCGGTGGCAGCATGCGACACCGAGCGATCGAGCCCGAGCCGCCGCAGCATGCGCCGCACATCGTCGTGCGCGGTCGGTGCCGACGACATCGGGCCGCGCGCTCCGGCCGCCGGGGCACCGAGCGCGCGCCACAGCGCGTCGTCGTCGAGCCGCGCCAGCAGGTCGTCGATGCCGTCGCGCCGCACCGCCACCGTGGCCACGACCGGCACGCCGAGTTCGCGCGCCAGCGCCTCGACGTCGATCGGCACGCCGCGCTCGCGCGCGAGATCGGCCATGTTCAGCGCGACGATCATCGGAAGCCCGAGCGCGCGCACCGCGAGCACGAAGCGCAGGTGGCGGCGCAGGTTGGTCGCGTCGACCACGCACACCAGCACGTCGGGCCGCGGCTCGCCGGCGGCACGTCCGAGCAGGACGTCGCAGGCCACGCGCTCGTCGGGCGAGCGCGGGTCGAGGCCGTAGGTGCCGGGAAGGTCCAGCACCCGCAGGCGGCGCCCGCCCGGCGTGACGTGCCGGCCTTCCTTGCGCTCGACCGTGACGCCGGCGTAGTTGGCTACTTTCTGGCGGCTGCCCGTGAGGCGGTTGAACAGCGCCGTCTTGCCGCTGTTGGGGTTGCCGACCAGCGCCACCACCGGCGAGCGCAGCGCGCTCGTGTCGATGCTCGCCGCCTTCATGACGAGCGCCCGTCTCCGGCTCCGGCTCCGCCATCGCCATCGACCGCGACGCGGACCGCCGCAGCCTCGGCGCGACGCATCGCGTACAGCGAGTCGCCGACGCGCACCTGCAGCGGCTCGCCCCCCGGCCACGCGCGCCGCAGCACCGTCACCGGCTCGCCGACGACGAAGCCCAGGTCGGCCAGGCGCGTTGCCGACACGGCGGCCTCCGGCGCCGCCTCCACGGCCACCACGCGCAGCGGGCATCCGACCGGCGCGTCGGCCAGGCCGCACCGTCGCATCGACTCAGAAGACATGGCGCAGGCTCAAGGTCCAGTGGCGCGGCGCGCCGGGATACACGGCATAGGTGCCGTAGCTGCCGACGTAGTGCCGCTCGTCGGTGAGGTTGTCGACGTTGAGCTGCAGCCGGGTCGACGCGCTCGCGCTCCAGTACGCCGCGACGTTCCACAGCGTGTACGACGGCAGTCGCAGCTCGCGCGCGAAGTCCTCGCGGCCGCCGCCCACGTGCCGCAAGCCGCCGCCGACGGCGAACGCGGTGCCGGCGATGTCGTGGCGCATGAACAGGCCGGCCAGATGGCGCGGCGCGTTCTCGGTGCGGCGACCCTGCAGGCCCGTGGTGTCGCGCGTGATCTCGATGTCGTTGTAGCTGTAGCTCGCGTTGATCCGCCAGTGCGGCGCGAGGCGCCCGTTGACGTCGATCTCGAATCCGCGGCTGCGCACCTCGCCGGTCTGCACGAAGCGCGCCGGATCGGCAGGGTCGCTCACCAGCACGTTGCGCTTGACGATGCGGTAGACCGCCACGGTCGCCGAGAGGCGGCCGTCCGGCGCGTCCCACTTGCTGCCGAGCTCGACCTGCCGGCCGGTCTCGGGGTCGAACGGCCCGCCGAGGTCCGGTCCGTTGGACGACGAGTACTGCGGAATGAACGAGCGGCTCAGGCTGCCGTAGAACGACCAGTCCGGCCGCGGCAGATAGACCACTCCGAGGCGCGGCAGGACGGCACGGTCGTCGTTGCGGTAGGTGCTGCCCGACGCGTCAGACTCGCGCGAGCGGTAGCGCTCGTGGCGCACCCCGGCGAGGACGCGCCAGCGCGGGCCGATCTCGACGAAGTCCTGCAGGTACGCCGCGACGTTGTAGGTGCGCTGGGCCGACACGAACGCAGGACCGCGATCGGTGTACACGTCCGGCGGCAGTCCGTAGACCGGGTTGCGGATCGACAGGTCGAGGCGGCCGGCGTAGGCGTCGTAGAAGTAGGCGCGCGACAGCCGTCCCGCATCGAAGCCGAACAGCACTCGATGCCGCAGCGCGCCCGTGACGAACGACCCGAGGCCGAACGCGGTGACGTTGAAGCCGCGGTTGGCGTCGTCGAACAGCGTGTTGCGGCGGCTCACCGTGTCGGCATCGAGCACGCCGGTGGTCGTGGTCTCGCGGTCCACTTCGCGCTTGTCGAACCAGCGCGCGGCGACTTCCCAGCGCAAGCCGTCGTCCACGCGCCGACGCCACGCGACGTGCACGGTGTCGGAGCGGCTGCGGCTGCGGTCGTCGGGCTCCGAGGCCGTCCAGTCCGGCGGCACGACGCCGAGCACGCCGTCGGGCGCGGGAATGCCGCGATCGAACGCGGCGCGGCGCCGGTCGCGCATCGACTCGAGCTCGAGATCGATCGCGGTGTCGGGTGCCGGCCGCCACGTGAGGACCGGCGCGAACACCGTCGTGCCGGTGCGCTGGTGGCGGCGGAAGGTGTCGCTCGCCTCGACCGCGACGTTGAGGCGGTACAGCAAGCTGCCGTCCGCGGCGAGCGGGCCCGTGAAGTCGCCGGCGAGGCCGGCCGTGTCGTGGCGCCCCGCGCGCGCCACGAGTTCGTGTCGGGCAGTCGCCTGCGGCCGCTTGGTGACGATGTTGACGGTGCCGCCCGGCTGGTCGCTCGAGAACAGCAGCGACGACGGCCCCTTCAGCACCTCGATGCGCTCGACGTTGGCGAGGTCCTGCCCGAAGTGGAAGAAGCCGACACCGCCGAACGCCTTGATGCCGTTCCACACCGACGCCGCGCTGTCCTGGTTGCGGAAACCGCGGAAGTTGAAGTCGGCGTAGAACGAGAACGCGTTGACGCCCGACACGGTGCCGAGCACGTCGGTGAGCTTGGTGCTGCCGCGGTCGTCGAGCAGTTCGCGCGTGACCACCTGCACCGACTGCGGCGACTCCAGCAGCGGCGCGTCGCTGCGCAGCACGCTGCGGCTCGACGCCGCGGCGTAGCCCGTGCGCGGCGCGGGGGCCGTGACGGTGACGGGCTCCAGCCGCGCGGGCGTGGCCGTCGCGGCATCGGCGGCGGCAGCGTCGGCCAAGGCTGCCGAGGCGGCCAGCGCCGAGGCCGCGAGTGCGGCCACGCGCCGCGCGGCACGTGGGCGATGCGGCCGCGGGTGGTGGTATCGACTTCGAGTCGTCGGCACGTGACGTCCTTTCGGCAAAGGGACGCGCGGGCTGGCGACGGCTGGCTGGCGCGGGAACGGGCTGGAGGCGAACGCGGGCAGCAGAACGAGCGGGGAGCGAGCAGGGACCTGGGAGTGGACGGTCGGCGAAGGCGGTCGGTGGGCGATGTCGGTCGGTGGGCGTGCCGATGCGGCACCGGCTACTTGGTGAGGATGAGCTTGCCGAGGCCGGTACGGCGCAGCCGATAGACGGTGCCGCGGTGGTCGATGACGATCTCGTCGGCGCCGGCGAACAGCGCGTCGCTGTCCAGCCGGCGCGGTTCGGACGCAGCCCGCGCGGCGTCGCGCTCGGGTGCGGACGACGACGTCACCGGTGCCGGGCGGCTCGTGGTTCGGCTGGGCATGTCGTCATTCTAAATACGAACGGTTCGCATTTACAAGTACGACTCAGGCCCGGCCGGAGGCGGCGGGCGGCAAGCGGCGGCGCCCTGCGGCCGACCGCTCGCGGCCGAGCTGTCGAGCGGTCGCGCTGTCGAGCGGGTGAACGAGCGAGCGCGATCGCGGACCCGACGAACGGGATCGCGGGATCGCGGACGCCGCGAACGGAATCGCGGGCGGGCTCAGCGCAGCGGCGACAGCGAGCGCACCGCGCGCACCGCGCCTTCGCCGATGGCCGCGCCGAAGCGCTTGGCCAGGCGCTCGGCCACGTTCTCGCGCGGCGTGTAGTCGACGACTGTCTCGGCCTTCACGACCTCGCGCGCCACGTAGTCGAGGTTGCCGAACTTGTCGGCCAGGCCGATCTTCACGGCCTGCTCGCCGTTCCAGAACAGTCCCGAGAAGGTGTCGGGAGACTCCTTCAGGCGTGCGCCGCGGCCGTCCTTCACCACCTTGATGAACTGCTGGTGGATCTGGTCGAGCATGGCCTGCACGTAGGCCTTGTGCTGCTCGTTGAGCGGCGAGAACGGATCGAGCATGGCCTTGTTCTGCCCCGCGGTGAGCAGGCGGCGCTCGACGCCGAGCTTCTCCATCGTGCCGGTGAAGCCGAAGCCGTCCATCAGCACGCCGATCGAGCCGACGATCGACGCCTTGTCGACGTAGATCTCGTCGGCCGCGGCGGCGATGTAGTACGCGCCCGACGCGCAGACCTCCTCGACCACCGCGTACACCGGCTTGCCGTGCTTGGCCTTCAGCCGCTTGATCTCGTCGTTGACGATGCCGGCCTGCACCGGGCTGCCGCCGGGGCTGTTGATGCGCAGCACCACGGCGCGCGAGCCGGCGTCCTCGAACGCGCTCTTCAGCGCCGACACGAGGTGCTCGGCGCTCGCCTCGGCCTCGGAGGCGATCTCGCCCTTCACCTCGATCAGCGCGGTGTGCGGGCCGCTCGGCGCGGTGACGCTCGTGCGCTGCGCGAAGATCGCGAACGCGATCGCGGCGACCAGCAGCAGCCAGGCCATGCGGAAGAAGATGCGCCAGCGGCGTTCGCTGCGCCGGTCGCGCAGCAGCGCGGCGGCGAGCTGCTCGACGGTCTTGTCGAGACCGGAGCGCGCCGCCGCGACCTGCGGCGCCGGCGCGGCCGAACGGGGCGCACCGAACGACGGCTCGGTGCCGGGAGTGTCTTCGGGGGTCATGGAGAACTCTCGTCGAAGGCCAGCGGCCTCACGTCGCGGGAAGGATACCAATACACCTTGCCGCCGCGCTCCTCGACGTCGAGCGCGACGAGCCCCGCGCGACCGCACGGTCCGCCGACGCAGCGGCCGGTGGCCGGCGCGTAGGTCGCGCCATGGATCGAGCAGATGATCCACTCGCGATCGGCGTCGAGGAATTCGCCGGGCTGCCAGTCGAGCTCGGTGGGCACGTGGGCGCAGCGGTTCAGGTAGCCCACCACGCGCCCGTCGAAGCGCAGCACGAACGCGCGCGCCGGTTCGCCGAAGTGCATCACGTCGAACACGACGGCACGGCCGCGCTCGGCCAGCTCGGCCGACGCGCAGAGCTCGTGCTCGCCGTGTTCGCGCGGGCCCGCGCCGCGTGCCGACGCCTCAGGCATGGCGCGCGAGCCACTCGTGCAGCTCGGCGGTGGAGTGCGCCACCGCGAGCGGCGAGAACGCGCCGAAGGCCTCGGGCTCGTGCGCGCCGTAGCTCACCGCGAGGCTGTGCGTGCCGGCATTGGCGGCGAGCTGCAGGTCGTGCGTGGTGTCGCCGATCATCAGGGTGCGCCCGGGGTCGGCGCCGAACTCGCGCATCAGCTCCTGCAGCATCAGGGGGTTCGGCTTGCTCGCCGTTTCGTCGGCGGTGCGCGAGCCGTCGAAGCGGCCCTTGAGCTGCGACGACTCGAGCACCATGTCGAGCCCGCGCCGGCTCTTGCCGGTGGCGATGGCCAGCCAGTGATGGCGCGCGCGCAGCTCGTCGAGCATCGGCTCCACGCCGGGGAACAGCGTCAGCTCGTGCTGCTTCGCGAAGTAGTGATGGCGGTAGCGCTCGCCCAGCTCGGGGTAGCGCTCGCGCGGCAGGCCCGGCGCGGCATGCGCCAGCGCGTCCTGCAGGCCCAGGCCGATCACGTACGCGGCCTGCGCGTCGCTGGGCACCGCCACGCCGACGTCGCGGCACGCGGCCTGGATGCAGCGCACGATGAGCTGCGTGGAGTCGAACAAGGTGCCGTCCCAGTCGAAGACGATGAGGTCGAAGCGGCGCGGTCGTGTGCTCATAGGTGCTGCAGCAGTGTGGCGCACTCGTCGGGCAGCGGCGACTCCAGCTCGATGCGCTCCCCACTGGCGGGATGGTCGAACGCGAGGCGCCGCGCGTGCAGGAACATGCGCTCGAAGCGCAGCCCCGGCACCGCCTCGCCGCGCGCGAAGCGGCGGTTGAGCGCGAAGTCGCCGTACTTCGGGTCGCCGACGATCGGGTGGCCTTCGTGCGCCAGGTGCACGCGGATCTGGTGCGTGCGGCCCGTCTTGATGGTCACGTCGAGCAAGGTGTACGCGCCGAACGCGCGTGCGACCTTGACCAGCGTGATCGAGCGCCGGCCCTCGTCGGCCTCGGGCGACACCGCGCGCACGCGGCGCTCGCCCTGCGCGTCGAGGTACTTGTGAAGCGGCACGTCGACCACCTTGCGGTTCGCGGGCCAGCCCCCCACCACGAGCGCCGCGTAGGTCTTGCCGGTCTGCCGCGCGCGGAACTGGTCCTGCAGCGCGGTCAGTGCGCTGCGCTTCTTGGCCAGCAGCAGGATGCCCGACGTCTCCTTGTCGAGCCGGTGCACGAGCTCGAGAAAGCGCGCCTCGGGCCGCGCGCGGCGCAACTGCTCGATGACGCCGAAGCTCACGCCCGAGCCGCCGTGCACCGCCACGCCGGCCGGCTTGTCGAGCGCGATCAGGTGCTCGTCCTCGAACAGCAGCGGGAAGTCACGCGCCGGCACCGGCGGCGCGGACGCGCGCTCGGCTGTGCGCACCGGCGGCACCCTCACCTCGTCGCCCGTCTCGAGCCGCGTGTCGGCCGCCGCGCGGCCCTTGTTGACCCTCACCTCGCCGGAGCGGATCACGCGGTAGACGTGCGTCTTCGGCACGCCCTTGAGCAGGCGGATCAGGAAGTTGTCGAGCCGCTGCCCGGCCGATCCGTCGTCGACCGTGACCCGGCGCACGGCCGGTGCGGCAGGGGGCGGACTTTCCGTGTCGGGCCGGGGCTCGCGCCGGGTTTCGGGCCGTATAATTCGCGCGCCCATCTGGCTGCGTTAAGTGCTTGATTCGCAAGAGTTTAGCGGTCGCACCGCCCGGCCCGGGGGCAACCCAAGGTGATGCAACGCCCGCGCCGAACGGCGGGCCCGGTCCCAAAGCGACCCGGCAGCCGCGACGTGCAGGCGGAAGAGCCAACGAAGAAGAACCGTCCCGATACCGGGAGAGACAAGGTTATCCGGCCGCAGGCCCTCGGCAATTCGAGACCTGCGGCCCGCGCCCCGAGCAGACCGCGCATGAGCGTCCAGACCCCCGCCCCCGAACGTCGGCCCCGGCTCGCTGCCGGTGCGGCCGCGCCGGTTCGTGGCGACGGGCGGACGCGGCATGCCGTGCCCGCGGCGCATGCGGCCCCGCCGCGCGCGTGATCCACGAGATCCGCAGCGGCCCCGGGCGATTCCTTCCTCGGTTGTTCGACGTTCCTCGTGCATCGATGAGTCGCCCTTCGCGCGAAGGGTGACGCGAGGTGTCGCGCGCGGCCTCAAGGGCCGTGCGCAGGAGTGATGCACATGAAGCGGATGCTGATCAACGCGACTCAGCAGGAGGAGCGGCGGCTCGCGATCGTCGACGGCCAGAAGCTGCTCGACTTCGAGACCGAGATCGAGGGGCGCGAGCAGCGCAAGGGCAACATCTACAAGGCGGTGGTCACGCGCGTCGAGCCGTCGCTCGAGGCGTGCTTCGTCGACTACGGCGAGGACCGCCACGGCTTCCTGCCGTTCAAGGAAATCTCGAAGGTCTACTTCCGCGAGGGCACCGACGCGCGCAGCGCGAAGATCGGCGACGCGATCCAGGAAGGCCAGGAGCTGCTGGTGCAGGTCGAGAAGGAGGAGCGCGGCAACAAGGGCGCGGCGCTCACCACCTTCATCTCGCTGGCCGGCCGCTACCTCGTGCTGATGCCCAACAACCCGCGCGGCGGCGGCGTGAGCCGACGCATCGAGGGCGAGGACCGCGAGGAGCTGAAGGAGAACCTCGAGCAGCTCGACTATCCCAAGGGCATGAGCCTGATCGCGCGCACGGCCGGCATCGGCCGCTCCGCGGCCGAGCTGCAGTGGGACCTGAACTACCTGCTCAAGCTCTGGAGCGCGATCGACTCGGCCGCGCAGGCCGGCAAGGGCGCGTTCCTCATCTACCAGGAGTCGTCGCTCGTGATCCGCGCGATCCGCGACTACTTCACCGCCGACATCGGCGAGATCCTGATCGACACCGACGACATCTACGATCAGGCCCGCCAGTTCATGAACCACGTGATGCCCGACAGCGCGCATCGCGTGAAGCGCTACAAGGACGACGCGGCGCTGTTCAGCCGCTTCCAGATCGAGCACCAGATCGAGACCGCGTTCTCGCGCACGGTGAACCTGCCCTCCGGCGGCGCGATCGTGATCGACCACACCGAGGCGCTGGTGTCGATCGACGTCAACTCCGCGCGCGCCACGCGCGGCAGCGACATCGAGGAGACCGCCACCCGCACCAACCTCGAGGCCGCCGACGAGATCGCGCGCCAGATGCGGCTGCGCGACCTGGGCGGCCTGATCGTCGTCGACTTCATCGACATGGAGGAGAGCAAGAACCGCCGCGAGGTGGAGCAGCGCCTGCGCGACGCGCTGCGCTACGACCGCGCCCGCGTGCAGTTCAGCTCGATCAGCAAGTTCGGCCTGCTCGAGCTGAGCCGCCAGCGGCTGCGCCCGGCGCTCAGCGAGGGCAGCCATATCACCTGCCCGCGCTGCAACGGCACCGGCCACATCCGCGACACCGAGAGCTCGGCGCTGCAGATCCTGCGCATGGTGCAGGAAGAGGCGATGAAGGAGAACACCGCCGCCGTGCACGTGCAGGTGCCGGTGGAGGTGACGAGCTTCCTGCTCAACGAGAAGCGCACCGAGATCACCAAGATCGAACTCAAGCAGCGCGTGACCGTGCTGCTGGTGCCCAACAAGCACCTCGAGACGCCGAACTACAAGCTCGAGCGCCTGCGCCACGACGACCCGCGTCTGGAGAACTACCGCGCCAGCTACACGATGATCGAGGAGCCGGACGACGAGGTGGGCATCACGCGCCGCGAGCGCGCGAAGGCCCGCCAGGAGCCGGTGATCAAGGGCGTGCTGCCCGACGAGCCCGCGCCGCCGCCGGTGCCGCGGCCCGTCGCGGGCAAGACCGAAGGCGTCGAGCCCGCGGGCGCCGCGCCTGCGCCGCTGGCCGCGCCCGCGCCGGTGCAACCCCCGCCCGCGCCGGTGCACGAACCGGCCGGCCGCGGCTTCTTCGCGTGGGTCAAGCGTTTGTTCGGTGGCACGCCGGCGGCCGCGCCCGCGCAGCCCGTCGCTGCGCCGCAACCCGCGTCGGCGTCGGCCGCCGCCGCGGGCGAGACGCGCCGCGGCGAAGGCCGTGGCGAGGGTCGAGGCGAAGGACGCGGCGGTCGAGGTCAGCGTCAGGGCGGACGTGATGGCGGACGCGAGGGCGGACGTGAAGGCGGACGCGAGGGTGGACGTGACGGTGGTCGCGAAGGCGGACGCCGCGGCGACCGCCGTGATGGACGCGATGCACGCGAGGGTCGCGAAGGACGCGAGCCGCGCGAGGAGCGCGAAGCGCGTGCCGGCGCTCCGCGCCGCGAAGGCGGCGACGCGACGCGCGACGACGCGCGCCGTACCGCGCGGCCCGAGCGCGATCGCGCCGGGCGCGACGCCGCGCCCGCGCCCGCATCGGCACCGCTCGACGAGGCCGCGACGGCACTCGCCGCCGTGCCGGGTGCCATGCCGGGCGCCGGTCCGGCCGCCGAAACAGCCGACGGCGCGGGCGACACGCAACGCGAAGGACGCCGCCGCCGCCGTCGCCGTGGCGGACGCGATCGCGACGAAGCGCGCCCCGAGGGCGCCGAAGGCACGATCGAGGCGTCGCCCGATGCAGCGACCGACGAGCCAGCGATCGACGAGCCGGCACTTGCCGATGCGCCGACGCCCGCCGACGCGGCGGGCAGCGACGACACCGGCGAAGCGCGTGCGCGCCGCGATCGTCGCGAGCGCGGTGGCCGCGGACGCGAAGGACGCGAAGCACGTGATCAGCGCGACACGCGCGAGCCCGCGTTGCGCGAGCAGGCGGCGCCCGGGTCCATGCCCGGGCACGTCGGCACGAGCGCGGACGAGGCGGCTGCGCCGTCGCGCGTCGCCGAAGCGGCCGGCAGCGCCCCCGCGATCGTCGCCGCGGCGCCTGCGCCGGCGGCCGCGCCGACGGTGGTCGAACCGTTCGAGCTGCCGATCGACGAGCTGCGCCTGCTCGCGAGCGGTGCGGGCCTCGAGTGGGTGAATTCCGACGAGGAGAAGATCCGCGCCGCGCAGGCGGCCATCGCCGCCGAGCCGCGACCGGTGCGCGTGCCGCGCGAGCGCAAGCCCGCGCTGGTGGTCGACGACGGGCCGCTGGTGCTGGTCGAGACCCGCAAGGATCTCTCGCAGATCAAGCTGCCGTTCGAGACGCCGGGGGCCTGAGCGCGCGCCGCGCGCGCCGGGCGTCCTGCGCTAAGGCAGCCGCTCGAGCGCGTGCTGGTAGCGCGGCTCGTGCATCAGCTCGTCCCACGCGAGCGGCGGCTGCGTGGGCAGCAAGGCGCGGCGACGCGCCTCGCTGTCGGCGTCGGGCTGCCAGCGTCCTTTCGCCTGGGCCTCGGCCAGTCCGTCGAGCAGTGCATCGACCGCTGCGCCGCCGTCGACCGACTGGTTGCACAGCAGCACCATGTCGCAGCCGGCGTTCAACGCGGCCAGCGCGGCATCGACGTGGCCGCCGGCCACCTTGGCGCCTTCCATGCTCAGGTCGTCGCTGAAGATGGCCCCGGTGAAGCCGAACTCGCCGCGCAGGATGCCCTTGAGCCAGCGCGCCGAGAAGCCGGCCGGTCGTGCATCGACCTTCGGATAGATCACGTGCGCCGGCATCACGCTCGCGAGGCTGGTGGACAGCCACTCGTAGGGCTTCGCGTCGTCGGCGACGATGGCCTTCAGCGATCGGCGATCCACCGGCACCTCGGTGTGCGAGTCGGCCTTGACGAAGCCATGGCCGGGGAAGTGCTTGCCGCAGCTGGCCATGCCGGCCAGCAGCAGCCCGTGCATCAGGCTCTTGGCGAGCATCGTGACCACGCGCGGGTCGCGGTGGAACGCCCGATCGCCGATGACGCCGGAGCCGCCGTGGTCGAGATCGAGCACGGGCGTGAAGCTGAGGTCGACGCCGCAGGCGCGCAGCTCCGCGCCGAGCACGTAGCCGGCCGCGGTGGCGGCGTCGGTGGCGGTCAGCGCGTCCTTCATCCACAGCTCGCCGAGCGCGGCCATCGGCGGCAGGTGCGTGAAGCCGTCGCTGCGAAAGCGCTGCACGCGCCCGCCCTCGTGATCGACGCACACCAGCAGGTCGGGCCGGATCGACTCGATCTCGGCCGTCAGGTGCAGCAGCTGGCGCCGGTCGCGCCAATTGCGCGCGAAGAGGATGAGGCCGCCGGTCAGCGGGTGCGCGAGGCGGCGTCGGTCGGCGTCGGTCAGCTCGGTGCCCTCGACGTCGAGGATCACGGGGGCGTGCGGATTCATCTGGGGTCGTCCTTGCGTTCGACGACCACGAAGGCCGTCGCGTAGTCGGATTCGTCGCTGACGCTGACGTGCGCCACCAGGCGTCGCGCCGCGAACCAGTCGGCCAGCGCGCCGTGCAGCACGAGGTCCGGCTTGCCGCCCGGCGCCTTGACCACCTCGCACGCGCGCCACGTCATCGGCATGCGCATGCCCAGCCCCACGGCCTTGGAGAACGCTTCCTTCGCGGCGAAGCGCGTGCCGAGGTAGGCGATGCCGCGCGCTTCGACTTTCGCCCGGCGCGCCCGGAACACCTCGATCTCGTGCGGGCCGAGCACCTTCTCGGCGAAGCGCTCGCCGCGGCGCTCGAGCGTCGCGGCGATGCGCCGCAGGTCGCACACGTCGGTGCCGATGCCGTGGATCACGCGGCCTCCAGCGCGAAGTGCGCCAGCACCTCGAACCGTCCGCCGCGCAGCGTACCGACCGAGAGCGCGTCGAACACGCCGTCGATGATCGGCGCGTGCGCGTTCCACTCGTCCGCGATCCGCCTGGCGCGCAGCGCGTCGGGTCCATGCTCCAGGGTCACGTGCGGCGCGTAGGCGATGTCGTACCGCAGCGCACGCTCGAGCGGGCCGCGGTACAGCGCATCGTGCAGGCGCACGAGCTCGCTCTGTCCGAGGTCGGGCACGAGGTCGACATGCGCACCGCGGCCGGCCTCCGGAAAAGGCAGGGCGCAGCCGATCCGGTGCGTCACGGGTCTCGTGCCGTGCGCGACGGCCGCCACGTGGTCGAGGTAGATCCCCTCGTCGAGATCGGCGCCGAACGACAGCGTGAGATGGGGCTCGACGAGCGCGTACTGCGGGTCGGCCTCGCGCCGCACCGACTGCACGGCGGCCAGCGCGTCGCCGCTCCAGTTCGGGAAGGCGACCGTGAACAGCATCAGCGCGGCGCGAACGCGCGCTGGATGCAGCGCTGGTAGTCGCGCACGGTCTCGGCGTAGCCGAGCTCGAGCGCGTCGGCGATCAGCGCGTGGCCGATCGAGACCTCCTGCACGCCGGGCACGGCGCGCAGGAAGTCGGTGAGGTTGGCGCGATTGAGGTCGTGGCCGGCGTTGACGCCGAGGCCCGCCGCGAGCGCGGCCTCGGCGGCGCGGGTGAAGCGCGCGAGCACCGCCGCGTGCTCCGCCGTGCCGTGCGCGCGCGCGTAGCTCTCGGTGTACAGCTCGATCCGGTCGGCGCCGGTCTCGCGGGCCGCGCGCATCGACTCGGGCACGGGGTCCATGAACAGACTCACGCGCACGCCGAGCGACTTCGCCTCGGCCACCAGCGGCTGCAGCCGTTCGAGATCGGCCGGGAAGCTCCAGCCGTGGTCACTGGTGAACTGGCCCACGCTGTCGGGCACGAACGTGGCCTGGTGCGGACGGACGGCGCGCACGAAGTCCATCAGGTTGTGCAACGGGTTGCCCTCGATGTTGTACTCGGCGTGCGGCCAGGCCTTCAGCAGCTCGGCCAGCTCGTGCACGTCGTGCGCGCGGATGTGCCGCTCGTCGGGCCGCGGGTGCACCGTGATGCCCTGGGCGCCCGCCTCGAGCACGAGGGTCGCGGCGCGCGTGACGCTCGGGATGCCGAGATGGCGCGTGTTGCGCAGCAGGGCCACCTTGTTGAGGTTGACCGACAGCGCGGTGCGCCCGCCACGGGCGGCATCGGGAGCGACGAGCGGGTTCATGCGGCGAGGGATTGCAGATCGACCAGCAGCTGGCGCGAACGCAGCGCCGACGTGCCCAGATGATAGTGAAGCAGCGCGCGCAGCTGCGTGCGCAGCGCGGGCAGCTCGCGCGCGCACGCCGCCTGCAGGGGCGCGAGCGCGGCGGGGTCGGCGCGGCTCGCATCGGCGTCGAGCGCCGACTGCAGCGCCAGCCACGTGGCGCCGTCGGGCGTGCCGCGGTCGGTCGATTCGACGAGGCCCGCGTCGCCACGCAGCGTGTAGTGCGCACCCGGGCGCGCCGGCCGCTGCGTCGACGTCTCGTGCGCGAGGTCGGGCAGCAGCCCGATGTCGCGCAGCAGCACGAGCTCGAAGGCGCGCAGCGCGGCCTGCACGGCCTCGTCGGGCCCGGCGAGCCGCGGCAAGGTGGCCGCATAGGCGTCGAACAGGCGCGGATGCGGATCGTGCCGCGCCAGCAGCTTCATCAGCAGCTCGTTGCAGTAGAAGCCGGCGAACAGCGCCTCGCCGCGCGGCAGTCCGGGGCCGCCGGCGAACTCGGCGCTGCGCAGGGTCTGCACCTCGGCGTGCGCATCGCCACGCCCGAGCGCGACCGACAGCCGCTGGAACGGCAGCAGCACCGCGCGGAAGTTGGAGTGCGGCTTCTTCGCGCCGCGCGCGGCCACGACGAGCCGGCCCTGCTCGCGCGTGAACAGGTCGAGGATCAGGCTGGACTCGCTCCAGTCGTGGTGATGGAGCACGAAGGCCGCGAGCGGCGCATGGCGGGTGGCCATCGCGGTGCTCAGTCGTAGCCGTAGGACTTGAGATGCGCCTCGTCGTCGGCCCAGCCCGAGCGCACCTTGACCCACAGCTCGAGGAACACCTTGGCGTCGAGCAGCTTCTCCAGCTCGGCGCGCGCTTCGGTGCCGATGCGCTTGAGCCGCTCGCCCTTGTCGCCGATGACCATGCCCTTGTGCGCCTCGCGTTCGACCACGATGGTCGCGGCCACCCGGCGCAGGCGGCCCTCTTCCTCGAACTCGTCGATGACCACGGTCGAGCTGTAGGGCAGCTCGTCGCCGGTCAACCGGAACAGCTTCTCGCGCAC
>Ga0209172_10004141_pt1 | contig 20331 bp, 22 predicted proteins | sample LarsenN4metaG_FD_184113 | JGI IMG/M metagenome (GOLD analysis project Ga0209172, IMG submission 184113) | Hot spring sediment bacterial and archeal communities from British Columbia, Canada, to study Microbial Dark Matter (Phase II) - Larsen... ... | reverse complement strand
TGGCCATCGCAGCCGCCGACGGATTCGCGCCGTATGCCATCAGCTTTGCCTACGGGCAGCGTCACGCGGTGGAACTGGAGCTTGCCCGCAAGCATGCCGGGCAGATGGGGGCCGTCGACCACCTGGTCGTGGATTTCGACTATCGTCGGGTCGGCGGCAGCGCCCTGACCGGCGACATCGATGTCCCGAAGGAGGGGGTCGGCAGCGACATCCCCGTTACCTACGTGCCGGCACGGAACACCATCTTCCTCTCCTTCGCCCTCGGCTGGGCAGAAGTCCTGGGAGCCCACGACATCTACATCGGCGTCAATGCCCTGGACTACTCGGGCTATCCGGACTGCCGCCCGGAATATATCGCCGCATTCGAGACCATGGCCAATCTGGCAACGAAGGCCGGGGTCGAAGGAAGGGGATTTCGCATTCATACCCCCCTCATCGCCCTGACCAAGGCGGAGATCATCCGCAAGGGTGTGCAGCTGGGGGTCGACTACGCTCTCACCCACTCCTGTTACGACCCGACACCGGAAGGTCTTTCCTGCGGCCTGTGCGACTCCTGCCGCCTGAGGCTCAAGGGATTTGACGAAGCGGGGCTGACCGACCCGGTCGGTTATGCCGTGAAGAGTGAATAGTAATGGTGAAACGATGAGCATGAAAAACAAAGACAAGGGGTCTCCCCATTCGTCATTTTCCATTCACCATTCACCGCCGCTGCATGACGTGCAGCGGCGCAGCGACACCCGCAACATCCCCATCGACAAGGTCGGCGTGAAGGACATCTCCTACCCGGTGGTGGTCATGGACAAGCAGAAGAAGTTCCAGCACACCGTCTCCCGGATCAACATGTACGTGGATCTTCCCCACCACTTCAAGGGGACCCACATGAGCCGCTTCGTGGAGATCCTCAATACCTACCGGGAAGAGATCGCCCTGGACAAGCTGGAGACCATCCTGGCGGAGATGAAGAAGAAGCTGGGTGCCTCAACCGCCCACCTGGAGATGGAGTTCCCCTACTTCATCGAGAAGCGGGCGCCGGTCTCCAGGGCGCGCAGCCTGATGGAGTACACCTGCTCCTTCAACGCCAGCCTCTCCGACCGTTTCGACTTCGTCCTCGGCATCAGCATTCCCGTCACCTCCCTCTGCCCCTGCAGCAAGGAGCTCTCCGCCTACGGCGCCCACAACCAGCGGTCGATCATCACCATACGGGTGCGCTACAGCGAATTCGTCTGGATCGAAGACCTGGTGACGCTCGTGGAGGAGTGCGGATCGAGCCCGGTCTACTCCCTGCTGAAGCGGGTCGACGAAAAACATGTCACGGAAAAAGCCTACGAAAACCCGAAGTTTGTCGAGGATATCGTCCGTGAGGTCACCGAGCGTTTCCTGGCGATGCCGAACATTTCCTGGTTCAGCGTTGAGGCGGAAAACTTCGAATCGATCCACAAGCATTCGGCCTACGCCTACATCGAGCGGGACAAGGGACAGACAGGATAAAGGAACGAGGTGCGAGGTGCGAGGAACGCAAATGTGTCGAACAGACTTCTTTTTTATCCTCGTTCCTTTTGCCTCGATCCTCGATCCTGATTCATTATCCTCGATCCTGATTCTTTAATAAAACAACGCGCCAACCGTCCCGGATTCACAGACATCCGAACCCACCATGAAACCATCTAACGCCCTGATAATCTTTGCCAAGCAGCCGGCTCCGGGGCGGGTCAAGACCCGACTCTCCCCCCCCCTGACGCCGGAAGAAGGTACGGAGCTCTACAGCTGCATGCTGCGGGACACCATCGCCATGGCAGGCAGGCTGCCCGATCTGCACCTCTCCATCCATTACCAGGACGACCCCGGAGCAGCGGATTACTTTGCCGGCCTTGCCCAGGGAGTGGAATCATGGCCACAAGTGGGTAACGACCTTGGTCAACGGATGAAGAACGCTTTTGCCCGGCTCTTCAGCCAAGGGTTCCCCATGGTGGCCGGCATCGGCTCCGACTCGCCGGACCTGCCGGGAGAGTACATCCTGCGGGCATTTGAGATGCTTGGCGGGGGGGCTGACTCGGTATTCGGTCCGGCCGAGGATGGCGGCTACTACCTGCTGGCCATGGGGAGACTTCGCAACGAACTGTTCTCCGACCTTCCCTGGAGCAGCGGAGAGTTGCTGCAAGCCAGCCTTGAACGCGCAAGGGGGGCGGGGATGAGGGTGTCGCTCCTGCCGGAGTGGTACGACATGGATACCTGCGAGGACCTGATCAGGGCGATTGACCGGGGAGGTACCCCCTCCGCCCCGCTGACGGATGATTTCCTGCGAGGGGTTGATCTCCGGGGATTGGGGGCTGTGCAACATCCCGCCACGGAGTGACGAGGTGGGAACGATTATTTCATGATATCCACCGAGTAGCCCACACTCTGCAGATAGGCGAACACTTCGCTGATATGCTCGTACCCCCTCGTCTCCAGTTCAATCAGCACCTCGGTCTTGCCGATGGGGAGCGACTTGGAACGGCGGTCATGGGTAATGATGGAGATATTGGCCCTGACCGCGGCAATCTCGGCGGCAAGCCTGGCCAGTGCCCCTGGAACGTCATCCAGCTCGATCTTCAGCTTCAGGTACCGGCCGGCGGCAACCAGACCACGCTCCACCACCACGGAGATGGTCTTGACATCGATGTTGCCGCCGGAAAGGACGCAGACGGTCTTGCCGGCCAGGTTCTTGGCCGCACCGGCAAGCAGCGCCGCCAGCGGTACCGCCCCGGCCCCCTCCACCAGCAGCTTGGTCCTCTCCAGCAGGGCAACAATCGCCATGGAGATATCCTCTTCCTCCACCAGTACCACCTCGTCAACGAGCTCCCGCACAATGGGAAAGGTCTTCGCACCAACCCGCTTGACGGCGATGCCGTCGGCCAGGCTGACCGACAGGGGCGCCTCAAGGATTTTGCCTTTCTGCAGGGAGTAGTGCATCGACGGCGCGGCCTGCGCCTCCACGCCGATGATCCGCACATGGGGATGGGTCTCCTTGACCGCGGTGGCAATGCCGGCGATCAGTCCCCCGCCGCCAATCGGGACGAGGATGTTGGCAACATCCGGCATCTCCTCCAGAATTTCCAGGCCGATGGTCCCCTGGCCGGCCATGACCAGATAGTCGTCGAACGGATGGACGAACAGGGCGCCGCTCTCCCGGCCGGCGGCCACGGCAGCGGCATAGGCCTCGTCGAAATTTCGTCCGGTCAGCACAACCTCGGCGCCGTAATCACGGGTGGCGAAGACCTTCTGCGGCGGGGTGCTCTCCGGCATGTAGACGGTCGCCTTCACCCCGAGGAGATCGGCGGAGAATGCCACCCCCTGGGCATGGTTACCAGCGGAGGCGGTTATGACGCCGTTCACCAGTGCCTCCCGCGGCTGGGAAGTCATGAAGTTCAGCGCACCGCGAATCTTGAACGAGCCGGTCCGCTGCAGGTTCTCGCACTTGAACCAGAGCGGTACCCCGGTCACCTCGCTGAAGTGGTGGGAATGAATCAGTTCGGTGCGCCGGACCCGCTTTTTCAGGCAGTATTGTGCTTCGTGGATCAAGGCGTAATCAAGGAGAATTTCGCTAGTTGTCATGGTCTGGTGAGAGTGCGCGACCGGCCTGCGCCGCAGTCCGGTCGCGATCCGGCAATTGCGACATCAGAAACTGGCGCCTGCCTTGAGAGAGTAGATCGGCCTGGTTGCATACTCGACTTCAGCAGTAATGCCGATAAGCGGCAGCGGGGAGAGTTTCAGGCCGACAAAACCGCGCGGCTGCCACATTGATTCCTTGACCACAACCACACCGAGATCGCCTTTCGGCTTGCTTTCGATCCAGACCGTCCCGACACCGGCATAGGGGGTCAGGATGAGGAACCCCTTGCTGATGGACGCATCGATCCCGGCAGTCTGCAGGTCCAGTTCGTCGACACCGCTCAGCTTGGTATAGGTACCGCGAACCCCCAGGGCAGGGGTCGCGATCGAACCCTCCAGAATCGCCTTGCTGACCTCGACGCCGAACAGCTTGATATTGCTGTCGATCACCTGGGAGTACATTGCCCCCACATCAATACCGAACGGGAGCCCCTTGCGTGCCCTCAGGGAAGGGAACCCGGCATAACTGGGGGCACTGTTGGTGGCTTTATCCCAGTAGCTGCTGTCGTTCTTGATATCGATGAATGACCCCTGAACCGCGACATCAAAACCGGTTATCCCCAGCGGCTCCGCAGGAGCAAGATTTCGGTAGGCAATGCCCGCCCCCAGCTCCTTGCTCAGGTCCTTGAACTCTCCCTGGGTAAAGCTTGATGCACCGGGGAAATCCAGCTCCCAGGCCAGCGCCTCTCCCCCTGTCAGCAAGAGAAACGATGCCGTAATCAGCAACAAGAGTCTTTTCATAAACAGAACCCCCCTAAAAATTAAAAACCGGCTGGATTTTACCAGAGGCACCATCCCCGGTCAACCTGCCTTTCTTGCATTTTCCCGGGACGGCTGCTATCTTTACCGGAATATTCAGACAAGGAGTTGTGCCATGACCACCACCCATCACCGCCTGATCATTCTCGGTTCGGGCCCGGCAGGATATACAGCGGCAGTTTACGCGGCGCGTGCCAACCTCTCACCGGTCCTGATAACCGGGCTGCAGCAGGGGGGGCAGCTGATGACAACGACCGAGGTGGACAACTGGCCCGGCGACGTCGACGGCGTCCTCGGGCCGGAGCTGATGGAGCGGATGCGCCGCCATGCCGAGCGGTTCAACACCGAGATCATCTACGACCATATCCATACCGCCGATCTGAAGCAGCGCCCCTTTCTGCTCACCGGCGACAGCGGCAGCTACAGCTGCGACGCCCTGATCATCGCCACCGGCGCCTCCGCCAAGTATCTCGGCCTCCCTTCGGAGGAGAAGTTCAAGGGTAAGGGGATCTCCGCCTGCGCCACCTGCGACGGCTTTTTCTACCGGGGGAAGCCGGTGGCTGTCATCGGCGGCGGCAACACCGCCGTCGAGGAGGCGCTCTACCTTGCCAACATCGCCAGCCACGTGACCGTCATCCACCGCCGCGACCGTCTCCGCTCCGAGAAGATCCTCGCCGACAAGCTGATCGAGAAGAGCCACAGCGGCAATGTCTCCATCGAATGGGACCACGTGCTGGAAGAGGTCCTGGGAGACGATTCCGGCGTCACGGGCATCAGGATCCGCCACAGGAGCGGCTCCACCAAGGACATCCCGGTGCACGGCTGCTTCATCGCCATAGGTCACCACCCGAACACCACGCTCTTCGAGGGGCAGCTTGATATGGACAACGGCTACATCGTTACCAATGCCGGCCGTGAGGGGTGCGTCACCGCCACCAGCATTCCGGGGGTGTTTGCCGCCGGCGACGTGCAGGACCAGCACTACAAGCAGGCGATTACCTCCGCCGGCGCCGGCTGCATGGCCGCCCTTGATGCGGAGAAATATCTGGATATTTTGAAGCAGTGAATTGAAAAAAGTGAAAAGTGAATAGAAAAGACCCATTGCTATTTGAATGTACCGTTACGTTTCACATTTCACTATTCACAGGAGTTTGCCATGCTCGCCAAAGTTCTCAGCGCCGCCCTGAGCGGTGTTGATGCCGTAACCGTTCATGTGGAAGTGGACATCGCCCAGGGTCTCCCCCAGTTCTCCACCGTTGGGCTACCCGACGGAGCGGTGAAGGAGAGCAAGGACCGGGTCAAGGCCGCGCTGAAGAACTCGGGCTACGAGTTCCCGCCGCGGAGGATCACGGTCAACCTGGCTCCGGCTGACCTGCGCAAGGAGGGGGCCTCCTTCGACCTCCCCATCGCCGTAGGCATCCTGGCTGCCACCGGCGTGGTAAGCGGCGATCGGCTCGGCAAGTACCTTCTGATGGGCGAGCTCTCCCTGGACGGCACCATCAAACCGGTGCGCGGCTGCCTGCCGGTTGCGGTCATGGCCGCTGCCGAGGGTTTCAGCGGCATCATCATCCCGAAGGAGAATATCAACGAAGGGGGGGTCGTCGAGGGGATCGACGTCATCGGCGTCGCCGAGCTGGCGGAAGTGGTCGGCTTCCTGAACGGGGAGCAGCAGCTCCAGCCCCACCGGGTTGACATCCACGAGCTCTTCGGCCAGGAGGCCAGCTACCACGAGGACTTCGCCGAAGTGCGCGGCCAGGAGCACGCCAAGCGGGCCCTTGAGGTTGCCGCGGCCGGGGCGCACAACATACTGATGATCGGGCCTCCCGGCTCCGGCAAGACCATGCTGGCCCGGCGCATCCCCACCATTCTCCCCCGCATGTCATTCACCGAGGCGCTGGAAACCACGAAGATCTACAGCATAATGGGGCTGCTCGACCCGGACCGGGCGCTCATCGCCCAGCGGCCGTTCCGCTCCCCCCACCACACCATCTCCGACATCGGCCTGATCGGCGGCGGCAACACCCCCAAGCCGGGGGAGGTCTCCCTGGCCCACCACGGCGTCCTCTTCCTCGACGAGCTGCCCGAGTTCAAGAAACACGTGCTGGAGGTCCTCCGCCAGCCTCTGGAGGACGGCAAGGTCACCATATCCCGGGCGCTCACCTCCATCACCTACCCCTCCCGCCTGATGCTGGTCACCGCCCTCAACCCCTGCCCCTGCGGCTACAGCGGCGATCCGGCACACTCCTGCTCCTGCTCCCCCCGGGAGATCCACCGCTACCGCTCCCGCATCTCCGGCCCGCTGATGGACCGGATCGACCTGCACATCGAGGTGCCGGCGGTCAAGTACCGCGACCTGGCCGAACGGACGGACGGCGAGAGCTCCGCGGCCATCGCCGACCGGGTGGAGAACTCCCGCGCCATCCAGCGGGAGCGGTTCAAGGGGACAAAAGTCCACTCCAACGCCCAGATGACCCCGCGGTTGATCCGCAAGCACTGCGAGCTTGACAGCAGCGGCAACCGCCTCCTGGAGATGGTCACCGACCGGCTCGGCCTCTCCGCCCGCTCCTACAACCGCATCCTCAAGGTGGCCCGCACCGTCGCCGACCTGGAGGGGAGCGATTCCATCCGCGACCAGCACCTCTCCGAGGCGATCCAGTACCGGAGTTTGGACCGGAAGAGCGTCTGAGCGGCGTACCCTTGCCCGCCAGCCCCCCACTCTTACCTGGTCGGCTGGCGTTATGCATTAATATCATTAGCCTTTTTGCTATTTTTGTGAGGCTGGTTTATAATAATTTTGGAGGTTTCCGTCATGAGAACGAAAAGAGATCGTGATCATCCCTGTGTGATCAACGATACCGAACGCGTGACGAAAATCTTCTTCAACAGAGGGAAATGAAGAATCACTGGCAAAAAGGAGGTATCGGTCATGAAAGGGAGAATCTACGATAAACTCTGTGCCATCGACGATACCGGACGCGCAAACGCTCTGGCTTCTGAACCAACGGTCTTCTGTGCACAGTGCGGTGCAGAAGCACACGACCCGCTGAGCGTCTGTGAGCCGGTGGATATCCAGAGCAGAAAGTAGGAACTTGAGTTCCTGAACAGGAGAGGTGGGCTTGGTCTTTAAAGCCCACCTTTTTTCTCGTCACCTTGTTGCATCAAGGATGCTTCGCTCGACATCCGAAAATTGTGAGTTGAGTATCTTGAACTGGCGCTGGCGAGAATGTAAGACCCGCGGGAGACCATGGTCAAGATTGCAGCGTTCGGCAGCCAGGCCGCCGAATGTAACGGTCAGGAAAGGGTTTGGCTACGGCGGGTTCGTCGTCATTCAGGCAGATTAGCATCAATAGGAGACAGTTATGAAGGTGGGCATCATCCGTTGTCAGTTGACCGAGGACATGTGTCCCGGAAGTACCGATTTCAAGGTCGCCAGGGAAGGGACGCTGGCTTTTGCGGGAACCGGCCCGGTGGAGGTTGTCGGCTTTCTCTCCTGCGGCGGCTGTTCTGGAAAGAAGGCGGTAACCCGGGCTCGAATGATGGTTGACCGGGGGGCAGAGGCCATCGTGTTTGCCTCCTGCATGAAGAAAGGGACCCCCATCGGCTACCCCTGCCCGCATTTTGCCGCCATAAAAAGGGCGGTGGAGCAGAAGGTCGGCGCCGATGCGCAAATCATCGACTGGACCCACTGAACACTATGACCCATGCAGAGTTGAAGGAAGCGCTCCGGGTTCTGGGCCTGGGGGAACGGGCCACTCTCAAGGAGATTAAGAGCCGGCACCGGCAACTGGTGAAACGACACCATCCAGATATCGACGCCGCCGCGGAACCGGAGGCTATCCGGCGGATCAATGCCGCCTACCGGGTCGTGCTCGACTATCTGGCCGATTACCGGTTTTCCTTCGCCGAGGCCGAGTTCTACGAACAGAACCCTGAAGCACGTCTTTGGCAGCAATTCGCCGACGATCCTCTTTGGAGTAGGAAGTAGTGCGATCAGCGATCGCATGCCATGCAGGCGGAATGGTCACCGACCGGCTCGGCCTCTCCGCCCGCTCCTACAACCGCATCCTCAAGGTAGCCCGCACCGTCGCCGACCTGGAGGGGAGCGATTCCATCCGCGACCAGCACCTCTCCGAAGCGGTCCAGTACCGGAGCCTGGACAGGAAGAGCGTCTAGAGGGTTCTTGCCTACGGGTTGTCGCATTTCATCACTGTAGCTGCTTCAGTCAAGTATCTTTAACCCCTTTCCCAACGGCAGTTGGGACCTGCCCCGCAACTGGCTGTGAGCAGGTTCCGGGACACCGTGTCAGTAAAACTTACCGTGCATGATAACCGGGCATCAGCCCTCTCAGGAAAAGGAAGAAACCATGGGCAGGGTACAAATCGGCTGTAACTATGCAAAACAACCCTTCTGGAAAGTGATTCTCGGCGTGCCGCTCATCTATGTACCGATTATTACGACCGTACCGTTCGTGCTCATCGGCGTTGTGCTGGTTAAAACGCATCTGAAGTATGTCGGCGGGATGGCAATCAAATCGTATTGGGAGTTCGTCCCGGACTGGATTTCCCACCGCTATGGAAACACGGAACAGCCGGCCATCAATATTTCCCGGTTCCATCCGGCGCACTACCGGTTCTTCTGGATCTTCAACTGCAAGCTCTATTGCCCGTTGAGCGTCGCCCTCTTCCGGTACGCAGCCTATTTGGTGAAAATAGTGGAAAACTGGTGGTGCCCGTTCGCCCATGACCAGAAAAACGAATACGCGGAAGGGGCTATCGACAAGTCCTTCTGGCATGTGGATCCGGAGGAGCTCGTCAAACTGCATCCCGAAGACAGGCAAAACCCGTTCTGGAATGAGCCGGGGGAACCGTAGCGCTGCAGTTCCGTTCGACACCGGTCTTTTCATGCGGTATCCTTTGCCACTGAAGCCGCACTCCACTGAAGTCTCGACTCGCCAGCAGTCACCCACCTTTTACAAAACGTTTACATTGACACGAAGGACAGCCGCAAAAAGAGCTGTACAATTGACTAAGTTTCTTCCTGCACAAACCTCGTCACGGGAGCGTTCACATGAAGATTCTCCTCGTGTATCCCCACTACCCGGACACCTTCTGGAGCTTCCGGCATGCCATGAAGTTCATCGGCAGAAAGGCGAGCTTCCCACCGCTGGGACTTCTGACGATGGCCGCCATGCTCCCGGCTGAATGGGAGAAGAGGCTCGTCGACATGAACGTCCGTTCTCTCTCCGACGAGGATCTGGCATGGGCGGACTGCGTCTTTATCAGCGCCATGACCGTCCAGCGGAAATCGGCGCAGGAGGTGATCGCCCGCTGCCGGCAGATGGGGGTGAAGACCGTCGCCGGAGGCCCTCTCTTTACCGCCTGCCATGAGGATTTCCCCGATGTTGACCACCTGGTGCTGGGTGAAGCGGAACTCACCCTTCCGCCGTTCCTGACGGACCTCTGTAAAGAGGGAGCACGGCATCTCTATGCCGACGACCAATGGGCGGACCTTGCTGATACGCCCATCCCCCTCTGGGACCTGATAGAGGTCAGGGACTATGCCGCCATGAATATCCAGTATTGCCGGGGGTGCCCCTTTGACTGCGAGTTCTGCGACATCACCGCGCTGTTCGGGAGAAGACCGAGGAGCAAGACGCGGGAGCAGCTGATCGCCGAACTGGACAGCCTCTATGTAAGGGGTTGGCGCGGGGCGGTCTTCTTCGTCGACGACAACTTCATCGGTGACAAGGGGAAGCTGAAGAGAGAGGTCCTGCCCGCCATCATCGACTGGATGGAGGAGAAAGAGCGCCCCTTCTATTTTTACACCGAGGCGTCCATTGACCTGGCTGACGACCCCCGACTCATGGAACTCATGACCAGGGCCGGCTTCGAGGAGGTCTTTATCGGCATCGAGACCCCTTACGAAGAGAGCCACGCCGAGAGCGGCAAGGTGCAGAACCGAAACCGCGATCTGCTGGCCTCGGTAAAGCGGATCCAGCGGGCCGGTCTGCAGGTGCACGGTGGATTCATCGTCGGCTTCGACAGCGACCCACCATCGATCTTCGACAGGCAGATACGTTTCATCCAGGAGAGCGGCATCGTCACCGCCATGGTTGGTCTGCTTTCCGCCATCCGCGGAACCAGGCTCCACCAGCGTTTGTTACAGGAGGGACGGCTTCTGGGAGAAGACAGCGGCAACAATACGGCAATCGACCTCAACTTTGTCCCGCGGATGAAGCCCGGGGCGCTCATCGATGGCTACCGGACCATCCTCGACACCATTTACTCTCCCAAAAACTACTATCAGCGGGTTATAAGGCTCCTCAAGGAGTACCGACCACCGCACTTGGGGAAATTCCACCTCCAGCCGGGGTATGTCGGGGCGCTGTTTAAGTCAATTCTGTTCCTGGGCATTCTTGGCAGGGAGAGACTCCATTTCTGGAAACTCTTCTTCTGGTCTCTGGCACGCCGGCCGCGGCTGTTCCCGCTGGCCATCACCTATGCCGTCTACGGCTTCCATTTCAGAAAAGTTGCAGAACAAATCACCGGTAGCGGAATGCCAGATGGTAAAGACGCGTGGTATGAAAGGGACGGCTATGCCTGAAAAAACAGACGAACTCAAGGCGAGAGTAATCGAGAATTGGTTGTAGTCTTCCTCCTGTTAAGTCATAAAAGAATCATTTTTGGGGTTGCTGCACAGAACCGTTATAAATGACCTCGCATTTGCCCCCTTGAGCAAAGCGTATTGCCTTCCTGTAAAGATTGGAGAATGGGCCGGCAAGGAATTCGGTCGCACTCACCGCACTGATCTTGGGATTACGGAAGGAACCGCTGATGCTTTGTTTGAACTTTGCGCACCCCTTGTCATCGAGAAGCGCCACTATGACATTATCATATCGTTCGTTGACGAAATCGAGCCTGCCTTTAAGGGCAATCCGATTATGGCGTGTCGCAAGGGCGCAGTCCGTAGCGTCTGCCACACCGTTCTTGATCTTCCAGTGGGAATTGAAGTGAGTGATGATCCCCTTTCCTCCCCGGGTCTGGTTGTATAAGTCTCCGGAACGGTACCCCCTGACCGCAAAGGTACTGAGAGGTCCGGCGATGAAGAAAGCGCCGAGGTCGACGAGGTTGAACTCCTGACTCGTTTCATATGTTGAGAGAACCTTGTCCAGGTCCATAATATATATGACGAGATTATCACCCCGGAGAGAAAAAGCACCTTCCAGGCTGCTCATCAGCTTGAGCCGTCCTTTTTCTTTCATTGCCACGGCTGCAAAAAGATCCCCTTTCCCGCCAATCACTCTTTTTATGTCGAAGGAGTGCTGGAATTTTTCGAAGTCCAGCTTTGCTATCTTCACATTAAGTTTATACAGCGTGTCGACTTCCGACTTGTCCAGCGTGGCATCTCCTTCACCCTTCGCGCCAAAGATATCCATGGTCAAGGGGTTGAGATGGAATACCCCCGTATCCGCTTGAATAGAACTCATGACGTTGTCGATTTTGAGGTGCCTTTTCCGTATCTCCCTGCAGTCCAGCTTTCCCGTGAATGAGACGTGTTTTATGATGTCCCCCGGGGTGTTCTCAACCGAAAGATCCCTGATAGCCAGATTAACTTCGTTGAACTCGGTTTTTTCACCCGACTTCCGGTCAAGGTAGACGAGCGCCCGGAGGGTAAGAGGATCGAGATTGTATATCCCCTTAACCCCCTTCACCGTAGCCCTGAGGTTCTCGATTCTGAAGTTCTCTTGCAGCACCTCCTTGCAGTCGAAACTCCCTGTGAACGAGGCGTTCTTTATGAAGCTCCCTACCGCCGAGAGGTCCTTGATAGCCAGATTGAAGTCCTTAAACTCCGTCTTTTCCCCTGTCTTTCTGTCCAGATAGATGAGCTCCCCTTTGGACAGCTTGAGATCATTCAAGCTGAAGGCTGCTCCCGGGCGCCCTTTTGTCGATATCTTTTCAGGGCTTTCAAAATTATATTTCCCGTCGGCTTCCTTCACGATGGTGACGACAGGTTTGACAAGCTCGCAACTGGTGGCTTTGAGTTGCTTCCTCAGCAGGGGCAGCAACTCCGCCCCCAGCTTGAGATTTTCGAGGGAAACGATCTCGCCTCCCTTGCTGGCAACATGAATATCCTCAGCCGATATGCCAAAGGGAAAGAATGAAAGCCCCATCTTCCCCTTGATCCTGACATCCAGGCCGGTCGCTTCGAAGGCGGCGGATTCGATATTCGACTTGAACTTATTGATGTCAACCAATAAGAGCGTGGCAACGGCAGCGATTACAATCAGGGCGACAACGCCGCCCGTGATCAGCAGACTTTTTCCCTTCTGTGTGCTCATATCGTTCATTCCATGATCAACGGTTGACGACTATTGCACTCTGTTACAAAGGTGCTGGTCTAGGAATGCTCCATCAGCCCTCCGCCAACCATTGCGAAAAGATCAGCACGCTGTAGGGGCCGATGGAAAGCGCGGCGTGGAAGGAAAAACCATCGCATTCACCCGGTTCGGCAACGACGTCCGTGCTCGGATAATCCTGTAAATCGTCGCTGTAGCCTCGCCAATCGCTGTTGAAACGGAGCTTCCACATCCCTGCGGCTGGGAAGCCGATGACGTATCCATCCTGGGGCTCGTGGTAAAAGTTGGCGACGACCACGACGTCGTCCGCCGGTCCGCCCTTGTCCCAACGGTGGAAGGCGATGACATTGCGTTCTTCGTGAAGATGATAGACCTGGGTGAACTGCCCGCAGAGGCCGCGGGTAACGCCGTCGCGGTTGAGCCGCAACCGAATGAGGTCCCGATACAGCCGAACGATGCCGTGGAACTCGTCCCGTTGGTCCCAATCCACGGGGACCGTGTCGCGGAACCATCCTCCTTCAAGAAATTCCTGACCCTGAAAGAGCATGGGGATTCCGGGAGCTGTAAAGACGATGGCGGCTGCCAGTGTCGAACGTTTCCGTGCGTACCAGCCCTTGGGGTCGTTCGGGCTGATCTCTTGCGGCACGCGTTCTTTGCCATTAGCCACTTCGTCATGTGATTCGCTGTAGATTACCCGGTCGAAGGCGTCGTCGTTGTAGCGATAGCAAATGGCGTCGCGGATGGCGGCAAGCGAGCGTTGTTCATCCTCGGGAGTGATCACCGCCAGGCGGATGGGGTGGACGAACATGGCGTCCCACTGGGAGCCGAACCCGGCTCCCCCGGCTCCAACGTCCTTGGTGAGCCACCGATTGTTTTGAAGATCCTCGGCGATCGTGATCCGGCCGGGATATTTCCGCGTGACCTGGCTATTGATCCACTGGAGCAGGCTCCAGCCCTCGGGCAGGTCCTCCGTGTCGGCACCGTGAACGGTGCGGATATATTGGGTGCAATCGAAGCGGATGCCGTCAACGTGGTATTCCTCAAGCCACATAACGACATTATCGAGGAGGTATTGACGGACTTCGCCACGTCCGTAATCGGGCCGGGTTTCTCCCCACGGGGTGACGGCCCGGTCATCGTTGAAGAAGTAGATACCGCCGCGGTTGTTCTCATTCCAACCGTCGAACTGCCAAAGATCGAGGTCGCTGGGGCCCAGGTGGTTGTACACAACGTCCAGGATCACCGCGATACCCTCCTGGTGGGCGCGCTTGACGAACTGTTTGAAGGCCAACGCTCCTCCGTAGGCGATCTCCACCGAGAAGATATGGGCGGGGTTGTAACCCCACGACCTCTCTCCTGCAAACTCGCCCACCGGCATGATCTGGATCGCATTGACGCCGAGCTTTTTCAAATGTCCCAAACGCGCCGACACCGAGGAAAACTTGCCGGGATGGTCGACGTCCTCCTGGTCGTTAAACGTACCGATATGCAGTTCATAGATGACAAGCTCGTTCCACGGCGCGAGATGGAAGTCGTCCCCTTGCCAGCCAAAGCTCGGATCGTGAACGATGGCGTTGCCGACAGAACTGGTCACCTCGCGGGCATAGGGGTCGATGCGCTTGAACTCGCCTTTCTCCGTGTACAGCAGGAACTTGTACAGATCGCCGACATGAGCGTCTGCCACATCAGCGTACCAGTAGCCGTTCTCCTCGGCTTGCAGGGGATGTTTGTCGCCGTCCCATCCATTGAAAGATCCGATGACGGATACTCGCTGTGCGTGAGGCGCCCACACGCGAAACGCGACTCCCGTCGCGTGAGGGATCGCCCCCATGCCCTTGATCTTTGTTTCATCGCCCATGGAGATATCTTCCCCGTTGCACCGTACGCCAATTGTTAGCGGGCTGAACTGTTCAATGCCGGGATTTTGCGGTCTAAATGACCTTCCGCCCTTGAATGACGCGTACCAGCACCACAATAATGGCAACGACGAGCAGGATATGGATCAGACCGCCCATGGTATATGAAGAGACCATACCCAGAAGCCACAGCACTATCAGGACCACGCAGATTGTCCAGAGCATGACATCCTCCCGATTTAACGGCAGCCGTCAGGTAGCACGGCTATTTTACAACCAGGTCGTTTTTCACCGATATGACGCCGGGAATGCTGCGGGCAACCTCTCCGGCCTTTGAGGCACTTTGGCTCGAATCGACAAAACCGCTTAACTGAACCACCCCTTTGTACGTCTCGACGTTGATCTGCAGGACTTTCAGCGCCGGGTCCGTAAAGATTGCGGATTTTACTTTGGTCGTGATTGCCGAGTCATCGACATACTGGCCGGTACTTTCATGTGTCTGCGTGGATGCACACCCCAGGAATGCGGTTATCAACGCGATACAGACCACTAGTTTCAAACCATGATGAAGTTTTACCATGACGCACTCTCCTTTCTCCTTATCCGCACGAAGCGTTAGTAAAATATAATTTTACTACTCTCTGCTGACCAGTCAATCAAACTGTCCCTTTTACGAGCTACAGTAACTTTAGGCACACAAGACTCGAATGAATGGACGGCGGGGTAACCACATCGATTTTATGGGAGATCACTCGCCGGGTACTGCTCTGGTATTCCGAAGTTGTATCTATGGTAAACTTTATTTACGAATCCATCGCCACGTCGGTGGATCTTCTCAGCATAGAGGTTGTCGCAGTAATTCTGCCGATGGGAGCCCAACTCATTGCAGAACTCAAGCACGACGAATAAGCCGAGGAGGAACAGGCAGAATTGAGACATGATGTTCTGCCCGGATTTGGGGATCGAAGGAAGCACTTTAGGGGGGATAACTCAGCGATGCCTCACGCCGGAGAGCCAATGCAAAGCAGTTCAAAAACAGAAACCCCGGCATTGCCCACTGCTGCAATTGATGACCAACACCGTGGATCAGATCGGAGAATTCTTCTGCTTAGCCTGTCGGCCCTCGGCATTGTCTACGGAGACATCGGGACAAGCCCGATCTATGCCCTGCGCGAATGTTTCTACGGCTCACACCCGTTTCCGCCGACAGAAGCGAACGTCCTCGGCATAATCTCGCTCATCTTCTGGGCGCTTATGATCATCATTTCAGTCAAGTATCTGCTCTTCGTGATGAGAGCCGACAACCACGGAGAAGGGGGAATCCTGGCGCTTTTGGCATTGCTCGCGCCCTGGCGAGACCGTTCACGGAAGAGTCGTGCGATGCTCTATGTCGGGTTGTTCGGTGCGGCGCTATTGTATGGCGATGGGGCTATTACCCCGGCAATATCGGTTCTCTCTGCCGTTGAAGGGCTTGAAATTGCTGCCCCGGGGCTGAAACCGTACGTGCTGCCGATTACGGTCGCGGTGCTGGTGCTGCTCTTTCGCTTCCAAAAGCGCGGCACTTCGCGGATCGGCAGCGTGTTCGGCCCGATTATGCTCCTCTGGTTCACAACCCTGGGCATCCTCGGCATCAGCTGGATTGTCCATGCGCCGAAGGTACTCTCTGCCATCAACCCGTCTCTGGGTGTTGATTTTTTCCTCCGAAACGGCTGGCGAGGTTTCGTTGTCCTCGGTGCCGTATTCCTCGTGGTGACCGGCGGAGAGGCGCTGTATGCCGACATGGGGCATTTTGGGCGTTTTCCAATCAGACTTGCCTGGTTTGCACTGGTGCTCCCTGCTCTTCTCCTTAACTACTTCGGTCAGGCAGCCCTGATTCTGCTTAATCCGTCGCAGGCTCACCAACCATTCTTCAATCTCGCACCGGTTTGGGCGCTCTACCCTCTGGTACTGCTCGCCACCCTTGCCACCGTGATTGCCTCACAGGCGGTAATTTCCGGGGCATTTTCCCTTACCAGACAGGCCGTACAACTCGGGCAGTGCCCTCATGTCCATATTATTCAGACCTCGCGGGAAGAAATCGGACAGATCTACATTCCCAGTGTCAATTGGCTGCTCATGGTCGTGACGATTTCCCTTGTGTTCGGATTCGGCTCTTCGAGCAAGCTCGCCGGTGCTTACGGTGTGGCGGTTACGACGACCATGGTGATAACGGTGGTGCTGGCCTATTTTATAGCCGTAGGCAAGTGGAAGTGGCATCCTGTCATCGCCGGCCTGATCATGTTACTGTTCCTGATAGTAGACGTGGCATTTTTCGGGGCCAATATGCTGAAAATAGAGGCGGGGGGGTGGTTTCCCCTCGTAGCGGGCGTAATGGTCTTCACCATGATGGCAACCTGGCACCGGGGCAGGGAAATTCTTGCCCAACGTCTCGAAGAAGCCAGAGAACCCCTTGAGCTCTTCCTTCCGCGGATTGCAGCAAACCCGCCGCTACGCGTTCCAGGTACAGCAGTATTTCTTGTTAAGCCGATTGCCGGAACACCACCCCAACTCCTTCATCATCTTTCCCATAACCAGGCGCTTCATGAGCAGGTGATACTTCTCAGCGTCATTACCAGAGAAGTCCCAAGGGTAACTGCGGAGAAGCGGCTTGAGTTCGTCAGGCTTAAACAGGGGTTCTCACAGGTGACCGTCAGCTACGGTTTCATGCAAAGTCCCAATGTTCCGGTTGCCCTACGGCAATGTGAATCATTCGGCCTGGAAATTGATCTCGACAGCACCACGTTTTACCTCGCGCGGGAAACCCTGCTTCCCTCCCTGAAACACCCCGGCATGATGCTCTGGCAAGAGAAGCTCTTCTCGTTCATGACCCGAAACGCCCTTCCGGCGACTGATTTTTTCAAAATTCCTCCCGAGCGGGTCGTTGAATTGGGAATACGAATCGAAATATAGCGTGGTGGATGGCGAAGCAAATGAACTCTCCACAGCGTATCTCAACCTTGCTGCAGAAGCATTGAACAAGGAGTGTACCATGAAACAGCTCGCATTCCCGCACCCCTACCGGCATGAACATGGTCCGGTAAAAAACGTCAACGAAGTTATCAGCGAACAGCTAACGGTAGGCCAAAGAGCGTCAGACTGGATCGCCGCAAAGGTCGGTTCGTGGCATTTCATCATCGGGCAGTCCCTAATTCTAACCTTATGGGCGATTTTCAATGTTACTGCCTGGATGAGGCATTGGGATCCCTATCCATTTATCCTGATGAATCTCGTGCTGTCGCTCCAGGCGGCATATACCGCCCCCATGATCATGATGAGCCAGAACAGGAAAGCAGACCGCGACCGTATCGAGGCTCACATCGATTATGAAGTCAACCAGAAGGCGGAAACCGAAATTCGGGTCATCCTGGAGAATCTTGAAGCGCAGAACGTCGCCATTGCAGAAATCCACAGCCTGATCGCAAACTTCCGCGCCCGGGACACGGGAGGCACATAGACAGTCTGGCTCCTCAAGCAAACCCAGCCTGTTGAAATCGCTGAGGAAATGAGCTCTAACGGGATTTCCACACTACACTATTGAGATGAGGGGCTGATTCCAGACGGGATGCACACAACTTTTGCTCCAGATCCTCGATCCTGTCGAGAAGATTCATTACCAGTGCCCCGGCTGTCAATCTGCCGCATCATTTCCCCAGAAGAAGAGTAACTGGGGAGTGGTGGCGCTATGTTCATCGACAAGTCTCTCGGTACTGATCAACTCCCAGCCGACCCTGGACATGCTGTCCAGGTGATCCTGCAGGTCTAGGGCCAGAAGATCATTCACCGGGTAATGCTTGATCGTGAATGTGTATGCTTTCGCCATGGCAGCTTCCCTCTCAATCCCTTTCCCAGAAGAAATAGTAATAACCTTCCTCCTTGAGGACAGTAACCATCTGCCAGCCATCCTGCGCCACCTGGTTCAGATGCTGCACCATTCCTTCACGGATGATTTGTGTTGTAGGAGGTTCGTGCAGCGTAATGGTGTATTCCTTGGCCATTGTCGTTCTCCTTTATCAGTGATTAGGGCCTCAGCGACGGCCGCGGTCGCGGCGCACCACACCTATACAGACGAGGAGGGTGCCGATAATACCCGCGACGACCATTGTTTCTCCGAGAAGATGGTGCCAGGCCCCAAGCGGAGGAGCAAGCGTCATCATGGCGCCACCGATCACGAGCGCAGCAGCAGCAATGGCACCGGTAAGTCGCTCCAGGTTGCGGCTGACGCGACCTCCCAGGGCTTCAATCCCCGGCGACTGCAGTCGGCCCAGATTCCCTTCGGCCATCCGGCGAAGGACGCGACGCGTGTCGCCGGGCGCATCCCCTATCAGTCGTTCCATTTCGCGTGCCAGTTTTTGCGTCTTTTCCTTTATCCGTGGCAGTGAGAAGTGTTGTGCGGTCAATCGTGAGATCTGATCGCGAAACGATACCATGTAGTTATGATCCGGATCGAGTTGCCGGATCATTGATTCCAGGATCACGAAAGCACGCGTCAGGAGGAAGAACTCGGGGGGATTGTGAACCCCGTGCCGGCTGCCGGCACGCAGTAACGAATCGAACGCATCCCCGATGGAAACAACCGCCAGGTCGCTCCGGTGTATCTCGTAGAGCACGGCCTTTATGTCAATCAGCAGTGCTGCACGGTTCACCTGTTCACTCCCAAGCGGTGCCATTTCGAGATACGCCTCTTTGGCGGCCCGCGCATCGCCTTTTACGACTGCTTCGAGCAGCAGCGTCAGCGATTCGCGCATCTGCTCGTCAAGCTCGCCCGTCATCCCGAAATCGAGTAGCGAGAGCCGACCGTCGGGCAGGACGAGAACATTGCCGGAATGCGGGTCGGCGTGAAACAGGCCTTCTTCGAAGATCGTTTGCAACATCAGTCGGACCAGGGTACCAATCAACCGTGGCATATCTTCCGGGTGCTTCCTGGCATAGAGGTCCACCCGTTCGCCGGTCGAAAACTCCATGGTGAGCACGCTGCCGGTTGAATACTCCGTCACGACATTCGGAATCCAGAGGTCAGGAATATCCGCCAATGCGGTGCGGAAAAGCACTATCGAACGAGCTTCATGATCGAAATCGGTTTCCCGGTTCAGGCTTTTTGCGAATTCATGCACCAACACGGGGAGATCGAGGGGGATAAGGCGCGGGAAGAGTTTTTCTCCGAGCGCTACCAGGTAGGTCAGTGCCGCGATATCCGTGGCAATCATTGCTTCAAGATCTGGCCGCTGCACTTTCACCGCTACATGACGCCCGTCGTGCAGTGTCGCCTCATGTACCTGGGCGATTGTGGCAGCAGCAAGGGGCGTTTCACCGAACTGGGCGAACAGTTTCGTCAGCGGTTTGCCCAGTTCGGCTTCCACCGTCGCACGCACCGCGTCGATCCCCAACGCCGGCAGCTGGTCGTGCAGCTGCTCCAACTCATCAATGTAGGCATCCGGCAGCAGATCGCGCCGCATGGCAAGCACCTGACCGAACTTGAGAAAAGTCAGTCCCAACTCCTCGAAGGTCTCCCGCACCTCATGCGGCAGAGGCCAATGTCTCTTGCCGCGCAGGGCGTTCAGAAACTGGTGCCGGGCGAGCACGCGCAGAATCTGAATCAGTCTGGGCGCCGCTCGCAGAAGGCTGTTTTTCTCCGTATCGATCATTATAGCCATGCGCCTCTCCCGACAGTCA
>Ga0209172_10004138_pt1 | contig 20344 bp, 10 predicted proteins | sample LarsenN4metaG_FD_184113 | JGI IMG/M metagenome (GOLD analysis project Ga0209172, IMG submission 184113) | Hot spring sediment bacterial and archeal communities from British Columbia, Canada, to study Microbial Dark Matter (Phase II) - Larsen... ... | reverse complement strand
TGGATTGAAACACCAGCTCACCCGTGAGGAATTGCTCGACATCCAGTCGCCCCCCGCGCGGGGGCGTGGATTGAAACGTATACTCCGGTCAGGCAGATGATCCGGGCCTCGGTCGCCCCCCGCGCGGGGGCGTGGATTGAAACCGCCGCCGCGTTCGCCTCGGCCTCCAGCGCCCGGTCGCCCCCCGCGCGGGGGCGTGGATTGAAACCTCGGCCTCCTGGGCATCCTCGGTCAGGCGGCCCGTCGCCCCCCGCGCGGGGGCGTGGATTGAAACGTTTAGGTAGCCTTCAAATTTTGCGGCCTGGTAGGTCGCCCCCCGCGCGGGGGCGTGGATTGAAACGGAGATACATGAGGCGGTCCCCCATATGCCCAGGCCGTCGCCCCCCGCGCGGGGGCGTGGATTGAAACCCAAGGAGGGAACGCTAGGAACATGGCAAGGCACGTCGCCCCCCGCGCGGGGGCGTGGATTGAAACTGGGCAAAGCCCGCCTCCATCGACATGGAGGAGATGTCGCCCCCCGCGCGGGGGCGTGGATTGAAACCAGCGCGCCCCCGGGAAGGCCCTTCGGCTGGCCGGTCGCCCCCCGCGCGGGGGCGTGGATTGAAACTCGGACACGCTGGCGACGGTGCGAACGGCGGCCGTCGCCCCCCGCGCGGGGGCGTGGATTGAAACGCCTACGTCGCCTGCGCTATCGGCCTGGTCCAGGGGTCGCCCCCCGCGCGGGGGCGTGGATTGAAACCGCGGTGGGGGCTGCGTTCGGGCCGGCTTTATCACGTCGCCCCCCGCGCGGGGGCGTGGATTGAAACTCGCAGGTCGTCGAGGATGGCCACCACATCGGCGTCGCCCCCCGCGCGGGGGCGTGGATTGAAACCTCGAAGAGGCGGCGAACGGCGCGGCAGGCCCGGTCGCCCCCCGCGCGGGGGCGTGGATTGAAACTCGCGCGAGAAGGGGAACTCGACCTCCAGCTTGGTCGCCCCCCGCGCGGGGGCGTGGATTGAAACCGCAGACAGCCAACGCCGGAGTCGCGGCGACCGCGTCGCCCCCCGCGCGGGGGCGTGGATTGAAACCGCATCTGGACCGAGCGCATCGACCGGGGGGAGATGTCGCCCCCCGCGCGGGGGCGTGGATTGAAACTTCGCCCGTGCGTGAGTGTGGTACTCGCTGATTGGTCGCCCCCCGCGCGGGGGCGTGGATTGAAACGTGGCAGATTGGGTCAACGCCCAGGTGTTCCATAGTCGCCCCCCGCGCGGGGGCGTGGATTGAAACTCCCGCAGGTCCTCCAGGATGGCGATCACGTCGGCGTCGCCCCCCGCGCGGGGGCGTGGATTGAAACGAGTGTGTCGGCCTTGTACTGGAAGACGGCGCCTGTCGCCCCCCGCGCGGGGGCGTGGATTGAAACCAAAACGTCTGACGCTCCGTCCAGGTGTTCTCCTGTCGCCCCCCGCGCGGGGGCGTGGATTGAAACCTTACTTGACGTGACGTTCTGCCGGGCTCGCCACGTCGCCCCCCGCGCGGGGGCGTGGATTGAAACATGCTGGGCACAGCGCCATTCACGCCGTTCCCCGTCGCCCCCCGCGCGGGGGCGTGGATTGAAACTGCACGGCCAGGGGAACGCCGGTGGTGTCCGCGCGTCGCCCCCCGCGCGGGGGCGTGGATTGAAACCTCGGACGTCGTGCAACACACGTGGAAGCCTGCGGTCGCCCCCCGCGCGGGGGCGTGGATTGAAACGGGCTCGACGGCGCCGGAAAAGACGGCCGGTCTCGGTCGCCCCCCGCGCGGGGGCGTGGATTGAAACGCGGGCAAGGCCCTTGGGCCTTGCGTATCGCGGGAAGTCGCCCCCCGCGCGGGGGCGTGGATTGAAACCTCCGCGCAATCGGCACGCTGTCCCCGTCCCCGGAGTCGCCCCCCGCGCGGGGGCGTGGATTGAAACCTGGCGCGTCGGAATGACTTGACTCAGGCTTCCAGTCGCCCCCCGCGCGGGGGCGTGGATTGAAACCTGGTACGGTGGGGCGCGCCATCATGGGCGTCCCAGTCGCCCCCCGCGCGGGGGCGTGGATTGAAACACGGGAGCGGAGTGCGGGGACATGACCAGCCCGAGTCGCCCCCCGCGCGGGGGCGTGGATTGAAACTTCACTCCCCCCCGGGGGGAGCATTGGAGGTAGTGGTCGCCCCCCGCGCGGGGGCGTGGATTGAAACCGTGCAAGGGGCTCCGAACGGCAAACCCCCCGGGTCGCCCCCCGCGCGGGGGCGTGGATTGAAACCCCACGTCGCGGCGGCAGACCAGAGCCCGGCCTGGTCGCCCCCCGCGCGGGGGCGTGGATTGAAACAGCGGTCCCGCCGAAGGACGCGCCGCTCCAAAATGTCGCCCCCCGCGCGGGGGCGTGGATTGAAACAGAAAGTGCCCACTCGATACGCGACCGAATGCCATGTCGCCCCCCGCGCGGGGGCGTGGATTGAAACCGTGCAAGGGGCTCCGAACGACAAACCCCCCCGGGTCGCCCCCCGCGCGGGGGCGTGGATTGAAACAGCACGGGACAGAAGGCCCTCGCAACGAATCTCCGTCGCCCCCCGCGCGGGGGCGTGGATTGAAACAAGTACATCATCATGCCTAACCCTGGGCCATCTGTCGCCCCCCGCGCGGGGGCGTGGATTGAAACGTGCCGGAGCGTGACCGTGTAGGAATCGACCACCAGTCGCCCCCCGCGCGGGGGCGTGGATTGAAACTCTTAGAGAGTATGGGCAGCGCGCCAGGGAGGGAGTCGCCCCCCGCGCGGGGGCGTGGATTGAAACGTGGCGTTGCTGGCGGTGATGGCGGACGTGTAAGAGTCGCCCCCCGCGCGGGGGCGTGGATTGAAACGTCGCCGTAGTACAGGACGCATTTGGCTCCGATCACGTCGCCCCCCGCGCGGGGGCGTGGATTGAAACCATTGCGAAGGTCACGAGGGAGACCTCCCAGAGGGTCGCCCCCCGCGCGGGGGCGTGGATTGAAACTGAGGCGGGCGAGCCATCCCGCCTCGACTACCGCGTCGCCCCCCGCGCGGGGGCGTGGATTGAAACCACATCGAGCGGCAGGTGCGTCTGGGGGGGCGGCGGTCGCCCCCCGCGCGGGGGCGTGGATTGAAACCCCACCCTGCCGGCCGTGACGTGGCAACCTGGCCCGTCGCCCCCCGCGCGGGGGCGTGGATTGAAACGACAGGAGTGATCTCTATCCGGTCTTCGTTCGGCCGTCGCCCCCCGCGCGGGGGCGTGGATTGAAACCGGGACACGGCGCGCGACATGGAAGATGCGGGGCGTCGCCCCCCGCGCGGGGGCGTGGATTGAAACTTTGAGGGCGAACCGGAGGGTGGGCCGTGAGACCGTCGCCCCCCGCGCGGGGGCGTGGATTGAAACGGGAGGGGTGAGCCAGGCCAGCGCATCGTCTGCCGGTCGCCCCCCGCGCGGGGGCGTGGATTGAAACACTTGCCGCTCGGCGAATATTGGGAGTCCATTGGGGGGTCGCCCCCCGCGCGGGGGCGTGGATTGAAACTTACAGGAGACGCACAACCTACAACTGGCCCACCGTCGCCCCCCGCGCGGGGGCGTGGATTGAAACTTTCGAATGCCCTCAAAGGGCAGGGAGCGCAAGAGGTCGCCCCCCGCGCGGGGGCGTGGATTGAAACGGGCTAGGTACAAGCCAATTCCCGCATCCATTTGTCGCCCCCCGCGCGGGGGCGTGGATTGAAACTAGCGCGAAGGCCCATACCGAAGCGTCCTTTGACGTCGCCCCCCGCGCGGGGGCGTGGATTGAAACCGCGGCGCTCGGCCCGAATGTCACGCTGGACTTCTGTCGCCCCCCGCGCGGGGGCGTGGATTGAAACGGATATGATGACCCGGCACACCGATGGGACACGTGTCGCCCCCCGCGCGGGGGCGTGGATTGAAACCCGTCAGATTTTTGCGCCTTCGGATGCCCTCAAAGTCGCCCCCCGCGCGGGGGCGTGGATTGAAACGGTATGCACGTGCGGGAATACGCGCCAATCCTGTCGTCGCCCCCCGCGCGGGGGCGTGGATTGAAACTCAGGGACCCAGGCCTCAGGGACCCAGGCCTCAGGGTCGCCCCCCGCGCGGGGGCGTGGATTGAAACCACGCGGCGCGGGCTGGACGCCGGAAGGGCCGGCGTCGCCCCCCGCGCGGGGGCGTGGATTGAAACGATGCGCTCGATCCACCGTGCCCTCCGCCACTGCTGTCGCCCCCCGCGCGGGGGCGTGGATTGAAACCAACAACGCCCGTTCCAGCCGAATCAATTTTCCCGTCGCCCCCCGCGCGGGGGCGTGGATTGAAACCCCGCCGGGTGCGCCATCCAGGCCCGGACCGATCGTCGCCCCCCGCGCGGGGGCGTGGATTGAAACCGCGTGGATGCTATGGGCACCGATGGTGCGGGCAAGTCGCCCCCCGCGCGGGGGCGCGGATTGAAACCCCGGCGTCACCTGCCGGAGCGCACGGCATCGGGCCGAGTCGCCCCACGCGCGTGGGGGTGAACCGTGAGCCGAAAGATGCACGGTGTGGGAGGAGCGACGATAACCCACTCGGGAGGCGCACGAACGGAGGGTGGGGTAGAGTGAGATAAAGTTGGGCAGGCCATCGCAACGGATGGGTTGCCGGTGCCGGGTTGTCCGCTTGATCCTGTCCCGGCCGCGAGGAGGTGGATCATGGGGGGTTGGTTCGACCGGTGGTTCGGAAGGTTCAGGCCGGGGGGCGCCGGGGCCAACGAGGGCGGGCGGCTTTCCCGGAAGGAGCTGGACCGCCTGATTCGGGAGGCCTTCGAGGTTGCGCCGCGATGCGACACGGTCCCCGGCGCATCGGGACGCTTCGGCTTCGAGGACACCTCCCCCATCCCGGTGCGACGAAGGGAGGGGGAACTGGATTATCTGAAGCGCCTTCGGTGCTCGTGTGGGAAGCCCTTCTTTTTCCACCGCGCGGGGAGCTGCGGGAGCGGCCCGGACGGGCACATCCTGGACGCCTACGAACTGGCGTGCCAGGACCGGCATTTCGACACCACGCTCTTTTTCGACATGTACCACGCGGGGCCCAGCGCGAGACTCCCGGAGGGACTGACCCAGGGAGAACCGGCGGGGGTCGGTGTGGCCCACAGGGTGGAGAGATTCCCGGAAGACCTGGAGCCGGCCCATCCGTCCCGCGATTCGCGGCCCGAGTAAGAAAGGTGGACGCCGTGCCTCCCGTCGGGGTCACATCGCGGGAGGCGGGTCTTCGAAGGGGGAGGGCGCGGAGGCCCTCCCCTACACGAAGAAGGGCGCCGGGCCATGCCTCCCTCAATGGGAGAAGATCGGCGTCGGGGGCGACGCCTCCCACAATGGAAGAAGATCGGCGTCAGGCGACGCCTCCCACAGGAAGCGAGACGGGGGAGAAGCTCCCCGGTCGCCAGTTCCTTACTGACCTACTGACCTACTGACCTACTCACTTACTCGCTTATTCACTTACTCCCCTCCTCCCCCCCTCCCCTCCTCACCTACTCACCTACTCACTTACTCACTTCCTGTTCCCCCCTGGGCCGGCGGCTTGACAAGGGTGTACGTCTCGTGGATACTTACCGGTAGGTAGACCCGGCGCTCCGGATGGAGGGGCGCGGAGGTACGGAGGGCGCGTTGAGCGAGAAGAGGAAGAGAACAGGAGGGACGCGGGCCGGGGATGCACCCCCTGCGCCGCCGGAGGACGCACGCGCGCGCCTGTTTCGCGCGGCGACGGAGCTGTTCGAGAGCCGGGGCTACGCGGCCACCACGGTGCGCGAAATCGTGGAGGCGGCGGGGGTCACCAAGCCCGTCCTCTACTACTACTTCGAGAACAAGGAGGGCCTCTACCTGGCCCTCATGAGCGGCGTCATGGAGGAGTTCGAGGCTCTCATCGAAGCCCACTCCGCCCGCACGGGCCCCGCGAGGGCGCGCATCGAGACCCTTTGCGAGGAGGTTCTCGTCCTGTTCAAGCGCCACGTTCCCGCCGTCCGCATCATGTACTCCATCTACTACGGGCCGCCCCAGGGGGCGCCCTTCCTCGATTTCGACCGCCTCCACCTGGCCTTCCAGAACCACCTGAAGCGCCTTCTCGTAGAGGGACGGGAGGCGGGGGAGTTCCCCTTCGGGCGGACCGAGGACGCCATGTGGGCGATCATCGGCGTGTTGAACGTGGCCCAGGAGGTGGAATTGTGCCACCCGGAAATGGCGCTGGGCACGAAGGACCTCCGCCGCATTCTCGGGCTGGTGCTCGACGCCCTCTCCGCGCGGAAGCCCGCCGACATGAAACGCCATGCCCAAACGAAACGGTTGAAGAGCAAGGGAGTGAAGCCATGAAGACCGTCGCCGCCGCCGCGCTCGCCCTCACCCTGACGCTTCTCGCGGCGTGTTCGCAGAAGGCCCGGAGCGAGGCCCCGGGCGAGCGCCCGCCCGTGGCCGTGGAAACGGCCCGCGTGGCCCAGGGCAGCCTGGACGTCACCGTGGACGCCGTGGGAACCCTCCAGGCCAAGTATTCCGCCGACGTGAAGACCGAGTACAGCGGGACCGTGACGCAGGTCCTCGTCACCGAATGGGTTCCGGTGCGGAAGGGCCAGGTCCTCGCCCGCCTCGACGCACGTGAGGCCAGGGCCGCCCTCCTGCAGGTCCAGGCCGAGGCCGCCCGGGCCGACCGGGAGTACGAGCGGGCCCTCAAGCTCCATGAGGCGGGCCTCATGACGGCTCAGGGGCTCGAGGACTCCCGGACCTTGCGCGACACGGCCGCGGCCCAGCTCGAGATGGCTCGGACGAGGCTGGAGAAGGCCGAGATCCGCTCTCCCATGGAGGGCGTCGTCTCCTACCGCGGGGTGAGCCCCGGAGACTACGTGGAGAACATGGGCGCTCCGGCCATGTTCCGCGTCGTGGACAACCGCCTCTTCGACCTCACCGTGTCGGTGCCCTCCTCCCGAGTCCACCTGATCCAAGTGGGCCAGGTCCTCCGGTTCACCTCCGACGCCGTCCCCGGCCGCGTCTTCGAGGGCCGGGTGGCCTTCATCAACCCGGCCGCCGACGAGGCCAGCCGCACGGTGAAGGTGCGGGTGGAGGTGCCCAATCCCGACGGGGCCCTCAAGTCGGGCCTCTTCGTGAAGGGCACGATCCTGTGCGGGACCCGCATGGGGCTCCTCCTCGTGCCCCGCGAGGCCCTGCTCACCTGGGACGTGGGAACGGGGGCCGCGGAGGTGTTCACGGTGGAGGAGGGACGGGCGCGCCGGAAGGCCATCCGCACGGGCGAGGCCGCGGGCGGCTCGGTGGTGGTGTCCGAGGGGCTCAAGGCCGGCGACGAGATCGTGGTGCGCGGGGCCTTCAACGTCCAGGACGGCGACCGCGTGGCGGTGGCCTCATGATGCCGGGATGCCGGGTGGACGGGACGACGGGATGCCGGCAGGCGGAGTTTTCCTTCCTCTCTCGCCTTTCGCCTTTCGCCTTTTCGCTTTCCGCCTTCCGCCTTTCGCCTTTCGCCTCCCTTTCTTCAAATCCGCAATCCCAATTTCCAAATCCCAAATGCCTTTGCCTCCGCCTTTCGCCTTCCGCCCTTCGTCTCCCTTTCTTCAAATCCGCAATCCCAATTTCCAAATCCCAAATGCCTTTGCCTCCGCCTTCCGCCTTTCGCCTTCCGCCTTCCACCTTTCGTCTCCCGCCTAGCCTAGGGGTCTGAGCGATGTTCCTATCCAACCTGTCCATCAAGCGGCCCGTCTTCGCCTCGGTGCTCATGCTGGTGCTGGTGACGCTGGGCCTCTTCTCCTACCGGCGGCTGGCCATCGACCTCTTCCCGGACGTGGAGTTCCCCATCCTCTCCATCGTGACCGAGTACCCCGGCGCCTCGCCGGAGACCGTGGAGAGGGAGGTGACCAAGCTCATCGAGGAGGCCGTGAACCCCATCCCCGGGGTGAAGCACATCTACTCCACATCCCGCGAGGGACTCTCGTCGGTCATGGTGGAGTTCGAACTGCACGTGAAGATCAACGAGGCCTCCCAGGACGCCCGGGCCAAGATCAACGCCATCCGCAACGACCTGCCCGAGGCCATGAAGGAGCCGGTGATCCAGAAGCTGGACATCGCCGGGATGCCCGTCGTTTCCGTCGCGGTGAAGTCCACGGCGCTCTCCCCCCGGGAACTCACCACCCTGGTGGACCGGAAGATCAAGCGCCGCATCGAGAACATCGCGGGCGTGGGGGAGGTGAACCTCGTGGGGACCTCCGAGCGGGAGGTGAGCGTGAACGTGGACCCGGCGCGCCTCGACGCCCTCGGCATGGGCGTGAACGAGGTCATGGCGGGCCTCGCCTCGGAGAACGTGAACACGCCCCTCGGACGCCTGACGCGAGGGGGCACGGAGATGCCCATCCGCATCGAGGGCAAGCCCGACTCCGTGACCGAGTACGGCGCCATGGTCATCGGCCAGCGCGCCGGCCACCCCGTGACGCTCGGCGAGGTGGCTGAGGTCGTGGACGGCGTGGAGGAGCAGCGGTCCCTGGCCCTCGTGAACGGGGTCCCCGCCGTGGCCCTGGACGTGCTCAAGCAGTCCAAGGCGAACACCGTGGGCCTGGCCGACGCCGTGAAGGAGGAGATCGCGCGGCTCGAGGCGGAGCTTCCCCCAGGCACCGAAATCACGCTCGTCCGGGACTCGTCGGTCATGATCCGGGAGTCGGTCCACGATGTGCAGGTGACGCTGATCCTCGGCGGGCTCCTGACGGTCTTCATCGTCTTCTGCTTCCTCAACTCGTGGCGCTCCACCGTCATCACGGGGCTCACGCTCCCCATCTCGGTCATCTCCTCCTTCATCGCCATGTACTTCTTCGGCATGACGCTCAACGTCATGACCTTGATGGCGCTCTCCCTCGCCATCGGCCTGCTCATCGACGACGCCATCGTGGTGCGGGAGAACATCGTGAGGCACCTCGAGAAGGGGCAGGACCACTTCACGGCGGCCCGGGAGGGGACGGCGGAGATCGGCCTGGCCGTCCTCGCCACGTCGCTCTCCATCGTGGCGGTGTTCGTCCCCGTGGCCTTCATGAAGGGGATCATCGGGCGCTTCTTCTTCCAGTTCGGCATCACGGTGGCCTTCGCCGTGCTCGTTTCCCTCTTCGTCTCCTTCACGCTGGACCCCATGCTCTCCAGCCGTTGGGTCGACCCCGACATCGAGCGCAAGGGCAAGCGCCACCTCCTGGCACGCATCCTGGACCGGTTCAACGAGTGGTTCGACCGGACGGCGGAGGGCTACCGGGGCGTCATCGGATGGGCCCTGGACCACCGCCTCACCGTCTTCGCGGTGGCCGGGGCGGCCTTCGTGGCGGGCCTGGCCCTCTTCTTCAACCTCCAGGGCGAATTCATGCCCGCCTTCGACCACGGCGAGTTCCTCATCCGGATGAAGACGGCCCCGGACGCCTCCATCGAGGAGACCAAGGGTCGGCTCTCCGCGGCCCTGGGGGTCCTGGGGACCTATCCCGAAATCCAGCACACCTATGCGGCCATCGCCCCCGCCGACACGGACACGGTGCGCGACGCCCAGATCTACGTGAAGCTGAAGGACCGCTCCGAGCGGAAGCGCTCCCAGGCGGAGCTCATGCCGGACATGCGGAGGCGCCTGGAGGCGATCCCGGGGCTTCAGATCTCCCTCCTCGAAGACCCGGATTCCTTCCAGAAGCCCCTCATGGTCCTCATCAAAGGGGAGGACATCCCCACGCTCAAGCGGTACGCCCAGGAGCTGAAGCGCAAGATGTTCGGCATCGAGGGGATCGTGGACCTGGAGGCCACCCTCGAGCAGGACCTGCCCGAATACCGCCTCGTGGTGGACCGAGAACGCGCCGCCTCCCTCGGCCTCAACACGTCGGCCCTCGTCCAGAGCCTCGGCGCCCTCGTGGGGGGCCAGGTGGTCTCCACTTACGAGGACGAGGAGGGGGAGGGCGTGGACGTGCGGGTCCGCCTGCCCGAGGCGCTGAGGCGCGACGTGACCCAGGTGGGGGACCTCCGTCTCGCCGTCCCCGACCCGGAAGGCCGGACGGCGCTCGTGCCCGTGGCCGACCTGGTCCGCGTGGAGCGGGCGGTCTCCCCCTCGGAGATCAGCCGCCAGGACCTGAGCCGGCAGGTGGTCGTGAGCGCCAACCTGGACCGCCTCCCCCTGGGGACGGCGGGCGCCAAGGTCCTGGAGGCCGCCGCGACCATCAAGATGGAGCCCGGCTACCGGGTGGCCATGTCGGGGGACACGGAGGCCATGATCGAGTCCTTCGGCTACATGGCCGAGGCCCTCTTCCTGGCCATCATCCTCGTCTACCTCATCCTCGCCGCCCAGTTCGAGTCCTTCATCGACCCGCTGGCCATCATGCTCTCCCTTCCCCTCTCGGTGGTGGGCATGGCGGGCATGCTCTTCCTGACGGGGGACACCATCAACATCATGTCCCTCATCGGGCTCATCCTGCTCATGGGGCTCGTCACGAAGAACGCCATTCTCCTCGTGGATTACGCCAAGGTGCTTAGGCGGTCGGGGGTGGAGCGGCGGGAGGCCGTCATCCGCGCGGGGCGCACCCGGCTGAGGCCCATCCTGATGACCACCCTCGCCATGATCTTCGGGATGGTGCCCCTGGCCCTGGCCATCGGGCAGGGCGCCGAGATGCGCGCCCCCATGGCTCGCGCCGTCATCGGCGGACTCGTCACCTCGACCCTCCTGACCCTCCTCGTGGTCCCCGTCGTCTACACCGTCTTCGACGACTTGGCGGAGTGGATCCGCCGGAGGTGGGCGGGGGGAATCGCCTCGGAGATTGCAGCGGAAAAGGAGACCTCGCCGTGAGCGACCTTCATGCACGGATCGGACGGGACCAGCGAAACGGTGATGCGGGCCACCCCTGCGCGGGATTGGTGCCTCCCCGACTCCCTGCCTCCCTGCTTCTCTCCCTGACCCTCTGGGCCGCCGTTGCCGCGCTGGCGCCTTCGAGGCCGGCCGCCCAGGAGCCGGTGCGAAGCATCACCCTGGATCAGGCCCTCGCCATCGCCATGGAGAAGAACCGCGACATCCAGAAGGCCGAGGAATACCGGAAGTGGGTGCAGGGCAAGTACGTGGAGGAGCGGGCGGCGGCCCTGCCCCAGCTGAAGCTCTCGGCTTACCACCGGCGCGACTACGACGACACCATGTCCAAACTGACGGGGGGCCTTTTCCCCGCCACCCAGGATACGACGAACTACCAGGCGGGCCTGGATCAGGCCCTGTACACTTGGGGCCAGGTGGGGGCCGCCATCCGCGCCGCCAAGGTGGGGCTCGCCACGGCAGAGGAACAACTGCGCCTGTACCGCCAGGCCGTCCGCCGCGACGTGACCCAGGCCTTCATGGACCTGCTCCTCGCGAAGGAGCTGGAGGCCATCGCCCGCCAGGACCTGGAGCAGAGGATCCGCCACCTCGACGAGGCGCAGAAGAAATTCGCGCTGGGCACGGCCACGGACTACGACGTCCTCGCCGCCCGGGTGGCCGTGCAGAACGCCCGCCCCGCCCTCATCCGCGCCGAGAGCGACGTGACCCGAAGCCGGCTCGGATTGAACTTCCTGCTCGGGCTCGAGGGGGAGGATGTGGACGCGGAGGGGGCCCTGGCCGCTGCGCCCGAGCCGGTGCCCTCCTTCGAGGAGGTGCTGGAAACCGCCCGAAGCCGGCGTCCCGAACTCCTCTCCCAGGGCCAGACCATCGCCATCCGGCGCGAACTCGTGAAGATCGCGCGGGCCGGCGACAAGCCCCGTCTCGATTTCTCCGCGGCCTACGGGCGCAAGACCCTGGGCGTGAGCGGTCTGAACCTCGACGGGAAGACCTGGAACGCGGGGGTGTACCTGTCGTTCCCCGTCTTCGACGGGCTCAGGACCCGGGGCCGCATCCTGCAAGCCCGGAGCGATCTGACGACGGCGGAGATCGAAGAGCGCCGCCTTTCCGAGGCCCTGTCGACGGAGGCCCGCACGGCGCTGGACTCGGTGCGCGAGGCGCAGGAGGTCCTCGCGGCCCTGGAGGGCGCGACGGAGCAGGCCGAACGACTCCTCGCCATGGCGGAGAAGGGCTACGAATTCGGCGTCAAGACCAAACTCGAGGTGGACGACGCCCAGCTCAACCTCCGCACGGCCCGCGGCAACCTGGCCCGGGCCCAGAGGGACCTGGTGGTGGCCCGGACTCACCTCCAGTGGGTCATGGGGGTCCTCGGCGAACCCGCCGACAAAGAGCCGCCGGGGCAGAGCTAGAGTCATCCGCCCCACGGTGACTCGATGTTCTCTCTGGGGCGGTCCTAGGAGACCCTATCCGCCGCCTGGAGGAACCGCCCTCGGACCCTCTGGAGAGAGCCATCCCGGCTCTCTCCGGTCCACTTCGTCCCCCTTCGGTGACACTTCTAGACCCCACCGCCGCGAACCGCCCTCCGGATGCGGCAGGACAATCCGTCGCGAGGTCTCTTGACCGTATACACGGTTTCAACCGGTTAACGGGCCTTTCCGGGCGTCTCTGTGCCCCCCGTTCACACTTTGCGGACCTCCGCCCCTTTCTCCTTTTGACAGAACGGGTTATCTCGTTGTAGAATGGATCAGACGTCGCGCAAGCCGGGGGGGGCGCCGAATCTCGTGAGACCCTGTCCAGACTTCCATCTCCGCCGCTTGTGTGCCGTGGCACCCCTCTTGCACATTTTGGGGGGCGACCACCCGAATATGGGGGTCCGGCCTTCCCGGTGACGGGGCAGGAAAGGCGCGAGGATGAAGGGAATGACAGGGCACGGGGCAACCCACGAGGCGGATTGCAAGAGACAGGTGGAGCCAGGGAGGGCTCCAGGCATGCTTAGCAAGCGAAACACTTTGGTGTTACTCGTCCTGGCCACGTTGATCGCAACCGGGGCCGTCCAGGCCGCCGCCGAGGGGGCCTTCTCCGTGACGCCCGTCACAGAATCCCGCGACGCCGCGGCGGGCCAGCGGACGTGGTCCGTGGCGCCCGAGGGCCCGGGATGGCTCCCGCTTCCCCGGCTGGGGATCGTTCTGCCCGGGGGGACCGGATCGGCGACGGTCCAGATCTGCTCCGGACCGGGAGAACCCTGGCGCGAGGTGGAACTCGTGGACGGACGGGGTTCCCTCCCCTTCTCTCTACCCAACGCCGCCGCCCTGTGGGAGGTGCGCCTTCGAACGGCCGATTCCCTCGCCGCCTCGCCCCAGATCGTCCCCCTCGACCCCCTCGTCCTGACCTCGGAGGGTCCCGTGCGCGCGGAGGCCCCGGCCCTGGTCACCGTCACGCGCTGGGGGGAGGCGGCCTGGCTGAAGGTGCGGGCCGTGGACGCCGTGGGCGCTCCGATCGCGCTGGAGACGCTGGCCGGCGCCGATGGCGGGCCCGACGGCGAGGGCTGGCACGACCTGGGCTATTTGAACGGGACCGACCAGGGGAGCCTGCGGGTCCACCTGACCCCCGACCTGTCCTTCCCCGTCCTCGTGGAAGCGCAGACCGACGCGGGCGAGACCGGGGTCCTGGTGCTGGCCCCCGAGGACCTCCTGGCGGGCGCCGCCGACATGATCCACTACTACGGCATGGCCAAGCCCAACTGGAACTGCGCGACACGGGTCTACGACGGCACCTACCTCTGGATCGTGGGCATCGAGGACGGGACGACTTACACGGTGACGGACCTGGACACGGCTGGGGTCCTCGCCACGGGGACCGTGAACCGCGGCGATAAGGCCTCCCTCGTGAGCCCCAACCCCACCTTCGTGGACAACCACCGCTTCCGCCTGGCCACTTCCCGGCCCGTCCAGGCCTACATGGGCTTCGACTGCTCGGGAACGCTCCCGGGATCCATGTTCTTCCTGGCCGACGACGGCCGGTCCATGTACGGATCGGCCTTCACGGTGCCCGTGGGCGGCCTCGACGGACGCACCCGCTATGTCGTTTTCGCGTCCGGCGCGGGATCGGCCGAGATCCGGACGATCTCCGGGACGCCGGTGGCTTCCCACACCTTCGCCGCCGCCGGGTATTGGGACGCCACCGCCTCCCTCACGGCCGGTACCGTCTACGCCGTCACCTCCTCGGGAACGACCGTCGCCGTTCAGCAATCGAGCCAGAACACGGCCACCGAGGTCCCACCCACGACCATGGTCGTCGGCGGCGGCACCTGCACTCCCTCGTCCCTCGGCAACAAGTTCTACGTCCACATCCAGGATTGGAACGGCACAGATCCCGCCCTCGTGGCCATCGGGTACCAGGACGTGGACTGGCGGTTCCGGCAACTGCCCAGCGGGGGCTGGACCAACTCGACCGTGCGGACCGGCAACACCCGCCGAAGGACGGTGACCGAAGGTTTCTATGAAGTGGAAGTGACCACTACGAACGGAACGATGGGACTCCTCGCCGGCTCCTACGAAGGGGGCGCGGAGATCTGGGACCTCGGCGACGACTCGGTCTACTACCGGGGGACCGGCAGCGAGGTGCGGGGCCACGCCCTGAGGTGCGGCGGCTCCATCTTTGTGGCCCATGACGGCACGTACCTCGACGAGACGGGCGCCACCACCACGCCGGCGCTTCCGGCCACCTTGAACGCGGGCGATGTGGTCACGCTCAACGGAAACACATCGACCAACACGCCCTTCCGCATTTACAGCCAGGACGCTGACCACCCCATCGTCGTCGAAGTCTTCGGCGGCAACTGCGCCACCCAGCTCAACGATTGGTCCAAGGTCATGCACCCCGCGGCCCTCGCCCGACCCGTCATCACGTACCCCGACGCCAGCGGCTACCTCAACGACCTGACGCCGGACGTAACGGGAACGGCCATCCCCGGCGTCACCGTGACCCTGCGCGTGTACGACCACACCACCGGCGACGCCCTCGTCTTCACCGGAACAGCCACGGCCGATGGGACGGGCGCCTGGACGATCCCGGTGACGGACCCCCTGACCGAGAACCACCTCTACTATTTCGAGGCGGTGCAGTCCCTCGACGGCGTGTGCCCCGTGGATCCCCTTCCGCCGCCGGGTTCCAGCGGCTCCCAGGGGCAGATCGACACGACGCCCCCGGCGGCCCCGGCGGTCACGGCCATCGGCACCGACACCGGTACCTCCCCCAGCGACGGGATCACCTCCGACAACACGCTGGTCTTCTCCGGCACCGCCGAGGCCGGCGCTCTCGTCCACGTATTCCTCGACGGCGTGGAGATCGGGACCACCCTCGCCGACGGCTCGGGCGCCTGGTCCTTCGACTACACGGGAACCCCCCTCGCCGACGGGACGTACGCCGTGACCGCCCGGGCCGAGGATGCGGCCCACAACCTCTCCCCCGTTTCCGCCCCCTTCAACGCCGTCGTGGACACCACGCCGCCCGCGGCTCCCACCGTGACGGCCCTCACGACGAACGACACGACTCCCGAGATCCACGGCACCCTGGGCGCCGCCCTGGAGGCCGGCGACGTCTTCACCGTCACCGTCCACGGCGTGACCTACACCGCCGGAGACGGGAACCTCGTGGTCTCGGGCGCGGACTGGACCTTGACCGTCCCCGCCGGGAGCGAACTCCCCGAGGGCACCTACCCCGTCACCGCCACGGTCACCGACGCCGCGGGCAACGCCGCCTCCGACGCCAGCACCAACGAACTCGTCATCGACACCACGCCGCCCGCCGCTCCCACCGTGACGGCCCTCACGACGAACGACACGACTCCCGAGATCCACGGCACCCTGGGCGCCGCCCTGGAGGCCGGCGACGTCTTCACCGTCACCGTCCACGGCGTGACCTACACCGCCGGAGACGGAAACCTCGTGGTCTCGGGCACGGACTGGACCTTGACCGTCCCCGCCGGGAACGAACTCCCCGAGGGCACCTACCCCGTCACCGCCACGGTCACCGACGCCGCGGGCAACGCCGCCTCCGACGCCAGCACCAACGAACTCGTCATCGACACCACGCCGCCCGCCGCTCCCGTGGTTCTCACCCCGACCAACGGAAGCCTCACCAACGACGCGACGCCGGCCATCACGGGAACCGCCGAGGCGGGCAGCACCGTCTCCGTGTACCTCGATGGGATCCTCGCGGGCACGGCCCTGGCGGATGGATCCGGGAACTGGACCTTCACGCCCTCCTCGCCCCTCGCCGACGGGCCCCATACCGTATACGCCACCGCCACGGACGCGGCGGGCAACACCTCGGCAAACTCCAACACCAACGCCTTCACGGTGGACACGGCGGCTCCGGCCGTGACCATCACGGCCCCCGCCGAGGGCTCCACCACGGGCGACTCGACGCCCACGATTTCCGGCACCACCGACGCCGCCGAGGGCTCCACCGTCACCGTCACCATCGGCGCCGAGTCCCACACGGCGACCGTTCAGGCCGACGGTTCCTGGTCCCTCGACTGGCCCACCGTGCTTCCCGACGCTTCCTACACCGTGTCGGCCTCGGTCACGGACCCCGCCGGCAACACGGGCTCCGACTCCAACGGCTTCACGGTTCTCGCGACTCCGCCCAGCACCCCGCCCATCGTGACCTCTCCGCTGTACGCGGGGGCCTCGGTCACCGTGTACGGGAGCAGCGTCGAGGCGCCGGGCAGCCTCGTGACGGTTTACGTGGGCGGCGTCTCGGCGGGAACCGCCCTCGTCCAGGCCGACGGCTCCTGGAGCCTGGCCGGAGTTCCCCTGGCCGACGGCCAGGTGGTCACCGCCACCGTGGAGGCCGCCGGCAAGCTGGTGAGCGGGACTTCGAACGCGGTGGTCGTGGCGTCGGGCTCCGGCGACCTCACCCCGGCTCCCGTCATCGCCACCCCGGTGGCGGGCGGCGCCACGTCGGTGACCGGGACAGCCCTTCCCGGCGCCGCCGTGGACGTGTATGGGGACGGGTATTACCTGGGCACGGCCATCGCCGACGGGTCGGGGAACTGGAGCCTCGGCGGCCTGTCGCCCCTTCCCGATGGCACCCTCCTCTCGGCGACGGCGACGCTCGCTCCGGGAGGGACCTCCACCTGGTCGAACACGGTGGTGGTGGGCACCGCGATCCACCTCCTCCGCTCCGATGACCTGACCAGTCTGAGCCAATCCATCGCACCCCTCTTCGAGCGGCGCTACCCCGCCTTCTCCTCCCTGGCGGCCATGGGGCCCAACCACGTGGCCAACTGGGGAGAGGGCGCCGACGCGACGCTCCCCGGCACCTCCGACGACGACAAGGCCTACGTCCGGGGCATCACCTCGGGAACCGCCGAACCCGACACGGCGGTCCTCGCCGACAACGGCCGCCCGCTGGTCTTTTATGAGCTGGTGGACAACGGCCAGAAGACCCTCTTCTTGACCAAGAGCGGGGGCAACATCGTGTTCACCTTCACCCCGTAAACCACTCGGTTTGCGATGGAATCGGCGGCCGCTCCCTCGGGGGCGGCCGTCCCCTTTTGTGACGGCCGTCATTGGCCTTTCTGTTCCGCTCGCTGTATCTTCTTCATAAACTGGACATCCGGCCTGGAGCCGGAGGAGGGGCGGGCGATGAAACGGATCTTCGTGTTTTCTCGGACCTTGGCGGCGGCGGCGCTGCTCCTGTGGGGCGCGGCGTCCTTCGGGCAGGGGTGCGGGGAGAGTTGGACGTGGGCCAACCCTCTACCTCAGGGCAACGACCTCAACGGGTGCGCTTACGACGGGACGACGCTCCTCTGCGTGGGGAACCACGGAACGGTCGTCCGCAAGACCGGCTCCGGCTACATCGCGGGTGACGTGGGCCAGCCCTACTGGCTGACTTCCGCGATCTACGACGGAGGCAAGTGGATCGCCGGAGGATTCGACCCATCCACCACGACGCCCGTCATCACCACGAGCGAGGACGGCGTCCAGTGGATGACGCGCCTGGCGAGCGGCGTGGGAAGCATCTTCGGCATGGTCCGAGGGGACACGCTGTACGTGGCCGTGGGGTACAACTGGGAGGGGAACCAGGACCTCGTTTTCACGAGCGCGAACGGGTACGCCTGGACCCCCCACTTCCCCGGCACGAGCCACGTCCTGACCTCGGTGGCCCACGGGAACAGCCGCTTCGTCGCCACCTCGGAGAGCGGCGTCTTCCACACGAGCACGAACGGCTCGTCCTGGTCCATGGCCGCCTCCTTCCCCGGCCTGGAGTTCACGAGCATCACTTTCGCCTCGGGGAAGTTCGTGGCCGTGGGCCACGACTGGACGGGGGGGAATTCGCTCTTCGCTTACAGCACCGATGGCCTGTCGTGGACCCCCGTGTACAGCCTCCCGGACGTGGACCTTCGCACCGTCTGCTACGGGGGCGGCCAGTTCTTCGCCGCGGGGTACGACTGGAACAACCAGGTTTCCACCTGCTTCGGAAGTCCCGATGGGATCGCCTGGAATGTGCTGGCGGAACAGGAGTGGGGGCGGGTGAAAGCCTCTGCCTACGGCCAAGGGCAGTACCACATGGTGGGCGAGGGGGGCCTCCTCCTCTGGAGCGCCGACGGCCTCAACTGGTCCAAGGGATCCACGGGCCTCCACATCGGTCTGAGCGACATGGCCGAGGGCCTGGGCTACTACCTCGCGGTGGGCCAGGACGGCCTGGTGTACAAGAGCGTGGACGGCGCCGTCTGGGCCCCCACGGTCTTTTCCGACGGCATTCACCTCAGGGGCGTGGCCTTCGGGAACGGGCGCTTCGTGGCCGTGGGAGACAGCGGGGACGTGACGTATACCACCGATGCGGCCTCATGGTACTACGGCGCTTCCGGCACGACGGAGACCTTGCAGGACGTGGCCTACGGCTCCGGAGCCTTCGTGGCGGTGGGACTCAACGGGACCCTTCTCACCTCCACCGACGGCAGCGCCTGGACGGTCATCACCCCCGCTCCCACGCTTCATCACATCAATGGAGTCACGTACGGGCAGGGCATCTTCGTCGCCGTGACAGACGAGGGCGAGGCCGTCCTCCTGGGCCCGGGCATCGCGGTGGTGCCGACGGGCTCCACCGAGGGCCTGAACGCCGTAGCCTACGGGCAGAGCCGGTACGTGGCCGTGGGCGAGGCGGGGCGCGTTGTCACCCTCGAGACCAGCGGCTCGTCGTGGGTGCCCCGATCTTCGGGAGTCACCGCGGACCTTTACGGAATCGCATATTCCAGCGGCCTCTTCGTGGCCGTGGGCTGGGACAACACGACCCAGGCGGCCGTCCTCGTGACGAGCCCGGACGGGATCCAATGGACCGCGCGTGACCCCGGAGTGGGCCACTTCATGGGCGGCGCCGGTGGGGGAAGCGGACTCCTCTTCGCCCTGGGAAACGGCGGGACCATTCTGAAAAGCTCCTGCCCGCCCACCTTGACCGGAATCTCCCCCTCCAAGGGGACCCTGTACGGCGGAACCTCCGTCGTCCTGACGGGAACGGGCCTCACGGGAATCACCTCCGTGGCCTTCGACGGCCTGCCCGCCACCTTCACGGAGGACTTCGAAGGCCAGGTCACGGCCCTGGCTCCGGCCCACGCCGAGGGGACCGTCTCGGTGACCGTCTCCAACCGGGGTGGGGAGAGCAACGCCCTGACCTACACCTACGTCCGGCCCCCGGTCATCGCCTCCGTCGTAAAGAAGACCGACCCTCTCCGGCTGGTGGTCACGGGGACCGATTTCCTCAACCCCTGCTCCGTGCGGATCAACGGGGTGGACGCGCCCACGACGACCTACAAGAGCGGCACCAAGGTGGTGGCCAAGGGCGGAACCGCCCTCAAGGCCCTCCTTCCCAAGGGGGTGCCCGTGTCCGTGACCGTGTACAACACGGCCGACGCCGTCTCCTCCGAGCCCTACACGTACACGCGGTAGGTTCCCGGAACGCCTCTTCGCGGCGGGCCTCTAACCGGGCCCGCCGCCTGCTGTTTTTCCGCCGGCGGGCTCCGGGGTATTCTGGGGCGGGAGGTGCGGCCCGTGGCCGAGGAGAAGACACCGCTGGTGGGGTTGGATGCGGAGGGCCTGGGGGCCCTCGCCTCGGACCTCGGCCTCAAGCCCTTCCAGATTCGGGACGCCTACCGGTGGCTCTACCAGAGACGCCGCACCGATCCTCTGGAATGGTCCACCCTTCCCCGCCGGGCCCGCCAGGCGCTTCACGAGAGGACCGAGGCGGGCCTGCCCCGCGTCACCGGCGAGCAGACCTCCTCGGACGGCACGCGCAAGTTCCTCCTCGGCCTGGCCGACGGGCAGGGCATCGAGGCCGTCTACATCCCCGACGCCAACCGGCGGACGATCTGCGTCTCCTCCCAGGTGGGGTGCGCTATGGGATGCGCCTTCTGCCTCACGGCCCGGCTGGGGTTCAAGAGGAACCTCACGGCGGGGGAGATCCTCGGCCAGTTCTTCCTGCTGGAGCGTCAGACGGACATCGCCGA
>Ga0209172_10004136_pt1 | contig 20352 bp, 15 predicted proteins | sample LarsenN4metaG_FD_184113 | JGI IMG/M metagenome (GOLD analysis project Ga0209172, IMG submission 184113) | Hot spring sediment bacterial and archeal communities from British Columbia, Canada, to study Microbial Dark Matter (Phase II) - Larsen... ... | reverse complement strand
CGAGCGCGCGTAGGGCTTCTTCGCCTTTCTCGATTCGTTTGAGCGCGTCTTCGGTCACGGCAATTCCATGCGCGATGCGTGAGGCCAGGCACGCGGCTGCCGGCTTGTCCCAGGTGGGCAGGCCGGCCCTACGGGAGAGCTCGCGAATCTCGGCCTTGGTCAGGCCGGCATCGAGCAGCGGGGTGAGCACGCGATGCTCGGCGGCGGCGCGTTGCCCGGGACGGAAGTCGCCCAGGTCGTCCAGGTTGATGCCGTAAGCGACGGCGGCGAAGCCCCGACTGCGGGCCAGCGCATCGAGCCGGGTAAAGAGCTCGTCCTTGCAATAGTAGCAGCGGTCGGGGTGGTTGGCGACGTAGAGCGGGTTGGAAAGCTCATCGGTTTCGATGAACTCGTGCGGGAGGCTGTAGCGCGCGACGAAGTCGGCGACGCCGCGCCGCTCGCTCTCCGGCAGGCTGGCTGAGACTGCCGTGACCGCCAGCATGCGCGCCTGGTTCCGAGTCCCACTCTGCGCCCCGAAGCTTCGGGGCGTAGGGTCACCGGTCACTGGCCACTGGCCACTGGCCACCAGTACTTGCTGCGCCACCCACGCCAGATAGGCCGAATCCGTCCCCCCCGACAGCGCCACGATGACCGACGGCAATCCCGCCAGCTGCCCCCGCAGCCGCTGCTCTTTCACGTCGACTGAAGTCTCGACTTGCATTCTCTTGTTTTGCGACAGTCTACCGTACTACCGCTTCAACCGGTAGTGTCCGCGGTCGATGAACTCCAGGAAGCCCAAATCGCGCAGGCGCTGCAACTGCTGGCGGATTTTCTCCTCGAGGTGTCGGTTTCGCGGGTGCAGGCGCCCCAATTGCTCGGCGAAAGCGTAGACCTCCGCCAAGTCGAATTCCCTTTTACCGAGCTTTCGGACAGCGGTCAGCACGTCGAGTGTCCATCCGCGCGCTTCCAACCCAACCTGCTGCAAAGGCCGCAGCCGCTCATAGAGCTTGCGTGCCGTTCGGGGTTTTTGGGCTTCTCCCTCGAGTACCAAGGGAATGCGGGCATCGTGCGGCAGGTTGGCCAGCACGATATTGCAGCCTACCCAACCGTGTCGGCGTGCCGAGGCGGACAGCGGGGCTCGTCTTTCGATGGCAGACTCGGTAAAAACAAATCGCGGAACAAGAATCAGGTTTCTGACGCTCCACTCCGAGCGGTCGTAGTGAAGGGCAAACAGATTCGGCGCTTTACCGGCCCGAATAAGCGCGATCATTACTTCGTAAGCAGCATCCGTAATCCTTCCGCCGAGCGGCCTCGACTGGCCTTTGAGCTGGTAAGGGGCATCGCATCCAGGACACGCATAATCAATGCCTCTAGTGCCAGGCGGGGTTCGTTCCAATCGAGGCGAAAAACAATTAAGACAGTAAAAGTTCTCCTCGCCCCAAGCCTCGGTCACAACTCGTGCTTGCTGGGACGGGCTTCTGTAACCGCTGCCTAAGTGCTGAGGCAATCTAATCTGCACACGCAGATTAGATCACAACTGATTGGCTGAATCGTATAAACAAGTTCGCTGGAATCGCGTGCTAACAGGCGCTCGCTATAGCAACAGCGGCCTAAGCGGATACCGGGCGCTGGCTATGTATCGGGTTTCACTCGCGACCACGGATTTGTGGGCAAAGTTCGCCAAGGCGCGCAAGGCCCGCACATCCACTTGGTTTAGGACTCCATGAAACGTTTCGTGAGGACAAGAGTTTCGGACAAGTAGCATCTCCGCGCGGTTCACCGCCCATATAAGCTTCTTCCTCAGCTTTCGGCTCATGATGATCCCCTCCCCTTGTTCCCGCCGGTGCGGGTGTCGCGTGGGGTCATATAGTTTGAAAGGCGGATCGGATCGATCCACAGATCGGGGGAAAGATCAAGCGAATCAAGCCGTGCTTGGTGCCTGGTGCCTTGCCTTGTGAGTGGGGGCCGGGCGCGGGGCCGACGGGAGAAGACGTCATCCGACCGAGACCGGCTCGATCCGACGCTATCCGCCTGCCTCCGGCAGGCAGGCTCACAACAGGTGCTATTTCTTGGGTATTTCCGACACTGAGATGGGCAATCCGTCCGGGTCCATATAAATGGCGAGCTTGGCGCCGAAGTCCTGGAGCTTGGGCGGCTGAATGCACTTGACGCCCTTGGCCTGGAGCTGGCCGTGGACGGCGTCGAGGTCTTCGACCTGAAAGCCGAGATGGCAGGAGCCGGCGGGCGACTGGCCCATGGCGGCCGGGTTCATGGAATCGGCCAGATGGAGGGCGATGGTGCTGCCGTCGTTGGCGAACTCGGTCCATTCGGGCGACTCGAATTTGAGCGGCAGGCCGAGCACATCACGGTAGAAGGCGACCGAGCGCTTCATGTCGGAGACGAACACAATCGCGTAGCTGAGCTTCTTCATGGTTTCACCCTCGGGCCAACCCGTTCAGGGCGAACCCGCCGCCCGCACATAATAGCCGGAATCCCTCAGGGGCTAAAGCCCAGGCTTGTTGCATCTGTGTCGGCACGACTGAAGTCGTGTCCTGACGGAGCCGCGCCCTGCCAAAAATCTTTTCCGCGCTGCACCAAAAGGTGCTGGGTTGAACGGTTCAGAATTCCCTTACTGCGCAGCGACTTCCTCGGCTTCTTCAATGACGGCAGCGGCGGCGGCCACGCGGTCGCCTTCGCCCAGCCGCAGCAGCCGCACGCCCTGCGCCGCGCGCCCCATGGCGCGAACCTGCTTGGCGGGCACGCGGATGAGCTTGCCCTGCTGCGTAACGATCATGGCGTCGGCGTCCTTCGCCACCCGCGCCACGGCCACCACCGGCCCGTTCTTGGCCGTAATCTTGATGTTCTTGACCCCTTTGCCGCCGCGCGACTGCATGCGGTATTCGTTGAGCGCGGTGCGCTTGCCGTAGCCGAACTCGGTTGCGGTCAGAATCAGGTCCGGGAGCGCCTGCTTCAGCGCCTCATCGGTCATCTCTTCCAGGCTCGCCGGCTCCTTCCCGTTCAGGGCTTTCTTGACGGCTTCCCAGTCGGGCGCGATGGCTTCCATCCCGATGATGTAGTCGGCTGCCACCCCTGCCTTCTTCGCGGCAGCTTTGCCTTTCTTACTGCGGGCGCCTGCCACGCTCTGGGCGAACTTCATCCCGCGCACGCCGGTTGCCTGCCGACCCATCACGCGCACGTCGGACTCGCGGAAGAGTATCGCCATGCCGTTGTAGCTGGCGAGGAAGATCATGTGCTTACCGTCCGTCAGCTTGGCGCCCACCAACTGGTCGCCTTCCTCCAGCCCGATGGCGATGATGCCGGTGGAGCGGATGTTGGCGAACTGGCTCAACTCGGTCTTCTTCACCGTGCCGTTGCGCGTGGCGAAGAAGATGAACTTGCCCGGCTCTTCCAGCGCGTTCACCGGCAGGAAGGCGGCCACCTGCTCGCCTTCTTCGAGCTTGACGAGCTGATTGATGGCTTTCCCGCGCGACGCCCAGCCCGCCTCCGGAATGTCCCACACGCGCAGCCAGTAGACCTTGCCGGTGTTGGTGAACACCAATAGGTAGCCGTGGGTGGAAGCGACGAAAAGTTGGCTGACGAAGTCGCGCTCGCCCGCCTTCAGCGCAAACCGCCCCTTGCCGCCGCGTCCCTGGTGCTTGTAGGCCTCCACCGGCGTGCGCTTCAGATAGCCGTTGTGGGTAACGGTGATGGCCACGTCCTCTTCGGTCACCAGGTCGGAGAGGCTGATTTCTTCCACCTGGGCCACAATCTGCGTCCGCCGCTCGTCCCCGTACTGCTTCTGCATCTCGCGCAGCTCGTTCCCAATCACCGCCTTGAGCTTTGCTTCGCTGGCGAGAATCTCTTCCAGATCCTTGATCAGCGCCTGAGTCTGCTTCAGCTCTTCGAGAATCTTTTCCCGCTCCAGTTGCGTCAACCGGTGGAGTTGCAGGTCGAGGATGGCCTGCGCCTGGACCTCGGTGAACTCCCAGCGCTTGATCAAGCCCGCTTTGGCCTCGGCGGGGGATTTGGAGGCGCGAATCAGCTTGATGATGGCGTCCAGGTGCTGGAGCGCTTTCTTGAACCCGAGCAGGATGTGCTCGCGCGCGCGGGCTTTCTTGAGGTCGTGCTCGGTCCGCCGCCGCACTACCTCGACGCGGTGGTTCAGGAAAAGCTGGAGGAACTCAACCAACCCCAGCTCGCGCGGCTGGCCGTTCACAATCGCCAGCAGGATCACCCCGAAGCTCATCTGCATCTGGGTGTGCTTGTAGAGGTTGTTCAGGATGATTTCGGGCTGCTCGCCGCGCTTGAGCTCCAGCACGATGCGCATGCCCTCGCGGTCGGACTCATCCCGGAGGTCGGAGATGCCTTCGAGCTTCTTCTCGTTCACCAGCTCGGCCATGCGCTCGATCAGCCGCGCCTTGTTCACTTGGTACGGAATCTCCGTGACGACGATATTCTGCCGCTCCTTGCCCACCTCCTCGATGGCCGCCTTGGCGCGCACATGGAACGTCCCCCGGCCTTTCTCGTAGGCCTCCCTGATTCCCTCCTTGCCGAAGATGAATCCGCCGGTGGGGAAGTCGGGCCCCGGGATGAGCTGCATCACGTCGGCCAGGCTCGCCTGCGGCTTGCGCAGCAGGAGCTGGCAGGCGTCGAGCACTTCGGTCAGGTTGTGCGGCGGGATGTTGGTCGCCATGCCGACCGCGATGCCGCTCGAGCCGTTGACGACTAGGTTGGGAATCTTCGTGGGCAGGACGAGGGGCTCCTGTGTGGTCTCGTCGTAGTTGGGCGTGAAGTCAATTGTTTCCTTCTCGATGTCGGCGAGCAACTCTTCGCCGATGCGCGACAGCCGCGCCTCCGTGTAGCGCATGGCCGCGGGCGGGTCGCCATCCACCGAGCCGAAGTTGCCCTGGCCGTCAATCAGCGGGTAGCGCATGTTGAAGTCCTGCGCCATCCGCACCAGGGCTTCATAGACGGGCGCGTCGCCGTGCGGGTGGTACTTCTTCAGCACTTCGCCCACCACGCCCGCGCACTTCGAGTGCTTCTTGTTGTGCAGCAAACCCATCTCGTACATCGCGTAGAGAATGCGCCGATGCACGGGCTTGAGGCCGTCGCGCACGTCCGGCAGCGCCCGGCCGATGATGACGCTCATCGCATAGTCGAGATACGACTTGCGCATCTCCTGCTCGATGTCCACCGGCACCAGCGCCTGCGCGCCGACGACCGCAGGCGGCTGCGGCACTGGCGGCGTTACCGGCTCCTTCCCATCCGTCCCCATCTACTTGCTTCCTTCTTACCTCTCTCTTGTGGATCGCCCCTTTAGGCGCGACTTTACCAACTGCGCGAAAAGAGGGTTCTAGCTCCTGAACTCACCTGCTAGATGTCGAGGTTTTTGACGTCGAGGGCGTTCTCTTCGATGAAGAGGCGGCGGGCTTCGACGTTGTCGCCCATCAGGGTGGAGAAGATGCGCTCGGCCTCGACCGCGTCCGCGAGCTTCACCTGCAGCAGGGTGCGGGTGTCGGCGTTCATGGTGGTCTCCCAGAGCTGCTGCGGGTTCATCTCGCCCAGGCCCTTGAAGCGGGTGATGGAGAGCGCCTTCTTGCCCTGCTCGACGATGTAGTCCAGCAACTCCTGCGCTGACTCTTTCCTGATCTTGTTGCCGTTCTCGACAATCGTGAACGGGGGCTTGTTCAGCGCCCCCAATTGCGTCCGCAGCGTCTGGGCGCGCTTGAATTCGGCCAGATTCGCCAGCTCCCAGTTCACCCGCACTTCGCCCGCCAGCCCGTTCTTCACCACCAGCTCCCAGAGGCTGTGCTCCTCGTCGTAGGCGAGCTCCCACTTCACCTTGCGCTTTTCGAGCTCCTTGCCGAGCTTTGCCAGCGCTGTCTTGGAGCGAAACTGGTCCTTCTTCTCGAGCTCGGCATCGAGCGCAGCCTCCGCCAGCGTCGGGTCGCCCAGGCGCTTTTCCAGCCTCTCCAGCACCTGGTTGTACTCGAGCAGCGTCACCATGAACTTCGCCAACGCCGCCCCTTCGAGCGTCTGGCCGCTGGCGAGCTTCACCTGCTGCTCCTCGGTCGCCTGCTTCATCAGCTCGCGCGCGAACTCGCGCTCGTCGGTGATGTACTGCTCCTTCTTGCCGTGCTTGATGCGGTAGAGCGGGGGCTGGGCGATGTAGACGTGCCCGCGCTCGATGAGCTCCTTCATGTGCCGGAAGAAAAAGGTCAGCAGGAGCGTGCGGATGTGCGAGCCGTCCACGTCGGCGTCGGTCATCAGGATGATGCGGTGGTAGCGCACGCGGGCCGCGTCGAAGTCGTCCTTGCCGATGCCGGTACCGAGCGCGGTGATGATGGCCTTGATCTCTTCGTGGCTGAGCATCTTGTCGTAGCGGGCCTTTTCGACGTTCAGGATCTTGCCCTTGAGGGGGAGGATGGCCTGGTAGCGGCGGTCGCGGCCCGACTTGGCCGAGCCGCCCGCCGACGGCCCCTCGACAATGAACAGCTCGCAGCGTGCCGGGTCGCGCTCCTGGCAGTCGGCGAGCAAGCCGGGGAGCGAGCCGGAATCGAGCGCGCCCTTGCGCCGCACCAACTCCCGCGCCTTGCGCGCGGCCTCGCGCGCCCGCATCGCCTCCACGCACTTGGCGATGATCCTGCGCCCAGTGCTGGGGTTCTTGTCGAAGTAAGCCGACAACTTTTCGTTGACGAAGGTTTCCACCTGGCCCTTGATGTCGCTGTTCAGCTTGCCCTTCGTCTGGCCTTCAAACTGCGGCTGCGGTAGGCGCACGCTGATGACGGCCGTCAGCCCCTCGCGCACGTCGTCGGCACTGAGCGCGTCCGGCTCGTTCTTCAGCAGTCCCCACTGCTCGGCGTAGCGGTTGATGGTGCGGGTCAGGGCCGAGCGGAAGCCGGTCAGGTGCGTGCCCCCGTCCATCGTGTTGATGGTGTTGGCAAAACAGAAAATGTTCTCGGCGTAGCTGTCGTTGAACTGGAGGCCGAATTCCATCTCCAGCGTGCCGGCCTTCGCGCCCAGGCTCTTGGTGCCCTCGCCGTAGATGGGCTCGTCGTGGAGCACCTGCTTGCCTTTGTTGAGCAGGCGGATGAACTCGACCAGGCCGCCTTGGTAGCAGAACTCCGCCCTCTTGTCGCTGCGCTCGTCCTTGAGCGTGATTTTCAGGCCCCGGTTCAGAAAGGCCAGTTCGCGCAGCCGCTGCGCCAGGGTGTCGTAGTTGAAATTGATCCTGGGGAAGATTTCCGGGTCGGGATGGAACGTTACTTTCGTGCCGGTGCGATTGGTTTTGCCGGTTTCCGTGAGCTTGCTCGTGGGCTTGCCGCACTCGTAGCTCTGCTCGTAGACCTGGTTGTCGCGCCAGATCTCAAGGTCGAGCCAGTCGGCCAAGGCGTTTACCACCGAGACGCCCACGCCGTGCAGGCCGCCGCTCACTTTGTAGCTCTGGGTGTCAAACTTTCCGCCCGCGTGCAGCTTGGTCATCACCACTTCCGCTGCCGGGAGCTTCATCGTGCGGTGGAGATCCACCGGAATCCCGCGCCCGTTGTCAATGACGGTGACGGAATTGTCGCTGTGGACGCTGACGTTGATTTCGGTGCAGTAGCCCGCCAGCGCCTCGTCCACCGAGTTGTCCACCACCTCCCAGACCAGGTGGTGGAGGCCCGTGTCGCCGGTCGAGCCGATGTACATCGCCGGGCGCTTGCGCACCGCTTCCAGATCGCCCAGCACCTGAATGCTGGTGGCGTCGTAGTGGTGCCCGGGTGGAGTCTTCGCGCCAGATGGCAGCCGCACGGCGGCGGATGCCGGCGTCTTCGCAGCGGATTCTGTAGTCTTCCCGGCGCCTCGCTTGCCCATCGAGTTACACCTCGTCCGACTGACTGGCGCGCTGCGGAATGACACCTTTCAGCTGCTTCCCGGCGTGGCACGCGGGGGAGGAACCCGCGGCCTGCCCCGCTTTAGGCAGGGCCAGGAATCGCTGTCTTGCGGGTTCGTGCAAGCCTTTCCAAGCCTTCCTGCCCCGCCATTGGCGGGGCCTGCAGACAGCCCGATTTCGGGGCCTTTCCAACCCCGAAATTCTAGCACAAGAAGGACATGAAATCGATCCTCCAAACGGGAAAATCTCGCTTGTTTTTCAATTACTTACAGTTGCTGGGGCGGCTCCAGTTCAAGTTGAGCGGTGCGCGTCTTCTGTGGCCGGTTTCCCGCCCGTTCGCTGCCGCCTTTTTGGGCGAAAATTTGTGCTTGCTGCTGGCTGACAACTGACCGCTGACGGCTTCCTAGAGCCGCATGGGCATGACGACGTAGCGGTAGGTGAGGTCCTCTTCCGCCAGCGGGCGGAGTTGCCCGGCTGATTGATCGTCCTTGAATTCGAAGCTGATGGGCCCGGCCGCAGCGGCGCCCAAGAATTCCAGCAGGTACTGCGCGTTGAATCCGATCTGCAGCGGCTCGCCCGCGAAGGGCTTCGGGACGGCCAGTTCTTCGCGCCCTTCGCCGTACTCGCTCGATTGCGCCGAGATCTCGACCGTCTCCTTCGCCAGCGCCAACCGCACAGCGTGGCTGCGCTGGTCGGCCTGCAAGGCCGCGCGGCTGATGGCCGCCCGCACGGCGTCGCGGTCGAGCACCACCACGCGCGTGTTCTCCTTCGGCAGCACCGCTTCGTAGTTGGGAAACTGCCCCGTGAGCATGCGCGCAATCAGCAGTCGCCCGTCGGCGCCGCCCCGTGCCGGCCCGTCCGGCACGCGGGCCGGCAGGCGGAAGAAGAGGTGGGCGTCGTCGCGCGCGAACTCGACGTGGGCCTTGGCCGCATCGCCCACTTCCTTCAGCAGCCGGTCGAGCTCTATCATCGCCTTCTTCGGCACCAGCACGCGCACCTCTGCGTTCAGCTTTTCGAGCTGCACCGGGCTTTCCACCAGCGCCAGCCGGTGCCCGTCGGTCGCCACCAGAATCAGGCTCTCCGGCTTCAAGATCATCAACGCGCCGTTTAGTGTGTAGCGGGACTCTTCCGCCGAGATGGCGTAGGCCGTTTTGCCGATGGCGGTCGCCAGTTGCGCTGCGGGCAGCTTCGCCAGCGGATGCGGTTGCGCGGGCAGCGCCGGGAAGTTGTCCTTCGCCATCCCCACCAGTTTGTAGTGTGACCCTTCGCAGCGCATCTCGACCCAGTGGTTCTCCAGCGCCTTGAAGTGAATCTCGCTTTCCGGCAGCAGGCGGACGATCTCGTAGAGGCGTCGCGCAGGAATCGTGCCCGCTCCCTCCTTCTTCACCTTCGCTGGACATCCCGTGCGAATCCCTAGCTCGAGATCGGTGGCCGCAATCTCAATGCGCTCGCCTTTGGCCTCAACCAAGAGGTTCGACAGAATTGGAATCGTGCTCTTCCGCTCTACCACGCCCTGTATCAGCTCCAACTCCCGCTGGAGGTCTTGCTTTTTCACCGCGAATTCCATCACCGGCTACCTCTGTGACAGTATGAAAGAAAGATGAAGTAGTTTCAATCCGTCGTCGTAGGGCCTGTGAAGAGGTTGAAAACCCATCCTACCTCCTCCCAAAGAAGAAGTTGAGAGCAAGCGCCCCTTCTGAATCAGAAGTGAATGCTTGTGGGCGAAAGGTGGGAGCCTGGCGCGACCGCACAGGCGTCCTCCGGTCTCCCACAGCAAATTTCACCGCAGCGTATCCGCCAATTTATCAAGTAAGCGGCTCAAGTCCCTGTCCGTCTTGCGCCGCGCGGAGATCTTCTGGACGGAGTGGAGCACCGTGGTGTGGTGCTTGCCGTTGAACGCGCGCCCGATTTCAGGTAGCGAGGCCCCGGTCAGTTCGCGGGCCAAGTACATGGCAACCTGACGCGGATAGGCCACCGCGCGAGCGTTGCTTTTCGCCTTCAGATCGTTCGGGTGCAGCCCGAAGTGCTCCCCGACGCGGCGCTGAATCAACTCGATGGGCACCCGCCGTTCCTGCTGGACAAGGAAGTTGCGGAGCACATCCTGCGCCAGGGGCACGGTGATGGGCACGCCGCGCAGCGCCGCATAGGCGACCAGTCGCGTTAGCGCGCCCTCCAGCTCGCGGATGTTCGACTTGACTCCCTTGGCGATGTGCTCGGCCACCTCCTGCGGCAGCGCGACGCTTTCCGACTCTGCCTTGCGCATCAAGATGGCCATGCGCGTCTCCAGGTCCGGTGCCTGCAGGTCGGTGATCAGCCCCCACTCGAAGCGCGAGCGCAGCCGCTCCTCCAGTGTTGGTATCTCCTTCGGGGGGGAATCCGAGCTGATGACGATCTGCTTCTGTGCGTCGTAGAGCGCGTTGAAGGTGTGGAAGAACTCCTCCTGGGTGCGCTCCTTGCCGGCCAGGAACTGGATGTCGTCGATCAGCAGCACATCCACCGTGCGGTACTTGTCCCGGAAACCCACCAGCCGCTCGAAGCGCAGCGCGTTGATGACGTCGTTGGTGAACTTTTCCGCGCTCAAATAGATCACGCGCAGGCTGTGGAAGTGCTTCTTGACCGCGTGCCCCACCGCCTGCATCAGGTGGGTCTTGCCCAGCCCCACCCCGCCGTAGAGAAACAGCGGGTTGTAGGCGCGCGAGGGCTGCTCGGCCACCGCCACCGAGGCGGCGTGGGCAAACTGGTTGCAACCGGCCACCACAAAGCGGGCAAAGGTGTAGCGCGGGTTTAACTGGTAATCCACCGAGTCGAAATCGAGTCGTGTCTGCACGGCCGGGGGCGGCGCGGGCGGCTCGGTGACGTACTCGACGCGGTGCTCGTCCAATCCCACGGCTGCCAAGGCCTCGCCGACCAGCGCCGCGTTCTCCTCCAGCCACTGCCGGAAGGCTCCGTCGGGGATGCGGACGGCCAAAAGTTTTCCCTTGACAGCGATCAGCCGGGTCGGCCGAAACCAGGTGTGAAACGTATCCCGCGGAACCCGCGTCTTGATGTGTGTGAGTACTTGCTCCCAGACGTTCATGCCGCCCCCGCGCGCACTCGGGGCAGGTTCCACAGCGTTTTCCACAGCGGGTCGGCAGCCAAGAACTGAGGCTCAATCAGCTTTGAGAAACCGTCCTCAGTTTCCACAGCCCATGACCGTGAAGACAAACGCCAACCCCCGTGACAAAACGCGTGCTATGGAAGCCACCACGAGGTAAGGACGCTCCCCACGAGCGTTAGGAAAACACGGACTATATCACAGGTTTTGGAATTCTGGTGATGCCTGCTGCCGAAGGCAGCAGCCCCCGCCTTGACCCCGTGGACGACGCTTCGCTATACTGCGGAGTTGATCTTTCGCGCAACCGCGCACGCTGTCGGTGCGCAATCCGCTGATCGAAGAAGATGACGAAACGCACCTACCAGCCCAACGTGCGCCGTCGGCACAAGACCCACGGCTTTCGCATCCGGATGAGGACGCAAGGTGGCCGCAAAGTTCTCCAGCGCCGCCGCCGCAAGGGGCGCCACCGGCTCACGGTCTAGCCCCCCGCGCGTTTCGGCACGGCTCCGCAGTGCGGACTTCGACACTCTCTATCGCGAAGGCGTGCGCCGGGCAAGCGCCCACTTGCTGTTACTGGGGCGGCCGCGCCCGCAGACCGTCGCGCCCGAATCGGGCGCGCGGCTGGGCGTCGCGGTCAAAAGCGCCCTGGGCGGCGCCGTGGTCCGCAACCGCATCAAGCGCCGCATGCGCGCCCTGCTGACGCGCGTGCAAGCCCGGATCCCGCCGGGGTGGGACTTGGTGGTGCAGGCGCGGTCGGCCGAGGTCGCGCGCGCCGATTTCACTGCGCTGGAGAGGGAGCTGGGCGAGTTGCTGGCAGCGGTGGTGAAGGGATGAAAACGTTGGATCGCGCGGAGGCATTGCTGACGCAAGTGGCGCTGGCCGCCATCAGCTTCTACCAGGGCGCGCTGCGACCCCTGAACCCGTGGGGCTGCAAGTTCTACCCGTCCTGCTCGGACTACGCCCGCCAGGCGATTGAATCCCGCGGCTTGTGGTCCGGCCTGAGTCTCACGGGGCGGCGCCTGCTGCGCTGCCGCCCCGGCACCTTCGGGGGCTATGACCCCGTGCCGGCCGAGGCCAGCCTTACGCACGAGTTGCAATGGCAGAACTAGGCCCGGAAAAACGCATCCTGCTCGCCTTCGCCCTCTCGCTGCTGGTGTTGGTGGTGTGGTCGCGCTACATGCAGAAAAAATATCCGCCGCGGCCGCCTGCTGCACCGCCGCCGGCGACCACGGAAGCTCCTGTTCCCCCGCTGCCGCGGGCGGAAGCGCCCCCCGCACCGCCGATGCCGGGGCAGAAAGTGGGGCAGCAAGAGCGGGAGATCGTGGTCGAAACCGACGTCGCCCGCATTGTCTTCTCCACCCGCGGCGCAGTGGTGAGGAGTTGGACGCTGAAAGACTATCGCGATACCACGGGGGAGCCGCTCGACCTGGTTCATCCGCTGGCCGGTACGCACCTCGGCTATCCACTCTCGCTTTCGCTCGCAGACTCCGAGCGCGAACAGGCGCTGAATCGGGCGCTGTTTGTCGCCTCCTCCGACCAAGAGGAATTGCGCGCTCCGGCCGAGCTCACGCTGGAATACAGCGACGGCAAGCTCGCCGCCCGCAAGCACCTGCGGTTCCGGGACGGCAATGTGATCGAGCTGGATACCCAAGTGCTGGCCGAAGGCCGACCGCTGGAACACGGGGTGGCATGGCGCGGAGGCTTTGGCGACGCCTCGCTCGAAACCAACTGGGCCGACCTGCAAGTCGTCTGGCGCGACCCGCAGAAAATCCAGCGCAAGGCGGCGCAGAAGATCGAAGGAAAGGAGAGCTTGAGCGGGCCCTTTGCCTACGGAGGACTTGAAGACCGCTATTTTGTCGCCGTGTTTCTGCCGGCGACTCCGGGGCTGCGGCTGAGCGTCCAGCGAGCCGAATGGAAGCCGGAAGGCGAGGAGAAACCCCGACCGGTGGCCCAACTGGCAGCGAGCGTGTCTGACGGCACACCCCTTCAGCTCTTCGTCGGGCCCAAGAGCATTGAGGCCCTCGAGCAGGTGCGCCCGCCCGCGGGCGGCCCGTCGCTCGACGAGCTGGTGGATTTCGGCTTTTTCGGTGTTATTGCCCGGCCCATTTTCTTGGGCATGCGCTGGATTCACCAGCACTGGATCCCGAACTACGGCTGGGCGATCGTGCTGCTGACCGTGGCCATCAACATGGCCCTGTTCCCGCTGAAGTGGAAATCGCTGCAATCCTCCTACAAAATGCAGAAGATCGCCCCGCAGGTGCGGGCGATCCAGGAGAAGTACAAGAAGTACCGCTTCAACGACCCGCGCAAGCAGCAGATGCAGCAGGAACTGATGGCCCTCTACCGCGAGCACGGCGTCAACCCCATCGGCGGCTGCCTCCCCCTGCTGCTCCAGATTCCCTTCTTCTACGCCTTCTACAAAGTACTGGTGGTGGCCATCGAGCTGCGCCACGCCCCCTGGTTCGGCTGGATTCAAGACCTCTCGGCCCGCGACCCCTACTACATCCTGCCCGTCGTGATGACCCTGACCATGTACGTCTCCACCAAAATGACCCCGATGACGACCGCCGATCCCGCCCAGCAGAAAATGATGACCCTGATGCCGTTCCTCTTCGGGTTCCTCTTCCTGACGGTTTCTTCGGGATTGGTGCTCTACTGGCTGATGTCAAACCTGGTGGGGATCGGCCAGCAGTACTGGATCAACCGGCAGCAGCGGGCACGGGCCGAAGCGGAAAAACTCAGCAAGAGGAAGAAGAAGCCGTGAACGAAAACGAAACCGAAATCCCTGCCCCGGATGCGCCCGAGCCGCAGGCCCCAGCGGAAGGCCCCCGCGGCTCGCGTTGGCTGAAACCCGACGGGCACCTCAACCGCGAGGCCCTGGTCCCGGCGCTGCGCAACGTCATCGCCCAAATCGTGCGCGGCAGCCGCCTGGAGTTGAAAGCAGAAATCCGCGTGCGCCGGCCCGACGCGCCGCCGGATGTGGAGAATCCCGAAATCATCGTCAACTTCCACGGCCGCGACGCTGACCTACTGCTCGACCGCGGCGGACAGTTGCTGCACGCGCTCGAGCACGTGGTGCTGCGCTGGCTGCGGGTGGAGCCGCGCTCCTACGAGCAGGTGCGGTTTGACTGCAACGATGCGCGCGCCGCTCGCATCGAGGAGCTGAAGCTGGCCGCGGCCACCGCCGCCGAGCGCGTCGTCCGCTCCGGCACTCCTTTCCGCTTCAACCCCATGGCTGCGCGCGAGCGCCGCGTCATCCACCTGGCCCTGCGGGGCACCGCCGGCGTGCGCACGGCCAGCGAAGGCGAGGGTTTGCGCCGCTGCGTGGTTATCTATCCGGCTGAGTCGGCGCCGGGCGCCCCGCCCGCCGAAGGCTCTGCCTCCTGAAAGTCCGCAGCTCGCTAGCCGCCTCTGGAAACGGCCTGCCTGATCGCTCTGCCGCCCAGGGTCGGCCTCGCAAGGGGAGAACCTAGTCGCCGACGAAGCCGGCGGTCACAACGTCGCCTCCGGCTGTGAGAACCACGCGAAAGGCGAAGGCGGGAGGATTCCTGCGCCGGCGCGCGCCCAGGGAAAACCGCAGGTCGGCGTATTCGACGATGTGGAGCGTCGCCGCGCCGTTACCGTAGGTCCGGTAGCTCACCAGCGGGAAGCGGGCAAACCAGCGAAAGGTCTGCACAGCCGCCAGGCGTTCGGCAATCTCGATGTAGCGGTTGCGTGCTGCGTGTGCCGAGAAGGCAAACTGCGGCACCCGCGCGTCCAGCAGGTTGATTTCGCCCTGATACACCCCGGCTGGCGTCAGGATGAGCCCTGACCAGTGAAAAACCCAGGGCGCGGCGGGCAGCGCGCCACCGTGTAGGACACTCAGGTTTTCGCGGACGGCGAAGGTGTCGACCCGCTGCTTGGCTAGCTCGTGGCACACGGCACAGAGAGCGAAGTAGCCTGCCAAGGCCGCCACGCCGATCCGGCAGAAGACAGCACGGCGCTGTGCGAATCCCCAGCCCTGCAGCGCAGGCAACAGGAGAATGGCCCCGAGGAGGCCACTTACCGTGAGCACCACATCCAGCCGATAGGGGCCGGCGAACACGGGCCGTACCAGATACGCCAGGCCGACGGCAACCGTCGAAAAGAACGCCCAGACGAGCAATCCACGGCGCAGTGCGCCGGTGCGCGCGGCGTAAATCCAGGTCGCTACCTGCGGCAGCAGGACGATGCCGGTGAAGGTGAGGTCCAGGATGAAGACTAGGTCCCAGGCCGGGCGGCTCATCGCGAGCGGACTCCAGACCATCGTGCCGAAGGAGGTAATCAAGTCGAGCAGGATGTGCACGCTCAACCCCAGCGCGTACAGCCCCCAAAGGGAGAGGAAGCGCGGCTGCGGAGAGCGCCGCAAGATGTAGCGTGTGAGTCCGGCGAGCAGAAAGGCGAACACCGGCAGGCCGACGAAGGAATGGGTGACGCCCCGGTGCCACTCCAGCGTGGCCAGCTCGTTCGGCGCAAACAGCTCAAACACCACATCGCTGTCCGGGAAGAGCGCACCGAGGGTCACGGCCAGCGTGCCCGCTCGTCCAGGGCGCTCGGAGAAGAACGCCTTGCCGACCAAGGCACCGGTGAGGCCATGGGTAACGGGATCCATCGCAGAAGGTCATTCTGCCAGAAAAGTTTGAAACTGGCCCGCCTGGAATAGGATAATGAAGTCAACAAGGGGGAGCATTCCAGGGAAACCCCATGCCCAGGGGTTGGCGCAGTGTTGCCCGGTGGAGTGGATGGCTGTTGCTCGCGCTCTGGGTGTCGGGGTGGGCGGCTCCAGCGCTGCTCGACGCGCAGACCCCCCAGCGGCCGGTCCTTTCCATCCCGCGACTGAACCGTGCGCCAGAGCTCGAAGATTTCTTGGAGATGCAGCCCAACGACTTGATGGCCGGACGGCTGGCGAAGATCGAGGGGTTCATTCAGCGCGATCCCAGCGACGGGGCTCCTTCCACCCAGCGCACGGTGGCCTACCTGGGCTACGACGACCGCAATCTCTACTTCATCTTCGTCTGCTTCGATTCCGAGCCGGGTAAGGTTCGCGCCCGCATGGTGCGGCGCGAGGATACGGCGGGCGACGACGCGGTCGGCTTCCTGCTCGACACCTTCAATGACCAGCGCCGCGCCTATGTCTTCATCAGCAACCCCTTCGGAATCCAGTATGACGCGCTCGCCAACGAAGGCCAGGAGGTGGACGCCACCTTCGACACGGTTTGGCACTCGCGCGGCAAGCTCACGCCCCAGGGTTATGTCGTCTGGATCGCCATTCCCTTCAAGAGCCTGCGTTTCTCCCCCGACCCGGCGCAGACCTGGGGAATTCTGCTCGCCCGGACCATCCCGCGCGTGAATGAGAACACCTACTGGCCGCACTACTCCGCTCGCATCGAAGGCCGGATGAACCAGGCCGCCCTGCTGCAGGGGCTGCGGGACATCTCGCCGGGCCGCAACTTCCAGTTCATCCCTTACGGGCTGTTCCGTTCCTTCCGCGCGCCCGACTTCCGCGATCCCGCGCAGCCGCGCTTCGTGCGCGACCGCGCCGACCCCGATGTCGGCGTGGACGCCAAGTTCGTCTTCAAAGACCAGTTGGTGCTCGACGTGGCCGTCAACCCCGACTTCAGCCAGGTGGAGTCAGACGAGCCGCAGGTCACCGTCAACCAGCGCTTCGAAGTGTTTTTCCCCGAGAAGCGCCCCTTTTTCTTGGAAAACGCCAACTACTTCGCCACGCCGATCAATTTGCTCTTCACCCGGCGGGTACTCGACCCGCAGTTCGGCGTGCGCCTGACGGGCAAGGTGGGGTCGTATGCGCTGGGCGGGTTCTTGATCGACGATGAGGGCCCGGGCCGGAGCGTGCCCCCTGGCGACCCGCTCTTCGGAAAGCGTGCCCTCTTCGGCATCGTCCGCGTCAACCGCGACATCTTCCGGCAGTCCACCCTGGGAATGATTTTCACCGCCCGGGAATTCGAAGGGAGCTCGAACCGCGTGGGCGGCGTGGACAGCCGGCTGAAGTTCGGCCAGAACTGGGTGGCGAACTTGCAGGCGGTGGCGAGCTCGACACAGCAATTGGGTGGGACGCGCCTGGGCGGGCCGGCCTATGACGCCGAGCTGCGCCGCAGCGGGCGCAAGCTCAACTACCAGCTCGAATACAACGACCGCAGCCCGGGCTTCCGCACCGAGCCGGGCTTCCTGCTGCGCCCCGACATCCGCCGTCTGGGCCAGACCCTCAGTTACCGCTTCCGGCCCGAGGGGCGCTGGCTGATCTCCTGGGGGCCGGACTTCTTCTACAGCCACGTCTGGGATCACTCGGGGCTGCGGCTCGACTGGGTGTCCGACACCGCCGTCTATGCCGAGTTGACGGGCCAGACGCTGGTGGGCGTTGGCTATAACAATCAGCGCGAGCGCCTCCGCCCGCAGGATTTTCCCGTCCTGTCCGCCCCGCAGGACTTCAACCGCAAGCATTTTGGCGTGCTTGCCCAAACCAGTTATTTCCGGCAGGTGTCAGTGACTGCCGTGGGGCGTTGGGGCCAGCGCATCAACTTCTTCCCTCAGGCCGGCCAGCCACCGGTGCTGGCGGACTGGAATGATCTCACCTTCCAGCTCACGCTGCGCCCGCTTACCCAGTTGCGGATTGACAACACCTACCTGTTGACCCGGCTGCGCGACCGCGCCAGCGGCACGGCCATCCTCAACGACCACATCCTGCGCTCGAAGATCAATTGGCAGTTCACCCGCGAGCTGTCCCTGCGGGTCATCCTCCAGTACAACGCCACGGTGACCAACTGCACGCTGGCGGGTCCCCCTGTGCCACCGAATTGCGCCCTCACCAGCCTGCCCACAGCCAAGAACTTCAATGCCGACGTTCTGGTGACTTACCTGTTGAATCCTTGGACGGCGCTCTACGTCGGCTACAACTCCAACCTCCAGAACTTCGATCCGGCGCTGGCGCAGGTCAACCCGCCCTCCGACCTGAGCCTGGTGCGCCCCCGCAACGACTTCATCAACGACGCCAAACAATTCTTCGTCAAATTCTCCTACCTCCTCCGCTTCTAATTCTGCTCCCGCGTTCGAGCCCACTTTCGGTTTGTTTTCGCCCACACAGGATGGCGGAAAAAATTTATCTCTTTTACTTTCAATTGGGTACTGATGTGCGCCCCTTTGTTCCCGCCACACGAAGCTATCACCTTTGTTTTCAGAGAGTTGTAGCGCCCGCCGCCAACTGCTAAGAACCTTGTTTTCAATAAGTTGGCCGGAACAACCACGAGTATATAGAGAGACCTGTGAACGAGTTCCCCATAGCTGCCGCGCACTCCGATGAGGTCTAACTGGGTGTTTTGGCGCACTCAGTCCAAACTGGGTGTTTTGGCGCAACGCCAAAGCCTAACCGCTTTGGCCTCAAGAACTTAGCGCCGGATGCCACTACTTTAGTGGAGGGGTACCGAACCGAGACCCCCAGGAGGAAGCCGATGTACCACGAGGAGGAGACGCCAATGTTGACCATAAGCGAAGCAATCGAGGTAATTCAGAATGCGAAGATGATCGAGGTGCCGTACACCACACGGAAAGGCTGTCATGGGCTTCAACGCGTGGTCGAAACAGATGAGTACTGGGTGAAGCTGTGCATTAGCGAGAAGCCCGTGAAGGCCTGGATTGACCGACTGCTGGAAGAAGCCTGCCAAGACGAACAGTAAACCGACACGCTTTTCCATCGCAGAACGCCACCTCAGGGGCTAAAGCCCAAAAGAGTAATAGGCCGGAATTAAGTCAACCCTAAAGGGTTGACCCGCCGAGCGTGGTGCTCTTGTAGGATTTCTTGGCGGGTCGCCCCTTCAGGGGCGACAAACAGGCTTTCCTCTTCCAAGGGCTTTAGCCCCTGAGGAATTCCTATCTGATTCCTCTTTCGTCGAGGGCGTGAATGTTCAGGTGACCGTGATCAGGGGGGAGGATTTGGCGGTGACTTCGCCGATGACGACGCCGCGGCAGTGATGGCGGGCCAGCGCCTGCTGGGCGCGCATGGTGACGTCGGCGGCCAGCGCGACCAGGAAGCCGCCGGAGGTTTGCGGGTCGTAGAGCAGGTTCTGGATGTCGGGTGAGATGTTCGGGGCGAACTGGACGCAGTCCGCGAGGAAGTCGCGGTTGGCCTTCAGCCCGCCGGCCAGATGCCCAGCGTGAGCGGCATCGAGTGCCCCGGGGAGGAACTCAATCTGACTGCACTCAAGGTGGAGGCTGACCGTGCTCCCGAGGGCCAGCTCGCGCGCGTGGCCGAGCAGGCCGTAGCCGGTGATGTCGGTAACGGCGTGGACGGCCTCGCCCAGCTCGCTCAGGGCCTCGACGGCGTCGCGGTTCAGTTGCAGCATCGCGCGGACGGCCGCCGCCACCCAGTCGGGCTTGGCGGCGCCTTTCTTGAGCGCAGTGGTGATGACGCCGGTGCCGAGCGGCTTGGTGAGCAGCAGCCGGTCGCCCGGACGCGCCCCGCCGATGGTCCGGATTTTCTTCGGGTGGATGAGGCCGGTCACGGCGTAGCCGAACTTGATTTCCTCATCGCGGACCGAGTGCCCGCCGACAACCGTGCAGTCGGCTTCCGCCATCTTGGCGTGGCCACCGGCGAGAATCTGCTCGAGGAGAGCGGTGTCGCCTTTTTCCGGAAAGCAGACGAGCGAGAGCGCCGACAGAGGCTTGCCGCCCATCGCATAGACGTCGCTCAACGCATTGGCAGCGGCGATCTGGCCGTAGGTGTAGGGGTCGTCCACGATGGGGGTAAAGAAGTCCACCGTCTGCACCAGCGCCAGCTCGTCGGTGAGACGATACACCCCGGCGTCGTCGTGGGTGTCGTAGCCCACGAGCAGGTTCGGATCCGTGGACCGCGGGAGCTTGGCCAAAATCGAGTCCAGCACCGCCGGACTCAACTTGGACGCTCAACCCGCAGCTTTGGCAGCAGCGGTCAGCTTGACCGCCGGCTCAGCCATTCTTTCCTCCTCTGAGTACGCGCGTGCCCCGGAGCGGCCATTATAGCGCCGATGTCTTGGTGATAATCGGCCGGATTCGATGGCGGCCTTTATGTCAGCCGACGATGTGCTCGGAGACTTGCTCGAGCAGCTTGGTCAGCTTCTTGCGGCTGGCGGGTTTCAGCGAGGTGAACTCCAGCCCCATGCCCACTCCCTCGCGGACGTTGCGGACGATGGCACGGGCGTCAATCAGAGGTTTCTTGGGTGGAATCTTCAGCGTGACCTCGGCGCCGCGCGGCAGGTGGCCGGACGATTCGAGGAAGACGCCGCTGTCGCTGACGTTGCTGGTGCGGCCGCGAATGCTGGTGCGGCCGTCGAGCGAGCTGACCTGGGCTTCCTCGCTCCAGAGGTAGCGGGCATGGCGGCGGCGGCCGTCGTAGGCCTTC
>Ga0209172_10004134_pt1 | contig 20363 bp, 25 predicted proteins | sample LarsenN4metaG_FD_184113 | JGI IMG/M metagenome (GOLD analysis project Ga0209172, IMG submission 184113) | Hot spring sediment bacterial and archeal communities from British Columbia, Canada, to study Microbial Dark Matter (Phase II) - Larsen... ... | reverse complement strand
GCCGCACGCTGCCCTCCGAGGGCAGCGCGCCGCCGCTCCTTGCATCGATTTCAGTCATGACAAAAAAGAACGCCGGCGAACTCGAAAGCTCCCGGCGTTCGACCGACATTTACCACACCTGGTCGTCTACACCCAGATCGGGTACCGGATGCTGTTGCGGCACCGGTCGACCTATTGGCGGCTGCCACAAGGCAGTCTGCCTGACCGGCTCGAGCGTGGGGGGCCCCGCCGGTCAGCGACCCCGCGTCTGAGTGGTCCCGGTAGTCGGCACCCGGGTTCTCTGAAGCGGCGCGAGGCAATTTCATTTTTACGCCTCCCTCACGACACCCGCTTTGATCTTGGTCAAACTTCCCTCAGTCTGCCCGGATGCCGTGCTCGCGCACGACCTTCCCCCAGCGCTCGATCTCGCGCACGAGGAACTTCTGCTGCGCCTCGGGCGTGCTCACCACGAGGTCCATTCCGAGCGTCTCCGCGAGCTGCTTGCGCAGGTCCGGCTGGTTGAAAACCTTCACCAACTCGGCGTGGAACTTGTCCACGACCGGCTTGGGCACGCCCGCCGGCGCGAATATCCCCCACCAGGCGAGCGCCGAGAAGCCGGGGAAGCCCTGCTCCGAAAGCGCCGGCACGTCGGGCATGGCATGCGAGCGCTTGTCGCCCGTGACGGCGATCGCGCGGAGCCGCCCCGCTTTCACGTGCGGCGTCAGCACCGCGACCGAGGCGATGCCGCTCTCGACGTGGCCCGCCATCGCATCTACCGTCAACGGCCCGCCGCCCTTGTACGGCACGTGCACCACCTTGAAGCCGCCCGACTGCTGCAGGAGCGTCATCGTGAGATGCCCGAGGCTGCCGCTGCCGATCGAGCCGTAGGTCACCGCATCGGGCTTCGCCTTTGCCGCCTTGATGAGATCGCCGAAGCTCTTGTAGGGCTTGCCGGGCTGGGTCACGACCGCCATCGGCGCGGTGCCGACCAGCATCACGCCCGCGAGGTCCTTCACCGTGTCGAACGGCAGGTTCGGGATCAGCGTCGGATTGACCGCGTGCGTGTCGAAGACGAACAGCCACGTGTAGCCGTCCGCCGCCGCCTTGGCGGCGATTCCGGCGCCGATCGAGCCCGAGCCGCCCGGCCGGTTGTCCACGACAAAGCGCTGCCCCAGCGCCGCGTCGAGCCTTCCCCCCACCTGGCGCGCGAGCGGGTCCACTGATCCCCCCGGCGGGAACGGCACGATGAACCTCACCGGCCTCGTCGGCCAGTCGGCCTTCTGGGCAAACGCGGGCAGCGCCGCCAGCAAGGCGACCGCGGCAATCGCCGCGCGACAAAAAGCGACGTAGTAACGGATCACGATTCCCCCTTTTTTCGTCCCGGTCCCCACCCCCGCTTTTACCTCGGGAGTTTGTCGGGGCGAGGGCTCACAAACGCCTAGGCTTCGACCACCCGGGAGAGCATGTAGCGCAGGCACTCCTCGATCGCAGTGGCAGAGAGCTCCGCACCCGCTCGCGGCGTGAGCGTCAGAAACACCGTGCCTTCGACCGCCCGTGAGTCCATCGTTCCAATGTTCATGCACTCGCCGGAGGGGCAGGCCCAGGCGCTCTTCCGGCACTCGCGCACCGCTTCGAGCACGGCCTGCTCCCGCCCCGCCAGGTTCTCGATCCGGACGTTGAGGCCGCCGTCCTGCCTGTCGACGTGGAATTTCATATGACCTCCTCGCCCGTGGAGCGGCAGCTTGCCTGTCCGTTCCAACGCGCGTGCCCAAAACGCGCCCGCCTGGGGCCTGGGTCGCGTTTTGGCAAATTATACGACCGCCGACCCCCTCTTGCGCGCCTTGTCGATCCGCGGCGGCTTGGCGCACTTCGGGGATAAGCGGGCTCTCACGGGCGGGGATCGACAAAGGGGGGCAACAATGCGGACCAAAGCGCAGGAAATCGCTGGTTTCGTCGCGTGCGCGCCGTGCCTGTGGGGCGACTGGGCGGCCACGGCATACGGGCAGGCGAAATATCCGACCCGCCCGATCCGCGTGATCGTGCCGTTCGCTCCCGGGGGCGGCAGCGACGTGCGCGCGCTACGCGGGCCCGCGGCTCTCCGACCGGCTCGGCCAGCCGGTGGTCTGGGAAACCGGCCGGCCGCTTCCGGCATCGTCGGGGCGGATCTCGTCGCCAAGGCCGCGCCCGATGGCTACGCGCCGCTGCTGGTGTTCTCGACCCGCGCGCAGAGCGCGCAGCTTTTTTCCAAGCTGCCCTTCGATCCGATCAAGGATTTCGCGCCGATCACGCTGGTGATCTCGACGCCGCTCGGGATGCTGCTGCATCCCGCCGTTCCGGCGAAAACGGCGAAGGAGTTCATCGCCTACGTCAAGGCCAACCCGGGCAAGCTCTACTACGGCTCATCGGGACCGTCGCGAAGGTCATCCGGGCCGAGGCGGAGAAGTGGGGGGCGATCGGCGAGAAGCTCGGCGTCAAGCTGGACCTCAGTCCAGCTTGACCAAGAAAGTGACGAAAAATGGTGACGAAAGGAACCGAACGCCGATGAGGCGCACCTTGCAGCCGCGAGCGAAGCGCTGCAGGCACTGCGCCGCCGCGCGCCGGATGACAGCCGCCTCGTCGGCCGGCGCTTGAGCTCGATCGCCGCGAAGAACGCGTCCATGTCCGCGTGCATGATCGGCCGCGGCATGCGCGCCTCAGCGCCCGCAGCGTGCCGCGAGCCAGGCGCGCACCTCGTCGGGAAGGGCGTCCCGGTTGGCGCGCGTCACCTCGAGCACGCGCGCGTCGGCGCGGCGCTTGACCTCGGCGATGAAGCCGGCACCCTTGCGCGCCACGGTCGCGACGACGGTCACCCGGGCCTCGAGCAGGCGCCGCATCGCCTCAACGAACGCCGGTGAGAGGCACTCCATCTTGCCGATCTCGTCCACGAGGTAAACGTCCACCCCGGCGCGCGGGGCGAGCAGGCGAGCGGCCGCGGCGTCGACCGCGGCGACGTCCACGCCGTACTTCCCGACGCGCGGGCCGTGCAGCCCGACGTGCGCGAGCGTCGCGCGCGAGCCGTCAAAGCCGATCAGCGCGAAGCCTTCGCGGCTGCCCGTGCGGGCCCGGGTCTCCGCGGTGTAGAAGCCTGCGGGCCGCAGCGCGCCGAGCCGTTCGGCGACGCGCCGGATGACCGTCGTCTTGCCGACGCCGGGCGCACCCGTGAGGAGCAGGCAGGAGACGGCCTTGTCCGCGGAGCTCACGAGTGCGGGCTTGCGGCCATCGCGCTTCGCGCCAGGGCGTCCGCCGCGCGGTTGTGCCGCCGCGGCAGCGCCCGCAATGAAAACCGCTGGAGCTCCGCGCCCAGCCCGCGGATCACGGAGAGCCTGTCATCGTCGCGTCGTTCGTTCCACAGCGCGACGAGCGCGCGGTTGTCGGTGTAGACGCACAGGCGCCGTTCGCCGCGCTCGATCGCCGCGCGCATGACCGCCGCCAGCGCGGCGAGCTCGGCTCCCAGGGCGTCGTGCTCGCCGATCGCGCGGCTGATGCGCGCAACGATCGCGCCCGGTGCGTCCCTGACGATGCCGCCGATGCCGGCGGCGAGGCGCGAGCCGACCCGCGTGCTCGAGCCGTCGCACCAGGCGCAGGCCCAGCCGCGCGGGGCGCGCGAGGCGTAGAGCGCGAGGATCAGCCCGTCGCGCGCGGCTTGCAGGCGCCGGCCCTCACGGGGGTGCCGCTTGCCGAGCCGTGTCGCGCGCCGCCAGATCCGTTCCGCGAACTCGGGAGCGGAGCTGGCGCGGGCAAGCTGCAGGAGCCGTTGCCGGTGCGCCGGCGAGGGAGCGGCGAGCGCCTCATCGATCGCATCGTTCACCTGCCCGGCTTCACGCCTGCTCGTCGGAGAGCTCATTTCCCCGCCCCCTCACGCGCACGAAGGGGGTGCGCTTGGTGAGCTCCCGCAGCCTCCGGGCGCCCACGCAAGTGCAGGCGGAGCGCACGGTCCTGCCGCACGCGAGCAGGCCGTGGTTGCACAGGATCATCGTCATGCCACCGCCGAGCTCGCGCACGAGTCGCTCCTGCTCCTCCAGGTCGAGCGCGACGCCCTCGTAATCGTGGCAGGCGACGTTGCCCGTGAGGCGCATCGCGTGCTGGGAGATCGGCAGCAGCCCCTGCTCCCGCGCCGAGACCGCGGCGCCGGCGGCGGTATGCGGAAATGCGCCGCGAGGCGGCAGCACGCGGCGAGGTTGACGCGCACATCCCGCTCTTCGGCGCTCATCACTCGTCACTTTTTCCCGAGTCCAATGGACTCGATGAACTCCTGCCGCCCGGCCCGCTCTTCGGCGAGATATTTCGTGAACTCGGCGCTGCCCATCCAGCGGTCCTCGTACATGTTCTTCTGCGAGTAGTCGCGCCACAAGGCGCTCTTGTGCACCTTCTCGAGCAGCGCTTCCATGGCGGCGGCCGCCTCCTTCGGCACCCCGGCGGGCATGACGAAGCCGCGGCCCGTGCCGATCTGCACCTTGTAACCGAGCTCGCTCAGCGTCGGCACGTCGGGCAGCGCGGGCATGCGCTTTTCGGTCGTTACCGCGAGCACCCGCATCTTGTTCGCCTCGATATGCGCCCACGCCTCGCTCACGTTCTCGGTGGAGAAAGGCACGTGGCCGCCCAGCACCGCCAGCACCGCTTCGGAGCCGGCCTTGAACGTGACGAACTTGAACTTCGCGCCGGTCTCGCGCTCGATGCGCCAGAGCGCTATCCGCCCGGTGCCGGTGGCCGAGGTGACGGCGGACACGATCGCTTCGGGCTGCCTCTTCGCGTCGTCAATCAGCTCCTTGAAGGTCTTGTACTTGGAATCGGCGTGGACCATCACCCCCTGCGGGTCGCGCGCGAAGAATGCGAGCGGCGTGAAGTGCTCGGGCCCCAGCTCGAGGTCGGTGCGCGCGGCCGCCGTGAGGAACGAGCCGGTCGCGATCGCGAGCACGGTATGCGGATCGCCGCGCTTGCCCTTGACGTAGGTGAAGGCCACCACGCCGCTGCCGCCGGGGCGGTTCTGGACGACGAGCGGCTGCGAGACCAGCTTCTCCCGGTTCATGATCTCGGTCACCAGGCGCGCGAAGACATCGGTGCCCCCGCCCGGGTTGACGTGCACGACGAACTCGATCGGCTTGGAAGGATACGGCTGCGCGAAAACCGCGGCCGCGAGGCCCGCGGCCAGGAACGCCACCGCCAGACGATACGGAAACCGGCTTGCACTCATGATTCCCTCCTCTCTCCTGATGAAGCGTAACCGGCGTCAGCTTCGGCCTGCGGCGGGGCGCCGTCAAGCGGCTCTTTCCGGAGGCCGCGTGTTCTGTCCAGTCGATCGGCGTGAAGGCCGGGCGAGCCCGAAAACTAATTCTCCTCGAAGACGTCGTTCGTCTGCCCCCGCACGCGCACGAAGGTGGTGCGCTTGGTGAGCTCCCGCAGCCTCCGGGCGCCCACGTAGGTGCACGCCGAGCGCAACCCGCCCAGAATCTCCTGCACGGTGTTCGCGACCGGCCCGCGGTCCTCCACCAGGATCTCCTTGCCCTCCGAGGCGCGGTACCCGGCGACACCGCCTGCGTACTTCTCCATCGCGGTGCGCGAGCTCATCCCGTAGAAGCGCTGGTAGCGCTTGCCGTCCTGTTCGACCAGCTCGCCCCCGCATTCCGCGTGGCCGGCGAGCATCCCGCCCAGCATCACGAAGTCCGCTCCCCCGCCGAACGCCTTGGCGACGTCGCCGGGCGCGCTGCAGCCGCCGTCGGCGCAGATCCGGCCGTCGAGCCCGTGCGCCGCATCCGCGCACTCGATCACTGCCGAGAGCTGCGGGTAGCCCACGCCGGTCATGCTGCGCGTGGTGCACACCGAGCCCGAGCCGATGCCGACCTTCACGATGTCCACGCCGCAAAGAATGAGCTCCTCGGTCATCTCGCCGGTCACGACATTGCCGGCCATGATCGTGATCTTCGGATGGCCCTGCCGGAACTTCTCGACGAACTGCACGAAGCCCTCCGAGTATCCGTTGGCGACATCGATGCACACGTACTCGATCGCGTCGCCCGCGCGCTCGGTGACGCGCTCGAACTTCTCCTGGTCGGCCCGGGTGATGCCCATCGAATAGAACGCGCTCGACTTCACCTTGAGCGAGCGGAAGAATTCGACGAGCTCATCCGCGCGGTAGTGCTTGTGCAGCGCCACCGAGAGATCGAACGGCGCCAGCGCGCGCGCCATCTCGAAGGTGCCGACGGTGTCCATGTTCGCGGCGATGATCGGCACCCCGCGGTACTTGCGCTGCGAATGCCGGAAGGTGAACTCGCGGTGGATGTCCACTTCCGCGCGCGAGGGCAGCGCCGAGCGCTTGGGGCGGATCAGCACGTCGCAGAAGTCGAGCTTGATGTCGCGGTCGATGTGCATGGCGCGGGCCGAGCCTTTGAGCTATACAGTTTAATAGCCTGTGCCTCAGGGGGATAGGAGACAATACCGCCGATGGCGAGGTCGCTCTCGGCCGGGGTCGTTCCCGCGCGCCGCACCGCCGCGCGCTGGCGGCTGCTCGTCCTCCGCGCCTATCGCAACTGGGATTTCCCGAAAGGCCGGGTCGAGCCGGGCGAGGATCCGCTCGCCGCGGCGCTGCGCGAAGCGGAGGAGGAAACGGGCCTCACCGATCTCGCGCTTGCTTTCGGCAGGGGCTTCCGCGAGACCGCGCCCTACGCGGGCGGCAAGGTCGCGCGCTACTACCTCGCGGTGACCGCGACCGAGGCGATCACGCTGCCCCTCTCCAAAGAGCTCGGCCGCCCCGAGCACCACGAATGGCGCTGGGTCACCTTCGAGCAAGCCGGGCGGCTGCTTCCGCCGCGCCACGCCCCGGTGCTCGCGTGGGCAAGGAAGATCCTGAGGGAGGAGGGATGAGGGGCGCTTCCAAGTTCCAGGTTCAAAGTTCCAGGTCGAGAGCTCGCGGCCCAGGGTTCGAACCTTGAACCCTGAACATTGAACCTTGAACGTTGAACCTTGAACGAAGCCCTGGTCACTTCGTCACTTGCCACGGTTTCAGGGCGTAGACCTCGTCGAAGCGGCGCTCCAGCTCGGGGTGGGTGCCGCGGAACTGGTCCACCACCTCCTTCGCCCAGTCGAAGTACTGCTGCCGGCGCTCCAGTCCCCAGTTCGCCGGGGGGTGGGCCGCCATGTCGCGCAGGTTGCAGATCTTGTCGGCGAGCTTCACGAGCTTCGCCTTGTCGCTGGCATAGCGGGCGCGCGCCACCTGCAGGCGCTTGCGCACCTTCCATTTCATCCATTTCACGTCGGTCACTTCCAGCACCACGTCGGCCACTTCGTCGCCGAACTCCCCGCGCAGCTCCTGCCAGGTGGTCTCGGTGTCCTCGATCGTGTCGTGCAGCAGCGCCGCCGCGATCACCACCGGGTCGGTCACGGCGCCCTCGTGCCAGAGGACGTTCGCGAGCGCGATCGGGTGGTTGATGTAGGGCGAGGCGACCTTGTCCTTGCGCCGCTGGTTGCGGTGCTTGCGCGCGGCGAACTCGAGCGCCTTCAGGATCAGCGCGATCCCGGCCTTGTCATTCAGGATCTGGCGTCGGGCGGCGCTCATCGCACAACATCGAACCTTGAGCTTTGAACCTGGAACAAGACTCCCGCGCGCAGCGCCGCCACGACGGGCTCGAACGCCTGGAGCATCTCCCCCGTCCAGCGGTTCCCCCCGCCCGGGCGTTCAGCGTGAGCGTGCCGATCCCGCCTTCGCGGCCGACGGGGACGGCGAAATTCCCCGCGCCGTCAGCCATCGCGGGTGGCGCCGGCAGGGGTGGAAGAGAATGGAAGTGGAACGCGGCACGGCGCGACGCGGGGCTGATCGCCCGTTTTGCGCGCCCCGCGCCGCCAGCTCAGAGCGCCTTCAGACTGTCGGCCGATGTCTTGCCGTCCTTGCCGCGCACGAGCTCGAACTGGACCTTCTGCCCCTCCGCGAGCGTGGCCAGGCCCGCGCGCTCCACGGCGGTGATGTGCACGAACACGTCCTTCGAGCCGTCGTCCGGCTGAATGAAGCCATAACCCTTCGTCTTGTTGAACCACTTCACTGTTCCAGTAGGCACGAGAATCTCCTGTAGATGAGCAAACGTAATCGGCCGGCCTGACCCGTCTTCCGGTGCAGGATGACACAGGCAAAGTCTAATGCATCGCGCCCGGGACCGCGACTGCCGGCGAAATACCGCCTTTCGCGCCGCTTTCCGATTCCCGCCGTGAACCGGCCGCCTCGCCCTCGCGCGTCACGCCTCATTTCACGGCCAGGGGATTGATCGGCGAGCCGACCGCGCCGGTGATCGGCAGCGGCGGCCCGCAGAAAAGGAATTCGTACACGCGGTCCCGCATGCAGTCGTCGGCAAGGTCCTTCAGGTAGAAGATCTCGCCCATGGTGATGCCGATCATGGGAATGACGATCCAGTGCCAGGGCTGGAAGGCGTCGGTGCTCTCGTTGGGCCGGACTTCGCAGCCCCAGGTGTCGGAGCAGATCGCGGCGATTTCCTTCCCGTGGATCCACTCGCAGGTCTCGAAGCGCAGGCCCGGTGCGTCCCCCGCCGCATAGCCGCCCCAGTCGCCCTGCGCGAGGCAATGCTCCATCTGGCCGGTGCGCACGATCACGAAATCGCCGCGCCGCACCTCGACGCCCTGCGCCCTGGCGCACGCCTCGAGCTCGTCGTTGCCGATGCCGTAGCCGTCCTCCAGGTAGTCGCCGCCGCGGAACCGCGGGATGTCGAGGAGCACGCCGCGGCCGATCATGCGGCTGCGCGTCTTCTCGATGCCGTTCTTTTTCGCCCCGGTGGAATCGACCAGCCGCGCATCGTAGCCGTTCCACATCTTGTCGCCGTAGAAGATGTGGCCGAGGGCATCCCACTGCGTGCCGCATTGCAGCGGCATGCTGACCATGTCGTCGGCGTAGCGGATCCTGCCCTCGTCCTGCCGTCCCGCGACCGCGTCGGTGCCGGTCGCGAGCATGGTGTGGATGGGATTGAAGCGTCCGCCCCAACCCGTTCTCTGCGGACCGTTGGAGTTGAAGTCGAGCCCGAGCGCGAACGCTTTGCCCTTCTTCACGAGCGCGGCGGCCTTGACGATGTCCTCCGGCATGACGTAGTTGAGCGTGCCCAGCTCGTCATCGGGGCCCCATTTGCCCCAGTTCTTGCAGCGCTCGGCCATTGTCTCGATCGTGCGCAGCGTGACGTCCTGCCTGAGCGGCCTCTTCGGCACCATCTTCATCGGCGTTCCCCCCGTGGCTTGCGGCATGGCTTCGCCCTCCGTCGCGATAAGTGTAACCCGGATACGGGATGCGGGATGAGGGACAAGGGGCGGAGAGCCTACTGCCTTGGGCCTCATTCGTGATCCGTCACCCGGTGACGGATCACGCGCTCTTGAACTTCGTCGCGCGCGCGAAGAGGATTGCCGCGAAGGGGAGCGCGAGGCCGATCACGGCTGCCGCGATGAGGAGCAGGCCCACCTCGCTGTAGTCCGCAGGGACCTGGACCACGCCGCTCGCCGCGTCCTTCACCTCGCGGGTAACGGTGAAGACCTCGTTGAGATACCGGGTGCCGAGCTGGGATGCCGAGAGCGCGAGGTTGGTGAAGGACGCCATCACCGCGAAATAGGTCGCCTTGAGGTTCGCGGGCGCGGAGTTCGCGATCCAGGCGAGCATCGGGATCATCGCGATCTGCCCGAGCGGCGATGCCAGGGTGGTATTCACGAGCGCGATGAAGCGCGCATCGACCACGCCGCCCGTCAACGACGCCGTCCACTCGTGCATCCCGTAGTACATCCCGATGTAGGGAGCGCCCAGCACGAAGCCCGCGACCGTGAGGAAACCGATCACGTAGGCGATCGAGCGCTCGGCCATGAAGCGGCGGAAGAGGAACACGCCGAAGAGCGTGAGCACGCTGCCGATCAGATCCAGCACCGAGATGAATTGCTGGTCGAAGCCGAGCACGTCGATCATCCACCACGTGACCCCGGGGCCGGCGCCGGGCACGGCGCGGAAGATGAAGATCACCATCGCCGTGCCGACGAGCGTCGCGCGCGCCTCGGGCTCGAGCTCGCGCGTGAGCTTGCCGATGAGGAACGCGACGATCGCGAACGAGCCCGCGAAGATGATCTCCTGGTTGTAGCGGAAGTCGCCGAGCCCCATCGTGAGCGTGAAGGCGACGAAGAAGAGGCTCCCGCCGAGGATCCACCAGTTCGGCGCCGGCCGCTCCCCGGGCTCGGAGACGAGCGCTCGCACCTCGTCGCGACCGAGGCCCCGCGCGAGGAGACGGCGCTTCTCGCGCGCCTTCAGCAGCGCGGCCGCCGCCACGCCCAGCACCGAGATCGCGGGGATCGCGAGCGCCATGAGGTACAGCTCGAGGTAGATGCGCGCCTTGTCCGTCTCGGCGAGGCCCTGCACCCCGGAGAAGACGTAGATGTTGATGAGCGCGACCAGCACCGTGCCGCCGATGATCGCCACGCGCCCGAGCGTCTGCATGGTGGTGTGCATGAGCTTGCGGGTCTCGGGGTCGATCGGGCGGCCCTGCTCGTCCACCCGGGGCACGGCCTCGATCGTCATCGCGTCCGCGACCACGTCCTGGATCACGTAGCCGACCGGCGCCAGCAGCTCCGCGGTCACGTACCACGCCTTGACCGACATCACCGCCGCCATCGCCGCGCGCTCCGCGAGCAGCCCCACCATGATGAGCAGGCTCGCGGCTATCAGGCTCGCGCCGAGGTACACGAACAGTCTCTTCCAGCGCCACATGAGGTCCACGAGGTGCCCGAGCGGCATCTTGAGCGCCCACGGGATGCCGATCCAGAAGCCGAGCGCAGTGAGGAACGCGGCGGAGAGATCGAGGTAGTCCTTGACGAAGAAGATGCCGACGATGGCGGTCAGCCCCGAGATGCCGGCCGCCATGTAGACCATGAGCGGCGGCAGATACGACAGCCGCAGCTCGCGCCCCAGCTCGAGGATGTTGCGGTCTGTCCAGCGCAGCGCGGCGGCCAGCATGTGATGCGCGACTCGTGACTGGTGACTCGTGACTCGGTAATGGGTAATGGGCGAAGAGCCAGAGGACTTCAACGCATCACCCATCACCCATCACCCATCACCAACGACTCAGTTCGGCGGATAGGGCTTCCCGGCGCGGTAGAGCTTCAGCCGCTCCTGCGCATCCTTGTCCTTAGCGAACGCCGGGTCCTCGAGCGCCTTCATCTGCCACTTCACGGCGGCGGCAAAGTCCCCGGCGCGCGCGTATGCCGCCGCCAGCGTGTCGATGTGGCCGGGCTCCTTCCACTGGGTGAGCTCGCACGCCTGCAGGGCGAGCTCGACGGCGCGCTTGCCGTCGCGCAGCGCCGGGACCTTCGCCGTCGCGAGCAGCCACGCGAGCGAGTCGAGCGCGTCGTCGTCGCGCGGATCGAGCTTGGTCGCCTCGGTGTAGTCGCGGATCGCCTCCTCGTAGCGTCCCAGCTTGTCGTAGGCGCTCGCGCGGTTGGCGTAGGTGCTCGCCTCCCGCGGCTCGAGCCGGATCGCCTCGGTGTAATCCTTGATCGCCCGGTCGTACTGCTCGAGGTTCTCATACGCCGTGCCGCGGCTCGCCCAGGCGTCGGCGAACCCGGGCTCGAGCCGGATCGCCTCGGTGTAATCCTTGATCGCCCGCTCGTTCTGCCCGAGCTGCTGGTGCGAGACGCCGCGGTTGAAATAGGCGCGCGTGAATTTCGGGTCGAGGCGGATCGCCTCATCGAAGTGGCCGACCGCCTTCTGGTACGAACCGATCTTGCCCTCGATGAGGCCCCGGGTGAACGCCTCGATCGCGTCCGGGGGCTGCGCCGCGGCGAGAGCGGCCGCCATCATCGCCAGCAGGGGCAATATCCCACGCAAGATCCTCATGCCCCGCCCCGCTCGCACTTTCGACTTCATCCTTGCGCCTTCTGCCTTCGGTGAGCCCGCCGCAAGTATAGTCGAAGCGCGCCCACCCGGCGCCGCGGCCGGGAAGCATTGACCGGCTCGCCTTCGTGCGCTAACGTCGCGGGGCTTTGGCGATCGGCAGCGGAAGGGAGCATTCCCGTGCCAACTTATCCCGAATTCTCCGCGCGCGTCGTCGCCGTCACCGGCGCGGCGCAGGGCATCGGCGCCGCCACCGCCCGCGCCTTCGCGGCGCAGGGCGCGCGCGTCGCCCTTCTCGACATCGACGACAAGGGCGCGCGCGCGATCGCGAGTGAAATCGCCGCGGGACGCGCGTTCGCCGTGCGCGCCGACGTGACCGACGAGGCCTCCGTGGCGCAGGCGGTCTCGAAAACCGTCTCCGAGCTCGGCGGCATCGACGTGCTCGTCAACTGCGCGGGTGGCTACGGGCGCCTCGCGACCGTGGAGGACCTTGGCCTCGAGGAGTGGGATCGCACGGTGGCGCTCAACCTGCGCAGCGTGTTCCTCTGCTGCCGCGCGGCGATCCCGCACCTCAAGCGCTCGAAAGCCGGGCGCATCATCAACGTCGCCTCGATTTCCGGCCGCATGATCGCCTCCTCCACCTCCCCGGCCTACGCGGCTTCGAAAGCGGGGGTCATCCAGCTCACGCGCTTTCTCGCGCACCAGCTCGGGCCGCACAATATCACCGCGAATGCGGTGGCCCCGATCACCACGCTCACCCCGCGCGTCGCCGCGCTGCGCACGAAGGAGGACATCGAGCGCATCGCGTCCCAGGTGCCGCTCAGGCGCCTTGCGACCCCCGAGGACAGCGCGCAGGCGATGCTGTTTCTCGCCTCCGACGCCGCTTCCTATCTCAACGGCGTCACGCTCGACGTGAACGGCGGCCGGGTCATGATGTGAAGGATGGCGGCAGAAGGACGAAGGATGAAGGAAAAAAACCGTTACCCGGAGCCCTCCCTGCCTTCTGCCTTGGATGTTCCGCCTTCCGCCACGCCGCCGCTTTACTTCCCGGCCCGCTTCTCGCTAGATTAGTCGCAACCGCGGATACGGCAGCCTCCCTGTTCAAGACGCCCGAGCGTCCAAGCACTGCCCGGGCTCGCATAGCGCGTGCGCCAAGGAGTTTGTCGGAGCTAACCCCGACAAACTCCTTCAGCAGCCTGTGCGGACCCCGAGTCCGACAGGCTGCTAGGAGGTGCCGCTTGGGCCCGTCAATCTCGTTCCCTGGACTTCAATCGGCGATCGGGGCCGACCGCCCGCCGCTCGTCATAGACGTGCGCCGCCGGCCAGCCTTCGAATCCGCAACCGACATGATCTCGGGCGCCCTGCGGCGCGACCCGGAAGCCGTCGCCGCATGGGCGGCAGAGCTGCCCCGGGCGGCAAGCGTGGTCGTCTACTGCGCCCACGGGCACGAGTTGAGCCAGGGCGCCGCCCGCGCGCTCGCCGAGCGCGGCATCGTCGCGCAGTACCTCGAAGGCGGAATCGAGGAAGGCTGGAAGGCGCGCGGAGGAGCGCTCGACCGCAAGCCGCCCGGCGCAGCCACGCGCTGGGTGACCCGGGAGCGGCCGAAGATAGACCGCATCGCGTGCCCCTGGCTGCTCCGGCATTTTCGCCTGACCGATCCCGCGCTCGCGCGGCTCGCGGTGATCGTGCGCGGCGCAGACACGGCGCGGCTCGCGGCTGCGCCCCAGGCGGCGGGCCTCCACGCGATCTCGCTCGGGCTCGGCAGAATCTTCGCCGACGAGCACGAGATGCTCAGGCACGGCATGGTGCTGTACGCCGCGCTCTACGCGTGGTGCAAGGAAGGCCAGGACGAGCTGCGCACCTGGAATCCGGGCGCGTATCGTTGAACCTTGTTCGCATTCTCACGCGTTGAAGGGAGGCCGCGATCGAGGTGACTTCCGGGAGTGAGCCATGCGCTACGAAATCAAGCCGCTCGCGTGCGAGCCGGGAGGGCTGAAAGGGCTGTCCGAGAAGCTGATCGCGGCGAACTCGATGATCCTGCACGAGCTCCATTGTCTCGAGCAGCCCTGAAGCACGAATATCTTCGAAAGGCGCGGGTCGTGATTCGACCGGTGATGGCCCCGGGGTGTTGCGGCCTTGCCTCGACACAAATGGCCATTTATAATTTCAATATGGACATTTCGGTCACCGCGTTCAAGCAGCGCTGCCTGCAGATCATCCGCCGCGTCGAGAAAACCGGCCGCCCCGTTGCCATCACGCGCCGTGGCCGGGTGGTCGCGCGCCTTCAGCCCCCGCCGGCCGTCAAGGTGGGCGCGGGCCTGAAGCCGTGGGAGCAGTTGCGCGCGCTGGGCGGCCGCCTGCTCGCCGCACCGGGCGAGTCGGTGCTGCACGACGAGGACTTCGAGGCGTTGCGTTGAATGTCCTGCTCGACACCCATATCTGGGTGTGGTGGCTCACGCCCGGCTCTCCCCTGACACGCACCGAGCGCGGGGCGCTCGATGCCGCAGCCGAGCGGGGCGAGGTCTGTCTTGCGGCGATCAGCCTGTGGGAAGCGCAAAGGCTGTATGGCAAACGGCGCCTTGAGTTGCCGTTGCCTTTCTCCGACTGGCTCACGCGCGCGGCAGACAACCGGATGGTCTCGGTGATTCCGCTCGACGTGGAAACCGTGCTCGCCCTCGATTCGCTGCCGGATTCCTTTCATGGCGATCCGGCGGACCGGATGATCGTCGCAACCGCCAGGGCGCATGCCCTGCCGCTCGCGACCCGGGATACGAGGATACGCCGCTCGCGCATTGTCCGCCTCTGGAAACCCGGTCGGGGATCGTGACTGGCAGGAAACCATGGATACCTCGCTTTACCCCCGCTTCTCGGAAGCCGAATTCGCGCGAGGACACGGCGGGGCCGTTTCGCTCACCGATGCGGCTGTCGAGAACCTGGTCGCGCACGTGAAGCCGGGAATGCGCGAGTACCGGTTGGGCGCTCTCGTCGAGGCGGTCGGTCTCGCGAACGGCGGCCTGCCCCTCCTCTACTACATCTCTACTGGGGCTATTCCGGGCAGGCGCACCGGCCGATCTTCGTGCAGGCGCAGCCGAACGTGGTGACACCGGACGAGCGCGCGGGCGTGCAGCTGGGAAACCTCTTCCGCATCACCGAGGGCGGCGCGGAGTGCCTGCACCGGCTGCCGCTGCAGTACTTCGTCACGACGTGAGCGCTGACGAAGTACTGCAAGGATGAATCACGATCAAGGACGCAAAGACAGCGCCAAGGGCGGCATGCGGGGAGCAGCCCTGGTCATCCTTCATCCTTCTGCCTTGATTTTTCCCTCGGCCCCCACCCTTCCGCCTTCTGCCTTCACTTGAAGTAGGCCTTGGTCACGTACTGGTTGATCATGCGCTCGGTGTTGAAGAACGACCCGTTCAGCGCGATCGTGGCGCGCATGACCCGGATGAAACCGCCGCGGTTGCCGTAATAAAGAGGCAGCACCACGCGCTCGAGCTTGTCATAGAGCGAACGCGCGTCCGCGCTCCGGTCGTCCGGCGGGGACGCGTTGCCGTCACCGATCGCCCAACCTGTCACCCCTTCAATGCAACCCTCGACCCACCAGCCGTCGAGCACGCTGAAGGAGGGGACGCCATTGACCGCGGCTTTCATGCCGCTCGTGCCCGAGGCCTCGAGCGGCGGCTGCGGCGTGTTGAGCCAGACATCCGCGCCGGCGGTGAGGAGCTTCGCGAGCGCCATGTCGTATTCCGGGAGGTAGGCGACCCGGACGTTGCTTCCCGCCAGCGACTGGCGCGCGCGGAAGATGCGCTGGATGAGCTCCTTGCCGCCCTGATCGTGCGGATGCGCCTTGCCCGCGAACACGATCTGCAGCGGCCCGGCGCGCTCGGCGACCTCACGCAGCCGCGCGATGTCGGTGAAGACGAGATCCGCGCGCTTGTACTGCGTTGCGCGCCGCGCGAAGCCGAGCGTCAGCACGTCGAGATCGAAACCCGCGTTGGTCTGGCGGTTGACGTACTCCGCGAGCGCCCGCTTGTTCGCGCGGTGCGCTTCCCACACTTCCTGGTCGGGCAGGCCCACGGCGTAGCGCAGGCTCGGGTTGTCCTCGCGCCAGCCCGGGATGTGCCGGTCGAAGAGCTCCTGCATCGGGGCGGACGCCCACGTCGCGACGTGAATGCCGTTCGTGATCGAGTCGATCTCGTAGCGCGCGAACATGTGCCGCGAAACCTCGCGGTGCCGCTTCGCCACGCCGTTGATGTAGTGGCTGTGCACCAGCGCGAGATAGGTGAGGTTGAGCTCGCCCTCGTGGCAGAAGTCCCGCTCGAGCTCGCACAGGGGATCGGGCAGGCTGATCACGCGGTGCACGAGATCGAGCGGAAAGTGGTCGTGCCCGGCCGGAACCGGCGTGTGCGTGGTGAAGACGCAGAGCGGCCGGATCGCCTCGACGTGCCGGCGCGTCGCGGTCGCGGCACCCTCCTGCTGCACAAGCTCGTGCAGCAGCTCGAGCACGAGCAGGCTCGCGTGCCCTTCGTTCATGTGATAGCGGTTGAGGCTCGCGCAACCCAGGGCGCGCAGCATGCGCACCCCGCCAATGCCGAGGATCGCCTCCTGGGCGAGCCGGTACTGGGGATCGCCGCCGTAGAGATAGTAGGAGAGCCGCCGGTCGGGCTCGGCGTTCGCCTCAAGGTCGGTGTCGAGAAACAGCACGGGCACGACCTGGCCGTGAACGCCGGTGACGTCGTAGCGCCACGCCCGGACCTCGACGCTGCGGCCCTCGATCGAAACGGTCACCCGCTGCGGCAGCTCGCCGAGATAGTCGTCGACCCGCCAGGAAACCGGCTCCTCGGTCTGCCATCCGGTCTCGTCCAGCCGCTGGTGGAAGTAGCCTTTGCGCGCGAGCAGCGACACCGCCACCATGGGGAGCCCGATGTCGGCGGCGGAGCGTATGGTGTCGCCCGCAAGCACGCCGAGACCGCCGGCGTAGGTCGGCACGGCGCTTTGCAGGCCGATCTCCATCGAGAAGTAGGCGATGCGCGCATCAGTCAGCATGGGAACACGTCCGTCCCGGCCGCGCCCGCGTGATCGGGCCCGCTCGCTGGAAGCGGCCTCAAAAATAGCGACGGAATCACACGGAACGACACGGAACTGAGCCCGCCGATGCTCCTGTAATCATTCAGGAAATTCTGTGTGGTTCCGCGTGCTTCTGTGGTCGTAGTGGTATTTGAGACGGCTCCCATGATCCCGGTCCCTGCGTGCATCACGGGAGCAATCCTAGACGCTGTCGCGCACGGTTGCCTTGCGCTGTGTCAAACGCCCGCGAGCCCCGTGACGCGCCGCAGTCGCGCAGCCCGGGGCCCGGGGCATGACCGGATCCGCCCAGCAGCCTGTCAGACTTGACGTTCCGACAGGCTGCTAAAGGAGCGTGGGGGGACAAAGTCCGGCACACTCCTCGAGCGGCGCCACACTCCCGCTTGCGTTCCCCGGCGGCATCGGTCAGACTGATTTCACAAGAAGAAGGGGGCGCCCCGTCCCTTTCCCGTCAACCGGAGGAGAACCACCATGAGAACCGCAGCGGCAGCCGGCCTCGCGCTGGCAATCGCGCTCGTTCCTGCCGCAGTGCTGGGACAGGCCTATCCCACGAAGGCGATCCGCGTCGTCGTGCCGTTCCCGCCCGGGGGCACGTCCGACATCATCGGGCGCACGCTGGGGCAGAAACTCTCCGAGGCGTGGAAACAGCCGGTGATCATGGACAACCGCGCGGGCGTCGCGGGCAGCATCGGCGCGGCGATTGCGGCGAAATCGCCCCCCGACGGCTACACGCTGCTGGTCGGCAACGTGGGACCGGTGGCCATCAACAATCAGATCTACAAGGCGGTCGACTACGATCCGCTGAAGGACTTCACGCCAATCACGCTCGCTGTGACGGCGCCGCAGATCGTCGTGGTCCACCCGTCCGTGCCGGCCAGGACGTTCAGGGAGTTCAACGCGCTGGTCAAGCGGCACCGGGGCAAGATCAACTACGGCTCGAGCGGACCCGGCAGCATTTCGCACCTCTCGGCGGAGCTCTACAAGCGCATGACGAAGCAGGACATGCTGCACGTGCCGTTCAAGGGCTCGGCGCTGATCACGATCGCGCTGCTGTCGGGCGAGGTGGACGTCGTGTTCTCCGACATGGCGGTGGTGCTGCCGCACGTGCAGGCCGGCAAGCTGCGCGCGCTTGCGGTGACCGGGCCCAAGCCGACCCCGCTCGTTCCCGGGGTGCCCACCGTCGCGGAATCCGGCGTGCCGGGCTTCAACATGACCAGTTGGTGGGGCATGTTCGGGCCCGCTGGCCTGCCTCAGCCGATCGTGTCTCGGCTCAACGCGGAATTGACGCGCATTTTGAAGCTCCCCGACGTCCAGAAGACCTTCGCCACCCTCGGCGTGGACGCCGCGACCAGCACGCCGGAGGAGCTCGGAGCCCTCGTCAGGTCCGAGGTCCCCAAATACGCGAAGCTGATCGCGGAAATCGGCATCCCGAAGCAGTGATGAATGATGAATTGACGCTGACACGCTACAAGAAAAACGGCGCTGCCGATCCCGCAGCGCCGTTTTTTTGGTGATCGGCCCCTCGTCGGCCGCCACTCTGCATTCTGCGCTGATCACTGCGGTTGTATGTTCGCCTCTTTGATCAACTTCGCGAAGCGCACGTTCTCCGACCTGAGCAGCTTCATGAAGGCCCCGGGTGAGGAGCCCTCGATCGGGTCCGCGCCCCGGGTCAGGAAACGCTGCTTCGTCTGCGGATCGCGCACGACCGAACCGATGTCGGTCGCAAGCTTCCTGACGAGGCCCTTCGGGGTGCCCGCCGCCGGCGCCGCGAACACGAAGAAGTGCGTGCGCCCGAGAAAATCGCTCGCCGTGCCCGGCGGAAATGGCACCACGAGACGGATCGGCCGCGACGGAAACGTCTGCGCGGCGGTGGTCGCGGCGGCAAGCAATGCGGCGAGGCAGGCTGCTCCTGATACCCGCGGGAGACGCATGACCCCTCGTTCGCCTTCTGCCTTCTGCCTTCTGCCATCGCCCGTCAGGGCGTGGCGTCTCCCGATTCCACGATCACCTGCTCCACCTCGCCCACGCCGGGCGCGCGGCGGAAGGCCGCCGCTTCCTGGTACTCGGCCGACTGGTGGCATTTCACGGCCTGCTCGAGCGAGGGGAACTCGATCACCACGAAGCGGTGGTACTTGTCGGTGCCTTCCATGACCTGGTAGCGCCCGCCGCGCGCGAGCACCTTGCCGCCGTACCTCTTGATGATGGCGGGCACGCGGTCGGTGTATTTCTTGTACTCGACAGGATTGTTGATCTTGCAGCGGGCGATCCAGTAGGCGGCCATTTCGTTACCTCGTCAATCGTGAATCGTAAACCTGTCACCGGTCACCGGTCACTGATCCCGCCTTTGCGGCTACCTGCCGATGGCCATCCCGACCTCCGGCAGCCAGGTCGCGATCCCGGGGAAGACGGCGATCACCGCGGTCACCGCGAGCAGCGCGAGCCAGTAGGGAACGGATCCGCGGAAGATCTCCCCTACCGTAGCCTCCTGCGGCAGCGCCGCCTTGACCGTGAACACGAGGATGCCGAAGGGAGGCGTCAACAGTCCGGCTTCAATCGCGAGGATGCCCAGAACCGCAAACGCGAGGGGATCGAAACCGAGGGCCATCGCGATCGGTGCGAATACCGGCACGGTCAGCAGAATGATCGAAATCGAGTCTATCAGGCAGCCGAGCACGAACCAGATCGCTACCATGATCGCGAGCACGCCCAGGGGACCGAGGCCCGACGCGATGAATAGCTCCTTCGCCGCCGCGGTGAGCCCGGTCATTGACAGCACCCGCGAATAGAGCTGGGCGCAGAAGAGCAGGATCAGCAAGGGGGCAGAGGTGCGGCCGACCGAGAGCACGAGCTCGAACAGCTCCCTCGCCCGCAACCCCTTCCAGATCGCGAGCAGCAAGGCGAGCGCAGCGCCCACGCCCGCGCCCTCGGTCGGGGTGAAGAATCCGAGCCAGATGCCGCCGAGCGTCGCCGCCACGAGCGCGATTACGAGCAGCGTGCTGACGAAAACCTCCCGGAATTCGGCGCGCGTCATCTCCGTATCAGGCGGGGCCCCGGCATCGGATCTTTTCTTCCCCGCGCCCACGCGCTCGGGCGCGAGCCACGCCACGCTGAGGATGTAGGCGGAGTAGAACCCCACGAGGACGAAACCGGGGAAAATGCCGGCGATGAAGATCTTGCCGATCGCCTGTTCGGTCAGCACCCCCCACACGATCATCAGCACGGAGGGCGGAATCAGCATCCCGAGGCAGGCGCTGCCCGCGATGCAGCCGAGCGCGAACCTGGGCTCGTATCCGTGGCGCCTCATCTCCGGGTAGGCGATGCGCGAAAAAGCCGCCGCCGCCGCGATCGAGACCCCGGTCACGAACGCGAACACCGCGTTCGCAAACACGGTCGCGATCGCAAGACGCCCCGG
>Ga0209172_10004132_pt1 | contig 20370 bp, 18 predicted proteins | sample LarsenN4metaG_FD_184113 | JGI IMG/M metagenome (GOLD analysis project Ga0209172, IMG submission 184113) | Hot spring sediment bacterial and archeal communities from British Columbia, Canada, to study Microbial Dark Matter (Phase II) - Larsen... ... | reverse complement strand
TCATCATCCTCCCGTGGGATCGGGAGATCATCGTGGACGGGGAGTTCGTGATGCGGCCGGAGTACGCGGCAAGACTGCGGGAGCTCGGCCCGAGACAAATCGACTGATGATGCGAGAGGAAACTGCGTAAGGGGTGAGGGGTAAGGGGTACCCCTCACCCCTTACCCCTCCCGTCGTCCCGCCGTCACAGCACCGAGCTGTAGTCCCGCCCCTCGCTCATCGCCTGATAGACGGCTTCGAGCGCTTCCGGCTTCCCCAGCAGAAACCGGCAGCGCAGGTGCTGGGCGCTACGGCATTCGACTTCCATCACCGAGACCGTTTGCTGCGCGAGGGCGCCCATGAAACCGGCGAGCAGGCCCGCCGTGAGGTGGCACGACGGGTAGGGCGCCTGGGCCTGCGGATCGGCCTCGGCCCACTCGGCGGTGTCCATGGCGATGCCTACGGCACCGACGCGGTTCATCGAGATCGGGCCCCAGCCCAGCGCCTGGAAGAAATCCGACAGAACGCCGCTCAGCGCGCTGGCCGCGATCGCGCCGGGGTCATCCAGGCCGGTGGTGGCCTTGAGCCAGCGTCGGAAACACTGGTAGACGTCGCGGCCCGCCGCGTGTCCCGCCTCCTGCAACCGCTCGGCCGCTTGATCGCCGAGGCAAGCCTGCAAGGCCTGACGCAGCGCGTGGAGGCCGCTTCGCCCGAGCCCGACCGTATCGCCGTTCAGCTCCACTGCGCCCGCCATGCACGCCAGGCCGGTTGAGGTTGCGCCAAGTTAGGGACGCCGCCCGAGACGACGCAAGAGTTCGGCTTCCTCGATTGCGGGCACGCCCAGTTCTGTGGCGCGGGCGAGCTTGCTCCCGGGATCACTGCCGGTGACGACGGCGGTGGTCTTCTTCGAGACACTGGAGACCACCCGCCCGCCGGCCCGCTCGATCAGCTCTTGGGCCTCGGCGCGTGACAGGGTCGGCAGCGTCCCGGTGATCACGTACGTCTGGCCCGCGAGCGCTCCGACGCCTTCGGCGGCGATCGGCTCCTTCATGTTCACGCCCAGGTTCGCGAGCCGTCGCACCAATCGCCGCTGTCGCTCGTCGGCGAAGAAGGCGACCACCGCCTCGGCGATGACCGGACCGATCCCATGGACCGCGCTGATGTCTTCCACCGTAGCCGCGGCCAGCCGGTCCATGCTGCGGAAGTGCCGCGCCAGCACCCGGGCTCCTTGCAAGCCCACGTGGGGCGGCCCCAGCGCGAAGAGCAGGGTGGAAAGCGGCCGGTCCCGCGAGGCGTCGATCGCGGCCACCAACTGGCTGGCGGACTTTTCGGCGAAGCCTTCCAGCGCGAGGAGCTTGGTCTCGTCGAGCTGCTTCCGATCGTACAGGTCGGCCACGTCCTCGATCAGGCCGGCGGCGATGAGCGCTCTCACTCGCTCATAGCCCAGGCCGCGGATGTCCATGGCGCCGCGCGAGGCGAAGTGCACCACGCTCTCCAGCACTCGGCCGGGACAGGCCACGTTGGGACAGTAGACCATCACCTCGTCCGGCGGCTGCACCACCCGGGTGTGGCAGACCGGGCAGCGCTCGGGGCGACGGAACGGGCGCTCCTCGCCGGTGCGCCGCTCCCGCACCGGACCCAGCACCTGGGGAATGACCTCGCCGGCCCGGGTGACCTCCACCCAATCCCCGACTCGGATGTCCTTGGCCTCGATGAGATCGAAGTTGTGGAGCGTGGCGTTGGAGACCGTGACGCCGGTGACCTCCACCGGCTCGAGCACGGCGAACGGGTTGAGGCTGCCGGTGCGGCCCACGTTGATCTGGATGTCCAGCAGCTTCGTCACCGCGACTTCAGGGGCGAACTTGCGGGCGACGGCCCAGCGCGGCTCCCGGTCCCCCACCACGCCCAGCTCGGCGTGGAGCGCCAGCCGGTTCACCTTGACCACGACGCCGTCGGCGCCGTAATCGAGCCCATCCAGCAGGGTCTCCAGTTTGGCGATCGCTCGATGGGCCTCCGAGAGGTCCGGCACCAGCTGATGGTGCGGCTCCACCGGGAACCCCCAGGCCACCAGCTGCTCCAGGAGCCCGTGCTGGGTCTGGACGGGGAGCCTCGCCGCCGGCACCTCGACGTGGAAGCAAAACAGCTTCAAGCCCCGTTCGCGGGTGATCTTGGAGTCCAGCTGGCGCAGGGCGCCCGCCGCCGCGTTCCGGGGATTGGCGAAGGGCGGCTCGCCCCTGGCTTCCCGTTCCCGGTTCAGTTGCTCGAAGCGGGACTTGGGTAGGTACACCTCGCCCCGGACCTCCATCACCGCCGGCCACCCCGTCCCCTGCAACCTGAGCGGGATGTCGAGCACGGTGCGGAGATTCGCCGTGACGTCCTCCCCCTCGACTCCATTGCCCCGGGTGGCGCCGACCGCCAGGACACCGTTTCGGTAGGTGAGGCTCACGGCAGCGCCGTCGATCTTGACTTCCAAGGTGTATCCGGCCCGCCGGACTTCCGGGACCAGCCGCGCGTTGCGATCCTCCCACTCCGCCAGCTCCTGTTCGCTGAAGGCGTTGGCCAGCGAGAGCATCGGCACCAGGTGCCGATGCTTGCGGAACTGCTGGGCCGGCTCGGCGCCGATCCGGTGAGTGGGCGAGTCCGGGGTTCGGAGCTCGGGATCGGCGCGCTCGAGGTCCTGCAGCTCGCGAAAGAGACGATCGTAGTCCGCGTCGGACATCTCCGGCGCGTCGAGCACGTAGTAGGCGTAGTTGGCGCGATGCAGGATGCGGCGAAGCTCGGCCGCGCGCCGCTCGGCGGCCGTCACGGCAGGATCGCGGGTCAGCGGCCTTTGCCCTCCTCAGCGACCACGGCCATGGCGATCTCCACCAGGCGATCCAGCTCCTCCCCCGAGGACTGTGGCAGGAGACCCTCGGCGCTGGTGCCGTCCCGCTGATGGAAGGCGTCGAGGAAGCGCTTGAGGAAGCTGATCAGCGCGATCCGCTCCACCTCGGGCTGCCGGCCTCCGCCGCGGGGCGCCGCCTGCCGCTGGACCAGGCGCTCGTAACGGTAAGCGTTCCGCAGCGCCTTGGCGGTGAGACTGCCCACCACCTGAGTGAACCGCACGTCGGCGTCCGAGAAGGTCGGGCCGTCGCGGAAGGTGCGCAGGAAGATGGCCCCGATGGCCACGCCGCGCCACGTGATCGGCACCACGGTAATGGACTTGACCTTGCGGCTGGCGAGGGAGCTCCTGACGTGCTTGAGATTGGGGTCGGCGGCCGCGTCGGGGATGAAGACGGTTTCCCCCGACTGGAGGGCGCGCTTGAGCTCCGGGTAGCGCTCGAGGTCCACCACGTAGTTCCGGATGCTCGGGTCCTCGTACGACGCCACCAGGCGCGCCTGGGTGCCGCCGCGCTCGGCCAGGAAAATGGAGCATCGGTCCAGGCCAAACACCTCCCCCAGCCTGCGGGTGATCGCCTGGAGGATGTCCACGAAGTGCAGCGTGCCGGAGATCTCTTCCAGGATCTCGACGACCGCCAGGAGATGCTTGCGCTCGTGCTCGAGTTCCTGGACGCGCGCCTGGAGCCGGGCGAAATCGTCGTCCATGGGCCAGAAGTTTGCCGCTCTCGACGGAGATGCGTCAAGGCGGTTACAATTGGGCCCCGTGAGAGCTCTGGCGTTGTTGCTGGCTGCCGCACCGCTGGCGGCGCAATCGCCACCTCCGGCGCCCGCACCGGTGGCCGGGCTTCCTGGGGCCGGCCGGCCTGTCAACGTGGCCACGATGACCGCCCGCCGCGCGGCGTTGCTGCGGCGCCTGCCGCCCGGCATCGTGGTCGTGCCCGCGGCCGGGTCCCGGAATCTGGAGGACGACGTCCTCCAGGACAGCCACTTCCGGCAGGACGACGACTTCTTCTATTTGACCGGGCTGGAAACGCCGGACGCCGTCCTGGTCCTGGCCCACGCCCAGGCCGGGCCAGCGCAAGCTATGCTCGTGCTCCCGCCCGCCAATCCCGCCGAGGAACAGTGGACCGGCGTGCGCCTGGGGCCGGGCCCCGACGCCGCCCGCTTGAGCGGGATCGAGACGGTCCTTTCTACCGACGCGCTGGATTCCCTGCGATCCGCGGTGCTGGGGATCGCACCGGGGCCGATCTACACGGTGGCGCGGGCGCCCCTCGCCGACAGCGCGGTGGCTGCCACGTGGGCCCGGCAGGGCCAGCGGGGCCTGGTGAACCTGGCGCCGGTGCTCGACAGCCTGCGGGTGGTGAAGGATGCCGACGAGATCGCCCGGCTGCGGCGCGCCGTCGAGATCACCGTGGAAGCGCAGCTCGCGGCGATGCGGGCCATGAAACCTGGCATGAAGGAATACCAGATCGAAGCGACCGTGGAGTACGTCTTCCGCGATCGAGGCGCCGACCGGGTGGGGTTCCCGTCCATCATCGGCAGCGGGCCGAACAGCACCACGCTGCACTATGACGCGAACCGGCGCACCATCGAGGACGGCGATCTGGTGGTGGTGGACATCGGGGCCGAGTACGGACAGTACACGGCGGACGTAACGCGCACGGTGCCGGCCAATGGCCGCTTCACCCCGCGCCAGCGCGCGATCTACGATCTGGTCCTGGCGACCCAGGAGGCCGCCCTCGATGCCGTCAAGCCCGGGGTCACGGTGAGCGAGCTCAACGCCACCGCGCGGCGCTACCTGCGCCAGCACAGTGGCGACCTGTGCCAGCCCCGGACCTGCGACGCGTTTTTCATCCACGGCCTGAGCCACTGGCTGGGGATGCGGGTGCACGACGTGGGGGACTACCGGATGTCGCTCCAGGCGGGCATGGTGCTGACCCTTGAGCCCGGGATCTACCTTCCCGAGGAGCGCCTTGGCGTGCGGATCGAAGACGACGTGCTGGTGACGCCCACGGGCTATGAGTTACTCTCGGGCGGCGCTCCGCGAAGCGCCGGCGATGTCGAACACACGATGAGGCAGGGAGCTACCGATGCCATACGATGAGGAGCGGGACCAGCCCGAAGAGCCGGGCGAGCTGGACCAGGAACCGGCCGAGCGGGCCGAGGGCGCCACCGGCATGCTCGGGTTCGTCGGGGGCCTGGTGCTGGGCGCGCTGATCGGCGCCGGGATCGCGCTGCTGGTCGCCCCGGAGCGTGGTCGCGTGATGCGCCGGCGGCTGGCGCGCCGCGTGCGGGAAGCTGGCGAGGAGATCCGCGACGAGTTCGACGGGATGCGAGCTGCGGCCCGCCGGAGGCTTGCTCGCCGGCGCCGCCGGCTGCGTCGATTGGGTCGGGCGGTCTCCTAGACGTTATCCGTAGTCCGTTGTCCGTCCACCCCGCCACCCACGGACAACGGAGAACAGATGACGGACAACACCTTGGTGTGGCGAAGTCCCAGCCGGAGCAGCCGCCATGTGGGTAACCCCCCTTATCGAGCGCAAGCGAGATCGCGGCGCGCTCACACCGGACGAATGGCGCGAGCTGATCGCTGAGTATACCGCCGGCCGCGTCCCCGATTATCAGGTCGCGGCGCTCTTGATGGCGGTGTTCCTGAACGGCGTGGAGCCGGCCGAACTGGCTGCGCTCACCGGCGCCATGCTCGATTCCGGCGAGCGACTCCGGCTCGATCACCTGGGCATGCCCATTGCCGACAAGCACTCCACCGGCGGCGTGGGGGACAAGGTCTCGCTGGTGCTGGCGCCGCTGGTGGCGAGTTGTGGTGTCGGTGTCCCCATGATCTCGGGCCGCGGTCTGGGCCATACCGGCGGGACGCTCGACAAGCTCGAGGCGATTCCGGGGTTTCGCGCCAACCTCGGCGCAGCGGAAGTGCAGCGGCAGATGGAGCGGCTGGGCTGCGTGATCATGGGCCAGACGGAGGAGGTGGCACCGGCGGACCGGAAGCTCTACGCGTTGCGCGACGTGACGGGCACAGTGGAGAGTGTCCCGCTCATCGCGGCGAGCATCATGTCCAAGAAGCTCGCGGAGGGCATTGGGGGGCTGGTGCTGGACGTGAAGCGGGGATCGGGGGCGTTCCTGCCCGCGCTGGATGACGGGTTGGAGCTGGCGCGCACCATGATCGGGATCGGCGAGCACTACGGCTGTCGCACCGTCGCCTTGCTCACCGCCATGGACCGGCCCCTCGGTCGCGCCTGCGGCAACGCGCTGGAGACCGAAGAGGCCATCGCGGCGCTCAGGGGCGAGGGCCCGGCCGATCTGATGGAGGTCACTCTGGCGCTGGCGGCTGAAATGCTCCTGGTGGCCGGCGTGGAGTCCGACCGGAGCGCCGCCCGGGCCCGCCTGGACGATGCCCTGGGGTCGGGGCGCGCCGCGGAGCGGTTTCGGTCCGTAGTGGCGACGCAAGGCGGCAACCCGGCGGTGGTGGACGATCCCGCGGTGCTCCCGCAAGCCCAGGAGGTGGCCGTGCACATGGCATCCCGGAGCGGCTACGTGGCGGCGGTGGACCCCCGGACGGTCGGGCGCGCCATCATCGCCATGGGAGGAGGCCGGCGGACCATGGAGGACGTGATCGACCCGTCGGTGGGCTTCGTCATCACGGCCAAGCCAGGGGACCGCGTCAAGGCCGGCGAGGCCCTGGCCTCCATCTACGCGCGCGACACCGAGGGAATCCGCGTTGGTGCCGCGGCGTTGGAGCGGGCCATTGGGATCGTCGAGGAGAGGCCACCCGCCCCGCTACCGCTGGTGTCGCATCGGGTGACGAAGACGGGAGTCGAGGAATGGGCGGATGGACGGAGAGGCGGATAGAGCAGCTAACGCCTCTCCGCCCAGAGCCCGGCAATCCGCCGCGCTAACTCATCCCGGACCGCGCGGAACCGCTCCAGCCTTGCGGCCGGATCGCCGGTCTGGGCGGCCGGGTCCGCCAGCGGCCAGTGCAGCCGCCTGGCCCGCCCACCCGGGACCACTGGACACACTTCTTCGGCGCACAGCGTAATAATGAGATCCGCTTCCGGGAGGGGGACGTCCTCGAGGCCCTTGGAGTGTTGCGAGCTGATGTCGATCCCGATCTCGCGCATGGCCTCCACGGCCGTCGAGCTCAAGCGCGCGGGATGGGAACCGGCGCTGAATACGCGCCACCCGTCCGGCGCGCGGGCGCGCGCTAGACCCTCCGCCATCTGGCTTCGGGCGGAGTTGGCGACGCACAAGAAGACGACCGTCTTGCCGGTCACAGATCGTCGAGCGGGATGTCTTCCTTGCGGACCAGCACCAGGATGGCGGCCTGCGGCACCACCAGGTAGCGCTTGCTCTCGAACGTGATTTCCACCGCGGCCTTGCGAAAGAACAGCGCGTAGTCGCCGACGCGCGCCTGCATCGGCACGAAGCGGGTTTCCGGGCTGGTGATGCGCCACGGCTCGTCCTCGAGCGTGGCGGGCTCGGAGATGGGCGTGCCGGGCCCGGTGGCGAGGATGCGGCCGCTCTGCACCGCCTGGTGGTCCATGGCCGTAGGCGGCAGGTACAGGCCCACCGTGGTGCGCTCCTCGCCCTCCTCCGGCGCGATCAGCACCCGGTCGCCTACGACAATGAGTTTCTTGGGCACGTCGGGCATTTGCAATGAATCATACGGCAAGGCCCTGGCATAGCTAGGGCCCTTGCTCATTGACGCCGGCGCCCCGTCGAGGGAACTTGGGATTCTCACGGACTCCACTGGGTGGGGAGGTGGGACCATGCCCCTCTTTGGCAAGCGCCCGCTGGGCGGCACCGCGCCGGAAGCACTGCCGGAAACACTCCGCCAACTGCTGGCCGAGGTGAAGACCGATCGGGCGGAATTGGAAACCCTCCTCGCTCAGGTCAACGAGGCGGCGACCCGGCTGCCGCAGGTCGAGACCCCTCTGCGAGCGGCGGTCGAACGTGCCGCGGAGGTCGCGTCGCGGCTGACCGACCTGGAGCGCCGCGCGGGGGGCCTGAGCGAGGCGCTCCAGCGGGTGGAACGGTCGGCGGCCGAGGCCGACGCCCTGGAGCGGCGGCAGGCGGAGGTGGCGGCCCGGCTGAGCGAAACTGAGCGGAGCGCGAGCGATCTGCGTGCTTCACTCGACGCGGCCGCCAGGCTCCGGAATGACCTGGTGGCGCTCACCGGGCCGGAGGGGCCGGTGGCGGCGATGCGGCAGCAGGCGGATCGCCTGCACGAGCAGTTGCTCAATTACGGGCACGATGTGGGCGCCGTGCGTGACGACCAAGGCGCACTCCGGTCCGCGCAGCAGGAAGCGCTGGCACGCTTCGAGCAGCTCAGGGAGCAGTCCAAGCAGCTCGGCGAGCAGCTGAGCGACGTTGGGGGACGAGTCGGGCGGATGGAAGGCACGCTCACCGAGCTCAGCAAGATGCAGCAGCTCACGACGCGCATTCAGCAGGATCTCTCGGCCCTCAGCGCCCTGTCGGATCACGTGACCCAAAAAGTCGCCGCGCTGGACAAGCAGCGCGAAGTGGTGGACCGGGCGGCGGCCCAAGCGGCTCGGCTGGACGATCTGGTGTGGGACCTGGACGCCCGCATCAAGAAGATGCAGGAAGAGGGCAAGCTGATCCGCAAGACCCAGGCGAGCCTCACCGATCTCGAGGACCTGTACCAGAAGGTGGAGGCGCGGGTCCAGCAAACGCGCGCGCTCCAGAAGGACGCGAACGCCAGCGGGGACCAACTGACGCGGCGCCTGGACGAGCTGCAACGGAGCATCGAGCAGGGACTGGCCCGGTTCGCGGTGGAGCGGGACGCGGTGGACGCCGCCAGCCGGCAGGTGGCGGATCTGCGTGGGACCCTGGTGGAGTTCGAACGGCGGGTCCAGGCGATGCAGGGCGCGGCGCAGGCGGTGGCGCAGGCCCAGTCCCGGGCCGACGAGCTCGCCAGCCGCCTGGGGACGGTCAGCGCGGAGGTGGTGCGGGTGGAGGAGCGCGCGGAAGCGCTGCGCGCCACGCGGCGGGCGCTGGAGGACGCCGAGGCGCAGGCGCAGCGGCTGAGCCAGCGGGTGGAGGCGCTGGAGACGGCGCAGCCCAGCGTCCAGGAGCTGGCACGCGAGCTGGCGGGAACGCGGGGAGCCCGCGAGGAGGTGCGGGCGGCGCTGGAGCAGTTGCGGGAGGCGCGCTCGGAGTTCGAGCGTGCTCAGGCGGGGCACGCGGCGACGCGTGGCTGGCTGGCCGGAGTGGAGCAAGGGATGACCCAGCTCCGGGCGCGGATCGGCGAGGTGGAAGGGATGGCGGCGCAGGTGGAGCGGGTGCGGCAGGACGCCGAGCGGGCGCTGGCGGCCAGCCGGGACCTCACGGCGAGCCGGCAGTTCGTGGACGATCTGGGCCAGCGGCTGGGCCAGTTGGGCTCGATGAGCACCGAGCTGGACCGGCGGGTGCAAGCTCTGGAGCAGCGCCGCGCCGAGTTAGCCGACCTGGAGACGCGCGCGGGCTCGCTCAAGGAGCGAATGGACGACGCCGACCGCCGCTTCGCCGCGTTGGCGCGGCGAGCGGCCGAGACCGAGGAAATCGAGCGCCGCCTGGCGGGCGTGTCGGCCACGGCCGAGCGCGCGGAGCAGCAGGTGACCGGCCTGGCCCAGGAGGCGGACGCGGCGCGGCAGCGGGCCGTCGAGCTGGAGGCGTTGGCCGGGCGGGTGGAACGTCTGGGGCGGGAACTGGAGCAGCGCGAGCGGGCGCTGGCCGCGGCCGGCGAGCACCTCTCGCGTGCGGGGACGCTGCGCCAGCAGCTGGCCGAGGCGGTCCAGGGGTTGGAGGAGCGGTCGGCCCAGCTCGCGTCGTCCCTCGCCGCCGCCGACGCCCAGGCGGCCAAGATCGGCGAGTTCGCGGAGCAGTTGGAAGCTCGGGCCGGAAGCCTCCGCTTCGCGGAGAAGCGGCTGGCGCAGTTCGAAGACAAGATGGCCCAGCTGGAGGCGGCGGAGCGCGAGCTGGAAGCGTCGATCCAGGCGTTGTCGGCCCGACAGGGCAGCGTGGATGCCGTGCGCGCCGAGCTGACGCGGCTGTTCGAGACGGCGGCGCGCGCGGTGGAAGACGTGCGAGCGGTCGCCGCCGCCCAGCAGGAGGTGCAGGCGGCGCGCCAGGCCTTCGACGCGATCCTCGCTCGCTCGGCGGAGGCGGATGAGCTGGCCGGGCGGATCGCCCAGCGCCTGGCCGCGCTCGAGGAAGCCGAGCGGCGGATGACACGGCTGGATACGCTGCTGGCCGACGTGCGTGGCAGCCTGGAGGGGCTACACGGCCAGAAAGTCCTGGTGGATCACGTGATGGAGAAGAGCGGCCAGCTCACCTTCCAGCTCAAGGAAGCCGAAGCCCTGCTCGCGGCGCTCAAGGAAGAGCGGGAGCTGGCCGGGCGGATCCACGGCGGCCTGGTCGAGCTGCGGGCCGAGAAGCGGGCCGGCTGAGCGGGACCGCTACCGGCGTGCCGGCAGCGGCTCGTGCTTGCGGCCAGCGCCGCCGTGGCCGGCCACAATCAAGCATCCAATGCAAGACGCTTCAGATAGACGCCAGGGAATTGAGGGCAGGGTCCCACTATCCCCGATCTCGTGACCCATTGCCTGGGGCGTATCGTACAGCTACTTTATACATATCGTACGGCACACGAAAGGAGTGCCCCGCCGTGCCTACCCGAAAAGCCGCCGCCCGAGCCTCTCGATATCCGGGCGGCCGCAAGAAGACGCTCCGTATCGACCAGCGCTTGCTGGACCGCGTCCGTCAGGCTCTCGGACTGCGCACCGAGACGGCCGCGGTGACGCAGGCGCTGGAAGCCGTGCTGCGGCGCGAGCAACAGATCCAAGGCATCAGGGCGCTCACGGCGCTCGGACCGATTGACCCCAGGCGGATTGATTGACCGCCGGTTCCGCCGATCAACCGACACTCCCGCCTCTCTACGTCGCCGACACCAATGTGTACGTAATGGCGACGCATGATCTCGCGTTCCGCGAGCGGTTCGAGGCGTTTGTGCGGGAACTGGGCCCGCTCACCGTGAGCTCGGTGGTAGTGGCCGAGGTCGTCATCGGTATCGCCGATGCCGCACGCCACGAGGCCGCGGTCAGGGCCCTGACCGCGGGCACCACCCCGGTGGCGCCAACGGAAGAGGACTGGGTCGGAGCAGGGTCGGCGATGGCGCGCTTCGGCGGCGACGCCGCCACCAGGACCCGCTCCTTCTGGAACGATGCTCTGCTGGCCGCGCAATGCGCTCGGCTCGGTGCCACGCTGGTGACTGCCAACCGCTCGGACTTCAAGCGGCTCGCGCGTCACCTTCCCGTGCGAACCGTGCCGCCATTCCCGTTCCCATCGTCCGGCTGAGCACCAGCGGCGTTGCGGAAGTCGGGTCGGCGCCCAACCCGGCGCGCGAAGGAGGGCCTCGGCGCGGGTGGCGATGCTCCCGGCGCTGAAGGAAGCGCGCCCGCCGAGCCGCCTCACCGGTCACGGCCGTTCGCTGACCCGGGGCTGGTCCTTCTTCGCCCACCGCTCGAACCAGCTTCTCAGGTAGAGCTGCGTCCGCAGGAAGTTCGACGGCCGGCTGGTGGTGCCGTGGTACTCCTCCTTGAAGCGGATCATCGCCGTCGGCACCTTGCGCACCTTGAGCGCCTGGTAAAACTCCTCCGTTTGGGGGATCGGCGTCCGAAGGTCCAGCTCCCCGGTCATCAACATGGTGGGCGTGGTGACATTGCCCGCGTACATGAGGGGCGAGCGTCGCAGGTGCTCCGAGGGATCCTCCCACGGCAGCTTGGCGAAGTTCTTGTACCAGCTCGGCCCGTCCGTCGTCCCCACAAACGACAGCCAGTTGATCACCGGGCAGTTGGAGGACGCGGCGGTAAAGCGGTTGGTGTGGCCCACGATCCAGGCCGTGAGCACGCCGCCGCCGCTGCAGCCGTACACGAACAGGTTGCGTTCGTCGATGTAGCCACGGCGGATGACGGTGTCCACGCCGGCCATGAGATCGTCGAAGTCCTTATCGGGGTAGGCGTTCTTGATGGCGTTGCCGAAGGCACTGCCATACCCGGTGCTGCCGCGCGGGTTGGTGTAGAGCACGACGTACCCGTTGGCCGCGTGCTCCTGCCACCCGAAGTTGAACGCCCCGTTGTACATCGCGTGCGGCCCGCCGTGAATGGTGAGGATCAAGGGGTACTTCTTGGACCGGTCGAAGTCCGGCGGCTTGATGATCCAGCCCTGGATGCGGTAGTTGTCCGCTGAGGTGTACCAGATCTCCTCGACCTCGCCCAGCTTCTTGCCGGTGAGCAGATCGCCGTTGACGTCCGTGAGTTTGACGAACTGAGGCTTCTTCACATCGAACGTGACCACGTCGCCGGGCTCGTGGGCGCTGGCGCGGATTCCGACGGCGACGCCGCGCGCGGTCATGCTGGAGAGGCTCAGCATGTGCTTCCCATCCGTTACCTTGCGCGCTGGTCCGCTCAGGGCTGCGAAGTAGAGGTTCTCGGTGCCCTGGTCCTGCGCGGTGAAGTAGACGCCGCTGTTGTCCGCGGCCCAGGTGATGCTCTGGGGGGAGCGATCCAGTCCGACCGCGATCTCCCGGGGATTCGAACCATCGGCGTTCATCACGTACAGGCGATTGGCGATGTAGGTATCGTCGGTGAAGTCGTACCCGGTGTACGCCACCAGCTTGCCGTCGGGGGAGACCACCGGGTTATTGTCCGGGCCCTTGCGGGTGGTGAGCTGGCGCACCTCACCGCTCGCCAGGTTGACCGCGTAGATGTCGGATTCCCGCCAGGCGTACTCGGCGCCCTCGGTCCGGAGGCCGGAGAACAGGATGCGGGTACCGTCGGGCGCCCACTCGGGATTGCCGTGGTTGAAATCACCCTCGGTGACCTGCCTCGGGGTGCCGCCGGTCGCCGGGACCAAGAACAGGTGGCGGTATCCGTCGTCGGTGAACCCCTCCCGATCCTGCCGGTAGTCGAGCTTGGTCACGATGCGGGGGTCGGCGGTCCACCGGGCGCCCTCGGGCCGGGCGGGGAGCCTGATGGCCCAGCGCTCTTCCTTGGGCACCAGCATCGAAAACGCGATGCTCCTGCCGTCCGGCGACCAGGCGATGCCGCCAGGGGCTTTTTCCACGCGGGTGATCTGCGTGGTGGCCCCTTCGGCGTCCATCCAGCGGACGAAGAGCTGGGTGCCCCGGGGCTCACCCTGATGCAGGAACGCCAGGCGGGTGCCGTCGGGCGACCAGCGCGGGGAGGAGCCGTCGGTGAGCTTCCGCAGCTTCGAGCCGTCGGCGTTCATGATCCAAAGCGATGACTCCCAACGGTCGTTGATCTTGTCCACCCAGCGCCGGGTGAACACGATCTGCGAGCCGTCCGGGGAGATTTGCGGATCGGCCACCTGCTCCCACTCGAGGTAGAGATCGAGCGTGAGGCGGTCGTTGCGCTCCTGCGCGGCGGCTCCGAGGGGCAGAAGCAGCAGAAAGAAGAGGGGGCGTCGCATGCGTCCTCCGGGCACGAATAGGGTGAATGGGATGCCCGTAATTGGCTGCGCGGTACCCAAAACCGCCAGGGCGCTTGACCGTCTGACCTCCTCGTGGCAGGTTGGCGGCTCGACAGGCCCCTTCGGGCGCCGGCGGTTCCGCGCCCGCGGCAGGCGGAGACGGTTTCCAAAGCGCGCGCTCCACTGACGCACGCTCCGGGACCTGTCGCCCCGCTAACCTGAACGAGGCTGAACGCCATGCCGGTCCGTCTGTCCCTGGTCTCGTTGCTCGCGGTCCTCGCGGGATGCGCCTCGCGGGATCGCACCATCGCCGAGCTGTTCTCCGACGCCGCCCGCTGGGTGGATCTCACCTATCCGTTCAACGCGGCCACGATCTACTGGCCTACGGCGCAAGGGTTCCAGCTCGAGAAGGTCGCTGACGGCGAGACCGACGCGGGCTACTACTACGCCGCCAACAACTTCCGAGCCGCCGAGCACGGCGGGACCCATCTCGACGCCCCGGTGCACTTCGCGCGGGGGAAGCAGGCTGCGGACCAGATTCCGCTGGCGCGGCTCATGGGCCCGGCCGTGGTGATCGATGTGTCGGCCAAGGCGGCGCAGAATCCCGACTATCAGGTGACGGTGGCGGACCTCGAAGCGTTCGAAGGCACGCACGGCCAGATCGCGGCCGGCACCATCGTGCTGTTTCGCACCGGGTGGGGAAGCCGGTGGCCGGATCGGGGACGCTACCTTGGCACCCTGGCGACCGGGCCCGCGGCCGTCCCGCAGCTACACTTCCCCGGCATCGCCCCCGAGGCGGCGCGCTGGTTGGTCCACGACCGTTCGGTGGACGCCGTGGGGATCGACACGCCGAGTATCGACTACGGTCAATCGAAGACGTTCGACACCCACCAGATCCTCTACGGCGCGGATATGCCCGGCTTCGAGAACGTGGCCAGCCTGGACCAGCTCCCCGAGGTCGGGGCGTACGTCATCGCGCTGCCGATGAAGATCGAGGGGGGAAGCGGGGGGCCGCTACGGATCGTCGCTCTGCTGCCGATGTGACCCGGGATGCTCGCCATCAGGTCGGAGATGACGAGCCCCGTGAGATTCTGTTGGTACTTCAGGGCGTATCGGTCACGGTGAGAAGCGTGCTCTCCGAGCGCGCTCGGTGAGCGGGTCGTCACGGGAACCCTCGGGCAGCAGGCTAGAGCGGCCAGTCGCGGAGCATGCGTTCGGTTTCCTCCGAGTGCCCGCTTTCGTCGCGCACCATGTCCTCGAGCTGCACCACCAGCCCCTTGTCGCCGAACGCTTCCGCGTCCTTGGCGCGCTGGGTGTAGTCGGCCACGGCCTTGCGTTCCGCCTCCAGGACCGCCTGAAGCATCTCGCGGTTGGTCTTGGCTGGGGGAACGGCGCGTGGCGCGGTGGCCGGCTCGCCGCCCAAGGCCACGACCTTGTTCGCCAGGAACTGCGCGTGGAGCTGCTCGTCCGCGACCTCGGCCAGGAAGAACTGGGCCAACTGGGGCCGGTACGGTCCGGTCGCCTTGGCCGCGTAGGTCAGATACTGGATGATGGCACCCAGCTCGCCGGCCAGGTCTTCGTTGAGTCGTTTGATCAGTTCCTTCTGGTCCACAGAGCCTCCTCGTTGCTGTCGTAGACGATGTCGGTGATGCGCCCCCGCCAATAGGCCTGGCGTCCTTCCGGCAGCAGCCACGCCGCCTCGCCCGCCACCGGGATCAGCGCGCCGTTTCGCTCTTCCCATTCTGTCCAGCGGCCTTCCCACGGCGTGAGCACGCTGCTGACACCCACCGCGCGCGGCCGCTGGGCGAAGATCCGCTCGATCAGGCCGTCCGGGCGGAAATGAAAGTCCAGCGTCGCGGTGGTGGACCTGACGGTGAGACTGGCCCGCGCCGTCGAGTCGTCCATCGCCGTCCAGACCACCCCCGCAGAGGGTAGGAGCGCCGTGGGGAACCAGCTCGCCTCGGCAAGATACCGCATGAGGGATGCGGTCCCCATGTCGGGAGTATTCTCCATGCGGACCACCGGGAAGAGTCCCAAGACCGCACCGAACATGGACCCCTCGCCACGGATGCACGCGTCCCGGACGCGCACGGCGACCCCGGGCGCCATGCGAATGCGGGCGTCCCACACGAAGCCCGCCGGCCGGGTGACGAAGTCCTGGGTCGCCTCGAAGGAACGCCAGCCGTCCTCGTCTTCTGGTTTGGCGAGGAACTGCCCGGTTTGGCGAAGCCACACGCGGCGTGCCAGGGGCTGCCCGTCCTTGAGCACGGTCCGGAAGTAACGTGCCACGGGTGCGGGGAGTCCCTCGATCTTGGCGGCGCTGAAGCGAGCGGGCGGAGAGGCGTCCACCCCGTCCATCAGTGCCGAAACGGCCGCGTTGGTGCGTGCGCGCCAGCGGAACTCGGCGAACGCGAACGCCGCGACAACGCACACGATGATGATGGCGAGCAGCAGTCCCACGATCTTCATTCTGTGCCGCCCATCTCGTCGAGCCGGTAGGGTGACAGTAGCTCAGCGGGGTCTGCGCGCGATGAAGGCCGGATTAAGGCCTACTCGCCCATCTCCCGGAGCACCGCCAGCGGCGTCCGCCCGAACACGTGCCAGCTATTGGCCAATCCCACCACCATGGTGATCAGCGCCGTGGCCAGGGCGAGCGCGCCCAGGGGCAGGCTCGGCAGGCGAAAGGGCACCTCGAAGAAGAACCGCATCAGCGCCCAGCCGGCGGCGGCGGCCAGGAGTACGCCGGTGAGCCCCGCCAGCGCCCCCAACGCCGAGTACTCGGTGAGCGTGATACCGATGATCTGTCGTTGGCTTGCCCCCAACGTCTTCAAGAGTACGCTTTCCCGCATTCGCTGGAAGCGGGTGGTGGCGATCGCGCCGACCAGCACCAGGAGCCCGCTCACGATGCTGAACAACGCCATGAACCGGATGGCGAGGGAGACGCTCCCCAGCACCGAGTCGAGGGTTTCCTGCAAGAGCGTCAGATCTAGCGCCGCGATGTTGGGATACCGCAAGACCAGGTCCCGCTGTACTTCGGCCCGGACCGTGCGATCCGCCACCCGGGTGAGCATCACCACGCTGTGGGGAGCGTTCTCCAGCACTCCGGGCTGGAACACCACGAAGAAGTTGGGCTCGAACCGGGCCCAGGTGACGCGCCGCAAGCTGGCGATTTGAGTCTCGATCTGGACGCCCTGGACGTCCCAGGTGAGCCGATCCCCGACGCCCACGCCTAGCTCTTGGGCGAGGTCCTCTTCTACCGAGATGGCGGGAGGAGGAGCGGCAGACGTGGCAGGTCGCTGAGCTACCTCCGCCGCCTCAGCAGCCGTGCGAACCTTCCACCAGGCCCCGGCCACCAACTGCTCCGTCGCCACCAGCGTGTCCCGATAGGTATTGCGGTATTCGCGGCGCAGCGCCCAGCGCGAGCGGCGGTACCCGTCGGGCGCCGCCAGGAGCTGCTGGACCGTCTGGCCGTTGATCGCGGCGAGGCGAGCGGTGACGATCGGCGTCTCCTGCAACAGCGGGCTGCCGCGCTCGCGGAGCAGGGCGCGCGCGCCGTCCATCTGGTCCTTCTGGATGTCGAACAGCACCAGGTTGGGCCGGTCCGGCCGGGTGTCGAGCTGCAATTGATCCAGCAGGTTCCGCTGCACGACGTACAGCGTCGCGATCAAGAAGATCCCGAACCCCACGGCGAGCGTCACCGCGGTGGTCTGGTTGTGCGGCCGGAAGAGATTGGCGACCCCTTGGCGGACCTCGTAGCGCGCCCGGCGGGGGAAGAACCGCCGCACGCCGCGGTTCAGCAGCGCCGCGCTGGTCCAGAGCAGCAGGGTGGTAGCCCCAACACCCAGGGCGAAGTTCACCCCGCTTCCCAGGCGGGGCGCCTGCCAGAGGCTGAGCGCCAGGATGCTCCCGGCAATGGCGACGTACGCGGTGATCCGTTGACTTCGGGGCACGGGCGCGGCGGGGTCGAAGTCCTTACGCAGCGCCGCGAGTGGCGACACGTCGCGGATAGAGAGCAGCGGGAGGAGGGCGAACACCAGCGCCACCCACCCGCCGACGCCTAAGCCCGCGACGATGGACGGATAGTCCACTCCCACGGGGACCGCGATCGGCAAGAAGTCGGCGAGCATGCGCGGCAACTGCCATTGGACGATCACGCCTAGCGCGACGCCCAGGGCGGCCCCCAGGAAACCCATGGCGCCCGCCTGGAGCAGAAAGATGGCGAACACCGTCCGCTGCCTGGCGCCCAAGCACCGCAAGATCGCCGCGATCGCCAGCTTCTCCTTGGCGAACACGGTGACCGCGCTGGCGACGCCGACGCCGCCCAGGAGCAAGGCGATCAGGCCCACGAGCCCCAGGAACCGCGCCAGCATGTCCAGCGAATTGGTCAGCTCCGCCTCGCGCTCGGCCACCGTGTCGTACCCCACGTTGTGCTGGCGGAACGTCTGGTTGTGGCGATTCAAGAAGCGCTGCACCTCGGCGGGCGGCTCGAGCTTGAGATACGCCAGGTAGCGCGCCAGGCTCCCGGTGCGGAGGAGCTGCGTGTCCTCCAGGTAGGTCCCGGGGATGTACACCCGGGGGCCGATCGCCGTCCTGAGCGCGATGTCCCCGGGATACTTCACCACCGCACCGATGATGGCGAAGCGGACTTCACCTACGGCGAGCGTGTCGCCGACCGCGGCGCCCAGCTGGATGAGCAGGGCCGGATCCACCAGCGCGCTCCGCCCGGCGGAGAGGCGGGTCCAGGCGCCGGGGGGGTCGGTCTCGATGGCGCCGTAGTAGGGGTACCCGCCTTCGATCGCCCGCACCTCCACCAGCCGCGTGCCGCCGCTCCGCGTGGCCAGCGCCATGGAGGCGAAGCCGGTGACCCGCGAGACCGGAACCCCGCTCTGCGCCGCGGAATCGAGCACGCCCTGGATGATCGAATCGAACGGACGGCGGCTCGATAACTCCAGGTCCGCCCCCAGGACCTCGCGAGCCTGGCCGCTGATGGCGGTGGTCACGTTCTTGCGGAACGAGTTGATGGCTACCAGCGCCGCCACGCCGAGCGTGATCGAGCTCATGTAGAGCGCCAGGCGGCGCCGGCTGCCGCGGCCCTCGCGGCGCGCCATAGCGAGCGTGAACCAGGTCACGAGGCGGGGCCGGTGGGCGTGTCCGAGACGATGCGGCCGCCCGAGAGCCGAATCACGCGGCGCGCGCGGCGGGCGAGCTCCGGGTCGTGCGTGACCAGCACCAGCGTAGCCCGCGCCTCGCGATTCAGCTCCACCAGGAGATCGATCACGCCCCGCCCGGTGTCGGCATCCAGATTGCCGGTCGGCTCGTCGGCGAACAGGATCTTAGGGTCGCCGGCGAAGGCGCGTGCGATCGCCACCCGCTGCTGCTCACCGCCGGAGAGCTGTGCCGGGTAGTGATGGATCCGCTCCGCCAACCCCACTCGGCCCAGCAGCCGGATGGCTTGCTGTTGGGCGCGCGCGGCGCCGCCATCCCGCCTGGCGCCTCGCAGCTCGATCGGCACCAGCACGTTCTCGAGCGCGGTGAGCGTGGGGATCAGCTGGAACGTCTGAAACACGAACCCCACCTTCTCGGCGCGGAGCCTGGCGCGCTGGTCTTCGGTGAGGTGGTTCAGGTTCTGGCCGTCGAGCGTCACCGACCCCGCGCTGGGCCGGTCCAGGCCAGCCAGGAGGCCCAGCAGCGTGGTCTTTCCGCTGCCCGAGGGCCCCACGATGGCCACGAAGCCCTGAGGCTCGATGCTCAGGTCAATATCCCGGAGCACCGTGAGCGGCCGGCCGGCGCTGGAGAAGGTCTGCTCGAGTCCCTGGGCGACGATCATCATGGCCCCAAAGATAGCACGCTCATTAGCTTCACCGCGTGCGATACGCGTTGCTGTTGGGCCTGAGCGGCGCGCTTGCCTGCGTCGAGCGCGCGGAGCCTGCCCGCGAGCGCGAGCGGGCGGGCGCCGAGCCCGCCGATTCCGCCGCGTCAGCCATGCCCGTGGTGCTGTTCCTCGGCACCAGCCTCACCGCGGGCTTGGGGCTCAGCGAGTCCGAGGCCTATCCCGCCCTGATCCAGCGGAAGCTCGACTCCGCCGGCCTCAGGTTCCGGGTGATCAACGCCGGCGAGAGCGGCGGAACCTCGGCGGGTGGACTCCGGCGGATTGACTGGCTGCTCCGGCAGCCCGTGAGCGTCCTGGTCCTGGAATTGGGCGCGAACGACGCCTTACGCGGCCAGGACCTCGACGCCACACGCCGGAACCTCCAAGGTATCATTGACCGCACCCGCGCCGCGTATCCCGATGCGGAGGTTGTGATCGCGGGCATGCAGGCGCCGCCCAACCTGGGGGAACGTTATGCCGGGGAGTTTCAAGCGATGTTTCCGGAGCTGGCGCGGCGCAATCGGGCCGCGCTCATTCCATTCCTGCTGGACGGTGTTGCTGCGGTTCCGGGCCTCAATCAGGCGGACGGCATTCACCCCTCCGCGCGGGGGCAAGAGCGACTGGCCCACAACGTCTGGACGGTGCTGGAGCCGGTGCTCTCGGCGATGGAACGGCGGAGGCGCTGAGGGGCAACGGCCGGCAGCTTACACCGCCTGTCTCCCACGCGCGGGGACGCGCAAAGGCATCTCATGACCAGGGTCGTTGCCCCTTCCAAGATCGTCTGCGTCGGTCGGAACTACGCCGAGCACGCCACAGAACTGGGCAATCCGATGCCCAGGGAGCCCCTCATCTTCCTGAAGCCCCCCAGCGCGGTGATCGGCGACGGAGAGCCCATCGCGCTGCCGCCGCAGTCGCAGCGGGTGGAGCACGAGGGCGAGATCGCGGTGGTGATCGGCGCGCGGCTCACGCGGGTCAGCGAGCCCCAGGCGTTGAACGGCATCGCCGGCATCACCTGCGCCAATGACGTCACGGCACGGGACCTCCAGAAGACGGATGGGCAGTGGACCCGCGCCAAGGGGTTCGACACCTTCTGCCCCGTGGGTCCCCGGGTCGTGCCCATCAACGACCTTGGGGATCTCACCCAGCTG
>Ga0209172_10004127_pt1 | contig 20392 bp, 7 predicted proteins | sample LarsenN4metaG_FD_184113 | JGI IMG/M metagenome (GOLD analysis project Ga0209172, IMG submission 184113) | Hot spring sediment bacterial and archeal communities from British Columbia, Canada, to study Microbial Dark Matter (Phase II) - Larsen... ... | reverse complement strand
TCAAACTCACGTTATATTCATCTGACGCCCGACGAAAGAAAGTATGTCTGCGGCTGTCTTTGCACTCTTTCTGAGCTTTACTTAGTCGAGGAATAGGAGGCGACATTAAAGATGATGAAGATCATTTCAATGCTCTTTCTTGTTCTTGCTTTTCACTCTCTGATCGCGCAAGCGGGAGAGCATTGGCCGCAGTTCAGGGGGCCCGAAGGGAATGGCCACTCCGATGCCCGCGATCTTCCACTCGATTGGAGCGAGACGAAGAACATCGTCTGGAAAACAGCAATTCACGACCGTGGCTGGTCCTCACCGGTAATCTATGGCAATCAGATATGGCTGACGACTGCTACTCAGGATGGCCGCCATCTGTATGCCCTTTGTATTGATCGCGAAACAGGTCGCATCATACGGGACATGAAACTCTTCGATGTGGACAGGCCCCAGTATTGCCATCCATTCAATTCCTATGCATCTCCTACTCCAGTGATTGAAAAGGGGCGCGTTTATATCACTTTCGGCTCTGCCGGCACAGCCTGTATCGACACCGGCAACTCCAAGGTTGTGTGGGAGCGGCGCGATATTGAATGCAATCATTTTCGCGGGGCCGGCTCGTCGCCTATCCTCTTTCAAAATCTGCTCATCATGAATTTCGACGGCAGTGATCATCAGTTTGTCATTGCGCTGGACAAACGCAACGGCAAGACAGTCTGGCAGACGAAACGATCTATCGACTTTCAGGACCTGGATGCTAACGGAAAGCCGGCGGCTGATGGAGACTTTCGCAAAGCCTTTTCCACGCCCCACGTCGCAATGATCAATGGCAGGTGGGAGCTGATTAGCCTGGGGTCGAAGGCCGCTTACTCGTACAATCCATTCACCGGCCAGGAACTCTGGCGGGTGGAAGAGCGGGCGCAACACTCGGCCAGCACCCGGCCTGTGATCGGACACGGGATGATATTTTATCCTACAGGATTTTCTACTGGGCAGCTACTTGCCATTCGCATAGGTGGCAAGGGGTTGATTACTGACACCCACATCGCCTGGAAAGTCAGACGAGGCGTGTCGAACAAACCTTCAATCCTCCTGGTTGATGATCTGATTTATATGATCAATGACGCCGGAATCGCCAGTTGTGTTGAGGCGAAGACAGGGGAAATAGTCTGGCAAAATCGGATCGGGGGCGAATACTCAGCCTCACCCGTTTACGCCGATGGCCGCATCTGGTTTTTCAGCGAAGATGGCAAAACCACTGTGATCCGGCCAGGGAGGACTTTCGAGCTGCTTGCCGAGAACTATCTCGACGATGGCTTTATGGCCTCTCCGGCAATTGCAGGCAAGGCATTCTATCTCAGAACTAAGTCGCATCTTTACAGAGTCGAAAAGAGAGACTATAGCTCTTCGGGAAAAATACTTTTCCGTTCGGGCGCCAAGCGTCCTCAAAACGATTCAAAAATAAACTTGTTTTGAGGGCGCGCCGCTCGATCGGGCGAGGCCGCAATCTTTTTCTTAAGCTCTATAGCACCCTCTTTTGTCTTCTGGCGAATTGACATAATCTACCAAATTGTTGTAGAGACTTGGAGCTATGAGCATACAAAATAGAATCACCCGTCGCACATTCATCGCTGGATCCACTGGACTACTTCTGAGCTACACGGGAAGAAGAGTTCTGGGCGCTAATAACCGCTTGCGCATCGGCGCCATCGGCTGCGGCTCAATGGGCACCAGCCATCTCCGGGCGCTCGTGAATATGCAACAATCGGACAATATCGAAATAGCGGCTGTCTGCGATGTTTATCAGAAGCGCCTGGATGCTGCCGCCGAGCTGACCGGCGCCAACCCATTTGCTGACTATCGCGCCATCCTCGATCAAAAAGATATTGACTACGTTCTGATCGCCACTCCTGAACACTGGCACGCGCAGATGGTTTTGGATGCCGCCGATGCTGGCAAACATATCTACTGCGAGAAGCCGATGACATACTCAATTGAAGAGGCTAAAAAGGTAGTCCGCAAAATCCATCAAGTTGGAGTCAAGATGCAAGTGGGCGTTCAGGGCATGTCAGATGATTCTTACGAAACGGCGCAGCCGTTTATCAAAGAAGGGGCCCTGGGCAAAGTGGTGGTGGCTCAGATCGATTACTCTCGAAACTACAAGGGCGATTTCTGGACGCATGAAACGGACGCAGACGCCAAGCCGGGTGTCAACCTCGACTGGAAGGCATGGCTCGGTCCAGCGCCCAAGCGTCCCTGGGACCCTCGCAGGTTCTTTGAATGGCGGCGCTACTGGGACTACTCCGGAGGAATTGCTACCGATCTCTTTGTGCATCGCATTACGCGAATCATAAAGGCGCTGGATCTGAAATTCCCTGACCGGGTGGTGGGCAGCGGGGGCACCTGGGGGTTCACCGAGAGCGCGGCAGAAATTCCCGATACATTCAATATGATGTGCGACTATCCTGGGGGCCCTACAGTAATAGCAATCTCTTCAATGGCCAATGATACACCTGTCCCACATGTGATTCGCGGCCATCAAGCTACACTCGAATTCACCCGAACCGGCTTCACTATTCGCCCACAGAGATTGTTTGCTGACGGCAAACAGGAGATCACTCACCAGAAGACTGGAGGAGAAGACATCACACTGCATCACCGAAATCTGCAAGGCGCTATCCGCAGCAATGAGCCGCTGCGTTGCGATGTTATGCTCGGCTATTATGGCGTAGTGGCCTGCCGGATGGCAGTCGAATCGTTCCGCAAGAAGAAGTACATGATCTGGGACCCCAGGCGAGAGAAAGCCATAGAATCATAGGTCTGGCAAGAAGAGATAAGATGAACAAGAGCGATAAATCCAGACTCAAAATTTGTGTGAAGGCTGCTCTACAGATCGGATTGATTGGTCTGTTATTGAGTATAAATGCAGCTTTGGCGCAACAATCAGGAATCCCTCCTCCAACGGAGAAACAGAACGAGGCCGCAGTCAAAGCCAGCAGATTCCGGCAAACGGATTGAACTCAATCTCCTCGGCAAGACCGATTCGGCGGCAGGCGCTCAGGTTAATCTTATTTCGCGCTTGCGAACCTTCTGGTATTCCATTCCATTTTTCTCTTGACAGGCAAATAAGGCAAAAGTAATATTCCGGCCATCGCAAAAGTTTTTTCTCTTCCAGAATCTATCGTATCCGCTGCGGTAGATTCCGGAGTAGTTCTTAACTATTCCTGGTCAAAAATCGGTTTGGAGTAATCTGATGAGTTTTGCTGTGGTAAATCTCTTCACCAGGGTTTGCTGAGGGATTACTGCGCGGAGCAATCCAGGCGCGATGGACCAGGTTGTGGAAGGCGGTCGAGCTTGCTGTCGAAGTCTACCACTGCCAGCCCCCCGGCTGCCTCCACGTGATTCCCACAAAAGGAGAATCACAATGTCGATGATAACAATTTACACTGGCACAATCAACTCTTTAACAGAATTCGCGTCCAGGATAGGGATGAGATCAGCAAGGACTGATCTCATACCCCGTGCATTGTTGCTGACCGTCTTTGTTTTTTTGATTGCTTCCAGTCACCAGACAACCGAGCAGGCATCAGCGAAAGCGGGTTACCAGTCTGCTCAGTCTGACAAGAAACAGAGGCAAGAGATCAAAGAACGTATTGAGCGATATCGAGCCTCTTTCTCTAAGGGCCGATGGATGTTGCTCAAGAAGAATGTCCCATTCGATCCTGACATGCTGACGAGACCGCAGTGGCGCAAGGCATTGAGATCAATTCTTGATCAGATGCCGGAGATGAAAGCGATTCGCAGAGAGGCTGGCCCTCTCTCAGGGGTGTACATGGCTGACACACTGCATCTGCCGGGAGAGGTTAAGACTCAGGGAGATATTCTCATTTTGGCAAGGAAGACTATATTTGAAGGGCCGAATCCAGTTATTCGAGGAGAAGGTAATGTTTACCTTTATTTTATTGAGCCTCCTGAAGCTCGCACAACTGTTGGCATGCTCAGACGCTCTAATATTCAGCAAGTGAGTTTTAGGGGTTCTGGTCCATTTGCCATAGGTTCATCTTCTAGTGGAACATTGATCTTAAGTGATTGTGAACTCCGCGTTGATACTAGTGGTCGTAAAGGAGACACTGGCAATAAAGGGACAACCCTTACTAACAAACCCGCTACTCCGACGGGCGTACCCCCTAAGGCTAGCGATGGTGATTGCTTTGGAGATAGGCATGGACAGCCTGGAGATATGGGATTCAGGGGTACCGATGGAGTTGATGGTGGTACTGGGGAGCCGGGGCCACTCGGTCAGCATGCTACAGGGGATATAATCTGCGATATTCCTGACGGAGATACAAATTCCTACAGCTTTAATGCTAGCGGAGGCGAAGGTGGAGATGGTGGGCAGGGTGGAGATGGACAACCCGGAGGCGATGGCGGTAAGGGTGGAAAAGGAGGAACCGGAGCCAATTGTTGTTCTGTTAATGGGATAATGGGCAATGGTGGTACCGGTGGAATTGGTGGGAGAGGAGGAAATGGTGGATCAGGTGGTAAAGGAGGTCTTAATGGCAAGGGCGGCGATGCCAAGAATATAATAGTAACTTACCCCGCCAGATGGACCGGCAGTTATAGAGCTGTTTCTGATGGTGGCCAACCAGGTAGAGCCGGAGGTGGAGGATTTGCTGGTGCTCCAGGAGATGGAGGTCTACCGGGAGATCCTGGTGATGCTGCTCCCGGACCTACATGCGGACTTGGCACTAAACCGGGAGATCCAGGGTCAAAAGGGCCTGTCGGCACCAATATTGGGGTAAAAAACGGAGCTTGGGGAGAATATGACCCAAATAAAGTAGGCGAAAGTCGTCTCCCATCAGTTACGCCAAGATCCGGGACAGATAATGATGGTGATGGCTGGGCAGTTGAAGAAGGAGATTGTAATGATGGCGATTCGAGCACTTATCCCGGCGCTCCTATTGAAACAACGTTTTGCAATGCCATATCTTCATCAAGTGAGGATAGAAACTGCAACGGTTCTTCTGATCAGCAAGAATGTCTCAATGGCGGTGGCTACAGCCCAATTATAATTAATTTCTCAGGTGGGTTGAAACTTACCAGCCCACAAGATGGAGTGCTGTTTGATATCACAGCGAGCGGCACGAAAGTGCAGATCAGTTGGACTCTCCCCGGTTCAGACGACGCATTTCTTGTCCTTGATCGCAACGGGAACGGGGAGATTGACGATGGCAGCGAGCTGTTCGGCAACGCCACTCTCCTGGGCAATGGACAGCTTGCCAACAACGGTTTTGAGGCGCTGGGCTGGTATGATGTGCCTGCCAACGGTGGAAACGGCAATGGACTGATAGATGCCGCAGATCAAATATTCTCAGAGCTTAGAGTCTGGCAGGACTTCAACCATAATGGGATTTCAGAAGCTAATGAATTGCACACACTTACTGAGGTTGGGATTGCCAGCATTGAAGTAGAGTATCAGTACTCGAAGAGGCAAGACCAGTATGGCAACGTATATCGTTACCGAGCGAAGGTGTATAGAATTGGCGAGAAAAGCTCTCATGCTCATCAACGATTTGCTTATGATGTCTTTTTCGTCACGGCAAAATCTTCAACCGGCATGTTGCTTAAGGACAGGCAGAAAGGATTAGCTCTTGTTGAAATACCTGATGGAGGAGTGATAGAGCACAGAGTTGGGCTAATGCCTTCATCTCGTCAAACTATTAAACCGAGGCGGAAGAAGGAATGTCCATTTTCTTTTTGACACGCCAATAAAGCGATGGTTACTATTTCAGCTATCGCAAAAGTTTTTTTCTCTTCCAGAATCTATCGTATCCGCTGCGGTAGATTCCGGAGTAGTTCTTAACTATTCCTGGTCAAAAATCGGTTTGGAGTAATCTGATGAGTTTTGCTGTGGTAAATCTCTTCACCAAGGTTTGCTGAGGGATTACTGCGCGGAGCAATCCAGGCGCGATGGACCAGGTTGTGGAAGGTGGTCGAGCTTGCTGTCGAAGTCTACCACTGCCAGCACCCCCGGCCACCTCCACGTGATTCCCACAAAAGGAGAATCACAATGTCGATGATAACAATTTACACTGGCACAATCAACTCTTTAACAGAATTCGCGTCCAGGATAGGGATGAGATCAGCAAGGACTGATCTCATACCCCGTGCATTGTTGCTGACCGTCTTTGTTTTTTTGATTGCTTCCAGTCACCAGACAACCGAGCAGGCATCAGCGAAAGCGGGTTACCAGTCTGCTCAGTCTGACAAGAAACAGAGGCAAGAGATCAAAGAACGTATTGAGCGATATCGAGCCTCTTTCTCTAAGGGCCGATGGATGTTGCTCAAGAAGAATGTCCCATTCGATCCTGACATGCTGACGAGACCGCAGTGGCGCAAGGCATTGAGATCAATTCTTGATCAGATGCCGGAGATGAAAGCGATTCGCAGAGAGGCTGGCCCTCTCTCAGGGGTGTACATGGCTGACACACTGCATCTGCCGGGAGAGGTTAAGACTCAGGGAGATATTCTCATTTTGGCAAGGAAGACTATATTTGAAGGGCCGAATCCAGTTATTCGAGGAGAAGGTAATGTTTACCTTTATTTTATTGAGCCTCCTGAAGCTCGCACAACTGTTGGCATGCTCAGACGCTCTAATATTCAGCAAGTGAGTTTTAGGGGTTCTGGTCCATTTGCCATAGGTTCATCTTCTAGTGGAACATTGATCTTAAGTGATTGTGAACTCCGCGTTGATACTAGTGGTCGTAAAGGAGACACTGGCAATAAAGGGACAACCCTTACTAACAAACCCGCTACTCCGACGGGCGTACCCCCTAAGGCTAGCGATGGTGATTGCTTTGGAGATAGGCATGGACAGCCTGGAGATATGGGATTCAGGGGTACCGATGGAGTTGATGGTGGTACTGGGGAGCCGGGGCCACTCGGTCAGCATGCTACAGGGGATATAATCTGCGATATTCCTGACGGAGATACAAATTCCTACAGCTTTAATGCTAGCGGAGGCGAAGGTGGAGATGGTGGGCAGGGTGGAGATGGACAACCCGGAGGCGATGGCGGTAAGGGTGGAAAAGGAGGAACCGGAGCCAATTGTTGTTCTGTTAATGGGATAATGGGCAATGGTGGTACCGGTGGAATTGGTGGGAGAGGAGGAAATGGTGGATCAGGTGGTAAAGGAGGTCTTAATGGCAAGGGCGGCGATGCCAAGAATATAATAGTAACTTACCCCGCCAGATGGACCGGCAGTTATAGAGCTGTTTCTGATGGTGGCCAACCAGGTAGAGCCGGAGGTGGAGGATTTGCTGGTGCTCCAGGAGATGGAGGTCTACCGGGAGATCCTGGTGATGCTGCTCCCGGACCTACATGCGGACTTGGCACTAAACCGGGAGATCCAGGGTCAAAAGGGCCTGTCGGCACCAATATTGGGGTAAAAAACGGAGCTTGGGGAGAATATGACCCAAATAAAGTAGGCGAAAGTCGTCTCCCATCAGTTACGCCAAGATCCGGGACAGATAATGATGGTGATGGCTGGGCAGTTGAAGAAGGAGATTGTAATGATGGCGATTCGAGCACTTATCCCGGCGCTCCTATTGAAACAACGTTTTGCAATGCCATATCTTCATCAAGTGAGGATAGAAACTGCAACGGTTCTTCTGATCAGCAAGAATGTCTCAATGGCGGTGGCTACAGCCCAATTATAATTAATTTCTCAGGTGGGTTGAAACTTACCAGCCCACAAGATGGAGTGCTGTTTGATATCACAGCGAGCGGCACGAAAGTGCAGATCAGTTGGACTCTCCCCGGTTCAGACGACGCATTTCTTGTCCTTGATCGCAACGGGAACGGGGAGATTGACGATGGCAGCGAGCTGTTCGGCAACGCCACTCTCCTGGGCAATGGACAGCTTGCCAACAACGGTTTTGAGGCGCTGGGCTGGTATGATGTGCCTGCCAACGGTGGAAACGGCAATGGACTGATAGATGCCGCAGATCAAATATTCTCAGAGCTTAGAGTCTGGCAGGACTTCAACCATAATGGGATTTCAGAAGCTAATGAATTGCACACACTTACTGAGGTTGGGATTGCCAGCATTGAAGTAGAGTATCAGTACTCGAAGAGGCAAGACCAGTATGGCAACGTATATCGTTACCGAGCGAAGGTGTATAGAATTGGCGAGAAAAGCTCTCATGCTCATCAACGATTTGCTTATGATGTCTTTTTCGTCACGGCAAAATCTTCAACCGGCATGTTGCTTAAGGACAGGCAGAAAGGATTAGCTCTTGTTGAAATACCTGATGGAGGAGTGATAGAGCACAGAGTTGGGCTAATGCCTTCATCTCGTCAAACTATAGACCCTAAGAAAAAGATTGCAGCAGGTTCGGGCGCCAAGCGCCCTCAAAACAATTCTAAAAATAAAGCCTCAACCTGAGCATTAGACTGCCAAGCGAACAGTCATGGTAGGAAGCTTTTGCCTAAACAGCAGAGAGTTCTATAAGCCCTGCTGCAAAGTGGAGCAAGCTATGAAATTCTTCCTTTTTTCACTCCTCCTGATTGCCCTGTTCCTTCCTTTCTCTATTGCTCTTCCATCAAGCAAAATCGTCAAGGAGTCGATCACTTCAAACGGCAAAAATCGCTCCTATTATCCCTTCGTCCCCGAGAAGACCTTTTTGTCAGGGCCCCAGCCGTTGATACTGATGCTGCACGGGTCAGGACGAAATGGTCTATCACTGGTCGAAAAATGGAAAGAGCTTGCAAGCAAGGAAGGAATCATTCTTGTCGGCCCAGATTCATTAAACTCAGATGTATGGGCGATGCCTGCCGATGGTCCCGACTTCCTCCACGAGTTGGTTGAATCGCTAAGATCCAAGTACCCAATCAATGGGCGAAGGATGTATCTGTTTGGCCATTCAGCCGGGGCGGGTTTTGCAATCTACATGTCTTTGCTCGAGTCTAAATACTTTGCTGCAACAGCAATTCATGCCGGAGCGCTCTCTGAGAGAGAGTATCGGCTTATTGACTTTGCAGAGCGCAAGATTCCAATAGCTATTTTCGTTGGCACAAATGACGCTTTCTTTCCACTGCCAGTGGTTCGGGCAACGCGCGATGTGCTTAACGGGCGAGGCTTCTCAGTAGAGCTTACAGAAATTTCCCGTCACAATCACAATTATTATGTTCGCGCTTCAGAGATCAATCGCCTTGCCTGGGAGTTTTTACGCAAGCATGAACTCAGTGAAGAACCTCAATACAAAAAATATCAACACAACGACTAGCCCCGCTTCTTAAAAACTATAGCTCAGGCTGTTCACGGGTATAGTAGGTTTCAACCTGCGAAGCAGGTGATAAGAATAAAGTCCAGGGTGAAGCGTAGCGCAACCCTAGGGAGCAGCGCAGATAAACACGCCTAGCCCACGAAATGGGCGATAGATGCCGGAGGAGAATACAATGTTCCTAACCTGCGAAGCAGGTGACAAGAGTAAAGCCCAGGGTGAAGCGCAGCGCAACCCTGGGGCACGATGCAGATAAACACACCTAGCCCACGAAGTGGGCGATAGATGCTGCGGGAGAATTCAATACCCTACAACCTCGATCTATTTTCAGAGGAGTCTTTCATGTCGCTCGTGCGACGCCCTGAAATGATGAAAATTCTGGGAGCGATAGTTTCCCTGCCTACCAGACGGCGCTATATCGCAAACAAGCAGGCAAGGATGAGAGGCGCTCCCAGGATTTTCTGAGGAGCTATGGGAGCGTAATCACAATCACCGGCCCTGTCTGCCGGCCATCTCAAGAGCGTCAGCAATTACATTGAGGACATCATCTATCTTGAACGGCTTATTGAGGACGAAATCCACACCATTTTCTCGCGTGATCTCTGGATCTATCTCAACGCCCCAGCCGGTGCTGAGGGTCACTGGCAAGTAGGGGCGAATCTTCTTGATCGAGCGGGCTACCTCCCAACCATTCATCCCCGGCATCCCCAGATCGGTCAGCACCAGATCGAATTCATTCTCCTTAATTAGCTTCAATCCGGTGGGCCCATCTTCAGCGCAGGTGATTCGGTGGCCCTCAAGATCCAGAATATCTGCCAGAACCTCTCGCACCGACTCTTCATCATCGATTATCAGAATGCGCGCCAGCCCCGACCGCTTGACATCGACCTTATCCTCTTGCTCGATGACTCTGTCTTTGATGGGCAGAGTTATAGTGAAAGTGGCGCCGCAGCCGAGCTTGCTCTCAACTGCTATCTGGCCGTTGTGGCGCGAGATTATCCCGTAAGATACGCTCAGACCCAGCCCTGTGCCTTTAGCGCCTTTAGTAGTGAAGAATGGATCGAAGATGCGATTCTTGATCTCTTCCGGTATCCCTTCGCCTGTGTCGGATAGGGTAATAATTGCTTTATCCCCGCGCTGCTCGGTCTTGATCTGGATCTTGCCTCCGCTGGGCATAGCATCAACCGCATTGATGATGAGATTGATGAGGACTTCGCGCAGTTCTGATGGGTCCCCTTCGATGGCGATCTCCCCGGTGAGGTCGGTTTCTAGCTTGATCTTCTTGCCGGCCAGCTCGGCGTTATCTTTCCAGTGAGTGCGAGTCATATCGACCGTATCGAGGATAAGCTGGTTGAGATCGATCAGCGTGAAGTTGTGGTCATTTCTCAACCGCGCGTAGTTCTGTATGCGCTTGATAGTATTGCTGCCGTCAATAGCTGCCCGGGCAATGACATCGAGGTTTCGCTTGAGACGCTCGTCGCTGACTTGAGTTTGCAGCAGTTGCGCGCGCGCCAGTATGACTGCCAGCACATTATTGAAGTCGTGGGCTACGCCGCTCGCCAGCTCGCCCAGCGCGCGCAGCTTATCCGAGCGCGCAGCCGATTCTTGCAGCATCTTCTGTTGAGTAATATCGCGGCTGATTAAAAGTACCCCCTGAATGGCCCCATCGCGCCGGAAAGGGGTATAAGTAATCAGCAGCGTTCGGATATGGCCATCTTTGTGCAGGCAGCGGGTCTCGAACAGTTGCGGCTCGCCGCGAAGCGCCACTTCAAAAGAGAGCGCCGCTTTCTCGAAATCCTCTCCCACTACCATTGTCAGGAAGTTGCGCCCGATTATCTCCGACTCTTCATAGCCTGAGGCGTCGAGCATCTGCTTGTTGACCCAGGTGAAGTTGCCGTTCCCATCGAGAGTGGCGATGCCGTCATAAGCATTGGCCATCAGGTCGGCGGCAAATGCCTGATGCTCGCGCACCTCTTCTTCGGCGCGTTTCAGCTCGGTCAAATCGCGCGCTACTTCAACTGCTCCAACTACCTCTCCATTCTGGCCCAGGATCGGGTCAATAGTGATGTCAAGAAAGCGATTAAGGCGACTGTACTCTTTGCAGAGCGATATGCGCTCGCCGGTCGCTATAGCCTGTCTGACCAGCGCCTCTTCCAGCGTTATACAATCTTGCTCCGCTCCATCCTGAGGCCCCAAGCCCGGTTTAGGCTGAGCGCAGACGAGGCGGGCGGCCGCTGCATTCGAGCGGACGACCTTTCCGCCAGCGTTGAAGATGAAGATAGCGTCGGCCATTGCATCGAAAGTCGCTTCCCACTCTTCCTTGCTGCGCACCACCTGCTGGAACAGTCGCATCTGGCGAATAGTACTGGCAATCTGATCGGCTACTGCCTTGACTATATCTATCTCTTCCTGAGTCCATTTGCGTGCCTGTTCTGCTTGCTGAATGTTGAGTATGCCGATAGGCTCCCCGGCAGAGATTAACGGCGCCGAGAGCATTGACCTGATCTGGCGCTGGCAGAGCGCCCCCAGGTGAGACTTCAATTCCACGTCGGATTCAATATCCTCGATGAGCAATGGTTGCGCTTCGTGGAAGAATGTGTCCAGCAATATGTCGGGCAAGCGCACAGTTCTGCCTATAGGCAGGTTGATGTCAAGCCTGTGATACTGGTGGGTGACCACAACCGTGTCTCGCTGCCCGGCCAGAAGCATTATGCAACAGAGACTGGCGTCGAGCGCCTCGCCAAGCTCTCGCACCGCCTTCTCCAGCACGACATCCAGCTCGGTCGAATGGCGCGCTGCGCTGCTGATTCGGTTCAACAGCGACTCGCGCTCGGCCTGAGCTTTAATGCGCTGGAGCATCTGCGCCTGGCTGATGCCGATGGCAACCTGATCGGTCACCGCTTTAAAGAACGAGACCTCATCGGGCAGCCACTTCCTTGTATACCTGCACTGAGCCGCGCCTATGACTGCCAGCAACTGGCCGTCTTCGATGACAGGAATATAGACGACCGAGCAGGTCCCAATTGACTTGAAGAAGTCTCTCTGCTCCGGCTCAAACAGCGGATCGGCCATGACATCGTTGAAGACCAGGACTTCTCCCGCCTTCAACCTTTCGATCAGGGGCCCCCAGATTTTGAGATCGATCTTATCCGGCAGCGCAACCGTTTCCGGCGTGTGGTATTGATGGATGACCAGAGCTTCATCGAAATCGTTGCTGATCTTGAGGAGATAACAGCGATCGAGATCGAAGTTCTTGCCCAGCTCTTCGACGGCGGCGTGGGCGACCTTTTCTATATCCAGCGACTGGCGAACAGCAGTGGTGATGCGATTGAGCAGCGCTTCTCGTCTGGCCTGGGCCTCTGTCTGGCGGAAGAGCGCAGCAGTGGTCATTGCTTCAGCCGCCTGTGACGCGAAGATCATCAGCAGCGTCAGATCATCTTCGGTGAAACCGCGCGGGTGATTAGCGCAGTAGATGGCCCCTATGACCTGCCCTTTAGTCTTCATCGGCGCGGCCAGCGCCGAACGAATCCCCAGCCGCTCGGAGACATAGCGGATGAACTCAGGAGCTGAATCCGCATCGTTCCAGTAGATCGGATCGCCCGTCTGGGCAAGATTAGAGAGATGGCCGTAGCGCAGGAAGTGGTCGCGAATAAGCTCGGCCTGCTCGTCGGTGATGCCGTAGCCAGGCAGTTCGATGTAAACGGCCTTCGTCTCCGGATCGAGTGACGCCACCACGCAGATCTCTGCCCCTATCAATCCCGCTACCAGACGGGTCAGCTTGCCGTAGATCTCGTGTATATCATGAACGGTGGAGAATATCTGAGAGATCTCGAACAGGCCGGCCAGCTCTCTGCGCTTGCGCTCGCTCTCGCGGAACATCTGCCCGTTGGAGATGGCGAAACTCAGCCGTTCGGCAATCTCCGTCAGAGTGCCGATCTCGTTCTCTTCAAATGCATAGGATTTGTCACACGAGATGCTGAGGCAACCCAGAACCTTTTCCGTGCCTTTTGATACCAGCGGAACCACCAATCGGGAGCGCATTCCGTTCGCTATTAATGCTCTTAAATCTTCAGGCATATCGGCCTGCGCCTCGGTCTGAAGATCGTTGGAGAGCAGCGGCATCCTGGTGCGGAAGACGTCTTTAACCGATGTGCTCTCCAGCGGTATTGATGTTCCTATTGGGAGAGTCAGCGGCTTCTTCTCAGATAGAGCATGCACTACCAGATGATTGCTGCTGAAATCGACCAGGCTTATAGTCGCGCAATCAAAATCTACGATGCGGTGCAGGCGGGCCAGAACTAAATCGAAGATGCGTTCCAGGTCTATGGTTGAGGAGATGGCTTTGGCAATGTCGTTGAGCAGAGCCAGACGAGTTAACTCTTCGCGCATCTCTTCCAGGCCCGAAGGGATAATCAACTTAAATGCATCTGACCGCTTGCTGGAAATTTCGTTTAACCGCATAACTTTGGTGACACAAATGCCCACCATGCTATCGGTAAAAGCGGGCCACCTCTTGAGAGGGAAAGCAGAATCTTAGAGCATCTGTCGGCAATGCAGACCTTGCTATTGAGCTTGAGAAAAAGTTTGCCGCAGGTTCGGACACCCTCAGAACAGTTCAAAAATAAACCTGTTCTGAGGGACGCCCGTGCGCCCGAATTGAAGCAGGGATTCTTCTTAAAACCTATAGTTGTAACAACGCTCACCCGCGTCTGCGCTGATTTTCATAATCGGTTGCGGCAACTTAAAATTCACTTGGAAAAAGGCATTTTTAATGGTAAAAAGTTGATGCCCATTTGTTGGTTCGATTTGTAATCTTTTAGAACATGCGGAACTGATCTATCTACGGTTTAATAGTCGGGCAGTTTAACAGTAAGTTAGGCAAGAGTTTTCTGGTTGGGAGAAGTTCGTGGCAGTAGAACCACTCAGGATCTTAATAGTCGAAGATGATTATGATCATGCGCAGCTAGAGAAAGAGGCGCTATTAGAATATTATCCTGAATGCGCTATCGAGACGGTTGACAACAAGCGGGACGCTCTCGCCCGGTTGCGCCGCGCTTCATACTCCATAATTTTTCTCGACTATAATTTGAAAGGCAGCAGCGGTCTTGAGCTGCTGGAAGAGGTTCAGTGCCTCAAGCTCGACGTGCCGGTAGTGATAGTGACAGCGATGGGCCAGCAGCAGTTGGTGAAGCTCGCCTTGCAAGCAGGCGCATCAGATTACCTCTTTAAGACATCTGAGTTCTTCAACCATCTGCCTCGCATGGTTGAAACCAATATGGAGCGTCATCGCCTGAGACGCGAACGAGACAGGCTCTATAACGAGGCTCGGGAATATGCCCGTCGAACTTCGATCATCAATCGCATTGTGACTACTATCCGCAGCACTCTCGATCTGGATAGCTTGCTCAGGACGCTGGTGGAAACTCTGGGAGAGTCGCTTCAAGTCAGTCGCTGCATTGTCCTGCAATACGTCTCCGATCCGGCCCACGTCCCGGCTATCTATCAGTATTGCCGGCCCGGTTTTCAACCGATCGCGGAGAGAGCGAAGAACAAGCTGCTTCAGAATAACGAGCTGCTGCGGCAGGCGCTGGAGACAAAAGAGATAGTAGTGTCGAATGATCTGGCGGCGGACATTCGCGTTTCCGCCCTGGCTAAAGATAATGTCAATGTCAAAGCGGCTATCTATGCGCCTATCATCTATGGTGATACTCTTCAAGCTGTCCTCATATTACATCAATGCGAGACGGCGCGGCAGTGGACGGAAGGCGAGATCAAGCTGGTTCAGGAGATCTGCGACCAGATGTCTGTCGCAGTAAGCCAGATCAAGCTCTTCGAGCAGGTGTCGCACAGCAAGCGCGAATGGGAGACAACGTTCGATGCCATGACCGATGCCGTCACGGTCCACTCGGCTGATAGGCGCATCAAGCGATCAAACCGCGCAGCAGCAGAGATGAAGTCGCTGCCGCTGACCAGTATGATCGGAATGACCTGCTGCGCGTTGAGCTTTCCCGCGCCTCACAGCCCGGCAGACTGCATCTGCGCGCGCGCTATCAGCAGCGGCGAAAGCCATGTGATCGAACTTGAAGATAAAGCGAGTAAACGCCATCTGCGCGTAAGCGTAGATCCTGTTCTTGATCAAAGGGGGATCGCCGTCGGCGCAGTGATGGTAACTCGCGATATTACCGAGCAGCGCAAGATGCAAGAGCAACTGCTTCAATCGAAGAAGCTGCGCGCGCTGGGCGAGCTGGCAAGCGGCGTGGCCCACGACTTCAACAACGTGCTGGCAATCATACTGGGCCGCGCGCAGCTCCTTCAATCGCGAGTCACCGACGAGACGGTCAAACGCGGACTTGACATCATAATCACCTCGGCCCGTGATGGCGGTCGCACGGTCAAACGCATCCAGGACTTCGCCCGAGTGCGAAATGATCAGGACTTCACCAGGGTAAACATTGCTCAGCTCATCCACGAAGTGCTGGATATAACCAGCCCGCGCTGGAAAGATGAAGCGCAACTTGCCGGGCGACCGGTGCAGATCAATCTGAAACTCAGAAACCATGTCTCGGTGATGGGCGATCCGGCGGAACTGCGCGAAGTTCTGATCAATCTCATATTCAATGCGCTTGACGCTATGAAACGCGGCGGCCAGTTGTCTATCTCGCTTGATATGATCGATGGCAAGGCTTACATCAAGGTGGCGGATACCGGAGAGGGCATGACCGAAGAGATAAAGGAGCGTATCTTCGATCCGTTCTTCACCACCAAAGGGCACACCGGCATGGGATTGGGACTGGCTATCTCCTACAGCATCATTGCCCGGCACGGCGGCGAGATTGAAGTCGAGAGCCGCCTGGGAGAAGGCTCCTGCTTTACCATTGCCCTCCCGGCATTTGTTACCGAAGCGGTTCAACAGCAGACGATGCAGCAGAAATTCTCCCGCCCGGTGCGCGTGCTGGTTGTGGATGATGAGCCTGAAGTCAGACAGTTGCTGTTTGATATTCTTGAGTCCGGGGGCCACAGAGTGAAGATGGCCGATAGCGGGCAGATGGCCCTGTCGATCTTCGATAGCGAACGCTTTGACCTGGTTTTGACTGATCTGGGCATGCCGGGAATGAGCGGCTGGGAAGTGGCTGAAGCCATCAAGCAACGCAGATCCGATGTGCCTGTCGGCATCATCACCGGTTGGGGAGGTTTTATCGAGGCTGAAGAGCTGAAGAACAGAGGCATAGACATTATCATTAACAAGCCTTTTGATATAGCCCAGATCCTCAACGCAGTCGCCGAAATAGTGGAGCGCAACCGTCCTCGCACAAAACACGCCTGATCATCGCTGCTAATGCCACGAAGCATTGAGTCGATAATGAGGAAGAGTTTGATAGGTGATGCGCACCGGCGTAATCCGTAAAAATCAGACCGGTGCGTGATCTGTGATCGGTAGAATGACGAGCGGTCCGCAAAAAAGCGATGCATGATTGGCGCTCTGTGAAGAAAAGTTAGTATAAGTATCATTACGCATTGCGCATTACGTTTTATGTCTGCGCCGCAACTGAGAACTCCTGAACAGATTCTAGTGCTCAGCCGGATATGGTTGAGGGCCCTCTCGTCGTTTAACGAGACGGAGATCCTAAAGCAAGCGGCCAGCGACCTGGTTGAATCACTGGGCGCATTGCTGGCGCGCATCTGGCTTGTGAAAGAGAGAGAGGGGAAGATAGTCCTGGCAAGCTCTTCGACCCCGGCTGAACTATCCGGTAATGCCCCTCGACAATTGGCCCTGGGTGAAGGCCGCGTCGGACGCATCGCTGCCGAGATGCGCTCCTTCTTCACCAATCAATTCTCCGGCAAACGCGACATAACCGATCCCCCGCCTGATCAAGCCGAAATTATCTCCTACGGCGGCTTCCCCCTGGCAATCAATGAAAAACCGCTGGGCGTGCTTGAACTCTTCTTCGGGCGCAGACTTGAAGCCGAAGAGGTGGAACTGTTGGCTAATTTCGGCCATCTGCTTGCAAGAGCGGTCAGCAACGCGCGGCTCCATTGGGAGATGCAACGACAGACGGCGGTTGTTGAGATTATCGGCCGCATCAACGCCGCTATCCATTCGCCATCAGCCATCTCCGAAGGTATATCGGAACCTTTGCTGGCGGCGACCGAGGAGATCGGCGCGAAGCTGGCAGTAAGCTGCCTGGCAGGCATCTGGGGAACAGCAAACGACTATCTCTATGTTCAAGAGCATCTGGAACCAGGGGCCCCTAGCATGCTCAACCTGTTGGAGATTGGCCGCACCCCGTTCTCTCGCTACATACTAAGCGGCTCGCAGCCCGTCGTTATCGAGGATACAAGCGGCAATCCCCATACTTTAATCCGAGAACTAACAAAGCGCGAACAATTGCGGGCGCTGTGCATCGTGCCTATTGTCAGAGCCGGCGAGGTTATCGGATCGATTGATCTTTACCGTCATAGCGGCCCGCGCCGCTGGCTCCGTTCAGAGGTCGAGCTGGCGCAGATGGTAGCGGCTCAGCTATCTTTTGCCTTTGAATCTCATCAATTCCGCAAAGAAGCCGCATACGACAACCTGGCAGTCCGAATCCTGTCTGCGATGGCGGCAAACCAGGCTCGCCGTCACTGGCTCACAGTTGTGGCCGGCGAGGTGCTCAAAGCCTCTTCCGCCCAGTTGTGCGGCGTCAGTTGGAGACAGGGCCCCTCAGAATCGCCGGTCTTCTTCACCGCTTCGCGCGAGGGCCGGTTGCTCCCTGAAGCGATCTCAATCGCAGTGAGCAGACTGCCTAACTTCTCGCGCCTGCTTCTCAAGCACCGAACGCTCGCTTTTGAAGATGCCGGGAAGTTTTTGGAGGGTTATCCCGGCGCCGATTCGGGGCCCCGCATCCGGTCGCTCCTGGTGTCTTCAATTGTCGTCAACGATGAGGTAGCGGGGCTGCTGTTTCTGGCCTACTGCGCCAAAACGCATCGCTGGACGGAAGAAGATATCGAATCGGCCAATCGACTGGCTCAAGTCTTATCCTTAACATTGCCTTATGTTGAACCCGGGCCGTCCGCGCCCGATGTGGCTGCGCCTGTCGGCCAGGCGCAGCCGGAGGAGATTTCACTGGAAGTAGCCCCGCCGCCGGACGCTTCTGAAGAGGCCCCTTCTTCCGCTGAAGAGATAGCAGACGAATCTGCGCTCAATCGCATCTCGTCGGCAATACGAGATTCACTCGATGAAGAGACTATCCTGCGCGCTGTGGCGGGCGAGCTAGCGCGCGCGCTTCAAGCCAGCTACTGCCATGCAATCGTTTCGCGCTCCGAATCGGTAATGCGCCGGGCGCCGGCCGGTGATAGCGTTGAGCAGACATGGAGTGACGCGCTATCGGTGCTTATTTCCCAATCCGACAGCGCTCAGGAGCAAGCAGAGGCCCTGCTGCGCGAGGTCGGCCAGTTGTTGGGAGTTCTCAACAACAGTCTACAGCCGGTCGCTGTGGATGATATTCGGACGAGCTTGCTCATTGAAAGCTCGCTCCAGGCCCGCTTGCGAAAGTTAAATGTCAACGCAGTAGCCATCGCGCCGATAGTCTACAATAACCAGATCAAAGGCATTATTGCCGCTTACCAGGACCAGCCAAGGCATTGGAATAAAGCAGAGCTTGACCTGATAGGCAAAGCGGCTGACCAACTGGCAATCGCCATCAAGTACGTGCGGCTGTTCAAAGAGTCGGAAGAGCAAGCCAGGCGCGCGATTGCCGTCAATAATATTCTCAAGTCCATCTTCTCAAAGTTGCAGGTCGAGCAGGTGATAGAAGCATTCGCCGGGGGACTCTATGAAGTCTTCCAGGCAGATCAGGTCTGGATGCTCCAGGCAAGCCAGCCGCAATCGCCCGGCTCGCCGGAGCTTGAATGCCGGTATGAGCGCAGCTCGGCCGGCTATCCTGGCCCCAGGAGTCTGAAGTCGAAGATTCTCTTGAGCGACTGTCCGGCAATCCTGCGAGTTATCAATCAGCAGGGCCCCATTGCAATCAATGACGCGGCAAAAGAGGAAGCAGGGCGGCAGTTCTGGGAGCGTTTCCAGGTGAAGTCGAGCCTGCTTGCCGCCATCCGCCCGGAGCGCGGGCATATTCTCATCGTTGCCATCAATCAGTGTTCTAAAACCAGGGAGTGGCAAGAAGATGATGTAGCGATGCTGGAAGAGCTGGTTTCTGCCGCCGCTGCTGCGATTGATAACGCGCTGGCCTTTTTCCAGGTGGCAGCGCCGGCGATTGATCAGAAGCTGCTCCTGGCCGAGATGGACAGGCTCAGCGATCTCAACAAAGAGCTTGAAGAGATAGTCTACACCGCTTCGCATGATATGCGTTCTCCGCTGATTTCGATTCAAGGTTTCTTGCTGAGAATCGAGCGCGAACTCAAGCTCAATCCCAATCCCAGGATCACAGACAGTCTGGAGCGCATCAAGGCCAACACCAGGCAATTGCAGAGTTTGATTGACAGCTTGCTCGACGTATCGCGGCTCAGGGCCAGGCAAGATCAAGATCAGATGGTTGACTGTCACGAGCTGGTGATGAACTTGACGAAAGAGCTTCAGCTACGGCTTGAGGAGGTCGGCGGAGAGATTATCATCTCGGGCAGATTACCGGCGGTTATCGGATCGCATCTTCGCCTGACGCGGATCTTTTCCAATCTGCTTAACAATGCTATCAACTATCGCCATCCTGAGCGGAAGCTGCGCATTGAGGTTGGCTGCCTTGTTAACGAAGGCTTTTATCAGTTCTACGTGCGCGACAACGGAATTGGCATAAGCGAAGAGCACTGGGAAAAGGTTTTTCAGCCGCTGACGAGAATTCAGGAAGTAGAGACTCAGGGAACAGGAATGGGTTTATACATAGTCAAGCGAATCGTAGCAGATTACGGCGGACGGGTCTGGGTTGAATCGGAGAAAGGGAAGGGAAGCACATTCTATTTCACTCTCCCGGCCAAAGCGCGTTCTTTCTCTTCCGGGTCTGTTGGGTGAAATCTCAATCCTGGCCTGATGGGGAGAATAGATCGGCTATCTTCTTCTCACCGCGCTTGAACTCAACGCGGATGGCCTTCTCCTTGTGCTCTGCCAGGTACTGCTCAATCTCTGCGCTCACCGA
>Ga0209172_10004122_pt1 | contig 20405 bp, 21 predicted proteins | sample LarsenN4metaG_FD_184113 | JGI IMG/M metagenome (GOLD analysis project Ga0209172, IMG submission 184113) | Hot spring sediment bacterial and archeal communities from British Columbia, Canada, to study Microbial Dark Matter (Phase II) - Larsen... ... | reverse complement strand
TCCCGCATCAAGCACGCGGCGAACCCGGACACGCGCGCGAGCTTTCACGGCATCGCGACGATGTCGCGAATCGGCTTCGAGGAGCACGAGGTGCTCGACCTGATGTCGTTCGAGCGGGTGGCGCAGCGCATGGTGTTCTGCGCCGGCGGGGCCGCGTTCGCCTTCGTGAACGTGCACCTGCACCATCCGGTCGAGGCGCAGCAGGAGCGGGTGGCGCAGCTCGGGCGGCTGTTCGAGTGGCTCGACCGCGACAGCCGCGGGCTGCCCCTGGTGATCGCCGGGGACTTCAACGCGTACGCGGAGCCGCCAGAGCCGGCGGTGCTGATGATGAAGGAGCGCTACCGCTCGGCGTACGAGACCGCGCACGGCCGCGAGCCGGAGAAGACGTGGACGACGCCGGTGAACACGTACGACGACTCGCCGCACGGCACGCTGGACTACATCTTCGTGTCGCCGGAGTGGCGGGTGGTGGAGGCGGGGCTCGCGTTCGACAAGCCGTCGCCGCACATGCCGGACGTCTATCCGTCGGACCACCTGGGGCTGTACGCGCGGCTGGCGCTGTAGGCCGGCTGGCTCAAAGGGGCTTTGAGGCGGCGCTCAGGGCCGATATACTAAGTGGCGAGTGTGCAAAATACGGCCCGGCGGCGCCGGGCCTGGGAGAAGGAGCCCGAGATGGTGCAGGAAGTCGACGCGGTGGTGACGATCACGGACAAGGCGGCCGAGAAGGCGAAGGCGCTCTTGAAGGAACGGGGCGTCGAGGACGCGGCGTTGCGCGTGTTCGTCGTCGGCGGCGGATGCTCGGGCTACCAGTACGGCATGGCGATCGCCAACGCGCGCGAGGAAGACGACATCGTCATCGAGCACAGCGGCGTGACGGTGCTGGTCGACCCGGAGAGCGCGCCGCTGATGCGTGGCGCGGAGATCGACTACGTGGACGACATCATGAAGTCGGGCTTCACGATCTTCAACCCGAACGCGGTGAAGGGTTGCGCGTGCGGCTCGAGCTTCCAGACAGCGGACGGCGGCGGCGCGCCGCGGAGTTGCTGCTAACGCTCAGCTTTCAGCGGTCAGCGGTCGTAAGATGATGAAGGGGCCTCGGAGACGGGGCCTTTTCTGTTGGGCTAATTTCTGGGCGGGAGGAACCACGCGATGAAGGTGGTCTCGCCGTCGCGGCGGCCTTCGTGGCGCTCGCCGTCCTCGTAGAGGGCGGCGATCTCGTCGATCATCGGCGTGTAGGCGCCGAGGAGGACGAAGGCGACGGGGCGTGAGGGAGGGACGGTGATGGCGGTGCTCACCGGGCCGAGCCGGCCCTGCGTCCGGAACTCCAGCGAGCGATCTTCGCCGGTGGCGCCGGGCGCGATGAAGCGCACCGTCTCGTAACGGAAGCTCCAGCGGTCGCTGTAGAAGTAGACGTACGTGCCGTCCGGGAGATCGTCGATCCAGTGGGCGGCGGCGTCGACCTGGTACGGGTAGACGAGACGCATCGTCGCCGTGTCCTGCATGGGGCCGAAGTACTGGTACGTCGTCGTCATGGCGACGAGCGCGGGCACGAAGAGCACCATCGCGATGCCGGCCGTCGAGACGGCGCCGCGCTTCTCGGTGAGGATGCGCCACAGCTCGGCGAGCGGCAGGGCGGCGAGCGCGGCGACGAACGGCGTTATGCCGAGCGTGCGGCGGAAGAGTCCGTCGCCGATCGTGAGGATGGCGCCGAGCGGCAGCACGAGCATGGCGACGAGACAGAGCGCGTACTCAAGGCGCCGGACGCGCACGAGCGCGATGAAGATGCCCCCGATCGCGAGCGCGTAGACGCCGACGTGGAGCGGCGCGTACTCGCCGTGCGCCATGCCGTCGCCGAGGTCCGGGCGGTCGCCGAAGATGAGGGCGTTGTGCCATTCGGTGGCGCGATCCCAGAGGATGTCTGCCTTGCCGGCGACGCTCGCGTCGTCCCAGCGCTGTTGGTTCGTGACGCCGACGACGCGCTGGTGCTCGCGATAGATCTCCCAGTTGTCGGCGGCGTAGAAGATCATCGGCAGGGCGACGATGACGGCGGCGGCGGCGAAGGCGACGGAGAAGGCGGCCGCGCGGATGCGGTCGGTACCCGTGCTTGCCGCGACGATGATCCACAGCAGCGCGAAGAGCGGCACGGGCAGGAAGAGCAGGTAGGCGTTGTACGTGTAGACGCCGGCGCCAGCCAGCGCGCCCGCGACGACGAAGAGCCAGACGTTGCGGCGCTGGATGGCGAGCCAGAGCGCGCAGAGCACCGCCAGCTCGATGAACGGCCAGGTGGTCACCATGTAGCCGGTGCGGCCGAGGTGGAGGTGCCACATCATCGTGGCGAGGAAGACGGCGGCGAAGGCGCCGGCCGTGCGGTTGAACATCAGCGCGAAGGTGGCGTAGGCGAGCGGGATCGAGAGCACGCCGAAGACGGCCATCGAGAAGCGGATGGTGAACGTGGTCTCGGGGAGGAACGTGAACAGGAGCGCCGTGAAGTAGACGGGGCCGATGGGCTGGCCGAGCGCGCTGCGCAGGTATGGCCCGATCCACCCTTCGTCGAGGACGCGGCGGGCGTCGAGGCCGGTCCACGCCTCGTCGCCGTGCAGTCCGAGCGGCACGGAGTCGAGTTGCCAGAAGCGCATGAACGCGGCCGCGGCGGTGAGCGCGACGACGATCGCGAGGTCGAGCGGGTCGACGCGCAATCGCCCGACGCTGAGAACGAGCGGCGGCGCTTCGCGTCCGGCGGTGGCTTCCTGCTCGTGCACGCCGTCGCGCGTCGTCATCGCGTGTGCATGATGCGCTATTCGGGCGGAACGCGCAGGGCGACGAACGACGGGCTGTTGCGGATGGTGGGGCCGTCGAAGATGCGGGCACCGGGGTACCTGGCGGCGATCGCCGGCGCCTGATCGATGTAGGTGCCGAGGAGGACGATGAGCGCGGGCCGGGAGCGGTCGAGGTTGTCGAATCCGTCCTGGCCCTGCGGGGCGAACTCCTTCGAGCGGTCCTCGATGTTGCCCTCGGCGAGCGAGCGATCGGGCACGAGATAGCGGACGGTCTCGTAGCCGGCGCCCCAGCGCTGCGATGCGAAGTAAACCTTCGTCTCGAGCGGCTCATCGCGGATGAAGCGCGCGGCCTCGGTGAGCTCGGGGCCGTAGGTGAAGTGCATCACCTGGGCGTCGCGCGCCTTATCGAAGTAGCGGTAGAGGTTGACGGCGCCGTACACGGCGATGACGCCGATGAGGGCGAACGTGACGGCCGTGCGCGCCTCGGGGCGGTAGGCGCGCAGCCGCTCCCACGCGTACGCGAGGAACACCGATGCAGCGATGACGACGAACGGCAGGATGCCGAGCGCGCGGCGATGGTAGCCGCCTTCGCTCCAGAGCGGGCCGAAGAGCACGAACGGCGTGATGATGAACGGGATGAGGTACGCGGCGCGCCGCCGCCGGATCGCGAGCATGGCGCAGAGGCCGAGGCCGGCTCCCGCGGTGACGATGATGATGGGGTCGAGCGCGGGGCTGGTGCCGGATCCGTCGGAGGGATCGGGCAGGGGGTGCCAGAGGAGGGCGTCGGCGAGGTCGCCGGCGTTCTCCCAGTACAGCTCGAACTTCTCCCAGTTGGAGTCCGCTTCCTTGTATTCGGGCGTGTTGCTGACGGCGAAGACTTTGCGGTCGTGGCGGTAGCCGATGTCGTCGGAGGTGATGTACGTCCACATGGGCTGGAGGACGACGAGCGCGGTGAGGCCCATGACGAGGACATTGCGCGCGTGCAGGAGCCACGGTTGCGGCCGCTCGATCGCCCAGTGGACGAGGACGTAGAGGCCGAGGCCGAGGGCGAAGAGCGGGTAGGAGTAGTAGCTGTACATGCCGAGCCCGAGGACGATGCCTGCGCCGACGGACCACGGCCACCAGCGCTTGCGGAGCGCGAGCGCGACGGCGAGCAACGACGCGAACTCGGCGAACGGCATCGTCGAGACGGTGTAGCCGGTGCGGTTGTAGAAGATCAGCCACGCCGAGAGCGCGAGCAGCGCCGCGCCGATGTAGGCGGCGGGGCGGCCGTACAGCTCGCGGATGGCGAAGAAGCCGAGGACGACGGTGGCGGTGCCGGCGATCGCCATCGGGAGGCGGACGGCGAGGACGGTCGAGCCGAGGAGGTCCACGAAGATGGTGGCCCAGTACATGGGGCCGGAGGGCTGGCCGAGGGCGGCTGTCGTGTACGGCCAGAGGTCGCGGCCATCGATGATGTCGCGGGCGTCGAGGCCGGTCCACGCTTCGTCGCCGTGGAGGCCGTACGGATAGTTCGACAGGTCGACCGCGCGCAGGATGAGGGCCAGCCCGGCGACGGCGATCACGTACACAAGGTCGATGACCCAGGCGCGCGTGAGCCACGCCGGAAGCTCGCCGGCGCGGGAGGGGGCGGGCGCGGCCGGCGCCTCGAGGGTCTGCTGGGCGCTCATTCAGCGCGCATGATAGCGAAGTCGCCGCGAGCGTCGCGGGGCTGGCGCCCGGGTTGCGGCGGGTGCCAGCACCTTCGCCGTAGCGGGCGCGGGCACCGATACCCCTGCAAGGAGCAACGATGCAGGGACGCGGCACTTCACGCGCTCGCGGATTCGCGCGCCTCGCCGTGCTGGCGGGCGTGCTGTGCGCGTCCGGCGCGCTCCTGGCGTTCCCACGGCCCGCCTATGCCGCTCCCAGCGGCACGCTGTCGATGAACCCATCGAACACGTCGCTGAACGTCGGCGACACGGTGTCGCTGACGCTCGACCTGGCGGGCACGGACATCCACGAGGTGCACATCGGCGTGACGTACAACGCCGGCGTGGTGCAGGTGGTCGACGCGAACGCCTCGGCGGCGGGCGTGCAGATCCTGCCGGGGCCGTTCCCGGGCGACGACACGATGGGGACGGTGCTGCAGAACTCGGTGAGCAGCGGCATCATCAACTACCAGTACGAGCTGAACGCGAGCGACGAGATGACGGGCGCCGGCACGGTGGCGACCGTGCAGTTCGTGGCGCTGGCGAACGGCAACGCGAACCTGGCGTGGACGACGCGCACGATCCGCGACGGCAGCGGCGTCTCGGCGACGGCGACGGGCATCGCCGGGATCATCGTGGTGGGCGGGACGGCGCCGACCAACACGCCGACGGCCACCGTTACGCCGGCGGCCACGAACACGGCCGCTGCGACGAACACGCCCGTCGGATCGCCGACGGCCACGCGCACGGCGACGGCGACGCGTACCGTCACGCCGACGCGCACGGCGACCGCGGCAGGCAATCCGCCGGCGAGCGAGGTCGAGCCGACGTCGACGCCGCGCATCACGATCATCAGCAACTCGAACGCCTCGCCGACGCCCCGGACGGCGCGCTTCGGCGTCGACCCGTCGCAGACGGACCGGGCGAACGGGCTGCCGGACGCGGGCACGGAGGGGCCGGGGATCGCGTGGTGGCGCTGGTCGTTCTTCGCGGGCGCGCTGATGCTTGCGTTCGCGGGGTGGTTCTTCACGTTCGCCGTGCACTACGCGAACAAGGACGTGGTGCTGCTGGATAAGTGGCAGGCGGCACGGCGGCGCGGCCGCAGCCCGCGCCGGCGGTGGTGGTAGGGGTTGGAGGTTGGAGGTTGGAGGTTGGAGGTCAGAGCTTTGGCCATCGGGCGCAACTGTCACCGGTAACCTGTCACCTGTAACCTCACTCCCGTGCATTTGACGCGGCTAGCGCTGACGAATTACCGCAACTACGCGGCGCAGGAGCTCGAGCTTGCGCCGGGGAACGTGCTGCTGCTGGGCGAGAACGCGCAGGGGAAGACGAACATCCTCGAGGCGGCGTTCCTGCTGGCGACGGGGCGGGCGGACCGCGCGACGACGGACGCCGACCTCATCGCGTGGGAGGCGCGCGAGGAGGCGCAGCCGTTCGCGCGCGTCGAGGGGAAGGCGCAGCGGCGCTCGGGCGACGTGGCGGTGGAGGTGACGATCGTCGGGCGGCCGGGCGCGCAGGGGCGGCTCGTCGCGTCGAAGCGGTTCAAGCTGAACGGCGTCGCGCGGCGGGGCACGGACGTGGCCGGCACGATCCTCGCGGTGCTCTTCACGACGGACGACATGGAGCTGGTGAAGGGTTCGCCGGGCGGGCGGCGCCGCTACCTCGACATCATGCTCACGCAGGCGGACCGCGCGTACGCGCGCGCGCTCTCGAAGTACGGCAAGGTGGTGACGCAGCGGAACGCGCTGCTCAAGCGCATCCAGGAGGGCGACGCGAAGGCCGACGAGCTGGAGTACTGGGACGGCGAGCTGGCAGCGGACGCCGCGTACATCGCCGTCGAGCGGGCGCGCGCGGTGGAGCAGATCGCGCGTGAGGCGCGGGACGCGCACGGGCGCCTGAGCGGCGAGCGGGAGGCGTTCGAGGTGGCGTACGACGCGCGGCTGGTCGACGGGTGGCCGGCCGAGCGGCTGGCGGCGTCGGAGGCGGCTGACGCGGCGGAGGCGTTCCTCGCGAAGCTGCGGGCGGTGCGCTCGCGGGACATCGCGGCGGGGGTGACGCTGAGCGGGCCGCACCGGGACGACCTGATCATGACGATCGGCGGGGAGGCGGCGGCCTCGTTCGCGTCGCGGGGGCAGCAGCGGACGGCGGCGCTGGCGCTGCGGCTGGCGGAGGCGCGGCTGCTGGAGGGGCGCTCGGGGGAGCGGCCGCTGCTGCTGCTTGACGACGTGCTGTCGGAGCTGGACGAGTCGCGGCGGGCGAGCGTGCTGGCGGCGTTCGACGCGGATCAGGCGCTGATCACGAGCGCAGACCCGGACCGGTTTCCGGCGTCATTCGTGGCGGAGTCGCAGGTGTGGCGGGTTGCGGCGGGCGTGGCGTCACTCATCGCCACGTAACCACCGTCGACAGCAGGGCGGCGACGACCGCGGCGCAGCTGAGGACCATGGCCACCGTCACCAGCCAGCGGAACCACGCCGTTTGAGTCATCGCAGGTACCAGCATACGATCGCCGCATGCCGTTTGCGGACGTTGCCGGCGGGCGGATCTACTACGAGCGGCACGGGCCGAGACCGGGCGCGGCGCCGGCGATCGTGTTCGCGCACGGGGCGGGCGGGAACCACCTCTCGTGGTGGCAGCAGGCGCCGCACTTCCGCGACCGCTACGCGTGCATCGTCTTCGACCATCGCGGCTTCGGGCAGTCTGTGGACGGCGACGGGCGGGGCGGCGCGGCGTTCGCGGACGACCTGCGCGGGCTGCTCGACCACCTCGGCATCGAGCGGGCGCATCTGGTGGCGCAGTCGATGGGCGGGTGGACGTGCCTGCGCTTCGCCATCCGGCACCCCGAACGGGTGGCGACGCTGGTGATGGCGGCGACGCACGGCGGCCTCTCGACGCCGGAGATCGACGAGGCATGGCGCGTGTCGCGCACGCTGCGGGCGGAGCTGCCGGACGACGTGTATCCGGCGGCCGGCGCCCGGATGCGCGCGGAGCAGCCGGAGCTGCACTTTCTCTACCGGCAAATCGACGCGCTGAACCCGCCGCGGACGGACCGGGATCTGGCGCGCATCCTGCAGCAGGCGGGGCGGGTGACGCCGGACGAGGTCGCCGCGCTTGACATAGCGGTGCTGTTCGTTGGCGGCGACGAAGACGTCGTCATTCCGCCGCAGGTGCTCGGCCTGGCGTGCGGGCACTTCCCGGACGCGCGGCGGGCCACCGTCGAACGGTCGGGGCATTCTGTCTACTTCGAGCGTGCCGGGGCGTTCAACGCGCTCGTCGAGGACTTCCTCGCCTCCTGAGCCGCCACTCATGGGACTTTCCGATTGAGGCAGTACGCGTTACGGCGGAACTTCGATACTCCCGTTCGCGCACGAGCAGATGTATCAGCAGAGTGACAAGCGCGGGGGTTTTCAGATCATTTCCGCTCGTGTAGGGTAGGCGGCGGCCTTCTGGAGTGGAGTGCCGCCCCCGCCGTCCTGTCGCTGGGCCAGCCGCGCGCCCATGTGGCGCGCGAGTGCAAGGATTGCCATTGCGAGAGACGGACCGACCGCTTCCGCACGCCCCGGCCCGCCCAGTCTCCCGCTCTCTCCCTCTCAGGCGCTCCCGCGGCCGCCTCGTGATCGCGGCCTGCGCAGCTTCAGCGCGAATCTGGCCCGACGCGCGGCCATCAGACCGTTCGCTGCCGTCCGACTCTAACTCTGGGAAGGAGTTGGAACCGTGAGACGGTGGGGAACGCTTCGCAGACCCTTCGTGCTGGTGCTGGTGGCCGCCTTCGGGCTGGCGTCGCTGGCGCTCATGACGGCCTGCACGCTCGAGACGGCCGCTGAGATCAAGACCTACGACGGCATCAACCAGATCCGGGCGAGCCGCGGCCTCCCGCCGCTGGTGGCCGACGCGCGCCTGGCGGAGATCGCGCGGGCGCGGAGCCGCGACATGGCGGCGAAGAACTACTTCAGCCATCAGCCGCCGGACGGCTGCAACTACGTCTGCCTGATGGACCGCAACGGCGTGCCCCACGCGTATGCGGGCGAGAACATCGCCTGGAACACGTACGACTGGGCCCAGACGGCGCAGGTGGCCGTGGACATGTGGAGGAACAGCCCGCCGCACCTGGAGAACATCCTGGGGTGCCACTACCAGAAGGTCGGGTCGGGCGTGGCGAAGGCCGCGGACGGGAAGATCTACTTCACGATGATCTTCGAGGGGAACGCCGCCTGCTAGTCGCATGACGGGCACGGCGCGTTGAGAGGGGCGCAGCGTGATGCGCCCTTCGCGTTTTTCGCCGCTGGTCAACCGCGCATTCGCACGGTGCGGGCGCATCACGTTACACTGGCATGATCGCACGCGATCGCACGATGGAAGAACACCTCTACTGCAAGACGACGCTCGAGAACGGGCTGCGCATCCTGACGGCGCCGATGCCGGGCACGCGCTCCGTGTCGGTGAGCATCTACGTGGGCGCCGGCTCGCGCTACGAGCGCGACGAAGAAGCCGGGATCTCGCACCTCCTGGAGCACCTGCTGTTCAAGGGGACGGAGAAGCGCCCGTCGGCGCAGGAGGTCTCGGAGGTCATCGATTCGGTCGGGGGCGTGATGAACGCGGCGACCGACCGCGAGCTGACCGTCTACTACGCGAAGGTGGCGCGCCCGCACTTCGAGCGGGCGGCCGACGTGCTCACCGACATGGTGCGAAACCCGCTCATCGAGCAGGCGGAGCTGGAGAAGGAGCGCAACGTCGTCATCGAGGAGCTGGCGTCGGTGGCCGACTCGCCGGCACAGCTCGTGGACGTGCTGCTGGACGAGACGATGTGGCCGGACCAGCCGCTGGGCCGCGACGTGGCGGGCAGCGAGGAGTCGGTGTCGGCGCTGACGCGGGAGGCGACGCTGGACTACATGCGGCGCCAGTACGTGCCGAACAACATCGTCGTGTCGGTGGCGGGGGCGGTGGAGCACGGGCAGGTGGTCGACGTCATCTCACAGGCGCTGGGGGACTGGCGGCCGGGGACGCCGTCGGCGTGGTTCCCGGCGGTGGACGGGCAGTCGGAGCCGCGGGCGCGGCTGCTGTACAAGCGGACGGAGCAGGCGCACATCGAGATCGCCGTGCACGCGCTCTCGAACCTGGACCCTGACCGCTTCGCCGTCGACCTGATCAGCGTGATCCTGGGCGAGGGGATGAGCAGCCGCCTCTTCCTCGAGCTGCGGGAGCGGCGGGCGCTGTGCTACGACGTCCACAGCTACGCGAGCCACTACCTCGATACGGGCGCCTTCGCCGTCTACGCCGGCGTCGACCCGAAGAAGACGTACGAGGCCGAGGGCGCGCTCATCGACCAGCTCGTGGGGCTGCGCGACAACGGCGTCAGCGACGAGGAGCTCCACAAGGCGAAGGAGCTCTCGAAGGGCCGGCTGCTGCTGCGGATGGAGGACACGCGCAACGTGTCCGGCTGGGCTGGCGGGCAGGAGATCCTGCACGGCTTCGTCCGCACGCCGGATGAGGTCGTCGCGCTCATCGATGCGGTGACGACGGCGGACATCCGGCGCATCGCGAAGCAGATCCTCGACGGCTCGCGGGTGAGCCTGGCGATCGTGGGGCCGTTCCGGTCGGACAAGCGCTTCGCCTCGCTGCTGAGGCTCTAGCCCCGACGACCACAGCCGACACTCCCGACACCACATCCGTCCACCAGCCACCAGTCCCCGGCAACCGGATGTAACCTTTTCGGGCATGCCTCCGTCTAAGAAGTCAGAAAGGGGGCTACCGGTGGAGCGACAGGAGCCCGGCGGCGCGCTGCCGCTGCTCGAACGGGCGAGGGCCGGCGATGCGGACGCCTTCGGGGCGCTCGCCGAAGAGCATCGCGCCTCGCTCCTGCGCCTCTGCTACAAGATGACGGGATCACGCGAAGAAGCCGAAGACCTGGTGCAGGAGACGCTGCTCAAGGCCTACACCCGCATCGCCGAGTTCGAGATGCGGTCGTCGCTGTCGACGTGGCTGCACCGCATCGCGACGAACGCCTGCCTCGACCACCAGCGCAGCCGCAAACCCTGGGATTTGGAGCGCAAGTGGCAGTGGTTCCGGGACAACGGCGAGCTGGTGCAGCAGATGGAGCAGCAGGCCTTCATGTCGCCTGAACGGGCGGCGGAGGTCCGTGAGGTTGCGGCCACCTGCATCAATTGCATCAACATGTCGCTGCCCGCGAAGCAGCGCGCGGCGATCGTGCTGTGCGACCAGATCGGGCTGTCGCGCGAGGAGGCGGCCCGCGCCATCGGGGCGTCGGTGGCGTCGGTGAAGACGGAGCTGCACCGGGCGCGCAAGAAGATGACGGACGTGTTCGAGACGCACTGCGCGCTCGTCGACGCGAAGAACGAGTGCAACGCCTGCATCACGGCGGGGCGCGTGCGCAACCGCGAGCTGCCGGGCACGGAGCGGCCGCAGGGGCGGCGGGCGCGAGAGCGGAAGGAGCAGGGCTGATGCGCTGCGACGAGATCGACGAGCTGCTCTCGGACCTGATCGACGACGAGCTGGCCGAGGGCGCGCGCGCGGGCGTGGAAGCGCACCTGGCCGCGTGCGAGCGCTGCGCGGCGTCGTACCGGAAGCTCACGCGCACGGTGCGCTTCGTGCGCCGGAACGGCCGGGTAGCGCTGACGCCGGGCACGCCGGGCGCGGCCTACGAGGACTTCATCTACTCGATCACCGAACCCTCATCTCAGCGCGTCCGCCCGCTCTTCGGGCGAGCCAGCGGGGATGAGGAGCCCTGACGAAGGAGGACATGATGCGGACGGACGTCGTAATCGTTGGCGGAGGCATCGCCGGGCTGGCGACGGGCGCGCTGCTGTCCAAGCAGGGGCGGCGCGTGACCGTGCTGGAACGCGGGAACCGGCCGGGCGGGCGCGCGTACACGTACGAGGAGCGCGGGTTCACGATCAACTACGGCCCGCACGCGATGTACCGGCCAGACACGGGGCTGCTGGGGCAGGTGCTGGCGCGGCTGGGACGGCCGCGGCTGCCGTACAACGTGCCGGAGCCGACGCTGGCGTACTGGGCGGACGGCGACCGCTTCGCGTCGCTGGGCGCGAAGCCGCACCAGGTGCTGACGACGCAGCTCTTCCCGTTCACCGGCCGGCTGCGCGTCGCCGCGCTGATGATGGCGATCCGCACAGCGAAGCCGGAGCGCATCCCGGCGGAGCAGACGTTCCGCGCGTGGGTGGAGGAGCGCGTGCCCGACGAGAGCCTGCGCCGGTTCGCCAACGCGCTGGCCGTGGTGAACACGTACACGCGCCCGGCGGGCGAGCTGAGCGCGCGCTGGCTCGTCGCGCACCTCAAGCGGAGCCTCTTCGCGAAGGACTACGTCGGCTACATGTCGCACGGCTGGCGCAGCATCTACGAGACGTTCATCGACCAGATCACGACGCACGGCGGGAGCGTCGTCACCTCGGCCAAGGTCGATCACCTGGATGTGCGCGAGGGGCGCGTCGTCGCGGCGTTCGTCGGTGACCAGCGCTACGAGGCGCAGGCGTTCGTGTGCACGCTGCCGCCGCAGGAGGCGCCGTCTATCGCGCTGCCCGCGACGCCGCTGCACGGCGAGCTGTCGCGGTGGACGGACCTGAGCGACGCGCGGGCGCTGACGATCGAGCTTGGCTTCAACCGCAAGCTGCGCGATGACCTGACGTTCGTGTTCGACGTCGAGCGCGACCTGTACTACAGCCTGCACTCCGAGGTGACGCCGGACCTGGCGCCGGCGGGCTCGCAGCTCATGCACGCGATGGCGTACCTCTCGCCGGAGGAGGCGGCCGATGACGCGTTGCGGGAGGGGCGGAAGCGCGAGCTGACCGACGGGCTCGACCGCTTCTTCGAGGGGTGGCGCGAGGCGTTCGTGTTCGAGCGCTCGCTGCCGAACGCGCGCGTGACATCAGCGCGCTGGATACCGTCGCAGCTGGAGCCGACGCGCGTGCCGCTGCGGTCGTCCACGGCGGACAACCTCTACTTCGCCGGCGACGGTCGCGACATCGCGTACAACCTCGCCGAGATCGCGTTGGCGTCGGCGATGGAGGTTGCGGACGCGATCGCGAAGGACGCGCCGCTGCGCGCGGCGCCGGAGCGCGTGACGGCGTAGCTCCCGCGAGCGTAAGCTCGCGCCTAGGCCTCGGCTTCGACCGCCAGTTGTGGCGCCGCGTCGGGCGCGGGGAAGCGCTGCTTGAACGTGAACGCGTGGGGCGTCGGGCCGTGCTCGGTCAGGTGCCGCAGCCGCTCCTCGGCCTCTTCGACGGTCGGGATGTGGCCGGACGGGATCCACCAGAGCACCGCGAACGGGTAGCTGAGGTGCTCGAACCACTCGCGGCGGCGGCGGAAGACGTCGAGGTGGCCGCTCTTGAACGCGAAGTCGTAGAGCGCCTCCACGGACTCCCACACCGTGAAGTTGATGATGATCATCTTGTCGGGGCGCGGGCGCACGGCCGTGGAGTTCCCCTCCTCGGTCTGGTGGCGCCAGACGAAGCCGGGCGAGCGGTCGCCGAGCGCGTTGATGGGGTCGATGTTGGCGACGAAGTCGGCGAGCAGGGGGTCGTCGAGCGGCGCCTTCAGCCGCGCGATGTTGTACTGCGCCAGGTGCCAGCCGCCCGCCATGCGCTGAGTGTAGCAGCGGCCGCGCCCGACCCGGCTAGATCGATTGACGCCAGACGAGAGGAGGCTTGCCGGCGGGCGCGTCCATCAGCGCCGACAGCTCGATGCGCCACGGCGTCAGCTTGAGCAGCCCCAGCACCGGGTCCTCCGGGCCGCCCTGCCAGATGAGCGCAGGGTCGTAGCCGAGGGGCGGCGGCGCGGCCTTGTACATCTCCCAGATGCGGCGCTTCTCGCCGTCGTCGTCGACCCACCCGGCGCGGCAGTCGGCGTAGATCTGCTGCTGCTGCGGGTCCCAGTACGACAGCGACACGTAGGGGTTGCGCGCGAGGTGCTTCTCCTTATGGGAGTGCCGGTTGGTGAGGATCCAGCCGGTGGTGCCCTCCCAGATCGGGTGGAGGATGCGCGTGCGCGGGCGCCCTTTGCGGTCGACCGTGGCGACGGTGCACCAGGCGATGCGATTGACGCGCGCGTTGAACTCCTGCTCGATCTCGGCGAACGATGCGACGTCCATTGTCAGGGTGGTCCTTCCGTTAGCGCCTGCTCGACGGATGCGAAACCGGGCGGCGGGTTGCCGCTGGCCAGGGCGACGGTCATCTCGTACATCGGCGTCGCGGCCTCGTTACGCTTGCGCTCGTACTCGGCGAGCGCGTCCTCCATGGGCGCGCGGCCGGCGAGGCCGTCGTCGATGGCATCTGCGAGCAGCTCGGCGTCGCGGAAGGCGTCGGCGATGCCGAGACCGGTGACGGGGTCGCGGTGGTAGCCCGCATCGCCGACGAGCGCCCAGCCGGGGCCGTAGGGCTTGCGGAAGAAGTTTTCGGTGTCGGCGGTGCCCATCCAGCGCTCCTCGCGCTTGCCGTTCTTCACGCGCTCGTACATGTCGGGTGAGATCTCGGAGAGGTAGCGCATGAAGTTGCCCTCGATGTCGCTGCGGTACTCCTCGAACATCTCGGCCTGCTTGCCGACGGCGATGCAGTCGAGGCCGTCGTTGGTGGGGAAGGCGAGCACGCCACCGTTTTCGCCGATGCAGAGGACGGCGCCGTCGAGGTTCGTGCCGGAGAAGTACGAGTAGTACGCGCACGTGTACGCGGGGCGCTCGTTGTATGAGGGCGCGTTCACCGCGCGCGCGACCTTCGAATGGATGCCGTCGGCGCCGACGACGATCGTCGCGCGCTCTTCGACGGTCTGGTCGCCCTGGCGCAGCCGGACGCCGGCGACGCGGCCGCCCTCGAAGATCAGCTCCTGCATGGAGCAGCCTTCGCGCACCTCTGCGCCCGCCTCGCGCGCGGCGTCGACGAGGATCTTGTCGAGGACGGTGCGGCGCGGGCAGTACGTCTCGATCCTGTCGCGGCCAGGCGGGGGCGGCGGAGACATGGTGAGGTCGCCCATCTGGAACGAGATCTTGTTGATGGGGCGGCAGCCGGCCTCCTTTAGGCGGTCGATGAGGCCCCACTTCTCGAGGCGATCGGTCGCGTCCTGCTGGAGGTAGTGCGTCGAAAGGATGTCGCTCGGGAAAGTCGAGCGGTCGACGATGAGCACGCGGCGCCCGCGGCGCGCGAGCAACATTCCGGTCGGGGAGCCGGCGCAGCGCGCGCCGACGATGATCACGTCGTACATGGCGGTTCCTCCTCCGAGAGCACGCGCATGATACGCCGCGACGATCCGTTGCGCGCGGGCCGTTCTGCTGCGATTTTCGCAGACGCGGCGCTAGCGGTCGAGGACTTCCGCGGTGTCGCCGCGCGCGGGGTCATGTTCGGGCAGCGCGTCGGCGACCCAGTCACCCTTCTTCCACGCCGGCACGGGCGTGGCGCACTCGGACTTCGGCACGAAGCGCGACCGCGCGACGAGCTTGTACTTGTGGATGTAGCGCGGGCAGTTGGGGAAGACTTCGCGCGCCTTCACGCGCACGATGAACTGCGCCTCCGGGTACTCGGCCTTCAGCGGGTCGTTGACGTCGATCGTCGCCTCGCCATTGAGGCGCATCCGCCACTGGTTCTCGAAGTCGATGAAGAGCAGGCCGACCTGGCTCGTCTCGAGCACGTTGCCCATCGTCAGGTACATGCCGTTGCCGTCGAAGTTGGGGAAGGCGATCGTCTTCTCGTCGATCACACGCACGAAGCCGGGGTCGCCGCCCTTGTATGAGCAGTTGGCGTGGCCGTCCTTGTCGACGGTGGCGATGAAGAACATGTCCATGCGCTCGATGAACGCCCTGTCGTTGGCGTCGATGTAGTCCTTGACGATCGCCTCCTCGAGGCGGTCGGCGAGGCGCTTCGTGTCGAACTGCTCCTGCAGGCGGCGGTTGCCTTCGTGGTAGATCTCGGACATGCGTCTCCTCCCGTTGCGGCCGCGCCGGCCGTGCTGAGGCTTCACCGTACGGACATGGCGGCGCGGAAGTCAATCGAGACGAGCGGCCGAGCCGGGAGCGGGCCGAGCGGCGGCGTCAGGCTTCGGCGAAGGCCTGGCGGAAGCCCGTCTGCTCGGCGCCGACGAAGCGGGCGAAGAGCGACCAGGCCATGAGCCCGAGCAGGAAGAGCTGGGCGTCCTGGAACCAGACCATCGCGCGCATCGTGTTCCAGTCGATGTAGTGGCGGTTGACGCCGACCGGCACGTCGACCATCGAGGCGAGGGCGATCGGCGCGGCCAGATGGGCGAAGCCGATGAGCGTGGCCCAGAAGGCTGCCCAGCGCGTGCTGCCGTCGGCGTTGAAGAGCCAGATGACGGCGCCCAGGTGGAGGCCGTAGACGACGATGGTGGCGAGGAAGTCGTCGCGGAGCACCCAGGCGTCGCCGTAGGGGAGGCCGAGCTCGTCGCCGGCGTGGAGGTCCATGCCGAGCTGGAAGTAGATGGCGACCGGCGTCGCGATGAGCGACGACAGCGTGATCCAGAGGAAGGGCATCCACCAGCGGTGGAGGAATTCCCAGGAGTTCATAGCACCCCTAAGGGTAGGTTTGGCGCGATCGGTGGTGTATCAGGGAACACCCTGACTTTCGGGCGAGCGGCGCGGCGAGGGGCGGCGTCTTGAGCGTTCCCGGGGCGTGGCTAGACTGTACGCACACATACCTCCGGTTTCCCTCAGGACTGCAACGAAGGAGTCGTATCATGCTTCGACTGACCGTTCGCCCCCTCATCGCCCGCGCGCTGCGCACGCTCGACGCCATCGCCTCGCCCGGGACCGTGCACGCCCACTGCGACATCCCCTGCGGCATCTACGACCCGCATCTCATGCAGCTGGCGGCGCTCACCGTCGTGCGGATGAACCAGCTGATCGAGTCGCTGGAAGACCCGTCGGGGAAGGCGGGCGAGCACGCGATGGCGCGCTACATGCTGGTGAAGGAGGAGCATGCGGAGCTGGTGAAGCGCGAGGCGCGCGTCATCTACGGCGACTACTTCAAGCCGGAGCACGTCGAGAAGTACGCGAACCTGCACCAGCTGACGTGGGACATCCTGAAGACGGCGAGCAAGGCGCGCCAGAACGTCGACATGCAGGCGGCGCAGGACCTGCTGGGGCTGACGCAGCAGTTCGCGCAGATCTTCTGGGAGACGAAGGGCGTCGCGACGAAGAAGCAGCCGTCGAACCAGGCGGCGGGCGGCGAGTTCGTCGTCCCGGCGAACTAGGCAGGGGGCGGCGGCCCGCCCGAGGCGGCTCATCCCGTGATGGATGCCGTCCGCCCGTTGCTGAGCGCGCTCGCGCGGCTGTCGCCTGTCTCGCGTTACATCGTCGACGGGCCGAGCATGGAGCCGTCGTACCGCGCGGGCGACCGCCTGCTGGTGAACAAGCTGGCGTATCAGCGGCGGCCGCCCGTGGCAGGCGACGTCGTCGTGCTGCGGGATCCCGAGCGGCCGGAGCGGCTGCTGCTCAAGCGCGTCGAGGCGATCGCGGACGAGGGCGAGCGGCGCTTCTACGTCGCCGGCGACAACGCGGCGGAGAGCCGCGACTCGCGCGCGTTCGGGCCGGTGGCGCGGCGCGACATCGTCGGCAAGGCGTGGATTAAGTACTGACGCGCACGGCGTCTCGCCGTTGCCATCCTCAACGTCGCGCTTGTCGGGTGACTCGTGCCTGTCGTATCGTCGTAGCGCCGCGCACAGGAGGTGACGATGACGTCCGTTGAGTTCGACAAAGAGGACCAGCTTCGCCAAGTTGAACCATTCATCATTGAGGGGGAACAACTCTTCGCCGTTTACGACTGCAAAGGCGCAGGCACGGGATTCGTAGCCGTGACGAACAAGAGGCTGCTCGTCTACGACAAGGCGTTCCTTGGCAAGCGAAAGGCCCTGACGAGCGTACCGTTCCACCAGATCACTGCCATCAGCAGCGTCGATGAAGGCCGCGGACTATTCGGGACCTCTAGCGAACTCGTGACCAAGACGGGGCCGGAGTCGTACTCGTTTGAGTTCCGCGGTGGAGACAAAGCACAGAGGGCGTACTCGTTCATCATGCGGGAGATCCTCCAGAACGAGCCTGCCTAACGTCGCCCGGTCGCTGCCCGCGTGGTCGCGTGTCTTCAACCCCTGGTGATAGCGCTCACTCGACGGTGAACGCCGTGCGCATGCCCAGCTCGTAGTGCCCGCGCTCCTCGCCTTCGTCGAGGAGGTTGCAGATCAGGACGTAGGCGCCGGGCTCGAGGTCGAGCGCGATCGACGCGGTCGAATCGACGGCGAACGCCTCAATCTCGTCGACGATGTCGACGTCGTCCTCAGCCACACGGCCGTCGTCGACGGGGAGGTCGTCTACGGCGGCGTCGGAGCGGACGACGACGAACTCGTGCGCGTGCTCGGGACCGATGTTCTCGACGAGGAAGTAGATCTCGCCGGCTGCGACCGTATCGGTCGAAACGGCGACCTCCCATTCCTTCAGCGTGACGTCGACCTGCGTCGAGCCGTCCGGCTTTGGGCCGGGCGTGGCGGCTTCGGCCTCGTCGTGTTCCGCTTCCGGATCCGGGTCGGCTTCAGGATCTGGCTCGCTCTCGGGCGAGAGCACGTCGACGGCGCCGTTGCCGTCGTCGTCATCGCCGCAGGCGACGGCGAAGACGCCGGCGAGCGCGACGAGCACAAGTGCAACGAGTGCGAGGCGCGAAGGCTTCACGTGTTGAGCTCCTTGATTGTTAGGCACTACTTAGGCGTGGATATAGTGGACGCTAATGATATGGTCAACCACGAAAGTCGAGAAATGAGAAGATTTCGCGCGGCGCGAGCCGGGGCCATTGTCACGATGGTGTTCGCTGTCGTGGCCGCCTTCGCCGCCTGTGACGGAAACGGCGGCGCGCCCTCTACGCCGACAAGCGGGGCAGCGTCGGGCACGCCGACGCCACCCGCGGGAACGGCGGCTGCGGCGACGGTCACTCCTGTCCCACCCGTCACCGTCACGCCTGCGCCGCCGCCGTCGCCGACGCGGCCGGCGGGCGGGGGCCCGGCCACGGTGCTGTACCGCGGTGACCCGTCGCGGCGCGTGATCGCGCTGACCTTCGACGCAGGCGCGGACGCCGGCTACACGCTCGACATCCTGCGCGTGCTGCGCGAGCAGGGCGTGCGCGCGTCGTTCGGGATCACGGGCCTGTGGGCGGAGGCGAACCGCGACGCGCTGCTGGCGATCGCGGCGGACGGGCACGAGCTGATCAACCATACGTACAGCCACCGGTCGTTCACAGGACGGTCGACCCGGACGCCGCCGCTGACGTTCGAGGAGCGCTCGCTGGAGCTGTCGCGCGCGGAGACGACGGTGTACCGGCTGACGAGCCGGAGCACGCTGCCCTACTTCCGGCCGCCGTTCGGCGACATCGACGAGTCGGTGCGGGCGGACGCCGGCGCGCTCGGCTACAGCACGATCGTGATGTGGACAATCGACACGCTCGGCTGGGACGGCGCCACGCGCGAGCAGATCGTGGCGCGGACGATGGAGCTGGCGGCGCCGGGCGCGATCCTCATCATGCACGTTGGCTCGGACTCGCAGGATGCGTTCGCGGTGGAGGAGATCATCGGGCGGCTGCGGGCGGACGGCTACGGGTTCGTGACGATCAGTGAGCTGATCGGCGGCTGAGGCTGCGCCCCCGGCTTAGAATGATCGCGTGACACGCGACCCCACGAGGCGATACCCCCGCATCGAGGACTACGGGCTGATCGGCGATTCAAGGACGTCGGCGCTGGTCTCGCTCGACGGCTCGGTCGACTGGCTGTGCCTGCCGAACATGGACAGCCCGTCGGTGTTCGGGCGCATCGTCGACTGGGAGCGCGGCGGCTATTTCCAGATCGTGCCCGACGTGCCGTACGAGGCGCGCCGGCGCTACATCGACGGCACCGCCGTGCTGGAGACGACGTTCACGACGCCTGACGGCGAAGTGGCGCTGATCGACTTCATGCCGGCGCAGACGGACGCCGCGAAGTCGCATGCGCTGGAGCCGCTGCGGGCGCTGTACCGCTTTGTCGAAGGGCGGCGCGGGCGCGTGCCGATGCGCCTCGAGTTCGTGCCCCGGCCTGATTACGGCGCCGGCGGCGTCCACCTGCGAGCGCGCACGCCGTACGAGGTGACGGCGTCGCGACGGCGCCACGTGATGCACCTGCGCAGCGACGTGCGGCTGACGGCGACGCCCGTCGATGCGCGCGGGGTGTTCGACGCGGTGGCCGGCGAGCGGCTGCGCTTCGCGCTGGCGTATTCGCTGGCGGAGCCGGCGGTGATCGTGTCGGACGGGTACGTCGACCAGGTGTACGAGCAGACGCTGGCGTTCTGGCGTTCGTGGCTGAGCCAGTGCACCTACGACGGACCGTATCGCAACGAAGTGCTGCGGAGCGTGCTGACGCTGAAGCTGCTGTCGTTCGCGCCATCGGGGGCGATCTCCGCGGCGCCGACGACGTCGCTGCCGGAGGAGATCGGCGGCGAGCGCAACTGGGACTATCGCTTCTGCTGGATCCGCGACGCGGCGCTGACGGTGAAGGAGTTCATGGAGCTTGGGTTCGCGGAGGAGGCGGCCGCGTTCGTGAGCTGGCTCCTGCACGCGACGAACCTGACGGCGCCCTCGCTGTGCCCGCTCTACACGCTGTACGGCGCGATCCCGGGGGACGAGCGCGAGCTGGCGCACCTGGAGGGGTACCGCGAGTCGCGGCCGGTGCGCGTCGGGAACCTCGCATACCGGCAGCGGCAGCTCGACGTGTACGGCGAGCTGATCGACGCCGCGCACCGCTTCCTCGCATCCGGCTACCGCCCGATCGACCGCGACGAGGCGCGGCTGATCGCGTCGATCGCCGATCATGTCGCGAAGATCTGGCGCGAGCCGGACAACGGCATCTGGGAGGCGCGCCGCCCGCCCGCGCACTACACGCACTCGAAGGTGATGGCGTGGGACGCGCT
>Ga0209172_10004121_pt1 | contig 20417 bp, 15 predicted proteins | sample LarsenN4metaG_FD_184113 | JGI IMG/M metagenome (GOLD analysis project Ga0209172, IMG submission 184113) | Hot spring sediment bacterial and archeal communities from British Columbia, Canada, to study Microbial Dark Matter (Phase II) - Larsen... ... | reverse complement strand
ATTTTGTTAGGATACACGCGTTATTCCTTATCAGAGCTGGCTGATTTCCAGCGTGTATATGCCAAACGAACAGAAGAAAGGCCTGCATGCGCAGGATGAAGAACGGGTGCTCGAGTATTGGGACAAACACGCCGTTTTTGAATCCTCGGTCGAGCGCCGCCCGGCCGAGAAGTCCTACGTGTTTTACGACGGCCCGCCATTTGCGACCGGGCTCCCGCACTACGGCCACATCGTCGCCTCGACGATGAAAGATTTGGCGCCGCGATTTTGGACGATGAAGGGCTACCGCGTCGAGCGCGTGTGGGGTTGGGATTGCCATGGCTTGCCGATCGAGAACATTGTCGAGAAAAAGTACGAGCTCGGGTCGCGTGCGGATATCGAGAAGTACGGCATCGCGAAGTTCAACGACGCGTGCCACAACGAAGTGCTGACGTACGCAGAAGAATGGAAAAAGGTCATCCGCCGCCTCGGCCGCTGGGTCGACATGGAGAACTCGTACAAGACGATGGATCTCTCCTATATGGAGTCCATCTGGTGGGTGTTTAAGCAGTTGTGGGAGCGCGGGTTGATTTACGAGGGCCACAAGCCGATGCACGTGTGTCCGCGATGCGAGACCGCGTTGTCGAACTTTGAAGTGAATCTGAACTATCAGGACGTGACGGACATTTCCGTGTTCGTTTCGTTTCCGTTGCTCGACGGGAAATACAAGGGTGCAAAGATGGTCGCGTGGACCACGACGCCGTGGACCTTGCCTGGCAACGTGCTGCTCGCGGTCGGACCCGAGATTCCGTACGTAGCCGTGTCAGCGAAGCACAAGGAGACTGCTGCGGAGGAAACGTTCATCTTCGGGAAGCCGCTTTGGGAGAAGCTATCGAAGGATGCGGAGTTTGGATTGAACAAATCACACGACCTCGGTGCTGTCGCAGACGTCGTCGCGAAGGATCTCGTCGGTTCGCGCTATGAGCCGCTTTTCCCGTTTTTTGCGGACTGGGAGAACGCGTTCCGAGTCGCGGCTGGGGAATTTGTCACGACCGAAGATGGAACGGGCATCGTGCACATTGCCCCAGGGTTCGGTGAGGACGACATGGAGCTTGGAAAGAAGGAAGGCGTGAAGCCGCTCATGCATGTGAAGATGAACGGACAGTTCGTCGCGGAAGTGGTTGATGGATTGAAGGCGGATGGGATCGACGTTGCAGGGAAGCCGGTCAAAATCAAAGGGGACACGCAGGCCACGGACATCGACATCATCAAAGCGCTTGCCAAGCGCGGTCGGCTCCTTGGGAAGAAGAAAGTAACGCATAGCTATCCATTATGCTGGCGTTGCGATACACCACTGCTCAACTACGGGACGAGCTCGTGGTTTGTAAACGTGACCAAGATCCGCGAGCGCATGGTCGCGCTCAACGGCGGCATCAACTGGGTGCCGGACAACATGAAAGAGGGCCGATTCGGCAAGTGGCTCGAAGGCGCGCGCGATTGGGCGGTGTCTCGCTCGCGCTTCTGGGGTACGCCGATCCCGATTTGGCGCGCGGAAGACGGCGAAACGCTCTGCATCGGTTCGGTTGAGGAACTAGAGTCGCTCTCCGGAACGAAGCTAGCTGATCTTCACAAGCACGTCGTTGATCCGGTGACGATCACACATAACGGCAAGGAATATCGCCGCGTGCCGGAAGTGCTCGACTGCTGGTTCGAGTCGGGTTCGATGCCGTACGCGCAGATTCATTATCCGTTCGAAAATACGGAGGCGTTCAAGGGCGGGTTTCCGGCTGAGTTTATTGCTGAAGGACAGGATCAGACGCGCGGATGGTTCTACACACTCCACGTGCTCGCCGCGGCGCTCTTCGATTCGCCGGCGTTTAAGAACGTGGTGGTGAACGGCATCGTGCTTGCAGAGGACGGTAAGAAGATGAGCAAACGGCTCAACAACTATCCGGACCCGATGTACGTCATTGATCGCTACGGCGCGGACGCGGTGCGCTATTACCTCATGGCGAGCCCTGTGGTGCACGCCGAGAACTTGCGCTTCAGCGAAACGGGCGTCGACGAGGTATCCAAGAAGTTTGTGCTCATTTTGCGCAACGTTTTGAGCTTCTATCAGCTCTATGCCAATGAGCACGATGGTCGCACGCCGTCGGGCGAGGCCTTGCTCGATCGCTGGATCCTCGCGCGATTGTATGAGACGCACGGCGAGCAGACTCGTGCGCTGGAATCGTACGATTTTGCGGTGGGGGCGCGTGTCCTGCAGGAATTTGTGACGGATCTTTCAACGTGGTACGTGCGCCGATCGCGCGAGCGCGTGAAGGAGGCGGGCGAGGACAAACTCGAAGCGCTTGCGACCCTGCGCTACACGCTTGAGACCTTCTCCAAGATGCTGGCACCTTACATGCCGTTCCTTGCGGAAATGCTCTATCAGGAACTCGGCGGGAAATTCGGCGCACAGGACGACCGACGCCTGTCCGTTCATCTGGAGACCTGGCCAACGATCGATCAGAAATTCGCGGACGCGATGTCTATTGAAACCATGGGGCGCGTGCGCTCCATCGTGTCGCGCGCGCTTGAGCGCCGCGCGGAGGCGGGCAAGAATGTGCGCCAGGTGCTCGCAAAGATGACCGTAACGCTTCCGGGTCCCTCAACATCCATCGAGGCCTACACGGATATCGTCAAAGACGAAGTGAACGTCAAAGAGATCGTGTTCCAGCAAGGGAAGGATTACGCCGTGGAACTCGACCTAACGATGACCCCTGAGTTGGTGCGCGAAGGCACGGCGCGCGAAATCATTCGCCGCGTGAATGCGATGCGCAAGAACGCCGGTCTGACGCTCGAGGATCGCATCGATCTCTGGATCGACTCCGCGGAGCCGGAAGTCAAAAAAGCGCTCGAGGAGCACAGCGAAACGATCGTCGCTGGTACGCTCGCAAAGACGCTCAACCACATCCAGAAGCCAGAGGTCACCGAGACGTTCCGGGCAAACGAGTACGACATTGAGCTGGGATTCACGATATAACAAGATCGCCGGCGGATTATCCGCCGGCGATTTCTGTTTTGTGCCACAGGACGTCAAAGATGAGTCGCATACTCTCGGCCACGTCTTCGTGCTGGATCATGGTGGTGAGCAGTTCTTTGCGAAACGTCGTGAGCGCAACGGTGTTGTTCCAAATGAGGATCTGCGCCGGAAGCGAGAAGGGGAGTTGCGGAACAAGACGCACGAGCATGCCGTATTTTTTCCAATTCGTGACATCTTGGGGCGTCGTGTGCGCTCCGTCGGCGATGACACGAACTTTTATGCCTTTTTCGTGCTGGCGTTTCACCTGCTGATCGATGAGTTTATTGAGCTCCGGGCTGGTTCGGTCCCATCGTGATGGGATGATGAGCAGATCCTTGGCGTTTTGGTGGATGTCCTCATAAGCATCGGCCAAGCCCTGGATCCCTTCCCGAAACCATACGACCGGTTTGTCTGTCGAGAGGGTGTACTGGGAAAGCAGTCCCGGGAGGACTTGGCGAAACTCGTCGAGCGTTTCTTGCGCCCTCTCAACGTTGCTGCGGCCAAGTTGTTCGAGCTCGCGTGGAGAAACCGCCTCAAAGACCGCTTTGCCTCTACGATTTTCTTTTACCAGCCCGCGTTTTTGCAGTTGACCAAGCGCGTAGTAAAGATTCGGTCGAGAAAGTCCGCTCTCACGCAAGAGTTCGCTTGCTGGTTGTTTGCCGAGTTTGATGAGGGCCTCGTACGCCGAAGCTTCAGACTCTGTCAGGCCCAGTTCGACAAGAATGTGGCGCATAATCATTGTTTGTCCACTATTATGGACAGCTTTAATACAAGTAAAATATCACAAAAATGCTTGTTTGTCAATATGAATTAAACAAAATGGCTCAATCTTGTCAGTATCCATTGACCATTCTGTTTTTCCGTGATAGTGTATGCCGTTCGCTGATGAGGACCCACCTCACGGCGAACAAAACCAGACTCGAGGGGAGAGTCGGGAACCTGGAACGCCCGTTGTGAGCGCACCCCCTGTTCCGGCTGTAGAGTTTAAGCGGACTTCGGTCCGCGCCGCGTCTCAAACGACGTTTTGGGCCGGGTTCGTCCCGGAGCCATGGCGGGCCATCTCCATGCCCGTCAGCGCTCCGGCACGAATCACATATCTAGGAGGACGCATGACGGTGGTCCGCAAGTGCGGTCCCATTCTCCACGTCGCCACGTGGTTCACCACCAGTCCCGAGGAGCTGGCGACTCCTCGGCCCACTCCGGAGCGGACGGTCGTTCGGCGCGCCAAGCGTGCCGAACCCGACGCTCGCACGCTGGACCTCACGTCCGCGTGCCGGCAACTCGCCGAGGCGTGGGGCGCCAAGTAACCCCGAACAAAAGGAGGAACGGGCCCGATCGCCTCTGGATCGGGTTCCCACCAAACGGCTCGTTCACAAGACGAGCGGTTCGGCGGGAGACAAGTCCCCGCGTCGTTACAGCGCATGGCGCCCAGCGACGGTAAAGAAGTGGGTCCCAGGGCGACGCATGAAGCGCCCCACCGCAAGAAACATGCCGAGGCTCGAGTGCGGAGCCAGCGTTACAAACATAGCCGACTCGTGGCGACATCGAGACTGTCGTCCGTCCTGCGCGGGTCTATTCCGGACACGCAGGAAGCCGATCCCAGACGGCTTGAGCACAACCGCTCTTAAGGGTCGGCGCACCGACTCATCTGAGGAGAACCATGAACCGATTCTGGAGGTGGAGCGGTGCGCACGCTCGTTCATCGGGTGGCGTGCAAGGGCTAGCCAGGCCCATGTCCCCGAGGGGCAGAAGGGGAGGCATACCCCAGGCAAGATCGAGAGCGTATACCCGTGCGGCGGCACGGGAGCGGGGGATGAAATTGGAGCGTACCCCCATAACCGCGAGCTCGAGAGGGTGTCGGGCCCGAATCCCGAATACGTCCCAGCCGTAAACTCGGTGAGTCGCGCGCGTCCAATCGGCGTGCGGCTAAATGCGACGGAGGCGGTGCCAAACAGCGACGCGCCCATGCGGGGCAACCCCCACGGAGGGCTTCCGAACGCTGACATACCGTGCCGAGTACGCATCGGCTGTATGTCCCCTTCACAAAATTCACGAGCGTCCGTTCGCGTGTTTTGAGAGGAGAAGAAATCCAGTATACTGATGGCGTATGAATCTACGCCATTTGTTTGTTTTTGCGCTCTTGGTCCTTGTTTTGTTCGCTCCAGCACACCCTGCGTCCGCGGCGGACACAACGAAACCGACCATGGGGACGATTACGCCAACGTCAGCCACGCGCAACGTCGCCACGGAGTATGAAGTAACCGTGTCCGACGATGTGGGAATCGATGAATGTTTTTTTAAAGTATCCGGTCGAACGGTCGGCGAGATGACGGTCTCGGGCGGCGTCGCGTCGTATACGCACACCTTTACGGTGAACGGTCCGCATTATGTGTATGCGCTCTGCTATGACACGTCCCGTAATTTTAAGGCGAGTCCGTACACCCGCGTGACCGTAACTGGATCCGCAGCCGACGACCATGAGGACCCGGAGGTGCAGTCGCTCTTGCCGAACTATGCAACGGCGGGGATCCCGGTGCGCATGCATGTAGATGTTGAAGACGACATTGGGATCGAATCGTGTACGTATTATCCGTTCAACGCAGATTCCGTGCCCATGGAAATTGGGGATGGGGAAGCGTACGTGATGTACACGTACGAGGTGGCTGGAACGCGCACGGCCTACGCGTTGTGTAAGGATGTCGCGGGGAATTTTGCCGTGACGGACATTGTGACGATTACCGTGTATCCAGGTTACCCGCCTGCAGAATCTGCGGAGCCAGGGACGCTCATCAAAATGGAATGCCCGCCCGACGTGTACGTCAATGATCCGTGCACGACTGTCTATTACTATTCCTACGACGGGAAACGCCATCCATTCACCAACGAGAAATCGTATTTCTCGTGGTTTGCAGATTATTCCACCCTCGACATTGTCTCCAATGGATTCATGGCGGCCTTGCCATTGGGAGAGAACGTGACGTATAAGCCGGGATACAAAATGGTGAAGTTTCCAACGGACAATCGCGTGTTTCTCGTCTCCCGCGGCGCGGAATTGCGGCCGGTTGCCAGCGAAGATGTGGCGTCGCTGTTTTATGGTGCCGCGTGGAATCAATATATCGATGACATTTCAGATGCGTTTTACGGGGACTACACCGTCACCGACACGGTCTATGGTTTGGAAGATTACGATCCGGAGGTCGAGGCGGGGATTGGTCTGATCGACGATAACTTTATTCTATGAGCTCGGGGAAAGAGGTGCTGATCGTGCCGCCAAACGACCCGGAGGCGGTGCTGATTTACCGTCTTGCCAAGGCGATCGGCACGCCGGTGATCGTGAGTCATCAGCCGCACGGTGCGTCACTCGATCGCGAATCGGATATCGTGGCATTGGTAAAAGCAGGCGCATGGAAGAAGGCGATCGTAGTAGAGATTCCGGGGCCAAAGACCGAGGCGGCACTGCGACGCGCGGGGGTGGAGGTTGTTATCATCGACCACCATCATTACACCGGACTCGACCGTGCGCATGGTGCGAACGGCCGCATCCTGCCTTCTTCGCTCGAACAATTTTTGCGCATGAAACGGCTGACGGATCGTCGATTGCGCTCCTTAGGCTTCGATCCAAAACTTGTGCGCGGAGTTGGTGTGATGGATCGTGGATTTGTCTGGGCGCTGCGGGAAGAAGGGTATTCGCAGAAGGACATCTTGCGCGTGCTGGCCTATCAGAAGGACCTGATGTCCGGGGTTCGGTCCAGTAAAGACGAAGCGCGCAAAGATGCTATAGCGCAAAAGGCCTGGAAGAGCCGGAAGGCTTGGAAGGTGGAGGAGACGGTTTTTCAAGTCGTGCAGAGTCAGGCAGCGGCCGAGTTGCGTCCGCGCATCTCGCTCATCGTCGCTTTGGAGATAAAGAAGCCAACGCCGCTCATTATTGTTGAGAAGAAACGCGGACTCATCTACGTGCAAGAATCGCCGTTTGCCATGGCGTTATTCAAACAATTCGGCGGCTTCACGTTTGGACTGGACCGTTGCTGGGGATGGAAAAACGAGCCCGGGAAGAAACAGATCGGCTTACGAGATGTTCAACAGTTCCTGGAATCACAAAGCGGGCGCTAGCCCGTTTTGTGTTTGGCCAGGGTTGACATAGCGCGCAAAAGCGCGTATATTCCAGCCCGCATCGGCTAGGAGACAACCATGCAAGCACTACACCTCGTCCGCGAAGACGAGGTCCGTCCGCCGACGGACACCGAGCCTGTCGTGGACGGAGGCTTCTTCGAGGAGCCCTTCGAGCGGACGCTCCCCATCATCGCCATGACCCGCGACGGCCACGTGGTCGTCCTCAACACGGAGCACGATGGGTTCATGGTCGGCGTTCCGGACGACTTCGCGCGCCGGACCGGATATCGGGGAGGGACGTGGACGCAAGTCCACCTGCTCGATCGTCGGTTCTGGCTCGCGACCGACGTGTCGAGGCCCGACGGCATCCCTGCCGTGATCCGCGAAGTGCGGTTCGATTGCCTCGAGTCGGTCGTCCGCCAGCACCAGTTCTCGCCGCGCGGGCGCCTGCTCGCCGTGGCCGGCCAACAGGCGCTCAAGGACGTCGGCTACCGCTTCGACGACAACGAGCTTCGCTTCGATCTCTGACGTGACGGTTGGCCTCTGGCCGACCGTCTGTTTCGTTTTGTGGACGTGCGCTACAATCCCTTCGATATGGAACGTGCCGCCCGTCTTGCCCTCAACCCCCGCTTGCTGTTCGTGGCGAAATTTTTTGCAAACATCAAGATTCTCAATGCGGTCATCACGTTGTTCTTTTTGCACCGTGGTTTGCCGATCGACCAGGTGATTTACCTTTCGGCCATTTTTGGCGCCGCAACGCTCGTTGTAGAAGTACCGACCGGATACATTGCCGACCGGTGGGGAAGGCGAGCGACGCTCCAGGCTGGCATGATCTGTCTCGCGCTCTCTCAGTTCATCAACCTATTTGCGTCCGATTTTCTGACGTTTGCCGCGAGCTTTATTGTGCTCGCTTTTGCGTCGGCCTGTTTTTCCGGGACCGAGGAGGCGACGCTCTATGATTCGCTCAAAGAACTCGGACGGGAATCGCAGATGACGCGCTATTGGGGACGGCTTCTCTCGGCGCAAAATCTACCGAAGATCTTTTTTCCTCCCATCGGCGCGTTCATCGCAAAGGATTTGCTCGATTGGCAGTTTCAGACCCTGTTGTGGGTCGATATTGCCGCCGCGCTCGTTGGCATGCTCGTTTTATTTTTTGTGATCGAGCCAAAACATGAACGAGACGTTGAGGCATACGAGGAGGGGATTTTTCGGGAGTCGGTGCGGACCGTGCGCGAGCGGCCATTGCTGCTGCGCGCAGCTCTCAATAAAGTCACGCCCGCGATCGTGTCCGTGTTGGTGTGGCGTGCCTACCAGCCATATCTCATGGATCTGGGCGCATCCGTCATTTGGCTTGGCATTTTTTATGTCTTTATGCACGGCGCCGTCTTTTCGCTGCGGTGGGCATCCGAGTGGGCCGAGGCGCAGTTTGGCGACGCGCGCGTACTCAATGCAACGGCGTGGATGATGGCTCTTGCCCTGTTGTGCTCGACGTTAGTTCCCAATGCGTGGATCGTCTCGCTCTTTCTTGTGCTATTTTTTGCGGGCAACGCCCTGCGCGAACCGATGTATAGTCACTGGATGAATCGGCAGATCCATTCGCGAAGTCGCGCAACGACGCTTTCCAATCTAAATGTGTTTCGCGCGGCCATCGATGTTCCGCTCATGCTCGCAGGAGGTGCGCTGGCTGTGCTGGATGTGCGTTGGACATTGCTTTTGTGCGCCTCCCTGTGCCTTTTTGTGTTTCTGTTTTTGCGCATTCCGGCAGATGACGGCCGCATGGTAGAATAGTCCCACTATGTGGCGGACGTGGGGCAAACATGAACGAGGAGAAAGCGAATTTTTGGATGCCGCCATGCGTCGGGTGCATGGCGATCTTGCGTTGGGGAGGCGCGCCGATGCGACCTTGCGTGCATTCGCGCACCAGGAACCGCTCATCGCCCACGCTCTGGAAACGCCCCAATCCCCCACGCATCACGCCGAGGGTCCAGATGTCGGAGTGCATTTGCGATTGATGCTCATGTCGCTTTACGCGGTCCTCGACGGACGCCTACATCTCATCGATATCGAGGAACTGCGACGGCTCAAGGGATACGAGGGGGAGCTCGAAGAGCTTGAGGAACATCTCAAGGAGTACGCGGCGCTTTATGAAGCGTTTGTGCTCTGTCACGATGCGGCCAAGTGGGCGTGCATCTCGTTTACGAGTGCACCAGGTTCGCGCGGCGAGGCGTTGGGATTTACAACAGAGCCGTTTGTGCACTGGGACGACATCGGCGTCAGCGAACGCGTCAAAATGCGATCGCGATATCTCTCGCTCATGCATCGGTTTCGCGAGTTACACCCGGAGGAGCGGCCAGAGGATGTGCAGCGCGCGTTTTATCTAACTTACGGGATTGATGTGCATTACCCGGGGCACGATCGTGCTGTGCGCACGCCCGTGTACAGTGCGCTGGTGCGCCGTGTGGCCCGCGCACACCGACTCAGTGATCGCGACACGGAGTTGTTGATCGATCTCATTGAGCACCACCTCGAGCCAGTCACGGATTTCCCACAGCCGCATCCGGGACGGCTGTCTCGTTACCACGCGCTGGCACAATCGCGCGGATGGGACGCGGACGATTTCGTGGATCTTCTGCAAGGATGCATTTTTTTGGATGCGGTTTGCGGTTCGATGCGAGCAAGCGCTCACGGCCGATTTCATGAAGCCGACATCCTGGTGCATTTTCTGCGTGCGGAGCACGACTGGGCTCCGTGGCGGCGCGCCGAGAAGGAAACGTACAGGGAAGAAGCGCGTAAACGCGAACGGCAGCGAGTCTTTCACGAGGTTGGTCTCGACGGCGTGGCACTGATGGAGCTGTTGCGCATGGAACCCGGTCCCGCGTTTGGGGCGCTGTTGCGCGACATTCAGGAGGGGATCGTGCATGGACGTGCACTTCCGCGCATCGGTGCCAAGGCGGATGAGGAGCTCGCACGCCGTGCTGCGCAGTTTTACGAAAAGACGTTTCAACCGGAGGCATTTTAGCGCGATATGATTGTTAAACTGTCTGGAAACGTGACGTATCACGGCGTTGGGTTCGTCATTGTGGAGTGTGGCGGCATTGGGTATCGCGTGAATGTTCCTGAGGACGCCGCGCATGGGCTCCGCGATCAAGTAACCCTCTTTACACACCAGGTCATCCGCGAAGACGCGCACGAGCTGTTTGGGTTTCTCACGATGGATGCGCTCGAATTGTTTTGGAAACTCATCAGCATTTCCGGTGTCGGCCCCAAGAGCGCGCAAAAGATCGTCTTTGCGGCGGAAGTGGCCACGGTCAAAGGCAAGATCATGCAGGGGGATGTCGGGTTTTTAACGGATGTCCCAGGGATCGGTAAAAAGACGGCGCAGAAAATTATTTTGGAAATGAAAGGGGCGCTTGTGGAGGATGCCCCTGGTGCGGCTCTAGATGCCGACGCCGTGGATGCCCTCGCATCCATCGGCTATCCGCGCCGCGAGGCCGAAGAAGCCCTCGCACGCGTGGAGGGGGATACTACAGAAGAGCGCGTTCGCGCCGCTCTCCGATTGCTCGGAAAAAAATAACTATGCGCCTTCACGACATCACTGACCGACCATCCTGGAACGCCTTCGTGCAGCGCCATGCGCCGCGCTCGGGGTCGTTTTTGCAGACCGCCGAGTGGGGGTCGTTTCAAGCGCGGGTCGGTAAGCGCGTGGTGCGTGTTGGGTTTTTTGATCGCGAAAACGCATTTTCGAGCGACCAGATGGTGATGTCTGCTCAGGCGCTGGAGTACGCACTTCCCATGTGGATGCGCTATCTCTATATCCCGCGCGGGCCGCTGGTTGCCGGAGCCGTGTTTGATACCGATGCGTATATCCGTGCGCTGCGCGAGCTCGGCGAGCGCGAAGGAGCCATGTTTGTGCGATTTGAGCCGCCGACGGAAAGCGCGACACCCATGGCATGGAAAGGGCTCGCACGAACGCACGAAGTTCAGCCGGCCCACACATTCATCACCGACATCTCGCAAGGCGAGGAACGCATGCTCACCGGCATGCACCAGAAGACTCGCTACAACATCCGGCTCGCAGAAAAGAAGGGGGTTGAAGTGGAAATCGGGCAGGGGTCATTCAACGAAGTTTGGGAGATGTTCCGGCACACGGGTTTTCGCGGCGCGTTTCACCTGCATCCGCGTGCCTACTACGAAACCATGTTGAGCGAGCTCGATGGCGGCTTCGCACGCGCCTACCTCGCCGTTGCCCGCTACAAGGAGCAGGCACTCGCAGCCAATATCATGATCGACAGTGCAGGCACGCGCACATACCTGCACGGCGCGTCGAGCAACGAGCATCGCAATCTCATGGCGCCATACCTCCTCCACTGGCGTCTCATGCAGGATGCGCATCGCGCCGGGCTGCGGTGGTACGACTGGTGGGGTGTGGCCCCGGCAACGGCCGGTGAGCATCATCCGTGGTCAGGCATCACGCGTTTCAAACTCGGCTTCGGCGGCTCACGGGTGAGCTACCCCGGAACGTTCGACCTCGTCCTGCAACCGACGAAATACCATCTCTACCACACGCTCCGTCATATCTTGCGCAAGGTGCGATAACCGCGTACCATCGGGCCCACGCGCCCGTAGCTCAGCTGGATAGAGCGTCTCCCTCCGAAGGAGAAGGTCACACGTTCAAATCGTGTCGGGCGCACCAAAAATCCCCGTCGTCGGACGGGGATTTTTGTTTGGAGTGTTACTCGGCCACGATGCCTTTTCCAGCCGCGTTGGCATCGTTGGGTAACTCGGTGGTGAGGATGTCGAGCGCGTGGGCGATGTTATCGCCTGTGACATCGTCGCGTGCGTCGACGGAGGTGGCATTAGTGAGTTTGAAGAAGGCACCTGCGTCGTCTTCGTCCGGCGTAATCGCGACATCGAAGAAGCCGGAAGCCGTTTTGATGTCTGTAGGGAGTTTCGGGATGGTCCAGCGCACGAGGCGCGTGATCTCATCGAAGGTGATGGTGCCGATGTCCGTCTGCTTTTTGTCGATCCACACGACGTCTGGTGGAAGATTGGTGGTCAGGACGACGTTGGAGAGCGGGTGCAATGTATTGGCGACGTCCCAGAAGATGCGGTACGTGGTGGTTTCGCCGGCTTTCGGCGGCAGAGGACCTGTGCCAATAGGCTCGCCGTCGTCGGTGTAGTAGCGGGCGTCCGCAAAGGCGGTGAGGTCGGAGTTGATGGAAACGGTGATGGGAGTGGATTCGATCGTGCGCGGGCTCTCCACGCTCCCGACTTTTTGAAGGGATGCGGTGAGAGTCATTGTGAAGCGGTCGGCGATGTTTGCAGGATCTACGACGACGGGGAGGTTTAGATCGATGATGCCAGAGGCGTTTGGGTCCATGGATCCGAACGTTTCCAATTGCGTCGCACTCCACACGATGGATGAACCGGTGCGCGACCCACCCCCGAGGTCGGCCGCCTCCCAGTTGATGGGAAGGGGTTTGCCCGAGCCGTCGAGGTTGAGGGTAAACACGACTCCTTCAATCCGCTCGTTTCCCTGGTTGGCCCAGTCAATCGATACACGCACGGCATCGCCGAGGTCGGTTGCCACGGTTTCACTCGATCCGTTGGCTACCAAGTGGAATGCGAGGTTTCCGCCGAGGACGTCCGTGTGCACGTCTGCCCGTGTTTGTGCGAGAACGGTTGTGTCGGCCGTGAGGAGAGAAACGTTTGCCGTGAGAAGCTGGTCGCCTGAAACGGTGGAAGCGAAGCGTCCGCGCAGGACGATCGGGGCAATGGCTCCAGGCTCAATGGCATCAATGTCCCACTGCACGACATCCGGCGAACTCACCGCTGGCTCAGAGCTTGTCACCGCAAAACCGGATGGGAGCGATGCGGTGACGCGCACGCGCTCAAGGCGTTCGCTCCCGCTGTTGCGAACCTCGACGAGGTACGTTGCTTCGTCGCCCGGCAAGGCTTTTTCGGGCCCGGTGATGGCCGCGTCCAAGACCGAGTCTTGGATGTCCGCGCGCCACGTGCCGATCTCTTGGAATTCCGAACTCGTGTTTGCTGGTGCGTAGGTGAAGAACGCCTGGAGTGTTTGCGTGGAGGGAACTTCTGAGCGGAAGATACCCGAGATCACGACAGATCCATCCGACTCCGCCGAGAGTGTCCCGAAGTTCCAGGTGGTTCCGTCCGTGGGTTCTGGCGAGGCAGAGAGCATCTCAAACCCAAGCGGCAGGTTGAGTTTCATCTCGAGTTGTGAGACGGGCAGGCGGGCGCGATTGTGGTAGGAGATCGTCAGGTATACGCGTTCGCCGGCGCGGATGGTTTCTTGTCCTTCGATGGTGACGGTGAGCGGCGTTTGGGCATCAAAGATTCCGCGGTTCCATACAAAGAACCCAGCCCATGCCGCGGCGGATAGTAATCCGAGCACGACGATGGATCCTGCAAGAAAGCGCGTGAGCCGCGAAGCCCCCGTGCGCTCTAACCGTGTGAGGTCCGGCATGGCGCCGTCTTTCTCGGTGTAAATCGAGCGCAGGTCTTCACTGACGTCATCGATGGGGGCTTTGCGTGCGGTCATAGTGTCGGTTCAAACAGGGCGCCGATCACCACATCGGACACGCCAGGGAAGGAGATCGTTTCATCGAGATTGTGGCTGGTCCAGATCGGCGTGAGGCCTCCGGGCACGTGGATGCGAACGTTGGTATGGCGCGTGAGGACGCCGGATTGTTTTTGGACGGTCAGCGTGTATTCTTCCGTTTCGGCAAAGCCGACAAAATCCGCGATGCGATCAAAGAATCCTGGCGTTTTGGTGAGTGCGTCGAGTGTGAATGGGAGTTTGTACGTGAAGTGCGCCGTCGCGGTCATGCCTGGTCGTGTTTGAATCCAGTTGCCAAACACGGTCTTTCCGGATTCTTCAAAGATGCGGGTACCTGATTCTGCGTGCGAGGTTTCGGATTGCATGGCGTAGTACAGATCATCGTCAATGCTCCATTCCGGTTGCGGCGTTTCAAACAGCGCAGCGTCCGGGATGGAGAATCCTTCCGCGGAGATAAGCTCGCTGCCTTTGGGGACGTAGACGCGCAGGTAGTCGACGTTGTTGACGCCGGTAAACAGGGATCCGGAAACGCCGGCGTGATCGCGCGAAACCGTGAGGGTGTTTATGATGCTTCCGTCTTCGTCGATGCGCACGTCCAAATCGATGGCGTCGGCGATCACGCCGTCGGTTTTGCCGCCGCCAAGGTTGGTGTGAACCACCATCAGGTAGTCTCCGTCCGTCCACTTCACCTCTCCGCCCCAGCCGAGCTCTTGCACTTGGCGCTCGAGCGAAGAATCTTCAAAGTAGAGTTGAATGTCGCGTTGTGCGAGACCGTCGGAGAGCCGCTGGGAGAGTGCGAGGAAGTGCTCTGCATCGCCGTCCATGGCGCGCTCCAGGAGTTTGGGGGCGAGGTCGCCGATAAAGGCCTTCGGTGCGTTTTCTTCTTTGTCGTATTCCAGCTCAACGATTTTCTGCGCCTCAAAAACGAAGTTTTCCGAGGTCATGGTGCGCTCGTACTCCGGCATGTCGATCGGGCCGATCAGATCGAGCAGGTTGGCGACATAGGTCGCATTCACGGCAATGACGCCATCCACGGTCGGGCCGCCGGCCGAAGTATAGAAGTCGAGCATCTGGCGCGCCGACGTGGGGAAGTCTGGAAACCAGTTGGCATCTTGGAATTCCCAGCGTGCGTTGATGAGCCGGAGCGGTTCCGGGGCGGCAAGGAAGGAGCGGAGCTGGCCCTGTAGGTCGTAGGTGCCACCACCCGGAATGTCCATACGCACGATCTCACCGTCGCGGATGTCGATTTGCGCAAAGCTTCCCATGAATCCGCCCGTTGGACGAAGCTCGGTGTTGTTTTGGAAAATCACGAGGTAGCGCTTGGTGCCATCCGCGCCCAAGATTTGGCGGCCCATCTCGCTGAACGTCTGGAACTCCTTCAGGGCTCCGATGAGCGACGGAAGGCGGGTTTGCAACGTCGCGAGCGTGTCTTGCTGATCTTCCGGCACGTCGCTGATTCGCACGTTGCCGAGCTGCTCTTGTGCTTGCTGCAAATAGGGGAGCGCAGAGCCAAGGTAGGTGGAGAGTAATTCCAGGCGCGTCGTTGGACGCGGATCCAGCTCGTCGTTCATCGCAATGAATCCCTGTGCCATGCGCTCGCCGGCGATGGCGAGAGCGTCTCCAGCCTCGACGAGCGCGGTGCCGGTGCGGTAACTGCTTTGCGTGAGCGGCAGAGCGGAGAGCAGGATTTGCGTCCCCGCACCCAGCTCATCGATGGCACCGCGTGCGGCATCAAAGTGCGCGGCGGCATCATCAAAGGCGCCAGCGGCAAGGGCGACGTCGCGTGTGAGCGCGGCATCCGCACCAAGCCGAAAATCCGAGAGTGCCGCCTGGCCGCTGGCCTCGAGTTCGGCTTGCGTGTCTTGCAACCCGCTCACAAAACTCATGGCATGCAACGGTAATACACACGCAAACGACATCAGCACAAACGCAGCGAGCGCCCGCTGCCAGCCTTCCGGCAAGCGCCAAGCAAACGCGAACGATGGCCACTCCCAGCTCGAGGCGCGCTCCGCGGTTTCCCGAACGGCGACGGGTGACGTGTGTTTCGATGCGGGGACAAATTCCACGATGTCCGATTCCGCCGTGTCGTCTTCTTCCGCTTCCGGTAATTCAAAACGCGCCACGAGATCCTTGGGCGGGGCAGGTGGGGCGAGTTGTCGGATGGGCAGAGGGGCAGCGACCGGAGCTGCTGCCACCGGGATCTGTTCCTGGCGGGCGCGTACAATCTGGACCTTCGGCTTTGTGGGCGCATCCTGTGTCGCGTGCTTGGCCGGTGTCACGCGCGTTTCGTACACGAGCGCCTCTTCTGTGAGTTGGCCCTCGATGTCTTGTGTTTTGAGCGCAAGATCGTGTTTCGATGTCTTCTGTACGACGGGTCTCCGGACGGAGAGGTTCAGATTTGCCCCAAGCAGGAGATTCGGGGCGTCATAATGTGTTTCTTCCTCGATCAGTTCCAGGGCCGCGCGTGCGGGTGTTTTGAGGAGGAGAACAAACGGGGAGATCTGTGTAGTTTCGGAAATGTGCACGGACAGCCGGCCCTCTTGGCGCATGTTCGAAAGGACACCTTCAAACTTCAAATCCGATGGCACGGCGTGGTCCATCAAATGCGTAACCGTGCGCGTGTCGCGACGGCGTTGCAGGGCTTCACCGACCTGGGAATCAGCGAGTTTTGCGTTGATGGACCTCCTCATAGACAGCGAGCGTTTGCTCGGCCATGGTTTTCCAAGAGAATTGTTTTACGCGCTGCGAGCCTCGTGCCACGAGGGTTGCTCGCAGGGTTGCGTCCGTGAGCGTTTGTTCGAGGACGTGCACGATGTCTTCGATGTCGACCGGATCAAAGTATGTGGCCGCATCCGCAAGGATTTCGGGAAGCGATCCGGCCCGCGAGGCCGCCACGGGAACGCCGGCCTGCATGGCTTCGAGCGCAGGGAGGCCGAATCCTTCGACGCGCGAGGGAAACACGTACACCGAGGCGCCTACATACAGGTCGTGCAAGTCGCCATCGCTCGGGTTCATCACGAATCGGACCGCGCCTGGCGGGAGATCGATCTCCTCGCATTCTTTTCGCAGGCGCTCGTAGAACAGATCGTCGCGACCGGCTAGGGTGAGCGTGACTTTCGGGTGCAACCGGTGAAAGAACGAGAACGCGTGCAGGAGTGTTTCGAGATTCTTGTGCGGATATGCGTTGCCGACGTAGAGCAGGTAGGGATTGGGTGCCGAGCGTTGGGTGCTGGGTTGTTTTCCGTCGCCCAGCGGTGTGACCCCTTCGTACACCACTGAAATTTTTCCTGCGGGCACATCGGGGAAGTATCGGAGGATCGACTGCTTGGTGTATTCCGAGACGGCGATGATGTGCTGCGAGGTAAACAGGGCATGGCGTAGAACCTCGCGGAATCCGCGATACTTGAGCGCGTACACGAGCGGATGCTTGGTTGTGGCTTTTGCCGAGCGCGGCTCTTCGAGCAGGATGAGATCGTGGACCGTGACGATAAACGGCGTTTTGAGAAACCGCGGCACGTTCCAGTGAGGGAAGTGCACGAGGTCGAGCCGTTCGCGGTCGATGATGCCGCCGAGTTGGAGCTGTTCGCGCAGGGTGTACCAGTGAATATCCGCGACACGCGTTTCTATGCGCTCGTTGAAAAGACGAGCGTCCGGCTCGTTGTCCCGCTTGAGGAATAAAACATAGCGGTTGTGTTGGTCGATTGATGCCAACTCGTGAACGAGTTGTTCAACATACCTTCCTAAACCGCCGCCCCCCACCTTGGGCCCGTACATTCGGGCGTCGATACCGATACGCATGTCTGAATTATAGCAAAAAAAAGACCTTACGTCCCCATCTTATCCACAGAAAAATGTGCGAAATTCAGCGAGATTTTGTTTTCTCCGCGTTACGGCCGTTGTTGCGGCGCCGTATGCGTCTCCGCCACTCACGGCAGCGGCTTTTTTGCTGCAGAAGCAAACACGTCCAGCGTCCTGCGGGCTGCCGTATCCCAAGAGAATGTTTTCGCACGTTCCAATCCTGCTGATCGGAGCCGGGCAGACAGGTTTTTTGAATGCAAAAGGTGTTCAAGCGCGACGGTGATGTCGCGGGGGTCGAATGGGTCGATCAGGATGGCAGCGGAACCAGCGACTTCTGGCATGGAAGAGGTGTGGCTCGTGATGACCGGCGTGCCGCAAGCCATGGCTTCGAGGATCGGGAGTCCGAAGCCCTCGTACTTGGACGGCCAAATGAAAACAGCGGCGTTTCGATAGAGCGCTGGGCGATCTTGGGAGGGCACGTAGCCGAGGTGGTGAATGGTTTGTTGCGCGTAGCGGGTGGCGAGGCGGGTTTTGAGGTCGCGGGCATTCCAGCCCCAACCGCCAGCAAGGACGAGATGAAGATCGTCGCGGGTGCGTTCGCGGTACGCGGCAACCGCATCAAGAATCGCCGCGATGTTTTTGCGCGGTTCGAGGGTGCCCATATAGAGGGCGTATCGCTTGGGGAGGTTGTAGCGAGAGCGGACGCCGTGGTCGCGCGGTTCGGGACGCGGTTGAAATGCCGAGTCAATGCCGTGAGGGACGACGGCAATCTGATCGCTCGATTTCTGGAAGGCACGAACGAGATCATCGTGGGTGGATTGCGAAGGCACGATCACGCGTGCGGCATCGCCAATGAGTCGCGCGGGTTGTACGGTGCGGTGCCAGAGCCGCATTTTGTGCGAATAATATTGCGGAGAATGCTTCCACGAGAGGTCGTGAATCGTCAGGACCGTTGGAATCAACGGATTCGGCGCGACAAAGTTTAAGTTGGGCAAGAAGACGAGATCAATCCTGCCGCCCACAAGTCGGTCGAGGGTCGGACGGCGCGCGAATGCGATGGATGCATTGAGGAGTTTATTCGGTGCGGCGACGTGGATATGCGAAAAAGGAGTGGGTAGGGGGAGGTCAGGTCGTCGCATTCCGCTCGTTAGCAGGATGTATTCGTTTTCTGTATCCGAACGAAAAAGGGCGCGGAGGAGTTGGACGGTGTATTCCCCCACGCCGGTCTGTTGCCCATTTCCCAAATGGCGCGCATCAACGAGGATTCGCATACACTCGTTCAACATACGCCCGCAGTTCATCTTGAAACCGCTTGCGGCTGAATGTTTCCGCGTGCGTTTTGATCGCCTCGGGATCAAAACGTTTCTCGTCGAATCGAATCATGGTGTCTGCAAGTTCCTCCCAGCTCTGCTCTTCAAAAAACGTTCCAGAGACACCCTCACGCACGCTCTCCACCGCTCCGCCTCGCTTGAAGGCGATGACGGGTACACCCGCGGCCATGCTTTCAACCGGGGTGATACCGAAATCTTCTTCCTGCGGGTGGATGAATGCCTTGGCGCCTGCATAAAGCTCGGCGAGCTTTTTTTCCGAGACGCGACCAAAGAACTCGACATTCGGCTTGGCGCGCTCGCGCAACTCCTTTTCGATCGGTCCGGAGCCAAAAATTTTGACCGGCAGCCCGGTGCGGTTGGCGGCCTCAACCACAAGGTCAAAGCGTTTGTATGCAACCAGACGCCCACCCGTCAGAAAATACGACTTCGGTTCGGTGGATGTTTTGAATTTGTGCGTATCGACCGGCGGGTGAATCACATCGCTCTCGCGGCCATAGTATTTTTTGATGCGCGCGCGAACGGTTTGCGAGTTGGCAATAAAATGGTCCACGCGGTCAGCCGCGTGGCGGTCCCATACCCGCAGCCAGGAGAGCACGGGCGGGAGCATCGCCTTGATGACGCGTGGCACGCGTAGCTCCTGAAGGTACGAATGCGTATCGCTCCAGAGGTAACGCGTGGGCGTGTGACAGTAACAGATGTGCACGGCATGATCGCCAGTTACCACGCCCTTGGCGAACGCAGAGGTGCTTGAAATCACCACGTCGAACTCCGAGAGATCGAGCGATTCAGTCGCCGTCGGCATGAGGGCGAGGTACCACTGGTAGCGGCGCTTGCCCATGGGTGCGCGCTGGAGGAACGAGGTGCGGATGTCTTTGTCTTTAAACTGGGGGAGGCGCTCGGGATCAAAAAACAGCGTGAAGGTCGGCGCCTCCGGCCACATCTCCTGCATGGCCGCGAGCACCTTTTCCGCCCCGCCATCCTGCATCAAATAATCGTGTACCAAAGCGATTTTCATAACGCGGGGGCACTTTAACAATAAAATATCCCCTTCGACAAGCGAGGGGATACTTTGCGGTGCGGTTAGTACGCGCCTTTGCGGAACAGCACCACCAGCGGGGTTTTGAGGAGGATGTAGAGGTCGAGCCACGGGCTCCAGTGTTCGATGTAGTAGACATCGAGGCGTACCTCGCTTTCGAAGTCGAGATCCGCGCGGCCGGAGATTTGCGCCATGCCTGTGATACCTGGTTTGATGGTGAGTACTTTGCGCTGGTGCGGTTTGTACTCCGCGACTTCTTCCGGCATGTGCGGGCGCGGGCCGACCAGCGACATACGGCCGAGCAGAACGAGGTAGAATTCCGGAATTTCGTCGATGGAGAATTTGCGAATGAATTTGCCCACGCGCGTGACGCGAGGATCCTCCTTGAGCTTGAAGAGCGGCGTGCCTTCACGTTCGTTGCCATGCTGTTTGATGAACTCAGGGTCAAAGCGGTACTTGTGCGCGTCCTTGATCATCGAACGAAACTTGAAGTAGTGGAACGGCTTGCCGCCCTGGCCG
>Ga0209172_10004116_pt1 | contig 20435 bp, 15 predicted proteins | sample LarsenN4metaG_FD_184113 | JGI IMG/M metagenome (GOLD analysis project Ga0209172, IMG submission 184113) | Hot spring sediment bacterial and archeal communities from British Columbia, Canada, to study Microbial Dark Matter (Phase II) - Larsen... ... | reverse complement strand
GATCCACCGCGGCCCGCCGCTGCCGCTCCGCGTCCCCCGCCGCACCGCCGTAGCACTCCGTGGCGTCCGCAAAGCGGGCCGCTGCATCCGGCCATTGCTGGCGCTTGAAGGCCACATGGCCCAGGACCCGCATGACGGTGCAGTTCTGATCGTCGAGCGCCAGGGCGCTGTCCAGATCCTGCTCCGCCAAGTCGAGCTGATCCTGGTCGTGTTCGATCATGCCGGCCAGCGTGAGAAGCTCCCCGGTCCCCTCCAACGCCCTGGCACGATCCACGTCCGCGCGGGCGTCGGGCAGGTGACCCAGCCGGTACTGGTTCCAGGCGCGCCAGTAAGGGCCTCGGCTTCCGTAGGTCCGCCCAGCTCGATCAGACGAGTGGCCGTCTCGATCGCCTGCTCCGTCTGTTTGAGGGCGCTTGAGCACACCAGCTGCCCCAGGAGGGCGCGCTCGTGGCGCGCCCTAAGCGCGGTGGTCTCCCGGTAGTACCGAAGTGCCGTCTCGCAGTCTCCGGCGCTTTCGTACAGGCGCCCGTTGAGATAGGTGACGGTGGGCGAGTTGGGGAAGCGGCGATACAGCGCCTCGAAGAAGGGCCGGGCCTTGGCCGGTCCGTTGTAGGGCACCACGGGCAGCTCCATCTGCCCCAACACCAAGGCCGTCTCCACAAACCGTGGCACCCGCTCGCGGACGCGTTCCACCGGGTCGCGCGTGGGGAACCAGCAGGTGTTAAGGCGATACGCCACCAGCGGAGGCGCTCCTTCGAGGTGGGCGCCGATCATCGCTACCAACGGCGGCGGGTGGTCAGAGCGGCGGCCGCGGTCGAGGTAGCTGCAGTGCAAGGACAAGGTGACATATTGGCGAAAGGCGCGGCTCAGCGTGTCGCTCTCGATGCCAGCGAGGAGATGATCCACGCGCTCCAGCGCGTCCGGGTGTTCCCGAAAGAAGGCCTCACGATCCGCCGCCGGGGATCCGACGTCATGCTCGGGCACCAGACCGACCATCTCGAGGTAGCGCTGCGCTCCCAGCGAGGGCGGCAGCTCGCCGGCCAGGGCTGTCGCGCGCGCGAGCGTGGATTCGGCGGGGATCGCCAGCTCCTTCTCGCGAAGGGCCAACAAGATGTCCGTCTCAAAGAGGCGCGAAAGGACCAGGGGGCGCGCCCTGCCGGTGGCGAGTCCCTCGTAGACGGCGCGCGCTTCGAGGAGGCAATCGTAGCACCCGTCCAGCACGAGGCGGTCCGCGCGGGCCAAGGCAGGGTAGCTCTCCGGCCTGATCGGTGCCGACGCACAATCGAGTGCCGTCAGGGCGCCGGCCAGGACCAAGCATCTAACCGTGCGACTCCTCACTGATCCTCCGCGCCCAGCGGGTCCTCGTTCAGAAACTCCACCGCGAGCAGCCTCGACGCCTCGATCACATCCGCCGGGCCTACTCCAGCATGGTCGGCGCCGGCTCCTCGAGCGAGGGCCGCACGCGGTCGTGCGTCATGATTACCCGAGCGCAGGTGTTCCACCGGAGGACCGCGGCGTCATTGCCGGCGGGCCGCAGGGGCTCCGCTTTCTCGTAGCACTCCATGGCCCGGCGCAGCTGGTCGTAAACGATGGGGCCGGACCCCGGCGCACCCCGATTGAGCACCGCCTTGGCATGGCGCTCGAAAATGATGCCCTCGTAGTACCACCGGTCGTACTCGCTGCCGAGCCGGGGGAGCAGCTCCCGCGCGGCGGCCATGGTCCCCGGCTCCTGCCGCGGGAACCGGTCCGTCAGCGACAACAGCATCGTGACCAGCGCGCGGCGGTTGCCGGGATCGATCGCGAGCACGTCCTGGCAGATACTCTCGGCCTCCCACGGCTCGTTCAGCAGCCGGTAGCGCTCCGCCCTCTCGAGCGCTGCCTCGATCGCGTCCGGAGAGAGTCGCTTGAGTGTGAACATGGTCCCGTCCTCCGTGCCGCTTGCTTTAGAATGGGCGATCACCCCCACACCACCACGACCGCCACCACGCTCAGCACCGTGGCCACGCCATACGTGAGCGCCGCGATGAGCTGGTTCAGGTGGTAGAGCTGCAGGCCGTCGTACAGCGTGTACCGGAACCGGTGCGCCCAGTGGTAGAGCGCCAGCACAATCAGGGCGGTCAGCAACAGCCGCCCCACTACGCCGCCGCTCACGGCCGCCAACGCCTGGTGCGCCGGCGGCTCGAGCCACCCCACTCCGGGCGCCACCCACAGCACGGCCACCAGCACCGGCAGGAACAGCGCGGCCAGCGTGCCGCCGGCGCTGAAGAGCAGCCAGAGCCCGGGCTCCCGCATCCGTGGCTTGGTCACGGGAGGAGTACCCATGCCGCTGGTCACCGGAGCAGCACCCAGGCCACCAGTCCCGACGCCGCGAGCCACCCCCCGTAGTGTCCCATCAGGACCGCCACGTCGGGCACGCGCCGGCTTCCGAGCCGGACCACCATGGCGCGCGGCGCCAGGTGCAGCCAGGTGAGCGTGTGGAACAGCAGCGCGAGCAACACGACGACGTGCAGCGCCACCACCGGTGGCGAGCGCAGCCAGGCGGTGAACCGGGCCAGCGCCTCCGGACCGGCTCCGACGGCGCGCAGCTCAACCAGGAGCAGGACCGCGGCGTACGCCACGAACAGGCTGGTCAACTCGCGGGCGATGAACCGGAAGTACGACCACTTGCGGAGCCACCAAAAGATCGGCATCCGGGCGCGGTGCCACTTGGGATGATGGCGCCGGTAGGCGGGGTTCACGGGCCGCTCCCCGGGCGTAGCAGCGCTTTCGCCCACGCGGCGGCCGCCTCCAGCTTGTAACGCTGGATCGCGCCCGCAGGGTCCACGTGCTTGGGGCACACGGTCGAGCACTCGCCTACAAGGGTGCAGGCCCAGATCCCGTCGTGCTCGGAGAGCACCTCCATCCGAGCCTCGCGGCCCTGGTCCCGCGAGTCCAGGTTGTAGCGCTGGGCCAGGGCGATCACCGCGGGACCGAGGAAGCCGGGCTCGAGCTCGTAGATGGGGCACGCCGAGTAACACAGCATACAGTTAATACACTGGGCGTAGGACCGGTACGCCGCCAGCTCGTCGGGCGTCTGGCGGTACTCGCCTTGGGCCGGCGGGCTCTCGGTCTCGCGCACGATCCAGGGCTGCACCCGCCGCAGCTTGACCAGGAAGTCCGTGAGGGCGCCCACCAGGTCGCGGATCACCGGGAAGCCTCGCAGGGGTTCCACCCGCACCGGCCCCGGGAGAAGGGTCTCCAGGTAGGTGGCGCAGGTGAGCACCGGGTCGCCGTTCACCATCATGCCGCAGGAGCCGCACACGCCCATGCGGCAGGACCAGCGGAAGGACAGCGAGCCGTCCAGGTGGTCCTTGATGTGGTTCAGGGCGTCCAGCACCATCCATTCCCGCCGGAAGGGCACCTGGTAGCGTTGCCAGGTGGGCTCGGCCTCCTCCTCGGGACGGTAGCGGCGGACCTCCAGGACCAACGTCTCCGGCACCGCTACCTCCCGTAGACGCGCTCGCCCGGAGGCCAGCGGGTGATGGTGACCGGCAGCGGGTCCACCCGCGGAGGACCGTGGGCCGAGCGATACGCCAGCGAATGCGCCAGGAAGTGGGCGTCGTCCCGCGCCGGCCAGTCGGTCCGCTGGTGCGCCCCCCGCGACTCGCGGCGCCACAGCGCCGAGTGCACGATCGCCTCGGCTACATCGAGCATGTTCTCTAACTCCAGGAGGGCCACGACCTCCGTGTTGAACGTGTGGCTCCGGTCGTCGAGCGTTACCCGGCCGACGCGCGCCTTGAGTTCCTGGATGGTTTCGGCGGCCCGGCGCAGTCCGCTCTCATCACGGTAGATGCCCGCCCCCTCTTCGAGCGCGCGCTGCATGGCCGCGCGCACGGTCGCCACCCGCTCGCCGCCGCTGCGGTTCCCCAGCACCTGGCTCAGGATGCGGCGCTCTTCGTCCAGCGCCTGGGCGCGCACCGGGCCATCCGGCGCGGGGGCGCGCGCGGCGTACGCCGCCGCCGCCCGTCCCGCCCGGGCGCCGAAGACCAGGATCTCGGTGAGCGAGTTCGAGCCCAGGCGGTTGGCGCCGTTGATGCTCACACACGCGGTCTCTCCCGCGGCGTAGAGCCCGGGCAGCGGCGTCGCCCCCGTGAGGTCGGTGTGGACGCCGCCCATCATGTAGTGGACCACGGGCCGCACCGGGATCAGCTCGCGCACCGGGTCGAGGTGCTGGTACTGGAGGCACAGCTCGCGCACCAACGGGAGCTTCGCCTCGATCACGCGCGCACCCAGGTGGCGGAGGTCCAGGTGCACCACGTGCCCGTGCGGGGTCTCGATGGTCCGCCCCTTCTCCATCTCCTTGACGAACGCCTGAGACAGGCGATCGCGCGGTCCCAGCTCCATGGCGCGCAGCACCGGGACGGGCTCCGGCCGGCCCAGGTCGTAGTCCTGGAGGTAGCGGTACCCGTCCTTATTGAGGAGCCAGCCCCCTTCGGAGCGCGCGGCTTCGGTGATGAGGATCCCGGTGAACGGCAGGCCCGTGGGGTGGTACTGGACGAACTCCATGTCCTTGAGCGGGACGCCCGCGCGGTAGGCGAGGGTCATCCCGTCGCCGGTCTTGATGTTCGCGTTGGTGGTGAACGGGAAGACCCGGCCGCCGCCGCCGGTCGCGAGGACCACGGCCCTGGCCAGGAGCGCGTGAACCTCCCCGGTCGCCAGCTCGAGCGCCACCACCCCCTGGCACCGCCCCTCGTCCACCAGGAGCCGAGTGACGAACCACTCGTCGTAGCGCGCCACGCCCCGGTATTTGAGCGAGGTCTGGAACAGGGTGTGGAGCAGGTGAAAGCCCGTTTTGTCGGCCGCGAACCAGGTGCGCCTGATCTTCATGCCCCCGAAGGCGCGAACCGCGACCTGCCCGTCGGGCTCCCGGCTCCAGGGGCAGCCCCAATGCTCCAGTCGGAGCAGTTCCTCGGGCGCCTCGCGCACCAGCGCCTCCACCGCGTCCTGGTCGCAGAGCCATTCCCCGCCGCTGATCGTGTCGTAGGCGTGGGCCTCGAGGGTGTCGTCCGGTTTGATCACCGCCGCGGCGCCGCCCTCGGCGGAGACGGTGTGGCTCCGCATGGGGTACACCTTCGACACCAGGGCCACCCGGAGCGCGGGGTCCGTCTCGGCGATGGCGATGGCGGCGCGCAGGCCGGCCCCGCCCCCGCCGATCACGAGGACGTCGTGGACGTGCGTTTCCATGCGGCTCCCTCAGGCGGTCCCCGTGCTCGGGCTGAGCTGGAGGGGGGAACCAACCCAACGATAGGCCGCGAACGAACCCGCGGCCAGGGGGACCACAAGGGAGCCGGCGGCTCGGTGGGGGCTCCTGCGGCTACGCGGTCTCGCGCACCTGAGCCGAGCCCCGCACCCCGACTCCCGTCAAGTCGCCCAGATAACTTCGATGTCGTACCGTTGGATCTGCGGGTCTCTGGTGAGGAAGCGCAACCGTTCGGCCTGACACTGAGCCACCAGCAGGCGGTCGAACGGGTCGCGATGGTGAGGCGGGAGGTTGGCCACGCGCAGCGCGTGCTCGTGCGTGACCGGAAGGGGCGCCGTGTCGCCCCGCTCCATGCGGCTGGGGACGTACTCGGCGGGCGGGAGCGGCAGGGGAAGTCTTCCCAAGGCATACTTGACGGCTATTTCCCAGGCGCTGGCGGCGGAGAAGAACAACTGGGTGCCGGTGTCCTCGATCAGGGCACGCGCCGCCGGCGAAAAGCGCTCGGGCTGGGCGTGCATCCACAACCAGCAGTGGGTGTCCAGCAACACTCTCACCGCTCGAACTCCGCGAGCAGCTCATCGGGCAACGGCGCGTCGAAGTCGCCGGGCACGGTGAACGAGCCGCGGTCGCTCCCCAAGACGCGGGGGCGTCCCGCCTTGACCGGCACCAGCCGAGCCACGGGACGGCCGGCCTTGGCAATCACGACCTCTTCGCCGGCCGCCACCCGACGCAGCAAGCGCGACAAGTGGGTCTTTGCGTCGTGAACGTTCACGGTTTTCATGCTATCTAATGTAGACTTAGTCTAGGACTTAGTCAATCTGCACACTCCTGCGAACCAAGGGAACCCTGCGAGGCACGATCCCAAGCGCCCCCGGGGATGGACCGCCGGCACCTCGATGTGAATGTCAATGCGATCCAACAGCGGTCCCGAGAGCCGCGAACGGTAGCGCTCCACGTCCAGCGGCCCGCACACGCACGCCTTCCCGATCGCGCCCCAGAAGCCGCACTTGCACCGTTGCGGTCCCTTTTCGCCATGTCCACTTGAGAGGGCAGAAGCCCCCGCTGGCGGCCTATCCGAGGGAGGTGACAACGGTCGGTGATCACCTGCGGACGCGACTGCTGGAATTGAGGTTACGGCAAGAGGACCTGGCCAAGCAGCTTGGGGTGAGCAAGGACACGATCCGGAACTGGGAGGTCGGTCGGCATAGCCCCGCCGTCTGGCAGTGGCCCAGCGTCACCCAATTCCTCGGCTGCGTACCGGGCACCGCAACCGGGGATTCGTCCTCGCTCGGCGACAGGCTCAGGAGCTATCGGCGGCTGCGCGGGCTGTCACAGGAGAGGCTCGCCCGCCTCCCGGGTGTTGACGACAGCACCGTCTGGCAATGGGAACGGCGAAAGAGTCAGCCACGCGTGGAGCACGCAACAAGGATCGAGGGGCTCCTTTCAATCGTCGGTTTGCCGGTGGGGGCACCAGTCCCAAGCGAAATCCGCGGCGACAACGGAGAAGCCCAAGGGTAGAGACTCAGCAACGACTTCACCCCGAACATCGGTGCCCCGCACGAGCGCGCCGACCGAAGCGGGCTGCTGGCGACGTTCTGCTCTTTCACGAAGGCCGACGCAGGCCCCTGCCCTCTCTAACGCGTGGAGCTGTCCCATGCCGTCGGGTAGCGTGCTGGCATGGATAATGATCGGGGCCTCGGAGCGGGCGCAGGCCGCGAAGAGGTCAACGACCCATCCTGCAGGTACGCCGCGCTTGTGATGTTCGGAGGCACGGGGATAGTACGGACAAGACTGTAATCCGGTGAGAGCACGGCTATTCGAGCAAGCCGATCCTCGACGATCAGAATGCTATCGTCACGGGTGGCTAGGATTACGCTCGGGGCGCGGTACTCGCCGGGGCCTTCCCCGGCAGGGCCCAGTCGACGCAACGTTCCGTTCGAGTTGAACACCAACGGGGTCTCGTTAACAGTTTCGGGAGTGACGACGTAGTAGCGCCCGCGTGCATCGAGCGCGGCCGAGTACGGCCTTGATGCGAACGCGCCAGGGCCGTCGGCGGGCCCCAGTGATAAACGCTCCTAACAGTGATCGTGCAGTCCTTGCACTGTGTGATCCGGGCGGTTGCTTCGAGTGCGGAGTCAGTCCCCGTTGCGACCACTACCGGGAATAGGAGCAAGGCAATGGTCGATACGTCTCGACCCCCCCTCTCTGCCAATATGAGTGAGACACCGAGCCTCAGTAGTTTAGTGGGTTCTTCCGGGTTTAGCGTGGGTTCATGTCAAGCCGACCACAGTGAAACAGGATCGCTGAGCGGAAGTTGTCGCGATTGCGGTAGCCCCGGGCCCGATACTTGATCTCCTGAATTTGCGCGTTCAGCGCCTCCGTCAGGGCGTTGGTGTAGGGATGGCGCAGGTACGCCAGGATGCCGTCCAGGTACCGCCGCATCATCCGCGCCACCCGCTTCATGGGCTCCAGCCGGCTGCGGATCGCCCAGCCGTACCAGCGGGTGAAGTACTTCAGGGCCCAGGTGGCCGAGTGGTAGGTCCACAGCTTGGCCGCCGCTTCCTTGATCGCCCACGCCCGCCCCACCTTGAGCCCGGCCCGGCGGAGTTGCCCGATCAGCCAGCGGTCGGCACCGGTCCGGCGCTTCATGCCTTTGAGCCACAGGTAGCGGGTCCGCTGCAGCCGGTCATCGCCCGCCCGGCGGAGCTCGGCCTGCTCGGCTCGCCGCACGAGATCCACCGCGTGGGTCAGGTGCTGCACCACGTGGTAGCGGTCAAACACGATCGCCGCCGGCTGCTCCGCCAGCGCCGCCCGCGTGGCCGCCAGGTACGGCTCCCACATGTCCATCACGACCGCCTCCAGCCCGGCGCGCTCGGCCGGCGCCAGCGTGGCCCAAAAGGCCGCCAGGGTCTCCTGCCGGCGGTGATCGCCCACCCACAGCACCCGGTTCCGCGCGAGGTCCGCGACGACCGTCACGTAGTCATAGCGCTTCTGAAAACTGGTCTCGTCCACCCCCCGGACCCCGACCGGCTCGCGGGCCCGGCGGGCCAGCCCGCGGGCCACCGCCCGCTGGAAGATCCCCTGCGCTTCCTCCCAGCTCAGCCGCAGCAGCGCGGCCAGCCCCGCCACCGTCGTCTCCCGCAGCACCCGGATGGCCAACGCCTCAAACAGCCGCGTGAAGCGGCTGCGGTCCTCGGCCCAGGGCACGCGAATCTGCCGCACGCCGTGCGCGGCACACTTGTAGCGCACCCGGTTTTTTGGACAGCCCGGCGGCTTAATCACGCCGCCTGAGGGGTGAGTGCTCGGCGGACCGCAGCTGGGGCCCCATAGCCGTGCCGCTCGAGCAGCCACTCCCGGTTGCACCGCTCGATGAACTCCCCGATCACCTGCCGCGCCTCCTCCAGCGTGGCTAAGTCGTGCACGTCTTCAACCTCCTTAGCGCCTCCCCGTACCCGTTTTTTTCCAGGAGCATCTCGGCGAGTTCCAGCTTCATCGCGAGCTCTCCACCTTAGGCTGCGCCTGCTTCACCGCCCGATCCCCTGGATCCCCACCGCGGCGTTTCAGGCTGGCCCGCCCACCGCCGAGAAACACCCGCCGCCAAGCTTCCACCTCGAGCGCCCACACCTCGATCTCGCGACTCACGGCCTCCACCGCCTCCCATCGCAACAGGCGAAGGACCACTTCCGTCTTGGCCTTCGCACTCCACCGCTCCGGCAACTCCTGCCCCTGCTCCTGTCCCGCGACCATCGTCATGGCCCTCGTCTCCTCGGACTCCAGAGACTATCCCAAAACCCGGTCCAACGAACTCGGGGGCTCCATAGTCATCCTAATAGCGCCCCCGATGCGTAGGGGCATCAGCAGTCTGGCGGGGTTTAACGACGGCGTGACCTCTGACCCGCAGGCTCCCGTCCGGATTGGTTTACGGCGCCCCCCGGCGCAGAAGCAGATCTGCGCCAACGTGAACGGTCCGCCAGCGCCTGAGAGCCACTCCTAGGCCGAGTGCCCACGACGACATGCCGTACGTGTCTACCAACTCGTGCGCTGGGAAAGAAAGCTGGCCCTGCACCCTGAGCCCCCCGGCCTCCCGCCAGCCAACCACGGGGAACCGAACTGGCCTGGTAACGCCGCGTAGTCTCAAGGTGCCCTCAACCGACGCCTGGATCGTATCTGTTCCTCTCACCCCTGTAAGGCTATCAACCTTGAGTTCAAACACCGGATGTTGTTTGGTCTCGAGTACTGCTCGGCGCGCGTACGCGTCGCGGAGACGATAACCCGTAACCAACGAATCCAGCATAACAGCTACGGTAGCGCTGGCGCCTATCGACCGCAGCGAATCCTGCACCACGAGCTGCCCGCTTACCGCCTGCGCGCAAAGCGGGCGCACGCGCTTGCACGGAAACAGGGGGACGCGCGGGTCGTTGTGATCTGCGTCGCGCAGCACTGGGCGCGTTGAATAATCGACTTCCCAGCCTTCATCGCGCCCCTCACCAGGCTGCCAAGAAGGATCGTTGGGGCAGGTAGTGGCCCAAAGGTGGTTGTAATGCGGATTTATTGCCACCAAGCTAAGCTACTCCGAGAATCTATGCACCAGCGCAAGGGAACCTGTCCATCAATCCGGGCCGGCCACGCAAGAAGCCCCACGCCAAACATCACTGATCGCCACGACGAGGAGGCAGCGAACTCGATGCCGGGTATGTCCAGAAGTTGGGTGGCAGGCGCGGCGCTGCTGGTGGCCTGCGGGAGCGAGCACGGCGACGCGACAGCCACCGTGACGGACAGCGCGGGCGTGACGATCGTGAGCAACTCCGGCGGCGGAGGGTGGCCTCACGGGCGGGCCCCGCGGCTGGCAGAGGACCTTTCGATCGGGACGCTCGAGGGTCCCGAGGAGTACACGTTCGCCAACCTCGCCGCGGTGGCGGTGGGCGCCGGCGACACGATCTACGCCCTCGACCGGGGTGACAAACGGGTCAAGGTGTACGACCCCGGCGGCCGCTACCTGCGAGCCTTCGGGGGCGAGGGCGGCGGCCCCGGCGAGTTCCAGGAACCCGACCTGCTCACCTTCGTCGCCGGCCAACTGGTGATCTACGATTGGCGCGCGCGACGCCTCACCTATTTCGGCCTAGACGGCACGGTCCAACGCACCGCTCGCCTCCAGAGCCGCTCGGTGTTCGCCGAAGGCCTGGCGCCGCTGGGCGATAGTACCCTCATGCTCAGCACTGAGGCCGGCTACAGCATGCCCCCCGATCCGGAGCGCGAAGGCAAGTTCTGGCTGGTGCGAATGGCGCTGGATGGGACGATCCTGGACACCGTCATCGCCACGACGGGTACCGACCAGGTCCCTTACCGGACCGAGCAGTTCCTCACGGTAATCCGCGCGCCGTTCGCGCGGGGCCCCCGCTGGGACGTTGCGCCCGATGGGAGAATCGCCTTCGGAAGAGGCGATAGCTACGACATTGCGCTGTACGAGTATCCGGCGTCGGCACGAGAATCCGGTGCCCCGGCTCCGGCGCGCCTGGCTCTGCGGATCCGCCGGGCGACGCCGCCGCTCCCCGTAACCGACGCCGACATCTCGGCGTATCGCGATGGCTACCTCGGGGCAGAGAACCTCTCCGCCGAGGACCGGCGGCGCTACGAGGCGATGTTGGAAACGGTGACGTATCCGGAAACCTGGCCCGCGTTTCAGGCGCTTCGGTTCGATCGCGCCGGCCGACTGTGGGCCAGGCGACCGGCACATACCGGGGACACGCTCGCGGCGTGGGACCTCTTCGAGCCGGGCGGGCGCTACCTGGGTGCCGTCGAGCTTCCCACGGCGCTCACCGTGCAGGTCGTGACCTTGGACGCGGTCTACGGAATTCTGCGAGACCAGCTCGATGTGCAGTACGTGAAGCGCTACCGGATCGAAGGGCTGATGAGCCCGACTCCTTAACCGGCCGGACCGACCCGGTACTCGTGCAGCTGTTCTTCACCGTCTGGATCTCGCCAAATCCCAAGGACGTAGTCCGCGCCCACGTCGACCAGCTCGATTGTCCGTAGTAGGCTGTCGCTGATCGCTCGCCGCTGCATTATAGCCCCCTGCTTCAGCTCCCGATCCGAAACACGTACACGCGTTGCACGTCCAGCTCGTCTCGGCCGACCAGGTACAGCCTCCCATTGCGCACCACGGGCTGCAGGAACGGGTCGCGCTTGAGGTCGTTCAGCTCTAACCGACCCAGGTATCGACCTTCGGGGTCCAAGAGCGCGAAGACCGTCTCCATGGGCCCGGCCGGGACCGACACCCACAGGTAGCCCCCGGGGTCCAGGTACAGGCCGTCGAAGAACGGCTTGACCTTGGGGATTCGGTTCATGTCGATTCGGCCGCCCATCTGGCGGAACCGCGCCACCGATTCCCCGCTCTCCCACTCCGCAATCTCGGCGTCGGTCACGGGAGCCGGCGCGGCATCCAGCACGATCTCCATGATCGTGTCTCCGGCAAGCGAGGAACGGACGATGCGAAACTCGCTCCCGTGTCCCTGCCAAACGTTCCCGTCACTGTCCAAGTGGTACACCGGCCGGGGCGTGAACGGTACGTCCATCATCATTGCCCCGCGCTCGCTGGCGACGCTGAACGACTCGTAGAGCGTGCCGGTCGGCTGGACGAGCAGCACCGTGTCAATGCCCGACTGCGCCACCGAATCGCCGCCGCGAACCGAGGTTCCCAGTAAGGCGGGCCGCTGATCCGGAGCGTTCCCCACCAGGGTCCGCTGCCAGTTCGGATCGGTTTGCACCTCGCCGCGCTCATAGATACGACCGTCATGGTATCCGCCGGTAAATGCCCAGCTAACGAAGCCGAGCCGGCGCGGCACCGAGCGCACGTACTCGCCCTCTCGCGTGAGGATCGAGTACCGAGCGGCTCGATGATCCACCGCGACGAGCGTATCCGACGAAAGCCAGAGCAGACCGTTGGCCGCTACGTATTCGCCCGGGCCCCCGCCGGAGCGACCCACCGACCGCAGGTGCGCCCCGTCCCGCGTGAAAATGCGCAGCTCGTTGGGCCGTCGGTCGAGCACGTAAATCCGGCCCAGATCGTCCACCGCGAACCCCGAGATCGAGGCGAACACGGTCGCCTCGGGTCCCTCCGCCTCGCCGAGCCGCAACTCCGGAACCAGCGCCCAGGCCGACCGCTCGCGCCACACGCCTTGCGCCGGGTTCGTCACCCGCACCGCCCCATTGGGAAGCGTCTCCACCGAGCCCGACCAGCGCTCGTCACGGTCGGCGCAGCCGGCCAAAACAGCGACCAGGGAAACCCACCTCAGCGTGCCGCTAGAAATCTTCTTCGACATCAGTCCCTCCTTGCGCCACGCCATCAACCCCCACGCCCTCGGCCTCGTCGCGGCGGCCGTCACTTCAGGCTCGGGCGCTCGACCCGCGCCCGCACCACGTACGGGACCTCCAAGTCGTCGTGCGCTACGCCGTAGATCAATCCGTGGCGAATCACGGGGGGTGGGTACTGGGCGAGAGCGAAGGGCACGGCTACGCGGCCCAGGTAGCGGCCATCGGGATCGAACACGTCAAAGGCGAGCGCGCCGGATCGAGACCCAGTCCGCGGAAGTACCGGCACCACCCAGAGATTGCGCTCATCGTCCGCGTAGATCGCCTCCCACGCCGGCTTCACGGCGGGGAACTTCGAGCGGTCAACCCTGCCGCCCTGTCTGGTGAACCACTCCAGGCGCTCGATGGCGCTGTCAATGTCCGAGGCGGTCACCGGTAGCGGCTCGAACCTTTTGGAGACGATGCGCAGGGTGTCACCGGCAAGCGACCGCTGATACAGGCGGTACTCTCCCGTCTCCCCGAACCAGATGTACCCCGGCCACACCAACCGCCAGATCAGGCGGGAGGTGTACGGCACACTCGCCCGCACATAGCCCTGGTTCGACCGAATCTCGAAGAAGCCCGCGTCACGCTCGGTGCGTCGCGGGACCGGGATCGTATCGAGGGCGCGCATGGTCGCGTCGTACCGGACCAGGACGATTCCCTCGCGGTCCGGGTCTGGGCCAAAGCCGTAGATGTATCCGGCGCTGTCCACGCCGCCCGGCCAGGGGCTGATCACCATGTTCCCAATGGTGGGCCGGCTGGTAACGACCGTCCCCGCCGTATCGATCACGGAGATCCGATTGTTGGGGGGATCCACCACCCAGAGGTTCCCGTCCGGTCCCCACACGATAGCGTTGATCCCGCGGAACTCGCCCGGGCCCCCGCCCCTGCGTCCCACGGTCCGCAGGTGCCTGCCCTGGCGGTCGAACACGCGGAGTTCCTGCGCCTGGGTTTCAGCCACCCACAGGCGACCCAAGCCGTCCACCTCGATGGCGCCCACATTGCCGAAGAGGTCTGGACCGCCGCCCTCCGCCGTCCCGATCCGAAGCTCCTCGACGATGCGCCACGGGCTGGCCGAGTCCCAGATGCCCTGAGCGGGGTTGGAGACCACGACGGTGCCGGCGGCCGTGGTGTCGATGGTCCCGCGCCACTCGATGCGTGCGTCGCTCCCGGCGCAGCTGAGGCCCAGGACCGCGCCCGCCACGATTGCCGCCCCGCCGCGATTCAGCATGAGTTGCCAGCCCAGCTCGAAGTGACCCACGAGCGCCAGCCTATCGCCAGTCGCTGATTCCGCCAGATGCTGCCCGCGGCGGCTGCATCGCGACCACCTTGGTAACGGGAGGGTGGTCGTCACTGAACGCACACGGCTGTGGCGCGACCTCGGAGAGCGTGGGCCCAAACGATCCTACCACATCGCGGCCTCGTGTCAGGTAAAGCGGTAGGCTGGTCCGTCGCGTTGGTGTCGTTCATCCGACATGATGACGTGCTGATCACGAGTGTCGCCACCGGCACAAAAGCAGCGCGGTTCATTCCGCGGACCGGTGCCCGTGCATTGAACACGAGGAGTGCCGCTATCGAGGCCATAGGGTCCCCACCCGGCGCGCCGCCCCAGCCAGTGCCCGGGTGATCCGCCACCCCCGGGCCCGAATGTCGGAGGCGCGCCAACGCGGGAAGATCGCGGCAACTGCCGCTTCCGACAGCCCCGCGCCAATCAGCCGCCGCCGCTCCGGCCCCCGCTCGAACAGCCAGTAGACCGCCGGCGTCACCGTGAGGACCAGCAGCGTCGAGCTGGCCAGGCCCCCGATCAGCGCGTACCCCAGCGCGTTCCAGATGTTGGCGTCGGCGTGCTCGCTGAAGAGCACCAGCGGGAGCAGCCCCAAGACCGTGGTGGCGCTGGTCATGAGGATGGGCCGTACCCGATCCAGCGTCCCGCGCACCACCGCTTCACGGAACGGGACCTTCTCCGCCCGCCGCAATCGATTGACGTGATCGACCAGCAGGATCGCGTTGTTCACCACGATCCCGCCCATCATGATCACCCCGATGTACGCCTCCCGGGTGAAGCTCGCCTTCGAGACATAGAACATCAGGAACACGCCGATCAGGGCCATGGGGACGGTGAGCAGGACGCACAGGGGCTGCCGCAGCGACTCGAACAGCGCAGCAGTTACCATGAAGACCAGCACCAGGGACACGGCCAGCACGCCGTAGATCTGCTGCCGCTCCTCCGGTGCCCAGCCCCAATCCTCCCGCGCTTCGATGGTATATCCCGGCGGCAAGGCGGTACTGGCGATGACCGCATCGCGCACCCGGTCACCCAGCCGCGTGGGCCCTCGGAACTCGTAGGCCACGATCCGCCGGTACTGCTGGTCTTCCCGCACGATGCTGCTCAGCACCTCGCGCGGGCTGACCTCCGCCACGTCGCCCAGGCGCACCCCTTCTCCGCCGGGGGTGAGCAGCAGGGTCTCCGCCAAGCCGTCGAGGTCCAGGCGATCGTGCCCCGCCAGCTTCACGCTGTACTGAAGCTCTTGGCCCGCCACCCGGACGGCGTCGCGGCCGTAGCGTCCGCGAACCGCCGCGGCAACCTGGCGCACCACGTCCTGGGCCGTGAGGTCGTGCAGGGCGAGCCGGCGCCGGTCAATCCGCAGCGCGAACTCGGTTGCTTTGTCCCGGGTAAACCAGCCTGCAGAGTTGATGTCCACCTCGCGGATCCGCGAAAAACCCCTGAGCCGCTTGGCCAGATCCTCGGCGATCTCCCGCACCTTCTCGTAGTTGTAGCCCAGGATCCGGATGGTGTAGTTCGGCGCTCCGCCGCCGCCGCCGCCGTAGAACGACGGACCGAAGCCGTACACCCGCACGTCCGCGCCCCCGAAGAGATAGCTGTAGGCCACCATCTGCTCCTTGATGGCCACCGGGACCGCGGTGCGCTCCAGCGAGTCCGGGAAGGTGACCTGGATGAGCGCGCTCTGCGGCTGGACGCGGGTTACGAACCGCTCGATCTCCGGCAGGCCTTTGAGCTTTTCCTCGAAAAAGCGGCTAAGCTCGTCGGTGCGCTCCAGCTCCTCGCCGCGCGGCAGGCTGATGTAGATGTCGATGTACGACCGATCCGCCCACCAGGAGCGCCACACCACGCCGCGCGTCACGTACTGGTCGAAGACGCGGTACGATCCCGCGAGCAGCCCGGCCGCGACCCCGACCGTGAGCCACGGATGCCGCAGGGTGGCGTGTAGCAAGTGAGAATAGAAACGGACGTAGAGCGGAGCGGCGGCAGGAGCCGCGGCTCCGCCAGAGGTGGCCGGGGCCGGAGAGGCAGCGGGGGTCCCGACGCTTCCCGCTTCCTGCTTCTCGCGTTCCGCTCGCAAGAGCCGTGCAGCCAGCGCCGGAATGAACGTGAACGCCACGATCAAGCTCGCCAGCAGGCTCAGCCCCATCACGACGGCCAGCGGGACGTAGAAAATCTTTAGCTCGCCCTGGAGGTACACGAAGGGGATCAGCACGACGAGCGTAGTGAGCGTGGCCGCGATGACCGGGACAATGACCTCCCGCGCTCCCACCTCTGCTGCCTCTGCCGCCCCTGTGCCCCCTCCGGCCCCCTTTCGATGAATGTTCTCCAGCACCACGATGGCGTTGTCATCCACCTGGCCGAAGGCCATCGCCAGGCCCATCAACGTCAGGACGTTGAGTGTGAAGCCCGCGAGGTAGATCACGTTCAGCGCCGCCAAGACGGAGAAGACGATGGTGGCAAACACCACCGCGGCGGCGCGGAACGAGCGCAGGAACGCGAGCAGCACCGCGAGAATCACGCCGGCGGAGAGCAGGGCACGGTACCTCAGGTCCGACAGCTGCGCCCGGATGGCCGCGCTCTGGTCGTCGTCCAACATCAGGCGTGAGCCCGGCGGCAGAGAGAGCATGGCCACCGCCGCCTTGGCACGCTCCGCCACGCTAACCGCGTTGGTGCGGGGCTCTCGGTGAACCTGGAAGGAGACCGCCGGCTGGCCGTCGATCCGGTAGTAGCTGGTCGGCTCCTCGTAGGTATCCCGCACCGTAGCCACGTCCTGGAGCCGGATCACCCGCCCCTGCCCCGCCATGACCACCAGCCGGCGGACATCGTCCACCGAGTGCGCCTGGTGGCGAATGGCCACGGTGCGAAGCAGCGCACCGTCGCGCACCATGCCCGCCTCGCGGACGTACTCCAGGTCCTCCACCCGCCGGCGCACCGCGAACGGGTCCAGTCCCAGCGCGTGGATCCGGTCCGGGTCGAGCTCGATCTCCAGCTCGCGCGCCCGCCCGCCGCTGGCCTCGACCTCGGCCACGCCCTCCACCTGGGCGATCGCCGGCCCGATGACTTCGTCCACCCAGGAACGCAACGCCTCGACCGTGTACGGGCCGGTGAAGGTGTAGCTCAGGAAGGGCCGGCTCTGCTCCCGGAACTCCTCGGGGACGTACGGGCTGATGCGCGGCGGGCTCATGGCCGGCGGGAGGTCCGGCTCCAGCGCCGCGATCCGCTCGGACAGCTCCAGCCGCGCAAAGTCCATGTCCGTGTCGCGGGCGAACTGCACCTCGATGGTGGCCGTGGCACTCCCGAACTGATCGCGCGACGTCGAGGTGACCTTAGCGACGCCCCGCACCTGCTGGATGGCGGCTTCCAGCGGGGCGGTGACGAAAGCCTCCATGGCCTCCGGTGAAGCGCCGGACCATTGCGCGGACACGCTGAGCCGCGGAAGGTCGGTGTCCGGTAACAGCTCGATGGGGATGTTGCGCCACGCCGCGAGCCCCAGGAGCGAGACCGCGAGGTAAAGCATCGCGGCGGCGACGGGGCGCTGAATGAAGAACCGAATCATGACGAGCGCGGACCGGCAAGCAGCGCACCCAGCTTGGTGCGAGCCTCCTCCACCAGCGAGTACGCCACCGGGATCACGATCAACGTCAGCAGGGTTGCCGAGAGGAGGCCCCCGAAGATCACCACCGCCAGCGGCTGTTGCAGCTCTGCGCCCCGCCCCAGGCCCAGCGCCATCGGCGCCACGCCCAGCAGCGTGGTTACCGTGGTCATGAGGATCGGGCGCAGGCGGACGCGTCCCGCGGCCAGGATGGCCTCTCGCACCCCCATCCCTTCGCGCCGCATCCGATTGATGAAGTCCACCTTCACGATGGCGTCGTTGTCCACAATTCCGATCAGAATCACCAGACCGATCAGGCTCATGGTGTTGATCCCGATCCCGGCGATCCACACCGACAACACCGCCCCGATGATGGCGAGTGGTACGCTCAAGAGGATCGTGAACGGATGCACGAACGACTCGAACTCCGCCGCGAGGATCATGTAGACCAGGAGCAGCGCCAGGGCGAAGGCGAAGGCGAGGTCGCGGAAAGCGCGGCGCATCTCTTCGTTCTCACCACCGATCTCGACCCGGAGCCCCGCGGGTGCAGGCACGTCAGCCAGCGCGGCTCGCACCTCGCCAACTGCGTCCTCCAGCCCGCCGGAAGCGATGTCCGCGTAGACCGGTACCGTGCGCAACTGTCCCGAGCGGCGGACCTCCACCGGTCCAACGGTCTCCCGCGTGCGGACCAGCTCCCGGAGCGGGATCCCATCCACCGTGAGCCGGCGCAGGGTTTCCGCGGACCGTCGTGCTTCCTCGGACAGAGCCACAATGACCGGGATCTTCTCGTCGAATTGCACGAACTCGGTGGCCTGCTGGCCCCGCATGTAGCGCTCGACCGCCTCCGCGATGCGCCGCGGCTCGATGCCGTATGCCGCCGCCCGCTCGCGATCGATCTCCACGCGTAGCTCAGGCTGACCTTCTTCGCTTCCCAACCGGACGTTGGTCACGGCCGGCACGCTGTGAAGCCGCACCTCGACCTGCCGCGCGTAGGCCACCGCCGCCTCCAGGTCCTCGCCGCGCACCCGGACGGCCAGATCGGCTTCGCCACCGCCGAGCAGCCGGCCGAGCGCCGTCGCCTGGCCGGTCTCGAGGCTCAGGGCCTCGGGCCCCCAGCTTGCGAGCCGAGGCCGCAGCCGGCGCAGCGTGCCTTCCGTGCTTTCGCCGTCGTGTAACCGCACTTCGAGCACGGCGCTGTTGAGACCGCTTTCCTGCCGGTCCACTCCGGCCACGGCGCCGCTCTGGCCGGCACGGCCGAACACGGCCGCCACTCCCCGCTCAGATCGGAACGTGCTATCGAGCAGGGACGCGGCGCGAACGGTCTCCTCGAGCGCAGTACCGCGCGGAAGGGCGAGCCGCGCTCGGAAGGCCCCCTGGTCTACGTCGGGCAGCACGCCCCGGTCGAGGGTGAGGCCCAGAAGCACCGCCGCCGCCAGCATCGTGGCGGCGATGGCCACGACCCGTCCGCGATGATCCAGCGCCCGCGCCAGCAGGGCCTCGTACCGCTCGGCGAACCGTGCAAACCCACGATCGAAGGCCGAAAGGAATGCCGGCCTCCACGTAGGTCCGCGCTCGGCCCAGCCCGCCGCCAGGGTGGGAAGCAGCGTCATCGCGACCAGCAGGCTCACCAGCAGCGAGAAGGCCACGGCCAGCGAGACGGCGCCGAACAGCTGGCCGGCCACTCCTTGGATGTAGACGATCGGCCCGAAGACCGCGATCGTCGTAAGCGTGGACGCGGCGATCGCGCCCCGGACCTCGGTGGCTCCGCGATCGGCTGCCTCCCGGCCCGCTACGCCCAGCTGGCGATGCCGAAAGGTGTTCTCCAGCACCACGATGGAGTTGTCCACCAGCATACCGACGCCCAGCGCCAAGCCGCCAATGCTCATGATGTTGAGGGAGACGCCGAAGGCGTGGAGCAAGGCGAACGTGGCCACCACGGAGATCGGGATCGCGAGCGCCACCGCGATGGGGAACCGAACGTTCCGGAGGAACAGAAAAAGCACCAGGAACGCGAGCGCGCCGCCCGTCACCAGGTTCTGCACCACGTTGCCGATGGCCTGGGCGATGAAACCGGCCTGGCTCATGGTGACGTCCAGCCGCACGGCGGGGTACTCCAGGCGTAGCTGCCGCAGCGCGTCCTCGACCCGGTCGGCCACCTGGACGGTATTGCCGGAGGCCTCCCTGAAGATGAGGAGCCCCACGGATTCCCGGCCGTTGTAGAGCGCCACGGATTCGCGCTCTCGGAAGCCGGCTTCTACTCGCGCGACGTCGCCCACGGTGATCAGGGCCCGCGCGGCCGGCGGGGCTTGCCTCCCATCCGACGGCCTGTTGGAACGGGGCGGAGACGCCGGAGGGGCCGCAGCGGCCGCCCGGAGCGGCACCGCGGCGATCTCTGCTACCGATTGCAGCTCGCCCAGGGTGCGGAGCGCGTAGCGGTACCGGCCGCTCCGAATAGTGCCGCCGGGTGCACTCTGATTGGCCGCGTCGAGCGCCTGGGAGACCTGCTCGATGCTCAGGCCGTGCGCCTCGAGCCTCCGGGGATCCACCTCCACGTGGAGCTCGCGCTCCAGGCCGCCCACCACCGCGGCCTCCGCCACGCCGTCGATCTGTTCCAGCCGTCGCTTGAAGACGGACTCCGCCAGGTCCTTCAAGGTCCACAGGTCGCCGCCGCCGGCTGCGCTCACCGCCATGATGGGCTCGGCGCCGGGCTCGGTCCGCAGCAACACCGGCCGGTCCGCGCGTTCCGGCAGGCTCCCGCGCAGGTTGTCCAGCTTCTCCCGCACGTTGAGGGCCGCGAAGTCCATGTTGGTACCCCAGGCGAACTGCACCGTCACCAGGGACAGCCCTTCGCGGGAGACGCTCTCCACCCGCTGCACGCCCGGGACCGCGCTGGCCTGGGCCTCGATCTGCATGGTCACGAAACGCTCCACCTCGGCGGGGCCCACGCCGGGGTAGGCGGTGTACACCAC
>Ga0209172_10004115_pt1 | contig 20436 bp, 15 predicted proteins | sample LarsenN4metaG_FD_184113 | JGI IMG/M metagenome (GOLD analysis project Ga0209172, IMG submission 184113) | Hot spring sediment bacterial and archeal communities from British Columbia, Canada, to study Microbial Dark Matter (Phase II) - Larsen... ... | reverse complement strand
ACTGAAGTCAGAGCCTCTAAAGGCTTGTGCGCTCAATTTTATGAACGGCAGAATGGGTATTCCAGCCATTGATAGCTGTTCAAAATGAATATTTTTGTGAGAATTATTCTCATACTGAGAATTGCTGTGAAAACCACGCTGGAGAACGCTTTACCAGTCAGGAAGTTAATCTTTCTTAAGATAGAACGGAGCAATCGAGCGATCGCGTCGTTTGTTTCGCCCCCATACAAAGAAGGGGCAAATTCAAACTGAGAAATTCCCTTAAAGTTGCCCCAAGTTGGCTCCATAGCCAATCGTAGTAATTAATGAAGCCTCACAAAGCGTCGTTCTATCGCCCAGCCGGTTTCATGACCGCCTCCAAAATTGCCATCACATCAGTGCGGCTCAGCTTTTCTTTACCGTGAGCTAGAGCATCCAATGTGCCATGCGCCAACACCAGGGGAATCCGGCAAAAATCGAGGGCTGGGCCACTCGGCAACTTATCAGTGTAGGCATCAGCCAGGGCCAAATTGCGACGTGCGTAGGCATCCATATCCGCCATTTGCCAACCATCCGGGAAGAAACTGACCCCCCGTTGCTGGTCTTCAACATGGTTCCGCAAAATGTTAACGGACTGTAACCCACGCCCAAACCCGATCGCCTCCGTTCGATTGGTTTCAGTACCATCAAACCAGGCCCACAGATCTGACAGCAACAGCCCGACTGCCCCAGCCACACTAAAGGTATACCGATCCAGGTCAGACTCAGTCTGCACTGCCCAGTTGCGCTCAGCCCAGTAAGCCATGCGGTCAGCCATTGCGGCGGTTGCATCCCAGATGCGAGGGGCGATTGAACCAGGTGCTAATAAAGCCCACTCGCGAACCCGCAAACTAACCTCTGGGAGAACTTGCTGCCAGGGCTGAAAGTCTTCAACAAAAGCCGATGCATCAAACCCATCCCGTCCAGTTTGCAACGTTTGACTAATGGCTCGGAGTAGGTGAGCCTTTGCTTGATTGTCTAAAATTGCATGATCTTCGACTTCATCGATCGCCCGCATGCAGAGATAGCCAGATGCCACCGCTTCTTGTAAGCCAGAAGGTAGCTGACTAATCGGAATATAGAAGGTTCGACTTGTTTCCTTCAAAACCGTCAAGGCGTCTTTTTTAAGTTCCATATCTCACTCCTCAACACACACCGTTTCTGTGAAGACTTTAGCCTGAAGTTGAACTAGATGTGTGCATAGTTTGCAGATTCACCGATCTCTTAGTGTGTTACGTCTTACACATATCGATAAAATCCTCCCTGGTAAATCTTCACTCCCGATTTTTCTCTAGCGCCAAAGGCTTGTAACAAATGGCTGCACTGAACTGTTTCAACCTTCTGAGAGCAATTTCGCGCGGCTTTAAAAATTGTGAGCAATTGGTGAGAATTATCTGGCAACAATTTTTCTCAATCTAGCCAAATTTTTTGATTATGGTAGTTTCGGCCTCTAAAGGAAGAAGGACTTTGCTTCTGATACAATTTGTTACTGAATTGAAAGGGAACTCCTTCCAATTCAGTCAATCGCCTTACTTTGCTTCAGGGGTAAAGTTAAGCGCAACACCATTCATGCAGTAACGCAACCCGGTAGGAGCAGGGCCATCCTTAAACACATGCCCCAAATGACCACCGCAACGGCTGCAATGAACTTCTACCCGTGTCATGAACAAAGAGCGATCAACCGAAGTTGCGATCGCCCCTTCGATGGGTTGATAAAAGCTGGGCCAACCCGTACCACTGTTAAATTTCGTCTGAGAAGCAAATAACGGTTGACCGCAACCCGCACATTCGTAGGTACCATCACTGTAGTTTTTGTCTAGTGGGCTAGTGCCTGCTCGTTCGGTGCCATGTTGACGCAACACCCGAAATTGTTCTGGTGTTAGAGTCTGCCGCCACTCTTGCTCGCTCTTATTGACCTCAAACGTCTCATCTGATGTTTTCATACAATCCTCTGGCTTCAAACGATATGGAGTAGAGATGCAACTAACATTGAAAGAACGTACTGTTAATCGCTTCCTTCTACCTATATTCCATTGTGTCACGCTCCATTAGAGGTGTAAAAATTATGCTTGCCTGAAATGCCAGAGCGTATCACTTCATCAGGTGGCATTTAGCTCAGTTCTGCTAAAACAATGTCAGCCAAGAAAAAGCCACTCAATCCAATTTGGCAATAGCTGATCCACACAACCTTAAAGCGCCTATTACCAGCCCACCTCAAATTGACAAAAATCAACTACATCGATCAACATTAGCTTTCCAACCGATTAGTCAATTATTTCCGCCGATAAAAACCGCCCTTAAAATATCCAGTTATCTACTTAGTTGCTCAACCAAGATTGTTGGATGAACCGAGCTTATCAACTAGAAGAAAAAATTGGTAATTTATAACACTCATTCAAATTCTTAAGGCAATTAAGCTGTAAAAGAGATCGATGAGCTGCTGTTAAATCGGATTGATTTTCAATGTCAATTTGAGCTTTAAGTGAGTACGTTTCACATTCAATTAGATGCGATCAGTTGCAATCAGAAACCAGTAAAAGACTGATTGAGTCCTTAAAAAGGAATATCAATTAGGATGTGCCTTTAAAGTCTGGGAGAAGGGCTGTGGCTTTGGGGAAGCCCCCTTAAATTCTCGCGCTTTAGCGCCGTTGCGCTAGAGAAAAAGTTGAAATCTCATAGTCAAGGGGCGATCGCAGATGAAGGACTGAACCTAATAACAGACAAAATCGTTACATACCCTTACATTTACGTGGCATCCCTGAGTTGCCCTGCATTCGAAGAACTGCTTTCAACTAACGGAAAGTTAGCAATTTTACTAAGCAGACTTAATCAGTACTGCTATCTGAGTGAAGTTTCAATAAAGAGGTTGTTTCTTTCAAGCGTTTTCTCGGAAGACTCACCTAGATTATTTAATAGACAACAAAACTTAAAATTAGTTAATAATGTCCTGGTTGCAGTCAATTTAGCTTTTGAGTGTTCTTATCTTCAACTCGATCTAAGGCACCAATCTCAGAGTGGGGTAGTTACGCGAGTAATCTGGTTATCACGTACCAAGGTAGACCATTCTCCATCGTCTTATCCTTTAAGGCTCCTATCAGACACCGAGGTATGGTTCTACGGTTCACCTGGCTCCCAAAGAAGTACAAGTTGCCAATCCCAGCCCGTTGATGACTCCACCAAATGGCTCTGATTGTGATGTTTCTAACCTGCGTCTATGAAGTTATCAAGCCGCCTACGAGTGTGATTGAGTTTTGAGCGATCGCTGCTTCAAGGGTCTTACAGTGAGGTTTTGCATGGTTTTGAGTGAACAATCTTTTGCGACAGCAAAAGTTCAAGGAACAAATTCCAGTCAACTTCAGGGTAATTTGGAAGGCAACTACTCGGTCGTGATCCTTGGAGCCGGTCCCGCTGGTCTGACCGCTGGCTATGAATTAGCCAAAGCAGGGGCGAACTCAGTCATCCTTGAGCGTGATTCTAAGGTAGGTGGCATTTCACGAACAGAAACCTACAAGGGCTATCGGTTTGACATTGGTGGGCACCGCTTCTTTACAAAAGTCGAAGCCGTCAAAACTTTTTGGTACGAGATTTTAGGCGATGAATTTATTAAAGTGCCTCGACTCTCGCGCATTTATTACCAGGGCAAGTTTTTCGACTATCCCCTCTCACTCTTAAATACGCTTAAAAACTTGGGTGTAGGGCAGAGCTTTTTGATTTTGATGAGTTACCTCAAAGCAAAATTAAAAGCCCGTATTCAGCCCGATCGCCCCCTGGAAACCTTTGAAGATTGGGTCACTGATCGGTTTGGTCAGCGTCTGTATCGGATTTTCTTCAAAACCTATACCGAGAAGGTGTGGGGCATTCCTTGCAACAAAATTCAGGCTGACTGGGCTGCTCAGCGCATTCAAGGGATGTCGTTGAAACGAGCGGTCACCAATGCCTTATTTGGCAGTCAAAACGCTAAAAGCCTGATCAAAGAATTTGACTACCCCCTGTTAGGTCCCGGCATGATGTGGGAGCGTTGCCAGGAACTGTTAGAAGAAAAAGGCTGTCCGACTCTGCTAAATACCAACGTGGTGCGGGTTGAACGCGATGGCAACCAAATTACGCGGGTCATTGCTGAGCGCAATGGCAACATGCTGAGCTTGACAGGCGACCACTATATCTCAAGCCTACCGATCACAGCGCTGGTTCGTAAGTTGCACCCTGCTCCACCTGAGTATGTCTTAAAGGCTGCCAGTGGGTTAAAGTATCGCGACTTTTTGATTGTCTCGATTGTCATCAATCAGCCGGATCTCTTCCCCGATAACTGGATCTACATTCATAGCCCTGAGTTTCAGGTTGGGCGAATCCAAAACTTTAAGAACTGGAGTCCGGCAATGGTGCCTGACCCTAGCAAGACTTGCCTGGGGATGGAATATTTCTGTAGCCAGACCGATGAACTTTGGCAAATGTCTGATGCTGAGCTGATTCAGTTGGCGACTCGCGAGATTGTTGATTTAGGGCTGGTGGCCAAGCCTGAAGATGTCGAAGATGGTTGTGTGATTCGCCAGTTTAAGGCTTATCCGGTTTATGACGGTGAGTATCGCGCTCACCTCAAAGTGTTGCAAGATTACGTCGAGTCGTTTGAGAACTTGCAGACTGTTGGGCGTAATGGCATGCACCGTTACAACAACCAGGATCATTCGATGCTGACGGCAATGTTAGCCGCTAAGAATATTCTGGGCGAGTCCCACGATTTGTGGAACGTCAACACCGAACGTTCCTACCATGAGGAGTTCACCAAAGAAGAGTGGCCCCAATCAAAGCTGACCGTTAAGCCAAACAAAGCTTTGAGAACAGCCTCTTAAAATCAATCGTGAATCAACTCACAGACCTGCATCAGGGTACACAAAGTTGCTTTGCTTCAGGTCTTTTTGTTGGTCCAAGGGACTTGCAGATAAATACTATACCAATACCGAAAATCTGGAAGGGCGAATGGCCATATAGCCTTTGGCATAGCTACGCTAACGCCCCTACTGCACCACTGGGATATTATTTCAACACACTCCCCTAATGCCTCTTGACTTGGACTTTAGACTCAATGCAATTTTCCACTATGTGTAAGGACGACCAGGTGTAAGGGCGAACACTCTATGCAAGGGCGAACAGCCGATCACCCTCTTAAATGTGATGTATTTTTTGAATTGTGAAAGTTAGGCTTAACTCGCTTGCTCAGCAGGAGTCAAAGCGGCTGCTTTTGCAGGTTGAAGAATGCGCTCAATGAATTTGCGAATGAGTTGATTGGCAATGGGGGTGTCTTGCATATCTCGCAACATTTCAGCCAGCAAATTGCTGTCGTCAAGATAGCGATCGCAGTAGCGGGTCAGGCGCACCACTAAATCAGGTGTGTCTACTTCGGGGTGAAATTGAAAGGCGTAAAACGGCTTATTGGCGAGCCGAAAAGCGTGGTAAGGACATTGGGGAGTAGAGGCAAGGAGAATGGCAGATTCCGGTAGAGAGGCGGCTCGTTCTTTATGTCCGCAAACCGCCCAAAAACCGTCAGGTATATCGCGAAACAGGCGATCGCGGGTGGCAGCCTCTGTTAATTGCATCGAAAAAACACCCAACTCCATGTTGTCGCGATCGAGAATCACTTTCCCACCCAAGCCTTCTACCGCTAATTGAAAGCCAAAGCAGGAAGCAAACGTGGGTACATCTTTGCGCCAACAATATTCAATTAACTCCAAGCAGTTCTGCACAAACGGATATTTGTCAGGCTGCGTCACCGATGCATCGCTAGAACCACCCACAAATAGCGCATCGTAGTGTTCAATGCAGGTCGGCTCAAAGTGCGATCGCTCAAATACATTTAGCACCTCAAATTGCTCAGGTTGCAACCCACTAAATCGCACGAATTCGTCAAACTCTTCTTGCTGTGTCAAGGCGTCCTCTCGAATTTGCAGCAACAGGATTTTGAGATCAGCAGCTTGCGGTGACATAAAAAATAAATGAGCGTTGAAATAGCATCCATCTAAGATATAGCGTTCTGGGCATTTACGCATAAGGTTGGGGAAGACTTTTGGCCACCGTTTTACCCAACCATCGAGATCAGCCCTAACTCGCATGAAACTGAGGTCGTGTTTTCAGACAAAAACCCTGCACTACTTGAGTACAGGGCGATCGCATTGCTTAAGAGGGTAAACTTTCGTCAACCCATCGGGTTTAACAAACTAGGCTTGTTTACGCCGACGAGCCGTAATTAAACCAGCACCCGCCAGAGCTAGACCTGTGATAGTCATTGGCTCAGGTACAGCCACAGCCGGATCAAATTTCAGTGGTGAACCGTCTAAATAGCTGAAAGTTGTGGAGACTTCGGTAAACGCTGCCGCAGAGCCGCCGCTAAACAAATCAGGCAAACTGTTGCTGCTAAACGTGCCCGTCGCGTTGGTCGATGCCAGCAAGTAATTGCTGGGTGAAACGTAGTAGCTGTCAGCTGATAAGTCTGCTAAAGCCCAGGTGACAGACTCACCGGGAGCCGTAAACAAGCTAGTGAAAGCGGTGAATTCGCTGTAGTCAAGCCGACCGTTGCTGTTTGCATCTTCAGCGAAGAAAGAACCAGACAACTGAGGGTCGTTGCTGACATCTTCATCGGCGTCGATAAACGAAAAATCGAAAGTGATGTTAAATGCCTGAGCAGGAGTAGCTGATAGGGCGATCGCAACACCAAAACCAACCGTCAATAAATTCCGAAACTGAGCAAGCACAGGCTTTCCTCCTAAAAAATAGTCTGGACAATTCACCTAAGTCAGGAAGGGGGAAGCTAACTTAGGCAGGAGTTGTGTATTTAAACTCGGCAAAAATAGGGTTCAAGGGGCGCACATTGCACCCCTCAATCATCAGAACCTAGAGGAATTTGTTACCAGTGGGCTTTTTACGCTTGATTCCAATTACCGAAGGACGCGGAGGCCCGGAAACCTTGCCCTGAATGTTGCTAGGCCAGTTGCTACCACGCGGAACCGAGCGGCGTTGCGTAAACAAGGTGCCGTCTAACTTCAACATTTCGATGTCACGCGCCAAAATCGGGTTCGGCGTAAAGGGGCAGTCTTCACCAGGGTGCTGCACCGCCAGAATCAAGGTATCTTGCACAAAGGTGGGGCCGGTCATCTCGCAACGCGGCGGGCCATAGGCAAAAGGAACGACCTTACCCGCGTTGGCTCCCTTTAAGGGCACGTAAAACAACCAGTTGTTACCAAAAGTTCCAATCAGGTTGGAGACGTTCCCAATAGCCGCGTGGTCGATTGTTAAAGGTGTGCCGGCTGCGCCAGTTGCAAAACCATTGTGCGCACCTGTAGACATATCGGTAACACCCCAGATATTACCTTGAGGGTCAAACGCCAGGTTGTCTACGTTCGCGAAGCCAGCACCTTCAACAGTGCCATCTTCGCCACCCTGTAAGAAGCGATCCCACTTAAAGGTGAGGCCCGTGCTGTCTACACTATCTTCAATAATCTTGTAGAGACCACCCGACTGCTGAGTACCGTTAACTGCCGTTGTCAGTTTCGCCACCTGGAAGATCCGCGAATCAGGATAACCATCGCTACCCGGTGCCCCATCGGTGTAAGCAATGAAGACTTCACGTGGGTTACGTGGATTGACTTCTAAATCTTCAGGACGAGCCGTTGGCGTACCACCTACTAAGTTAGCCGCCAAGAAGGCATCCACCAGCACCGCACCCTGAGAGGTGTAGAACTGAGCCAGAGTCTTGTTTTGGTAGTCAGGCAGTGCAGCTGCTTCGTTTGTTGTGTCGCAGTTAAAGGAACCACCATCACGGGTTTGACCTGCAAGCCCATTCCGGCGAGGTAAGGGCAAGCGACCATTGCGCTGAGCTGAACCTAATGCCGCAATCTCAACCGAACCCAACACACTCGGAGCAATTGGGTTGGTAGCAGTCGTTAACAGCAAAGGAACCCAAGTACCTGTGCCGTTGGGGTTGTAACGGGCAACATAGAGCACCCCATCTTCAAACAAGGCACTGTTGCCACGCCCCGCAGATTTCTTATAAACGCCCTTGCTGACGTACTTCCAGGTGTGGCCACCACGGCGATCGTCACCCATGTACGCAACCAGCTTTTTGCCTTCTTCCGCACGGATGGTGATGTTTTCATGGCGGAAGCGACCCAACCAGGAGTGCTTGCGGCCTCGCCAGCTTGGATCCTTTGGATCGACTTCAACCATGTATCCGTACTTCTCACCGATCAAGCCAAAGGCTTCACCTGTTGTGCCGGTTGAGTAACCAACTTGGCTGCCGTTGGGTAGAACAGGTTCCGTCACACCGACAAAGAAGGCAGCACTACCCTGGTAGTTTTCTTCGGCAGTTAACACAGTACCCCAGGGCGTATCGCCACCTGAGCAGTTGTAAGCCGTACCAATAATTTTGTTGCCTAACCCGTCGGCGTTAACGGCCTCAAATACTTCAGTTGCGGCTGGGCCTGTCCCAATCAGGTAGTTTTGGTCACCCTTCTGGTAGCTCTTGCTGCCCCAAGAAGTGACAGATGCATAGATATCACTACGAGTCGCGTTAATCCCTAAACCGGAAAGACCATGCAGGCGACGGTTCTTGGCATCGCGGACAACCACAAAGCGACCTGCGGCGTTCTTACGAATGCGAACAACCGAGATGCCCATGTTGTACATGAACTCACCGAACAACGCATTGCCCTCAGTTGGGAAGCCAGGAACTACTAGCGGTCCGGATTCTGGAAAGTTTGCCAGATCTGCTGAGGTTTCAGGTGTGTTGAACGAAAGTGGGTAGCTGTTGTATTCGTGGTTAACCGTTAAATAACCGTCTTTATCACCAGAAATGGAAACAAAGCTGGTGTAGTCGCAGTTGTAGCCAAAGTAGTCTTCTGTGTTGGGAAAGACGCGATCGCCCCAACGCACAATCACATACCGCTCATATTCAGGTGGCACCACCACATCGTCGATGACCGCGTAAGTGGTTAGGCTGGGGTCATTGGTGGCAGGCATAATTTTGCCCTGGCCAATGCCCGTTGCCATAAAGCTCGGCGATTCTCTGTAGATGGATAACGGGTGAGGTAGACGCACAGGGGTGCATCCTAAAGAAGCGGCTTCGGCAGCACCAGCTCCGTTAAAGAGCTTGTCACCCAGTGTAGGAGCCAAAGCAGATGCGGCAGCGCTGCTCCCAAAGAAAACAAGCAGCTTTCTGCGAGTGAGCTTAGACATGGATGTTGATTCTCTATCTCTATAAGTTCGGCACAGACAGCAGGATTACGCAGCCAGGTAAATGCAGGAACAGAACCAGATTTAGGAGCAGCAAAGAGCTTCGTGATACTCGCTACACTCTCTGGAGAAACCTTCAGGGACAGGAAAAACTTCCGGATTGTCCAAAAGTTACACTGTATTCCCAAGTACAAGTACGCACGTAATCCCACGTAAGAACTTACCGTTGTGAAATTAAACCCAGTTGATAGTTGGGTTAACCTTGATATGACAAGTATTAAGCTCAGGTAATGTAAGGGTTATTACAAAAAATTTAAGAATCATCTGCTAGGTAGCCGCCTCTTACAGCCGCCAGTGTTGATAGGCTTCGCTAGCAGCTCGGTGTAATAGAGAATGACGATAGACCAAAGCCGCTAAATCGTCAGCGTAACCCCCTCCAATCACACAGGCGATCGCGACTCCATACGCCAGACACGTGTTGAAAACTTGCATTTCACGCCGATAGATGCCGCTGTCAGTCAGGGCGAGTTTACCCAGGCGATCGCCCACATGCGGGTCAACCCCTGCGTCATACAGCACCAGATCGGGTTTCACTTGAGTTAACAGATCAGGCAGATAGCGATCGAGGGTTTTCAGATAAGCATCATCTTCCATGCCAATTGGCAGGGAAACATCTAAATCGCTTTTTTGCTTGGTTCCCGGAAAGTTAACCTCACAGTGCATGGAGAAGGTGAAAACACGCGGGTCATTCTGAAAAATGAGTGCGGTGCCATCCCCTTGATGCACATCCAAATCCACAATCAACACGTTTTGCACGTGTCCTAACTGCAACAGCAGACAAGCCGCGATCGCCAGATCATTAAAAATGCAAAACCCTGACCCATAACTGGGAAAGGCGTGATGAGTCCCCCCTGCCGTATTACAGGCAAGACCGTGTTCGAGTGCCAGTTCAGCGGTCAAGATGGTGCCCCCTACGGCAGTGCAAGTGCGCTTGACCAATGCAGGAGTCCACGGCAGACCGATGCGGCGTTGCGCTTTAGGATCCAAGGTGCCTGTGCAATAAGCTTGCACATAGTCTGGAGTGTGTACCAGTTCTAGCCATTCGGTCGGCGAATATTCAGGCTGGTGAAACTGATGCAGGTCGGCTACTCCATCCGTTAGCAGGCGATCGCGCAACAGGCGAAACTTTTGCATCGGAAACCGATGCCCCTCTGGTAAGGGCACGACATAATCAGGGTGATAGACAATCGGTAGATCCATTCTGTAAAGGAGTGTAAGCGATGCAAACCTACATTTGGCAGGCTGGTAGCTCTGACCCAGCTAATCCTGAGCATTTAGCTGCTATCCGTCAGTGGTGGCAGAGTCTCGATAACAAGGAAGTCAATTGGCGACAACGCATTTTATCGGGAACCACCGAAGCTGCTAGCTTAAATTGGGACGACCAACGGTTTGATGAATCTTTTCTGTTGGTTGCGCCCCAATTACGTGGCATTACACTTTACTGGAGAAAATCCAGCCAAACCGATGAGCGCAGCACAACCCCCCACAAACTTGAGCTTGATCTTCTCCATCAATGTCTTTACATCTATCCCCGCTCTCAACCAGAAGTTGTCATACGGATTGAGTCCAAAGAGTTTGCATTTCGCTCACTTGACTTAGAAGCGACTGTGGTGGAATACGATGCAGCCCATCAGATCTTACGCTTGCGTGATAATCTACAGCAGATTGAGATCAACGCTCATCTCACTTTAGAAGTCATTAGCCAGCTCCAAGCGGCATTGGCCGATCCCTCCCAAGATGCTTGAGTCGGCTTAAACGCGATCAAATAAATCAAGTGGCAGATGACCAAAGGTTTCGTTCACATCGGTGTCATCAACAGATTGGCAAGAAACTAAAACGCCCCGATGCGGTCCACTATATTGGTCGGCGTGGCAACGCTGTTTAAGGGGATTGTACTTGAGATAAATCGCCCCCTCAATCGGTGGAAAGTCGGGTAACGCGTGTTTGTAGTTGAGTGCCCGGAGGTAACTGGTCAGCGCGATCGCCCCTTGCTGCAAGTCATCAGCACAAACCCCAAAAATCTGGTAATCCGAGTGGGCCGCGACGAGTTGCAAAGCACGTCGGGTAGCTGCGAGATCGGGTAACTGCGGGAGTTGGTTTAAGCAAACAAACTGGCGCAACAATGTGCAGGCTTGCTCTAAAGTTTCGGTGGTCTGTTCAGTCTTCATTTTCTAGTCTGTAATTCGCAAGAACATTATCGATCTTTGGGCTTGCAAAATGGCAGCGCTGTCTTCATTTCACAAAACGTTAAGCAAATTTTTGGCAAAGCTTATTGCAAATCATTTGCAAGTGAAACCGTTTGCGTGTATGTTTGAGTTAAAGCAACAGTTCCGATCATCTTCTACTAAAAAGAACTATCAACTGCTTGTTTGAGCTAGCTATATCAACTCTCAATCGTGTTTAGGGCACGTTTGACATAAGCATTCACAGCTCAATTGGTTAACAAGTTGTTCAATCGTTTTGTGTAAATTCGCTTTTTAGATCCACTGAGTCCGCACCAATGAACCCGTCAGACGCTACAATCACTAGCCAAATATTGACAATCTCTCGCAGCGATCGCTGGTTATTGTCCCGCCGCCTAGAAGAACTTCACATTCCCTGCACTTGTCACACTGATGGCACCTTTTCGGTCGAGGTTGCTACGCCTCTGCAACTGCTTCAGTTTTGGAGCGTTCTCCAACAAATGAAAGCCTCGCGATCAGACTTGTTGGATTGGTTAGAGCGGTGTTGGCAAATTCGTCAGTAATCTGTTTCCTTTAACCACTTGAGTAAGCGATTAAGATGAGCAAGAAATATAAGCAAGTTTCGTTGTTTGAGCTAGAAGGTCACATTCTTGATTTTCTCGTTGAGGATGGCTACAAAATTAAGGGCCTCCAACTCTTATCAAGCAATAGTGTTTATCAAATTAAGCTGTCTAAAGAAGCGCGAGCCTCAGCGGGAAGGGTTTTGCATCGTGGCGATCAGCTAAAAATTTGGGGTGAGCGCTCCACCAAAGAAGGGGGTGTCGAAAAGCTAAAAGCCTACAAGATCACGGTTATTGCCACAGCTCAACCAGAGCCTCCTGCTTCAACAACGCCAGCAAAACCCAACAAACCAGAAATAACGTTGTTGGTCTGCCAAAAGTCAGATTGTATGAAACGCGGTGGTAAAGCGCTTTGCCAGTCTTTACAGAAGGAATTAAGCGATCGCCAACTGACGGATCAAGTGACTGTTCGCATGACAGGCTGCATGAAGCAATGCAAAGCAGGCCCTAACCTCGTCGTAATGCCTGAAAAAACTCGTTACACACGCATCACCCCAGCCGAAGTTCCGGCTTTGCTTGAGCGTCACTTGCCGCAGCCGCTTAAAGTTAACCGTTAGCCAGCGTTTGAGCGCGGGTCGGTGGAGCCGTTGCGGAATTAAAAGGTTTCTGAGCCAGTTTGTTAATGTTTAAGGCCGTTGTCATTTAAGTGGCAACGGCTTTTAGTATTTGTAGCTCCACTGAGTAGAAATTGGAAAAGATCTAAGTAGTACTGACACCGCGCGCAATATCTAAGTATAAAAAACAACATTAAATACAGAGATTATCCGTGTTATCCGCGGTTGGCTTGAAAAATGGTAAAGCTCTTTCCGTATTTTCCGCGGAAACTCTAGCTTTCAGGTGTTTCAGTATATTTTTGCTGTACGGAGAATGCCGTAAAGACCTCATAAATGCTACCGGACTATCAAGCCCTTATTTTTACTGCGATCAAGCTTCCTGATTGAGTTTCAGCTTATTCTTCTACGCAAAAAAGGATTAAGACTCGATAAACGATTGGTAGCGGTTGCAACATTTCTATCAGGACTGGGTAAATTGGCAATAGAGATGAATGTAGCCTATAGCACATCGAAGGAGGCATGAATGGCTAAGAAGATGGCAGCAAAAGTTTTTGTCAAAACAGCAATGCTAACGGCTGGCGCACTATTGATTACGACAACGAGTGCTTATGCTAAACCCAACAAGCCTGCCAATGGTGGCGGTGGGGCTGGTGGTGGCGGTGGCTTTAGCGTAACAAACTGCGCTAATGGCTCTGTCACAGCAGGTGGGTTAGGCTTTTCTGACTGTGCAGGCACCTTTACAGGAAATGACACTGGCTCTGGTGATCCTCTATTGACCGCGCTGATGGGTGGTCTGTTTGAAGGTTACAGCAGTGCCGAAGGTACTTGGTCCTTGTATGGTAAGTCTGATGACGGCAAGGGTAACTTGATTGCCGGAAATGGCTTGACAAGTGGCACTTGGAACGTTAGCGAAGCGATCACAGGCCCCTTTGTCATGAGCTTGAAGGCTTCCAACTTCTACAGTGCTTACTTGTTTGATGAGTCATTTGGCTCTGTGACAGGTGGTACGTTTAACACCTCGGGTGTGGCTCAAAAGAGTGGGGGCGGCTCACCTGGCTTGTCTCACGGTTCTTTGTTTGTCTTTACGCCAAACACAAAGCCTTCGACAGCCGTTCCTGAGCCTTTCACCATCCTCGGTACAACAGTCGCCGCTGGGATTGGTTATAGCTTGAAGAAGCGTCATCAAGCAAAAGCCAAGTAAGTCCGTGTAAGTTCCCTGTAAGGGCCGCTCTAGTTTGTCCTTCGCTCTAGGGCGGCTATCTCAGAACAGTTCCTTGTTAAAACTCTGAAGAACTGACCTCATTTAGAGGGTTTGAGTTATTACTGCTCTACAACGTATCTATCAGAGGCGAAAGCTGAGTGTAGTTGGAGTTCCTGCGACAGCGATTGAATTCATCCTCCGTTTGCAATGGCTACCTATTCATCCTCTTTGTTGTGGATGGATTCTACTTAAACAAACCATGTTGAAAGCCAGAGAAAATCGTCCCTCTGGCTTTTGCGTTTGTGGGGATAGTCAGTGAAAGTTGCGATCGCCCAGAGTTAATCATCTGCTCTAACTGTGCAGATGTTTCTGCAACAACCCTTGAGCTTTGGGCTTAAAGAGCAGATAAAACAGTGCATCAAGATAGCGCAGCATATCTTCGCGGTTTTCTTTAGAGGTGTAATTCCAGAAACCATAGATTTTTGCTAGCGAGAGCAGTCGGGTTGTGTGGATCTTCCAGGTATAGGTGCTGTATACCCGTTCGATCGCCCGTCGCGAGATTTCTTCCCAGTAGTTGGGCATATGCTCACACTTGGTCACAAACTCTAGAATGATCGATGCCATCTCTTCGAGGTGGGTGGGATTAATTAAAAACCCATTTGACTTATCTTGAATGATTTCAAGTGGGCCACCAAAGCGCGTTGCAAAGGTTGGCAACCCTGTCACCATCGATTCTAAGATGGTCAGACCAAATGCCTCAAATAGAGCTGGTTGCACAAACACCCCTTTGCGATCGGCGATAATGCGATAAATTTCGCCTGAGTCCATCTTGGAAAGACGAACCCCTAGCCAGCGCACCTTGCCGTGCAGGTTATATTCGTTGATGATGCCGTAGAGCTTTTCAATTTCGCTCATTTCTTCGTGATCGCTGGAGTCTTCAGTGCGCAGTTTGCCAGCAATAAGGATCAGGTTGCAGTGTTTTTGCAACTCTTCACTGCGGCCATAGCACTCAGCTAGACCTGTCAAGTTTTTAATGCGGTCAAGGCGTGCCATTGAGAAAATTGGCCGCTTGTCGGGGTCGTCGAGTTTGCCGTAGACCTGCATTGGGTCGTCTAACTCAAACAGCAACTCTTCGAGGCGATCGCGTTCGCTAATGAGTCGGTCTTCTTTGCGGGTGTATGGAAAGAACACATCTTCGTTTACCCCAGGTGGCACCACATTAAACTTAGGGCTAAACAATTCCACCCCATTTGTGACGTGGTAGAGGTTAGGCATTGAGAAACACTTGTAGGACTCGTACTGTCCAGTCGTTTCAGGTGTGCCGACAATTTCTTGATAGGTGCTGCTCACAATAAAGTTTGCAGCATTCATCGCAATCAAATCAGCCGTAAATTGCAGCGAGAAATGATACTTATCCTCCAAATCTTGCCAATAGAGGTTACTAAACAGGTACTTTGACTTCTCAAGTGCATGCGCAACATTGCATTGTGTGACCTTCAACCGTCTGGATAGCAAGAAGGCGACGAGATTACCATCTGAGTAGTTGCCGATCACCAAATCGGGTTTGCCGCCAAACTCTGCTCTCAACTCTCTTTCAGCGTCGATCGCAAAGGTTTCTAGATAACCCCAGATCTCAAAGCGTGAGATCCAATTTTGGGTGTAGTTGGGGTTAAATTCGCGGAATGGGACACGCAAAATCCAGGCGTTGTCAGTGCCGTAAATTTTCTCTAGGCGCTGGTTGCAGGTCGTGCCATCGCTGTTAGGAATAAGCCGCGTCAGCACAACGATTTTGGGAGAAATGTCCAACACATCTAACCCAGCCAGATGAATGTCTTCTTTAAGCTGATTTTCAAGACTTTTCACCTGATCCAGAATGTAAACAACCTGACCACCAGTGTCGGGTCGCCCTAGTACCCCCTCTTGCCCAAACCAGCCGTGCGGTGAAATGACGGCAATCCGAAACAGCATGGGAATGCGCGAGATAAACGACTCAAGCACCTGGTGATCGGGTGAGTCAATTAGATGGTCGAGCATCTCCAACGTTTCTTTCACCCGCACAGCCCGGTTGCCCCAGCCTGGCTCGAAACCAAGATTTTGGAGGTCAAAGCGAAACGTTTCAAACGCTTCTTCATCGTGAAATTGGCTTAAAAACTGGAGGGCTTGCTTGATCCTTTCTGACAGCTGTTGCTGCGTTTGAATTCGCTCATTAATCAGCAATTGCGAGTGATTGTAATTATGCAAGCGCAAGAAGTTAAATAACGCATCTTGCCATTGGCGTGGATCTTGAAAGAGCTTACTGGACAGATAGCGATTGAGAAAATCAACCCCTTTACCAATATTTTTGGGGTCGCGAATCGAGGGCGAGTAATCGTAAAACGGCCCAAAATCAATCTCGAAGATGTCACCTTCAAGCGGGTTGTATTGATTAACAAAGCGATCGCGTAAATCAAGCAATTCTTCAGTGGAAACAGGCTGTACCGTCATGTCTTCTAACAATCGGTAAGCTTCTTGCCCTGCAATTTTGGGGCGAATGATTAGACAAAGAGTTTCGTTATCAAGAATAATTTCTTGCAGGTAATAAACCAGTTTGCTTAGACGAGAGCCTTGGAGAAACTGTTCAGATTTTTCATAGTCACGACAATAATCTGAAAATCGACTCACAATGTCATTTCGCAGCAGATAACGGTTTTCAGACAGTCGGAGAAGAGCAGCAAACTGCCGCAAATTTGTCTTCTCTTCACTGTTTAGAACCGCGTAGATCAAATCAGACATGCTCTCTTTTCTCCCAATTACCTCAGTTATTAGTTAGACCATGAAAGACAAGCTAACAAATCAACCAATTAGCCTAACAAATACAAATCGACAGATTAGCAATACAAAAAATTTCTTTTCATTTAAGAATAAATAAGAACTTCAACGGAGTCCTCTACCAAAAGTAAGTAAGGTTCACAGCAAAAATAAACTGCTAAGTTTTCCAGAAACAGTTAGCAAAGGAGTTAAAAATATAGAGTTAAAGTAAGATTTTCTACCTAAATAGCCTCTTACTTTTGCAATAAAAGCATTATTTATCTTGGGCAAATAACTATCCTTTAAACTAACGTTTTGCTGATAAAGGAACACGCTTTAAGACAGAGATTCAGAAGTATCGCGGTAGCAGAAAGTTAGAGAAACTCCTGGTCCCAAAATAATTGCATCTCCCGGAGCCAAATCTTTCGCAGCAACTTTTCTGCCATTAATCAAAATTCCATTTGTACTCGGCTTTCCGTTTGGGTTGCCATCCACAATGCGGTAGCCACAGCGCCCATCTACATTAGAAAACCGAGTCAATGTAGCATGTTGGCGTGACACAAACTGAGAATGCAGTTGAATATCGCCTTCGGGGTCACGACCTAACACATATTGGTCATTTTCAAGAATGAGTTCTCGGCGGCCCCAATCGTCTTCGATCACTAAGACGAGATATTGTAAAAGTTGTTGCTCCTTCTCAATCAAAGTCGTTTCGTAAGGAGAGTAAAAACCACTCGTCAGATCCGATTCAATAAAAGTAGGTTTTTCAAAACTGGTATCGCCTGGTGCCCGACGGGTCGCAGGCAGTTGATAGGTTAAACCAGCTCGCTCAGAAGCCAGGATGCGTGCGTGCCAGGCCACATCATCTTCGGGGTTTATCTCAAGCGCTTGTTCATAGCTCGCGATCGCCTCGTCATACCGCCGTAACTCGATCAGCGCATTTCCCCGGTTACGCCACGCCACATAATTAACAGGATTAATCTGCAAAGTTCGCTCATAACAGGCCAGTGCATCCTCTGAGCGACTTAATCCGTATAACAAAGCGTTGCCACGATTTTGCCAAACCAACTCATTATCAGGAGTCAGTTTCAGTGCCTGGTCGTAACAAACAATCGCTTCAGTGTATTTACCCAGACCGTACTGTAATGCGTTACCGCGTTCAGACCAGACTTGTCCTGAAATCTCAACCGGGGGGAACTGGTTTAAGGCATGGTCAAAGCTGGAGATTGCTTGGACGTAGTGGCCTAAGGCTTCCAGAACTAAACCCCGCTCAAACCAAGCTTCGTAAAAATCAGGATGCGTCTGCAAAACACGGTCAAAACAGGCGATCGCATCTTCGTACTTATCTTGAGACGCAGCAGCCAATCCCTGTCGGAACCAGACAAGCGCCTCACGGGTTAGGGGTAGGTGTCCTGTATCTATCATGATGGGGCAACATCATTTTAGTGATCATTAAGAGGCTTTTATAAACCAAGAATTTATACTTAGTTGTCTGGCCGGATGCGACATCCGCGTAAATCTTAGTCCTCAACGTATCGACTTTGCATGAATCCACCAGTCTCTTCACTGTTTCTTTATTTGCAAAACTGCAACCAATCCAGATAAAACTTGCGTTGCAGGGGTCGATAGCTTAAACACCCTCACTTTTGGTAGAAGAAACCAAGTCAGACAAAGACTGTTGCACACATACACACCAGCAATTCTCGATATGAGAATGATTCTCATAAAAACGTCCGGTTTTAACGTTTATGAATGGCTGAAACCCGCATTCTGCCGTTTATAACATTGAGTGCACAAGTCTTTAGACACTCTGGCTACAGTACAAATGTTTCAAAATGAGAATTGCTGCATACACACCGAAAAAATTGAAATTTTGCAACTGCTCTATTTCAAGCCTACTAAAAAAAGCCGTAACCTACCCTGCTATACAAGCATTTTTTGACAATACAGGGGAGTTTTAAAGTGCCAATAATTTTTTTGGTGGAGTGTATTGCAACAGATTTTGCTGAAGAAATTAATTTAGATTATTTGCAGTGAATCAACAGGCTGACTGGATCGGCATTTGCGCGTGCTGCCCCCAGGAGTGATGCAACAGCTCGTGAATTTTCCAGGTGTAGATTGCTGATTGAACCCATAAATTCTTGCCAAACGGCAGAGGATCAATGGTGATAAATGTCAGCAAACGATCGCATCTCTTTTGCTGGGTCAACAGCGATCAGCAGGTATTCACGCTTTTTCAAAAGGTAAATTAGCTTTTTGCCAATCTAGCCTCGATTTCTAAGAGAAGCTTCAACTCGTCATAAGAGCAATTAAGAGATTGAAACGTTTGTTAAAAAATAAATCGTTCAATCCCTTCTTTTGCTGTCAACTTTTGCAAATCTTTATGGCTCTCGTCACCACTAAATCTAGGTATAGAGCCAATTTAATTTTCGCTAGCACGCTAGATGCGGATCCAGCTTGAGGGAAATTACAGAATTACTTTAAAAATTTTTGGAGTCATTTCCCCCAGGTTGTGGTTTAAGTGATGGGCATAGAGCAAAAACGTAAAGTTTGGGCTAGATTCACCCAGTCTGGTGAGTCAGTAAGGGGAGTTTTCAATTTTGAGGCTCCATTATCTTGATTAGCACCTTGCTTGAACGGAATGTCGCTCTACATCATCATGAGGAGTACATCGACGTGATCGTGAAGTCGCCCCGTAGCAATTCACAGCTAATTGATTTTTTAGAAAAAGAGTTGGCGCTTTCTGAGACGTCGATCGCGATCGCTTTGCGCCACAGTGAGCAGGATCCAGGGCCGTTACCAATGATTTTGTGGCAATACGGACTTGTTTCTTTAGAACAGCTCGAACAGATTTTTGATTGGCTGGAGGGTTAGGTCGTATTTTCGCAAAAAAACTTTTACCCCCTACAAAAGCTCCAGATTCTTTGTTCTGGGGCTTTCGCTTTTATTGGCTCGCTTTGGGCGCTTGCCAGGGTAGCCCTTTTGCCTGCCTCAAGTCAGCTCCATTCAAGTCAGGGGACATGATGGCATCTGTTAAATTGGCCTGATAGAAACTCGTACCAGGGTTTTGGGCAATGTGTTGAGCCAGTTGCAGCAATCGCCGCCAAGCAAACCAGTGGTAGACCAGGGCGATCGCTAGCATCACTCCACCGAGCAATAATTGCTGAGCATGTAAAAGGACAACGGCGCGAATGCCGATCGCGAAACCAGCCCCTAAAGTTGCAACACAGGCGATCGCGCCGGTGATGATTTGGCCTAGCCTCCAGGTGGGCAATGTTCGCCAAAGCAGGACAATTGCAGCAGCCAAAACGGCTCCACACGCCGCAAAAACAGGGTTCTTTTGAGCAAAGATACCTGCATAAAAAAAGCCAACGATCGCGCAACTTGTCATACTTCCAGCCAGACTCAGCCAGGGTTTAAGCCACGCGAATGGCAACACAAGGCTTAATCCAGTCAGAGTTCCCGCTGTGCCGAGAAAAGCATACAGGAGCAAGACAAACGACCAGGCCGGATCTTCGGGAGATTGACCAGAGGCATCAAAAATTAACCGAAAGAGACCTTGAAACGCGATCGCGCCACTTAAAAAAGCGAGGAACCACTGGTTGTAAAGCTGTCTTGCCGTTTGTCCGGTGCGGATGTGGGTCAGGTTGGCGCCAGTCAAGTCTGCTTTTGAAAAGTCGCAGCCCCGTAAGTCGGATCCTGTGAAGTCGGCTTTGGCTAAGTTTTGGTGGTGGAAGGAGCGATCGCGGAGATCTTGATGCGCAAAGTTGAGGGGCATGGAGGGGGAAAGGGGG